>Ga0099364_10000077_pt1 | contig 152922 bp, 147 predicted proteins | sample TergutTh196P3_FD_73070 | JGI IMG/M metagenome (GOLD analysis project Ga0099364, IMG submission 73070) | Microcerotermes parvus P3 segment gut microbial communities from Pointe-Noire, Republic of the Congo - Th196 P3 | ecosystem: Host-associated > Arthropoda: Insects > Digestive system > Gut ... | reverse complement strand
CAGCGCTTTTGGAAATGTGCTGGTTGGAGAAGTCAATCACGAGGTAGAAAGGGCGCGAGTTTACAACCTGGAAGTCGACGAATTTCATACATATTTTGTTGGATATTCGCAAATCTGGGTGCATAACAAAGGAAATGTGCCTGAAATAATGAGGTTTATGAAAGAGCTAGAAACAAAGAATATTCGAGAATCCGAATTTATCAGCCCGGTAGGTTGGGGGGAGCGGAACGCGAACCCCAACACGCAGTGATTATTGGATGGGAACAATGTTGGGGTTCGCAAGCTCACCCCAACCTACCTCATTTGCATAGCCTCGCTCAAGAATTTTTGCCTGGCTTCCGGCCTGTAATTTCATGAGGACGAAGAGTAGCGGCAATCTTGTCAAGCACGCCGTTTACGTAACGATGGCCTTCATTGCCGCCAAATTGTTTGGCAAGCTCAATCGCTTCGTTCAATATGACCCGATAGGGGGTTTCCGGACAATGCGTCAATTCCCAGGTCGCCATCAGCAGCAAATTAGCCTCAATGGGGGATAGCTCAGCGAAAGCGCGATCCAGAAGAGGCGCAAGAGCTTCCTTCAAATCGTCATATTCGCGGATAACGCCGGAGAGCAAGGCGCGGCACAGTTCCATATCCGCCTCGCGGCGGGAAGGCGGCGATTCATCAAGGGCAAGCTCGACAAGATGCGCTTCAATGGCAGCCTCGTCCGAACCGCTGATATGCCATTGGTAAAGCCCTTGCATGGCTAACGCGCGCGCAAGATGTCGGTCGGGGGGCGGTTGTTTTCGCATAAATCTAAAGCGTTTTTGAATCAAGTGAGTATATTTTACGCACCCTCTCCCGGCCTTCGGTCACCCTCTCCCGCAAGCGGGAGAGGGGACAGTGGCAAGCGTGAGATGGTTGTCCCCCCTCTCCCGCTTGCGGGAGAGGGGGCGGGGGAGAGGGCTGACTGCGCCGTGATTGCTTTACGCTTGGAGAAAAAGTGTGCATGCTTAAATCAAAAACGCCCTAAATCGGATCAGTCTGGATTTTGGCTAACAGGCGCGCCATCTCAACGGCGGCCTGGGCGCAATCCGCGCCTTTCTGCCGCACCCGAACGATAGCCTGTTCTTCCGTATCGCAGGTCAAAATACCGTTGGCGACAGGCACGCCGGTTTCCAGTTGGGTATCCATCACGCCCCGACAAGCATCATTGGAGACAACCTCAAAATGGTAAGTGTCGCCTCTTATCACCGCGCCCAGAGCGATCAAGGCGTCAAAGCGAATTTTGTCGCCTTGCGCCAGAGTTTGCAGGACAAGCGGAATTTCCAGCGCGCCGGGAACCGTCGCAACGCGGATATTGACAACCCCAAGACGATGCAGCTCATCTAATGTGGCCTGAAGAAGCTGCTCGCAAATCGGCTGATTAAACCGGCTCATGACGATGCCGATTGTAAGCCCCGCTCCATTCAACTGTTGCGGGTAATGCGGTATGGATGCAAGGGAAGTCACGATGTCATTCTCCTGGCGCATGATCCGGCGGAATAAAGCCCACGACTTCCAGAGAAAAACCTGTCATGGAAGGCAGTTTGCGCGGATTGGCAAGTACGCGCATTTTGCTGACGCCCAAATCGCGGAGAATCTGCGCGCCGATTCCGTGAATGCGCGGATCCCAGCGGGCGCTCCGTAGCGCCTTGTCGGCTGACGGAAGAAAGCGTTTAAGAATTTCCTCGCCGCTCTCCGATCTGTGCATGAGCACGATAACGCCATGTCCGTTCCTTGCGATAGCGGCCAGGGCTTCATCAATGGAATAGGCGCGTCTGCCAAGACCAAAAACATCCAGCGCCGACAAGGGTTCGTGCACCCGCACCAGAGTTTCCTCGCCTATGGGAATTTCGCCTTTGACAAGAGCCAGATTGGCAGTGCCGAAAATGCGCTCATGGTAAACATGCAGCATGAATTCCCCGTGCGCCGTCTGGATCGGGCGGGAGGCCACGCGCTCGATAAGGGTCTCGAAAGCGGCGCGATGATGGATCAAATCGGCGATTGTCCCCACCTTGAAGCCGTGCCGCCCGGCAAACTCCAGAAGATCGGGCAAGCGCGCCATGCTGCCGTCTTCATTCAGAATTTCGCAAATCACGGCGGCAGGCTCCAGCCCCGCGAGTTGGGCAAGATCGCAGCCAGCTTCCGTATGGCCGGCGCGCATCAGAACTCCGCCGGGACGCGCGGTAATGGGAAAAACATGTCCGGGCTGCACGATGTCCTCGGGACAGGCGTTTGCCGCAATCGCCGCCTCTACGGTGCGGGCGCGGTCAAAGGCGGAAATGCCGGTAGTCACCCCGCTCGCCGCTTCGATGGAAACGGTAAAGGCTGTGCCGTGCGGGGTTTTATTGTTGTGCGTCATCTGGTTCAATCCCAGTTGCCGCGCCCGATCTTCGGTAATGGTGAGACACACCAGACCCCGACAATGCGTCACCATGAAATTGATGGCTTCCGGGGTGACATGCTCCGCCGCGATCACCACATCGCCCTCATTTTCCCGATCTTCCTCGTCGACCAGAACCACCATCCGTCCGGCGCGAATCTCAGCGATTATCTCCTCGGTCGGGGCGATGCTGACAATGTTATCGGCATTGGGCGCGGTCATGAGCGATCTCCGGCCAGCATCCGCTCGGCGTAGCGGGCTATCAGGTCTATTTCCAGATTAACCTTGTCGCCGGGTTGCAAGCGCCCCAGGGTAGTCACTTGAAGCGTATGCGGAATCAGGTTGATGGTGAAATCGTCGCCTGCCACCGTATTGGTGGTCAGACTGCAACCATCTACCGTAACCGAGCCTTTGCGGGCGATATAGTGGGAAATTTCATGCGGGGCGCGGATTGCAAGCTCGCGATTGTCGCCTATCGGCGTAAAGCGCAGCACCTCGCCTACGCCATCCACATGCCCGGAAACCAGATGTCCGCCCACCGGATCGCCAAGACATAGCGCCTTCTCCAGATTGACTTCTCCAGGCTTCTCCAGACCGACGGTGCAGGAGAAAGTCTCCGGCGACACGTCGACGCAGTAATAACCGCTTCCTTTTTCCACCACGGTCAGACACACTCCGGCATGGGCGATTGAATCTCCCAGGGATACCCCGGAAATATCCAGCGCGCCCGGCTCCACGGTCAGACGCGCTCCAACCTCGCGCGGAGTAATGAGGGTGATGCGGCCTATGGCCGCGACGATTCCTGAAAACATGATAATGAGCAAAAATGCGTATCTTAGCAGAATAGCGGCGAAGAACCGCATGACGGGAGTTATAATGTTAGCTTTTTCCTTTTCAGAGAACCGCCATGTCACGCAAAATCCTTCCTTTCCTTGCCGCCCTGTTTTTCTTCATGGGGCTTCCCGCCTGCGCTCAGGAAAGCGCGCAGGAGAAAAAAGTCCGCGCAGCCGTTGAAAAGACCCTGAACACCGACGGCAGGAACTTCACGATCACGAGCGTTAAACGCACGGGCTATCTTGGCCTCTACGAAGTGGCTCTCAATGGGGAAGAAATTATCTATGTGGATGAAAAGGTAAGCGCCATTCTGGCCGGCAACCTGATTGACGCCAAAACCATGCGCAGCGTAACCGCCGAGCGCATGGCGGAATTGAGCGCCGCCCAGTTTGCCAGTTTGCCGCCCTTGAAATTCTCCGATTTGCCGCTTGATCAGGCGATCAAGCAGGTGCGCGGCGACGGCAAACGTCTTCTGGCAACCTTTGAAGACCCGAATTGCGGTTATTGCAAGCGTCTGGCGCAAGAACTGTTGCAGCTCGACAATATCACCCACTATGTTTTCATGATGCCGGTGTTATCGGAAGACTCCATGAACAAGTCGCGTCAAATCTGGTGCGCTCCCGATCGCGGCAAGGCATGGAATGACTATATGGTAAACAACAGTATGCCCGCGGGCGCGGGGGATTGCGACACCAGCGCGATTGAACGCAATATGGAACTCGGGCGCACATACCAGATCAGCGGAACGCCGACCTTGTTCTTCGCCAATGGCGAGCGAGTGCCGGGCGCGTTGCCCACCGCCCAGATCGAAGCAAAAATGAATCAGCTTCAGAAGTAGCATGATTTACAGCATGACCGGCTATGCCGCCTCTGTCCGTGAGACGGAGGGCGGCAGCCTGCATCTGGAACTAAAGAGCGTAAACAGCCGCTTTCTGGATGTCGGCTTTCGCATCAGCGATTCGCTGCAAGCGTTGGAATCGGCGTTGCGGGGGAAAATCGCCGCCTGCGTCCGGCGCGGCAAGGTGGATTGCCGTCTTTATTTAAGCCGCGCGGGCGGCGGGAAAAAAGGCGTCCTGAATGAAGCCGCCCTGCATGAGCTTGGCGAGTTGGAAGGTCGTGTCCGCGCGGTTTTGCCGGATGCCAAACCTTTTTCGGTCGCCGAGGCGCTTCAATTTCCCGGCGTATGGAGCACGGACGGGGATGCCGGTATGGATAATACGGCGCTGCAAGGCGAGGCGCTTCTCCTGGCGGATCAGGCATTGGATGAATTGCTCGCTTCCCGATCGCGCGAGGGGGAAAAGCTGATGCGGATGATTCTGGAGCGGGGCATGAAAATGCGGGAGACCATAGAGCGGATCATGCCCATGCTTCCTGTCGCCGAGGCGGAATTTCTGGCGAATTTACGCCAGCGCGTGAGCGCGATCGTACCCGGCGGCATTGATGAATCCCTTGAAAACAGGCTGGCAAACGAGGCCGTGTTACTCGCCGCCAAGGGCGACGTAGCGGAAGAGATTTCCCGCCTCATAACCCACCTTGATGAACTTGAACACATCGGCAGGACAGGCGGCACGGTGGGCAAACGTCTGGATTTTCTGACCCAGGAATTGAATCGGGAAGCCAACACCCTGGCATCCAAGGCCGTTTCCACCAACATCAACCAGGCCGCAACGGAATTAAAACTGCTGATCGAGCAAATTCGGGAACAGGCGCAGAATATTGAGTAGGGGTTGCGGCTTTTGCGGCGGCAATGCCCAAATTTTGCCCAGCTCATCAGCCGGTAGCCTTGGCAGACTGCTGGAGGGTGTTGGCTGTGTGCGGTTCATGATTACCTGTTACTTTATGTTCGTTATCAGGTTTGGATTGCACGGTACTGTGCAGCAGCTTAAGAACGCAATCTTCCGAAGGTAGACGCATAAAGAATTGGGGTGGATGGAACCTATTGCCACTTCTCCGCAAGGATTCCAAACTTACTGGTTTATGCAGTCTTTCTGCTGCGGCCAAGGAAAGAGCGAAGCCTTTCGATACTCCATCAAAGTATGCAAAAAAATCTTGTCGCGATAGCCCGGATACTCTTGAGAATTTTTCCCACAGCATTAAAGGCGAAAGTGTGTGACTGTCGACAACACGAGCATATCCCACTACTGCGCCCAGAGGTTTTTTAACGTATATCCAGACTACAGTACCCGGCTCAACAGACATAGAGCGTCTACGCAGCTCTATGTGCTTCTTGCCAGAAAGAATGTTTTCTGCATGAACCTGCTCTAATGAAATTAGAATGTTCCTGACTTCATCCATGTGGAAACCCTGCATCAATAATTGCTGTCATTTGCTCATCAGTGATTGGTCGAGTAGAAATCAAGCTATTGGGGCTGCCGCAACCCATTTTCTGTAGCTCACGCATTGGAACTGGCGCAAAAAGAGTTATTACATTATCGAAGGTAGTGATAGTTTTGCGCTTTGAAGCTCCAATGCTTTGAAGGGTACTCACATCCAGAACAGATGGATCAAGATCAAGAGAATCAATTTCATCTACTGTCTTGCAATAACTGCGCCGAACGCGAGCGACTGCGACAACAGCGGCAGCTCCTCCGCGCTTGCCGGATTCATAGAAAAAGATGATCGTGCCGCGTTGGAAATATTTTAATGTCTTTGGATCGCTGAAGTAATGTCGCTCGGAATGTGAGGCTACTTTTGAATATGGTAACAATGATCCTTGCGAGGAATGACCTAACAGGGGATTGGCGAAGTCGCGCCATATAGGGGTTATAACGGCTGCGCGTCTTGGTAGACAAAAGATTGCTGGCGCCAACAAAGTTTCCAGACTCTCTATTGATACGTAAGAACGATTGCCATCTGGCGTCGTAAGCATGATGTGCTGATCCACTGATCGAAAGAAAGGAGGTTGCTCTGGGAGCTTAATGCAAGTTGCTTCTAATAATTCATTACGACGCAGCGCCCAAGTTGAAGGGGTAACAATTCGCCGAAAAACAATCTTGAAGAGCCTTGAGTTTTGAGCAGCCCCGCAAAATCCCAAACTCCATGCAACCTCTCGGAGACTAGATTGGCCTGGAAGCAATTCAATGGAAGCCTGTAAGACCTTAGATGATCCTTGCTCCAAGAGCTTTCGGAGCATTACTGCAGCAACGGTACGAGATTGAGGAAAGGACTCATCGACAACAACTCTCGCGATTATTGCTCCAGACTGCGCCCAAGTCGGCCAGGTTATATAGCCAACTAGCTGCTGATCTATCCAAGCACCATAACGTAGCATTGCACCACCATCAGAAGCACTAAGTGCCCACTCGTTTGCAATTGCAGAAGCAGTTATCGATCTCTGGCTCAGTAGTCTGCGGGCTACGTCAATGTCGGCATCTTTAATTACATTTAAAGTGAGAGTTTGTCTTGTTGCCATCTCGAACAATTCCTCATCAGAGCGGACATTCTGAGATGATCGGAATGCCAAGAGTGACAATACTTGCGCTCCATAATTCTGTGCAATTGCTGTTGCAGCATTCAAGATTGCATCGTCGCTTGTAACCAATCCAGAGAGCTGGTGTTGTATAACTGTCGCCAAGTGACGTAAGTCAGATTTGTCATTATGAGTAAGAGTTCCTGTAACAAGACGATCGGGAAAAATCAATGAGGCAAGGCCGTCAAGTAAGGGTTTTGAGACCTCGTCACAAGCCAACGCGAACGCCGGTAATACTCTTGCGAAATCCAGCATAGGATCAGTGCGTCCATTAGTAGTTGATGTGCGCTTTAGCTCTTCCAAAAGTTCAGTACTGATCGCTAAACTACACAAACCAGACCGCTCCGCCTTGAAAAGATTTATTGCCTCCTCATTGCGAGTACGGCGTGGCCCTAGATCGAATAAGACATTGAGATCCAGTAGGAATAAAGGGCGGGCTTCCGGAGGTTGAAAGTTCAGGCACAAAGGGTTCGACAAATCCATGCCACTACCAAGAAAGAGTTGTGGTGTTGCGAGTTCATGGCTTCGCACAAGAATAGTTCGGCTACGAGTAACCCCACCCTTTGCCACAGTCTGGATGTAGAAACCTTGGTTTCCCCAAAACTGGTTGGCGTCCCAAAGATCCTCCGCTACTCGCGCATGAATAGAGATGAAATTTTGTCGAGTAAGTATCTCCTTGAGTCGGTTCAACAGTTTTTTTGCAATACCTATGCGTCGATATGCCGGGCTTGCCAGCATTTGCAGAACATGAGCTTTGGGAAATCGGCAATCAAAGAGTAAGTGTCCGGCATATTTAGTGTCTGCCTCAGAAACATCAACTGCTATCAGCACGCTCTCTCGGTGCGCGTACTCCTGAAAAGCTTTGGCAGGAAAGAAACCTAGAGCGTCTTTATGTCCATCAGCGGTGACAATAGCATCTTCTATGAACGGTAATATCTCCGTACGCGCAGAAAGGATACGAATGTCTGCCAGACTATTGATCATAAATGTCTACCTTTCTGCTCTTAAATCTTATACACCTTCATCACCTCATCACCCAAGTGGTTGATGACCTTTACCGCTATTCTACCGGATTTTGGTTTGTCGAAGGGGCGGGAGGTGTCGCTGTTGAGTGTAGCCCAGGCGTCAGGATCAATTTCGGCCTTCAGCGTGGTCTTCAAGGATTTGTAGGGGTCGTTCGCGCCCAGGAAGTAGGCGTGGCGGACGAAGAAGCTCTCTTCGTTGTAGTCGGTATCTATGAACCAGCAGGCGATGCCATCCGCGCCGTCGCTGCGCACTTCGCCGCTGTTGGGGTGGAAGACGTCTACGCCGTTGACCTTTACCTGAATCTGCCCGTCCGGCGCGTCGAGGATGGTGATGTCCGGCTCGCCGAAGATGACGAACAGGTTGCCCTTGCCGGTGTTTTTCAGGTCGTCGGCCATGTGCAGGTCGGCGTTCATGCGGGCCTTCAAGACGGGGATGCGTCCCAGTTTGTCGAATTCGCCGGAGTGGGCGTCGTAGTTGAAGGCGCAGGCGATTAGCACGTCAAAGCCGCCATCGCCAGCTTCGCGCGCTGCGGTCACCAGATCGAGGCGGGAGACGGTGCCGAATTCGGAGCCGATGAAAATGGCGGCGCGTTTTTCGCGCGTTGCCCCCTCTCCCCGACCCTCTCCCGCAAGGGGAGAGGGAGAACGCGCATGGTCGCCTGCTTCGTGACAATGCCTGCCCTCTCCCGCAAGGGGAGAGGGAGAAACAGCCCCTCCCCCCTCGTGGGGGAGGGGTTGGGGAGAGGGGGATTGTTCTATGTAGCGCCCCTCGGCGCAGACGAGGCTACCAGGCCAAGGGGTGAGCGAGGTGAAGATGATTTTGTCCTCCTTGTGCGCTTGCTGCACGCCTGCGGTCTTCAAGTTTTCCAGAATGATCTGGGCAAAATTCATTGAAGAGTGGGATAGCGGTTGGCTTTTACCAGATACTAAAACCCGACCGCCAACCGCTTGGTCAATCAGTTCGTCGTCCGCGCCCACGGTCAGCACACGATGGGGCGAGAGGCTTTCCACCGTGAAGGGGCCTGCGACCCGCACTTTTTTGTTGTCGGGATAGGGCTTGTCATAGAGGTATTCATATTCGGCTTTGGCGGCGATGGAGGCGTCTATTTCTTTCTGGCGGGCGATTCTATCGCGCCAGAAGGCAGTGATTAGCGGTTGAGTAGCTGGCGGCCAGTTGTCCGGTTTTTCGCGCGGGATTTGCCATTCCTGCAATGCTTGCCCCCTCACCCCCGCCCCCTCTCCCGCAAGGGGAGAGGGGAGTACTGGAGATTGCCCATATTGTGACGCCTTGACTCCCGCCTCCTCTCCCGCAAGGGGAGAGGGGAGTGGCGGCGGCATGGTCGCCATTGACTGCCCCTGCTCTCCCGCATTCAAGCCCCTCTCCTCTTGCGAAATAGGGGTTGGGGAGAGAGGGAGTGTCGGCGGCATGGTCGCCATTGACTGCTCCTGCTCTCCAGTATCCAAGCCTCTCTCCCCTTGCTCCTGCTCTCCCGCATTCAAGCCCTTCTCCCCTTGCGAGAGAGGGGGAGTGTCGGCGGCATGGTCGCCATTGACTGCTCCTGCTCTCCAAGTATCCAAGCCTCTCTCCCCTTGCTCCTGCTCTCCAGTATCCAAGCCCCTCTCCCCTTGCGGGAGAGGGGTTGGGGAGAGGGGTGCGCGTCCCAACTCCGCATTCAATTGTTCGCGCAGCGGCTCCAGTTTTTCCTGCCACTTTTCCCAAATCACATCAATCTCGGCGTTATTGGCGATGGATTTTAGGGTGATGTGCGGCACGCGCTCATAAACGAAACCTTGGCGCACATCGCCATGCACGGGCGCGGAGGACGGCGCTTTGCGCGTGATTTCGGCTTCTTTCAGTTGGCCATCAAGGCTGTCGGCGAGCAGGTAGTAAGAATAACGCGCGCCCATGATGCGGGCGCGAGCCAACGCCAGGGCGACGCGCGAGGTGTCTATCGTGATCCAGCGGCGGCCCCATTGTTCGGCAACGTAGGCGGTCGTGCCGGAGCCGCAGGTGGGGTCGAGGACGAGGTCGCCGGGGTCGGTGGCTAGTAAAAGACATCTACTAATAATGCTTGTTGATGTCTGCACAACATATATTTTTGGATCAGACCTACTTTGAACAGCACCGCTTATATCTGCCCAAAGGTTTCCCATTGCGCCATATCCAAAATCGGTTTGAAATCGACGATAGTTGAGTTTTCCATTTTTTGTAACAACAAATCTGTCTGCCTTGCCTAAACGAATTAGTCCAGATTCTTTTGTTTTGAATGTTCCTTTACCAGGACTATGCTCTTTACCAAACCAACGAAACTGGGTTACGTCACCATCTCCTGCAGGGCGGGAACTTGTTATGTTGTCAAGCCGGTAAAGAGCGCCATCAAAATACTCTGATGTGTAGCGATCTTCTGAGTCCTCACTACGACCGACATAAGCAGGGCGTGCTTTCGTAGCATCTTTGTTTTTGCCAAACCAAAGAATGAAGTCGCATGTCGCACCAAGTAATGTATTCCCTTCACTTGTTGTTTTGCGAACCGTTATTTGACTAACAAAATTATCCTCCCCAAACACCTCATCCATCACCACCCTGACTCGGTGCACATTTTCATCTCCAATCTGCACAAAGATGGAGCCGGATTCGGCCAGCAAATCACGCGCCACCGTCAGCCGGTCGCGGATATAGCTCAAATAGCTATGAATCCCATCGCGCCAGGTATCCCGAAACGCCTTCACCTGTTCCGGCTCGCGCGTGATGTGCTGAACATTGCCGTCCTTCACATCGCGGCTGGTCGTCGACCACTGGAAATTGCTGTTGAATTTGATGCCATACGGCGGATCAAAATAGACGCACTGCACCTTGCCGCGCAGCCCTTCGCGTTCGGCAAGGCTGGCCATCACTTGCAGGCTATCGCCCAGAATCATGCGGTTTTGCCAACGCCCCTCGTGCCGGTAGAACTCGGTACGTTCGTTACCGCCGGGCAGACCATTGAAGTCGGCGAACAAATCCGGCTGTTCAGTAAACTGACCGCTATCACGCGCCGCCGCCTCGCGCTGGCTCTCCCGCGTTTGCTCGGTTTGCCGCCGCAAATCGTCAATCAATACCTTGGGATGCACCTTCTCCTGAATGTAAATCGGCGGAGCCTGGACAATCAGCGGCTGACCACTATCCACTAACTGCTGGTCACTGTATTTCCCCCGCCAGACGAGCTGCGGATCAAGATCGCGGTTGCGGGCGGCCTTTTCTTCTTCCAAACCTCGATTGCCAGCGCGCTCATAGGCGACAGGCCGGGGATTTTGCTCGGCATCAGGCACGAGCGACTGGAATTCAGCCGTGGGAATGTTCTTGCGCGTCGCGCCCTCGTGCTTCAGGGCGTCTACAATGAGCGGAGGTTTGGGAGTTCTTCGGGTCATGGTCAGGAATCCAGGGTATATGTATGTGCAGGGCTTTTCCCCTCACCCTCACCCCCACCCCCAGCCCCTCTCCCACAAGGGGAGAGGGGAGTGGCGGCGGTGGGATTGTCATTGAAAGGGCTTTTTCCATCATCCCCACCCTCACCCCCTGCCCCTCTCCCACAAGGGGAGAGGGGAGTGGCAGCGGTGGGGTTGTCATTGAAAGGGCTTTTTCCATCATCCCCACCCTCACCCCCAGCCCCTCTCCCGCAAGGGGAGAGGGGAGTGGCGGCGGTGGGGTTGTCATTGAAAGGGCTTTTTCCATCATCCCCACCCTCACCCCCAGCCCCTCTCCCACAAGGGGAGAGGGGAGTGGCGGCGGCAGTGGGATTGTCATTGAAAGGGCTTTTCCCCTCTCCCCCACCCTCACCCCCAGCCCCTCTCCCGCAAGGGGAGAGGGGAGTGGCAGCGGTGGGGTTGTCATTGAAAGGGCTTTTCCCCTCACCCCCACCCTCACCCCTACCCTCACCCCCAGCCCCTCTCCCGCAAGGGGAGAGGGGAGCATAGGCAGTGGGGTTGTCATTGGTCGCCCCTTCCCTCCCGCATTCAAGCCCCTCTCCCCTCGCGGGAGAGGGGTTGGGGAGAGGGGGAGCGTCGTGCAGAGCACGCCATATTGTTTCCAGAACAGCATCTTGCTGCGCCGTCCATTCGCTGTTCCAGAACCGCAACACACGAAATCCCGCCTGCTTCAGCCAAGCATCGCGTTGCACATCATATTGCACAGCATTCGCATGTTGACTGCCATCAAGCTCAATGACCAACCGTTGGGAAAAACAAACAAAATCAACGATGAAACGCCAAAGCGGTTGCTGGCGACGAAACTTGTAACCGGAAAATCTTTTACTCCGTAGTTGCTGCCATAGGGCGTGTTCATGCGGTGTTTGCTGCTTGCGTAATTCGCGCGCGCGATGAGTAAACCAAGACGTTTCCGGCAGGTTGGGGCTTTTCCCCTCACCCCTACCCTCACCCCCAGCCCCTCTCCCGCAAGGGGAGAGGGGAGCGGCAGCGGTGGGGTTGTCATTGAAAGGGCTTTTTCCATCATCCCCACCCTCACCCCCAGCCCCTCTCCCACAAGGGGAGAGGGGAGTGGCGGCGGGGTTACCATTGACAGGGCTTTTTCCATCATCCCCACCCTCACCCCCAGCCCCTCTCCCGCAAGGGGAGAGGGGAGTGGCGGCGGGGTTACCATTGACAGGGCTTTTCCTCTCACCCCTACCCTCACCCCCAGCCCCTCTCCCGCAAGGGGAGAGGGGAGTGGCGGCGGTGGGATTGTCATTGAAAGGGCTTTTCCCCTCACCCCTACCCTCACCCCCAGCCCCACCCCCACCCTCACCCCCAGCCCCTCTCCCGCAAGGGGAGAGGGGAGTGGCGGCGGTGGGGTTGTCATTGACCGTCCCTTTCCTTGGGCGCGCAAGTTCGGTTTTCATGCGTTGTCCTTCTCAATGAACGGGTCAGTCAGGATGCGGTAAAGCGGTTCGTTGATGTAGTAATTGGAACGACCGGCTTTCAGCTTGCGTAGCAAGCCGCCTGCGGTCAGCGCATCCAGATAGCGCGTCGCAGTCAGGCGCGAGACTTTCAGATCGCGCTGCAAAAACTCGATCTTGGTATAGGGATGCGAGAACAGGTTATTGATCAAGTCCTGGCTGTAGAACCTGTAGCCGTTGCGGATGCGGTGCTTGTAGTCCATCAGCGCGGCCTTGATCGCCTGAATGACGGCAATGCCATCCCTGGCGGTATGCTCAACCGCGCCAAGCATGTACAGCACCCAGGATTCCCACCGGTCGCGCTCGCGCACATCTTGCAACAGAAAATAGTAGTCAGCCTTGCCGCGCACAATGGCGCGGCTTAAGTACAGCACAGGCGTGTCCAGCAAACCTTCCTTGACCAGATACAGCACGTTGATGATGCGCCCGGTGCGACCATTGCCGTCATAGAAGGGATGGATGCTCTCGAACTGATGGTGGATCAATGCCATCTTCACCAGAGGATCGGCGGCAAAAAGTTCGTTATCGTTGATGAAACGTTCCAGATCGGTCATCAGCCCCGGCAACAGTTCCGGCGACGGCGGAGTGTAGACGACGCGACCAACGCCATCCTGCAACACCGTGCCAGACAACCTGCGGTAACCCGCGCGGTTTTTCTCCAGCACTGACTGGATTTCGATAATGTGGTTGCCCGTAAGCAGGCCAAAACCGCGCACGGCCTCAAAACCGACGCGCAAAGCGCGGTTGTAACGCGCCACTTCCTTGGCCGCCGGGCCGATAGAGGTATCCTGCACGGTTTCGCGGAACAACTCGTCATGGGTGGTGACGATGTTTTCGATTTCGGAGCTGTCCTTGGCCTCCTGTAGCCCCAAGGCGCTAATCAGGATGTTCTGGTTGGGCATGGACGCGGCCACGCCCTTGAACTCGGCCAGCCAACGGTGCGCCGAAACCAGCCGCTTCAAGATAGCGGGCGTCTCAAACCGGGCCGGATCGAGGTGTTCCAGAGCTTGCAGGGGCGGCAATGTGTTCATGGAAAGCGGTTTTCTTTACTAATGAGTCTCGACATGTTCACATTATGCCATTTTCTATACATGTTTTGGCGATGTGTATAAAAAACACGCGATTCATGCGCCCGCCCCGACCAGCATCTTGTCGAACTCTGCCTGCACCCTCCGGGCAAAATCATCCTCTATCCGCCACACGTCCGTAAACTCGACAAAGGCCCAGCGGCCATGCGCGCCGAGCCGGTTCACGCCGGGTATCCAGTGAGTAAGCATGGTCTCCTTCTTGATTTTGGCGTCTTCGCCACGGTAGCCCTTGATTTCGACCACGAGGTTCAGCAGATCATCCTCGCCATGACCATCATCCACGCGCGCGATGAAGTCGGGACGATAGCGGCGAGACTGGCCATCTTTGCGGTAAGGCACTTCCAGACCCAGGTTGTGATTCTTCACGTAGGCGCGCACGGAGGGATGCGACTCGACCACGCGGCAGAACTCGGCCTCCCAGTCGCTGTCGAGAATGACCCAGTTGATGTGGCACCTGGGCGGCGGGCCGCCGGTATCCCAGCGGTCGGTCTTGGAGGTGTTGAAGTTTACATGCCGGGTGCTGCCCACCGGGTTGTAAGGATCAAGCACGGCATGAACGGGATTCATGCCGACGCTTTCAAGTTCCTTCAGGCGAGCGCGGGTAATTGCAGCATTGATACGCTCGCAGGCGTCATCGGCCAGGGTCTTGTATTTGAGCTGGGCAGGATAAGCTCCGCCCTTGCAGTCAAGGTAGTTTTCCAGCCAGTAACGGGCAATGCGCTTTAGTTGTCCGAAAAGATGCAGTCTCGGCTCGCCGTCGGCATCACGAAAATGCTTCAACAACAGGTGCGAGGTCAATTCGTACACCACCTGCGAAGTACGCACATCGCCAGTATGCACAAGGTTCAAGTCCACCTGCTCGCCGATTATGCCGGAGTTCAGCGTTCGCGTAGCTCCCACCAGCGCGGGAGTGAGTTCCATGCGAGAGTCATCGGTAAATTCGGCGTGAAGCTCCTCTTCGGTCGGTTCCACCCGATAGCCCAGCACACGGGGAAACAGGATTTCCAGCGCGTCACGCTCACGCAGCGCCCTGACCTGGATAGTTTCGCGCGGTTTCTGCGGGGGCGCGACCACGGGTTCGGCGTTGAAGTCGAAGGGAATGCCCAGCACGTCGGCGTATTCGACATTGAACAAGCCGTCGCTGTTCAGCTCGTATGACTGGCGGCGCAACGCGCGGCCAATCACCTGTTCGCACAGCAATTGAGTGCCAAAGGCGCGTACTCCCAGTACGTGGGTCACGGTGTTGGCGTCCCAGCCTTCGGTGAGCATGGAAACCGAGACGACGCAGCGGATGGAGTCGCCCAGCCGACCCTCCTTGCCGACGGTGTTCATCACCTCGCGCAGCAAATCCTGATCGGTAATCTTCTGACCTGCCTGGGCATCGCCCGTGCGCTCGACGATCTCGCGGCGGAAGCGGTCTATCTCAAAGGCAGCCATGCTGCGAAAGTTATCATCCAGCGCCTCGCCGGATTCAAGTTGTTCGCTGTCTATCAGCAAGGTGCGCGGCCTGCCCAGCGCATTGCCGTTGTCATCGTGGTTGCGAAAGAGCGGCAAACGCCCCGGCACATACGCTCCATCCGCGCGTGTAAAACCAGAGATGTAGTCGTACACGAGCTTGGAAGTAGCGGTGTTGTTGCACACGACGATGAAGCAGGGCGGAACCGCAATCCGGGCTTCCGCCCATAGCTCATAGGTCTTTTCGTAGTGTCCATACAGGGCGTCGAGCGCCGTCTGCAAGGGCGTGGGCAAATCCAGCGGATTCAGACCTTCGGCCTTGCCGCGCCCTTTCTTCGGCATTTTGGCGCGAATATGCTCCCACAGGTTGCGGTACATCGGCATTTCCGCGCCGGGGATGTTGTCGGCAACAGGCACGCGCGGCAACTTGACGATGCCGCATTCGATAGCGTCCATCAGCGAAAAGTCACTCATCGTCCACGGGAACAAAGTGCCTTCGGCGTAGCCCGAACCGCGTAGGAAGAACGGCGTAGCCGAAAGGTCGAACACGCGGGATACGCCCAGTTTGCGCTGCACGATTTCAAGGCCGGAGATCCAGAGCCGGGCAGCGGCGTTGTTTTCTTCCGCTTCTTTCTTCTCGTCTCCTGAAAGAATTTCCTCTGCCGCGTCCGGCTTCTCGCGGTAGCAGTGGTGCGCTTCGTCGTTGATGACCAAAATGTTCTTCAAGCTCATCAGGCCGGGCATGACACGCTGAAGCATCTGGCCTTCGGTTTCCAGCGTGTCGAGTGGGTTGCCGCCACGCCCCTGAAGCAGAGCCTTGCCGCCTTTGGAGAGTTCCATGCGCTCACGCCGCTTGAAAGCGTGGTAGTTGGTTATGACGATCCTGGCGCTCCCCAGGTCGGCCAGCATGTCGCCGGGCACGAGTTCCCGATCTCGGTAATAGCTGTCTGGATCAAAGGGCTGCAAGACGCGCAGGCGATCACGAATGGTAAGCCCCGGCGCGACAATGAGAAATCCCTTGGTGAAACGTCGGCTTGCGGGGTGACGGACTGCGTTTATGGTCTGCCAGGCGATCAGCATGGCCATGACTGTGGTTTTTCCGGCTCCCGTGGCGAGTTTCAAAGCCAGTCGCATGAGGTCGGCATCCTGATTGGCGCGCTCCAGATGGTCGAGGAAGGAGCGTCCTGTCTTGCCAAGCCGCGGCGCTACCTCGGTCAGCCAGATGGCAGTCTCGATGGCTTCGATCTGGCAAAAGAACGGGCGCGCGCCATTGAATTCATGATGTCGCCAATGCTGAAGCAGTCGGGCGGTTTCAGGGGTGACATGCCAATCGGCAGGGTTGGGCAATAGCCGCCATTTATCCACTTCCTGCCGCGCGGCATTGATGACAGCCTGATGGTCGTACTGCTGCTCCCGCGTTGAAAGTCCTTTGCCCTCGTCGAAAAGAATCGCCTCTTGCTTGCCTTTCTGTTTTTTGGGTCGGGGAATCGGCGTGATGAATTCGGCCCGCCGCCGACGCTCGGTGATCCGCTGCGTGGGCTGCCCATTCTTGTCCAACTCCCAATGCCGCGACGGATAGGCATAGGGAGAATTGAGGACAGGTTTTTCAAAGAAAAGATTTGTCATGGCTTAACATGGGTCAAACGCGGTCGCCGCCACTTACGGCGGGGCGGATAAAGCGCGGTATCTAACGCGCGACCTGATCCAATTCTCCCGCCGCGTAGCGTTCCGCCATCTTCTCCAACGGCATAGGCTTGATTTGCGCGGCGCGTCCTTCGCAGCCGAAGGCAAGATAACGCGCCAGGCAAATTTCCTTTGCCGCCTGACGCGCGGGCTTCAGATAATCACGCGGATCGAATTTTTCAGGATTTTCAAACAGAAAGCGGCGGATTGCGCCCGTCATCGCCAGACGAATGTCGGTGTCAATGTTGACCTTCCGCACTCCATGTCTGATTCCCTCGACAATCTCCTCCACCGGCACGCCGTAAGTCTCTTTCATGTCGCCCCCGAATTGGCGGATTTCGGCAAGCAATTCCTGCGGCACGGAAGAAGAGCCGTGCATCACCAGGTGCGTGTTGGGCAATCTGGCATGAATCGCCGCAATCCGGTCAATGGCGAGAATATCGCCGGTCGGCTTGCGGGTGAATTTATACGCGCCGTGACTGGTTCCGATCGCAATCGCCAGCGCGTCGCAATTCGTCGCCCGCACAAAATCGGCGGCCTGCTCCACATCGGTCAGCAAGTCCTCGCGGCTCATCCTGCCTTCCGCGCCGTGTCCGTCCTCCTTATCCGCCCGCATCGTCTCCAATGAGCCTAACACTCCCAACTCCGCCTCTACGGAAACCCCGATCGCGTGCGAAAACTCCACCACCTTGCCGGTAACTTCCACATTGTATTCATAACTTGCGACGGTCTTGCCGTCCGCTTCCAATGAGCCATCCATCATAACCGAGGAAAAGCCGGAACGAATCGCCGCCATGCACACCGCAGGCGACTGGCCATGATCCTGGTGCATGACCACCGGAATTTCGGGGTACGCCTCAATAGCCGCCAGAATCTGATGGCGCAGGAAGGCTTCGCCCGCGTATTTGCGCGCCCCGGCGGAAGCCTGCATGATGACCGGCGCATTGACCTCGCGCGCGGCCTCCATGATCGCCCAGACCTGCTCCATGTTATTGACATTGAACGCGGGCAGGCCATAGCCGCGCTCGGCGGCGTGATCGAGCAACTGACGCATGGAAACGATAGGCATACAAACCTCCAGGAAAAAGGGCAAAAGAAGATTTTACTCCATACCCTGGTTTTGCCGCGCAAACAAGAGGCAAAAGCACAGGGCAGACGCCGCGCTTTTGCCGGTTTATTTAATTTATATTACTATGCGCGGTTTTGAGTCGCCCTGGCCTTCAGGCATGGGATTCCTAGACACAGGTTAGAGAGCCTCGATGCTCCGCAAAACAATCTCGCTCACCTCGCCATGAATGGCAAGGATTGCGCTTAACAAGTGTTCAATAAACGTCCTATCAAAGGGAGAAGCGAAAATGACGTTTGCCGCTACCGCGCCTTACGCATTAATCATCGTCGGCTGCGTTCTGCTCTATTACGGAGCGGAGTGGCTTGTAGGATCAAGCGCGAAACTTGCCGTTCGCTTCGGAGTCACGCCATTCATAGTCGGAGTAACCATCGTGGGATTCGGCACAAGCGCGCCGGAATTTGTCGTCAGTGTCCAGGCGACGCTCGCCGGTTCCGGCGACATCGCGGTGGGGAACGTATTAGGCTCAAATATCTTCAACACGGCGGTCGTCCTGGGTCTGTCGGCGCTGATCTGCCCGATACTCATCAACAGGCAATTTTTCAGATTCGACATTCCGGCGCTGATTATTGCGTCACTGATTACATGGTATTTCCTGACGGACGGCGTCGTGCAGATTTGGGAAGGCATCGTCCTCATAACCGTATTTGTCGGCTACATGACCTACAGCGTCATCAATTCAAAAAAGGATGGCGGCGGGGATAGGGTAAACGACGGGGATGACGACGATGACCGGGCAGAAGGCAAGAACGTCTCTATCCCCAAAAACGCGCTCCTTGTAATCATGGGTCTTGCGCTCCTGGTAGGCGGCGCGCACTTGCTGGTTATCGGGGCGGTAGACCTCGCCCGCAGTTGGGGCGTGAGCGAGGCGATAATCGGTCTAACCATAATAGCTTTCGGAACAAGCCTCCCGGAAGTCGCCGCCTCCGCCGTGGCCGCTTTCAAAAAGCATAGCGACATTGCGATAGGCAACGTGGTAGGCTCAAATATGTTCAACATTTTACTCATCCTCGGAACTGTGGGGGCTATGGGGCCGACGGAAGCGTACGGAATCGCCACTCGCGACCTTTTGTTCATGGTCGGAATCAATTTCATGCTGTTCATCCCGCTATTTGCAAAATCAATCCTGAACAGACCTGTCGGCGCGGCGTTTATCGGGGTTTATGCGGCATACATCTTCTTGATTGTGAGAACGGCAGGGGCGTAATCAGAGCGGTTTTGATTCAAGCGCGCGCTTTTTCTCCAAGCGAAAAGCTGGCGCAGTCAGCTCTCTCCCCTAACCCCTCTCCCACGTGGGATAGAGGAGTAAAGCGCAATCCCCGATCGTCTCGTTATATGAAAAGCGGGGAAACTTGCCTTGCATCGCCCTCAACAGAATCGGGAGGAATACCCACCTCTTTTGCCCTTTCAGGACGTACCCCTGGCGTGAAGGCAAACGCTTGCCCGGACACGGGAACTGCCGCGACGCGAGAGAGCGATCAACGTCCCGCCATATGGGCATCCGCAGGGGCATACGCAAATATATTGCGCGCCTGAGTCTGGATTTGTTCCTGCATCTGCTGGAACATCTTCTGGCTTTGATCCATGTAAGCCTTCATCATGCTCTGCATCGCCGGTTGCTGAAAATTCAAAAACTGCGCGAGAAAGTCCGCATGGGTCTGGGAATTGTCGCCAAACACAGCTTTCGACTGCTCCTGGAGCTTGTGCTGAAATTCAAGAAAGCCGTGGATATTGTTTTCCAGATACTTCCCAAGCATCCCCTGCATGGCATTGCCATAAAGACGGATGATAAGGCTCAACAAATCGCTGGAGAAAAGCGGCAGTCCGCAGCTTTCTTCTTCCAGAAGAATTTGCAGCAGGATGCTGCGGGTCAGGTCTTCGCCCGTCTTGGCGTCCAGAACCTGAAAATGCTCAAACTGCAACACCATCTCCTTCACGTCGGAGAGGGTGATGTAGCTGCTGGTCAGCGTATCGTACAAGCGTCGGTTCGGGTACTTCTTTATCTGCCGGATCGGTTCAGCCATAAAAAATGTCCTTGAATTGTGAGCCGCCCACTATTGTCACGAATTCTGAAAACTGTTCCCCGGACATTTGCCCGATCGTGAAAAGCGGGGGTTGTATCATTGTGCAGTGCGTCATTATATGCGACTTTGGATGATGTGATTTTGGAAAGCGCGAAAAAAACGGGGCTTTTTGTGAAAGTCCCGTTTTTGTCTGCGGGAATGACTGCTTACTGGAAGTACAAACCGCCGTTGACGTTGAGAGTCGCGCCCGTGGTAAAGCCGGACAACTCGTCAGCCAGGAAAGTCACCGCAAAACCGATTTCTTCCGGTTTGGCCAGACGCTTCATCGGCACGGAATCAACGATGCCTTGCAGGATGTCCTCACGAATCGCCATCACCATCTTGGTGGCGACATAACCGGGCGCAATTGCATTGACGGTCACGCCCTTGGCGGCCAGCTCCTGCGCCAGCGCCTTGGTAAAGCCGATCATGCCCGCCTTGGCGGCGGAATAGTTGGTTTGCCCGGCCTGGCCCTTGACGCCATTGACCGAGGAGATATTGATGATACGCCCCCAGCCGCGCTCCGCCATCTTGGCCGATACCTGCTTGGTCAGATTGAAAACGCTGTTCAGGTTGGTGTCAATGACAGCATCCCATTGCCCCCGATCCATCTTGGCGAACATCTTGTCGCGGGTGATTCCGGCATTATTTACGAGAATGTCAATCGGACCGGCTTTTTGCTCGGCTTCCGCCACCATTGCCTCAACTGAAGCCAGATCGGCGACATCGCCTGAAACCATGATGAAATCCTTGAAACCGGCCGCTTCCTGCTCTTGCAGCCACACATCTTTTTCATCGAATTGGGGATGATAGGCAGCGACAACCTTGTGTCCCGCTTGCGCCAGCGATTGGCAAATGGCAGTGCCCAAACCGCCCATGGCGCCTGTTACAAATGCAACACGTTTAGTCATGGATTTTCCTTTCCTCTGAAAGTGGTAAATGAGCCCGCCATGTTAGCAGACAATTCCCCATCGCGCCAAATTATTTTGCAATGCACAAGCATTGAACACGAGTCAAGCGCAATCCTCGCCATGTATAGTTTTAAAAGTGTACGCGCTTAAATCAAACCGCGCTAAAAACGGCAAGCTCATATAAAACCCAGGACGTGCTGCATGTCAAACAGGCCATTTTCATGCGCGGCGAGAAACCGCGCGGCGCGCAGGCTCCCCAGGGCATAAGGCATACGACTGCCCGCCTTGTGCGCGATTTCCACGCGCTCGCCAGAACCGCAGAACATGACCGTATGGTCGCCCACGATGTCGCCGCCGCGCACAGTCGCAAAACCGATACTCGCCCCGTCGCGCTCGCCCGTATGCCCTTCCCGTCCGTAAATAGCGCAATCGGTCAAATTACGCCCTGTCGCTTCGGCAATTACTTCGCCCATTTTAAGCGCCGTGCCGGAAGGAGCATCAACCTTCATCCGGTGATGCGCCTCGACAATCTCGACATCATAGCCATGCTCAAGAATCCTTGCCGCCTTGTCGAGAAGATGAAAAACGAGATTGACACCGACCGCCATGTTGGGCGCGAACACAATCGGGATTCGCCTGGCCGCTTCCGCGATCCTTGCCTTGCCCGCCCGGTCAATGCCGGTCGTGCCGATTACCATCGCCACGCCGACGGCTTCGCATAACGCAAGATGGCGCAAAGCGCCTTCAGGGCGGGTAAAGTCAATCAGGCAATCGCAGTCGGGAAGCCCCGCCGCCACATCCGCAGTAACCGCGAGGCCGCATGGCGGCAAACCCGCAAGGGTAGCGGCATCCTGCCCCAATACAGCAGAATCAGCTTGGTCAAACGCGGCTGTCAGACAAAACTCAGGGTCTTTCAGGGTCGCTTCCAACAGCATCCTGCCCATTCTGCCTGACGCTCCGACAATTCCGATTCGGTTTTTCATGATGCCTTTTACCTGTTCGTTCAAAAACCAAGAGTATCCATCAATCGCCGCCAAATGCCCCGCCCTTCCGCCTCCGGGAGAGGAGTATCAAACGTGATGCTGCCCAAATCAATGACCTGTGTTCGTGTCGTCGGCACTTCCGGCAAATTTTCATCTCGCATTTCCACGTCGCCCGTCACCCGTTCCAACCGCCCGTCCGCGCCAAAAAACACGGTGAATTGGCGCATCGTGACTTCGCCTGTTTTCCCTTCCTTCAGGCGGAACAGGTAATCCCAGCGATCCGCGTGAAAGGCGTCGGTCAAGAGCGGCGAACCGAGGATAAAACGCACCTGATCCCGCGAGAGACCGGGGCGCAACTGGGAAATCATATCCTGGGTGAGCACGTTGCCCTGCTGGATATCAATCCTGTACTCTTCGATGACACGCGGCAAATCAGTACAAGCGCCAAGGGACAGGAGCGCAAAAACGGCTAAAACAATGGAATAACGAGCCATGAAGAACAATCAGAAAGACAAGGTTGGGGTATCATAAACGATTCTTTCCTGTTTCGCCCGTGGAACTGTTCCCGAATCATGAGCCGCATCTCCTCCCATAACCTTAGAAGCGCGGGACTCAAAGCCACCCTGCCCCGCTTGAGAATCCTGGAGCTTTTCGAGAAAAACGCGACCCGCCACCTTGAAGCGGAAGAAGTCTATCGTCTTTTGCTTGCGGAAGATCTGGACATCGGGCTGGCGACCGTCTACCGGGTGCTAACCCAATTGGAGCAGGCCGGATTTCTGGCGCGACATGCCTTCAAATCCGGCAGAGCCACCTTTGAAATCAACGAAGGCACGCATCATGACCATCTTATCTGCATTGACTGCGGCCATGTAGAGGAGTTCTACGATGCGGAAATAGAGAGCCGCCAGAAGGCAATCGCCATCGAACGCGGCTTCAGGATCGAAGAACACGCCCTTTCCCTGTATGCCCATTGCCAGCGCGAAAATTGCCCTAACCGGCAGACGGCTGAAAATGACGATGGAGACTGATAAGAGTTGAGTCGCCTATTCAGGGCGTGGGGTAAGCCAAACCCCAACATTCCGCTTCCCAACAACCGCTGTGTGTTGGGGTCTGCTCTGCTCGCGCCAACCGCGCCTGTCCAAAACCGGACAGATTGAACAAGCATCAAGCGCACTCCTCGCAATGAATGGCAAGGTGAGCGAGATAGTTGTGCGGAGCATTGAGGCTCTCTAACCTGTGCCGAGGAATCCCCGGCCTTTAGGCCGGGGTGGCTCAAAATCGGTATCAGGTAACAATTTTTTCCTGCTATCCTGAATTTTCTGCCTATCCTGAATTTTCTGTTAGAATGAAGGACGCCATATCGTTTTAGTTTGGCGCGGCATCTTACAACCTGCCCTTAAAAAGGCTTATTACATTCCCGAAAGGAATCAGAATGGATCGTTACGCGATTTTCGTAGACGCGGGCTATTTTTTCGCCGCTGGCGCTCAGGCCGCGTTCAAGCAGTACGTTTCCCGCCGCCAGGTCGTATTGAAATCTTCCCCCGCAGCCATGATCGCCGACCTGTGCTCCAAGGCGGGACGGGTGGTCGACAACCTGCCCTTGCTCCGTACCTACTGGTATGACGCAACGCCAAGCTCGCGCCTGACCATGGAACAAAGCGCGCTGGCAATGCTGCCCGGCGTCAAACTTAGAATCGGCGTGCTGAACAACATCGGCAAGCAAAAGGGCGTCGACTCGCTGATCGTAACCGACATCATTGACCTATCCCGTAATCGCGCCATTGCTGATGCCGTGCTGATGACCGGCGACGAGGACTTGCGTATCGCCGTGCAGGTCGCGCAATCCTTCGGGGTGCGGGTGCACCTTTTAGGCTGCGGCGACCTCTCCCGCAACATGAGCGAATACCTGCAAATGGAGGCGGATTCCGTAACCAGTCTGGAAGATCGCTGGTTTGCCAGCCACCTTGAAATCAGTAACGACATGCCCTATGGCGCGCAGTCAATGTACACTTCCTCGATCTTCCCTGCCGGAGAGGATGTCATTCAGGATGAGGAAGCATTCAACGAAGCGGTTAGCAGCGCCATTGACGAGATTCTTGCCTCCGCCAGCTACGAACAGATACAGCAGTTGAATCAGCATTTCGCCTATCAGACATTCGTCCCGACCGAATATGACCGCCGTCTGGTCGGCACGATTTCGGCCAGACTGAACAGCCGCAAGCTGAATCCCGAAGAAATGCGGAGCCTGCGTACCCAGTTCATGCAAACCGTCAAAGCCCGCAGCAGCAAATGGATGGGATCGGACGAGGAAAACAACCTGGCGTAAATCAGGGGCGGCGGGGCAGTCCTTGGATAAAGCAATGCTCCGCCCGATTCTTCGTATTTTCAGGGCGCTGGTCTGGTTTCCCGGACATCTGGCGCGTGTTTTTATCCGCGAGCGCCTGCCGCAAACGGCGGCGGCGCTTTCCTTCTCCACCCTGCTCGCTCTGGTTCCGCTCGTCACTCTGGTATTGGCGGCAGCCAGCCATCTGCCCGGATTTGATCCCTTAACCACTCAACTTGACGCCTGGTTCATGCGCGCCCTTCTGCCGGAACACTCAGGCGGAGAGGTGGCGAACCGGATTTTCGCGCTGGCAAAGGGCGCAAGTTCCTTAAGCTGGACCTGGGCGATTGCGCTAACAGGCATAGTTTTCCTGCTCCTCTACGATCTGGAGGACGCATTCAACCGGATATGGGGCGTCAAAAGCGGCAGGGCATGGAAAAGGCGCTTGCCGCTATATCTCGTCTGCCTGTTTGGAATGCCTTTCATCATGGGGATTTTTACCAGTCTTTCCAATCTGCTCTTGAATCTGGCGGTAGACGGAATCGCGGAACAAAGAATGCTCATCAAATGGATGGACATTGTGCTGTTCGGCGTATTTTTCGCTTTGCTTTATCACGCCCTCCCCAATGCCCGCGTCAGCCGTAGAGCGGCGCTGGCAGGCGGAATAACGGTCAGCCTGCTCCTCTCCTCAATGAAGGAAGGGCTACGCTGGTATGTAGCCCAGACCGGATTCTACGACCGCCTCTACGGCGCGCTCGCCGCGCTGCCGGTTTTCCTGCTCTGGCTCTATCTCGCTTGGCTGCTTGTTCTGGCGATCGCGGTGCTCGTCGCCCGCTTGGACTCAAAGAAACCTTCTTAGAGTGTTTTTGATTTAGAGAATTTTCGATTTATAGCGATTTCCGTCAATAAAGCGGCTGTCAAATGATGTGCGGGAGAGGCAAACAAGGGGGGCGGGATGCATCCCCTCTCCCGCTTGCTGCGTAGGGGTTAAAAATTTTTAACCCCTACAGCGGCGCGGTTAGCCCCCTTATAGTCGCGTTATTTGCGGAAAGCGCTATAAAACGCTCTAACTTTAGCCGAAATCGCTCTAAGGCACGACCGTAAAAAGCTCGACCCGGCTGTTTTGCTCGATTCTCCCGGTAAGGCGAACCTCGCGTTCCTTGCCTGTATTGCCCAACCACAGGCGATATTTCTCATCCGCAAGCATGCCGCTTGGCGCAAGCAGAGCCTCTGATTCGCGTAGCGGCGGATGTCCCGACAGCAACAAAAGCGGCAGTTTGCGCTCCGTGTTTTCGGGCGCGGGAAGAACCCTGGCAGGAGTGGCCTCCAGAGCTACGACCTGCAACCCGATTTCCAGATGCTCCGGATTATCCGATTGCACCCAGCGCACAAGACATGCCAGCCAGTCTTTTTCCGCTTCAGTCCGCAGCGCAACCGCGTCTCCTACCCGCACCGAGCTTACCTTGCCGTTCAACAGCATGAGCGCATAGCCGTTCGGGCTTTCATTCACAATCAACCACTGGCTGCCTTCCTTGACCTCGACACCATTGTTCTCTGCTTGATCCAGCTCATATAAAAGCTGCGCCCAAAATGCTTCCAACCCTACATGGGCAGTAGCGCGGCGCATTTCAAACTGGCGCTTTCTCCGCTTGAAAGAACGCTTGCCGGGCGAACCTATGGCCTCGGACGCGCGCTTGAGGACTGATTTACGCAAGCGTTTTTCCTGCTTTGATTCATCCTCTTTTTCGGCATCGCTCTCCGTCTTCAGTTTTGCCGCAATATGCGCGCCGTCAAAATAAAAAACCGTCTCTTCCGGCAAGGGTTCGCGGCGATTCAGGGCGAAAGGCGGAAAATCACGCTTCGGCGCAAGCCAGAAAACCTTTTCCATCTTTTTTGGCTGAATCGGCGGCACGGCATGAAGTCTTACTTCTTCAGCATATTTCACAAGCGTCGGAAATAATTGGGCAAGCTCGCGGGAAGCAAAGGAAACAGGCTGCACCGTCGCCAACAGGACTGCCAAACGATAAGAAACCGGCAGATACTGCCCGGATACGTCCCTCAATCCAGCACGATGCAATCTTAGCCAGAGAGCCTGATCGATCGGCGCGGCAGCCAGATAGGCAATATAGATACGCTGCGTCAGGCAAAACGCGATCCGCTCCGCGACGAGATGTTCCTCGTTCGGCGCCAAATCAATGCTTGTCAGATTGTCCTGAAGCCACTCGTAAGCCATCGCAAAATTATTCAGCGCGGTTTGCAGGGAGTCAATTTCCTCGCGTTGCCGCCGTCTGGTCGGCACACGCGCCACAATGACTTTTTTTGTCATCGCGGGCAAGTGCCGTTCCAGACAACCGAACAAAAGCTCCAGCGAGTTACGAAACATTGCCGGCGGAAGGTTCGCTTCCCGCAGCTTTTGCAACAGCCGATACATTTCCTTTGGGTCTGGAACCTCGTCTTGCCACCTGTCCAGCCACTCCCTTATCAGGACAAACTGTTTTTTGGCCTCGATATCCGGTGAAATCCACTGGTTCGACATCTTGAGAAACTCCACTTTTGCGTAGATGTCCGTGATTGTGACATGGTTTTGCAATTATGACGATAATGCGCGGTATTTTTATAGTCGTTCCCATAATTGAAAATTACACACTTTCTACAAACCCTCCCCTTCTGGCATTATCAACTTTGCATTGGTAGATGTCAGACAAACTCGACATGTGCTTATAGCGCTTTCTGTAAATAGCGCGACAGTCAGGGAGAACACGCTTTGCTCCCCTCTCCCGGCCTTCGGCCACCCTCTCCCGCAAGCGGGAGAGGGGATGCGTTGTGGTATTTTCACTCTCCTGCAATCATGTGATAGTAGCATTATTTGCGGAAAGCACTACATTTACGTGAATCACTATTCTCTGTACAAATACTGGCAAAACGGAACGGCATCCTAACAGGCGACTGTTCCCATGTCTTGAGCGCAAAGGTTAGGCGCCATGCTTCGCCTTGGCTTTCGCCAGCCAAGGCGCCAACAGCTTGTTTACCTTGATCTGCCGGATGTGCTCCAAAAAACAAGTGTTAATTGCATTCTCCAGAGGACTTGGCTGCCTGGAAGCCAGAACCAAGCTCTCCGAAAGTTGCTCGAGCTGCCTTCCAGAGAATGAGGATGCGCCTTTGCTGAAGAAGCATGTGAACTCGATCATAAGGGCATGGAAGCTCACTCCATTTCTGTAGGCATCGGAAGATTCGAGTTCTTCCAGCGAGCCTGAGAATGTCGGAAAGATGGCGACGAGTAGCGCATTCAGCTCTTCAGGCGATTGCGGAGGCTGTTTCATGACATCAAACCTGTTTCGGCAAAACCCGGCAAAACGGAACGGGCGTTGGCGGCAGTCTGAAAGGCAATGGTTTCCACGGCGACGCCGCGCAAGTCAGCCAGAACATTGCCTATTTTGGGCAATTCCGCCGGCGTGTTGCGGGGCTTCTCCCCTGAACCGGCAAGCCAGACAGGGGGAATATCAGGCGCGTCGGTTTCCAGAACAATCGCTTCCAGCGGCAGTTCCGCCGCCAGCGCCCGGATGCGGCGGCTGCCCGGATAGGTAAGAGCGCCGCCAAAACCGAGTTTGAAGCCAAGTTTCATAAATGCTTTTGCCTGCTCGATGCTGCCGTTAAAAGCGTGCGCGATACCGCCTTCCACCCTTACCTGGCGCAAGCCTCGCAGCACCGCGTCAACAGCGCGGCGCACATGCAGCACAACGGGTAAATCGTATTTTTTTGCTAACCTTAACTGCGCCAGAAAAAAGCGTTCCTGCCGCGCCCCATCCGCTTCCTTGTCCATTCCATCCAGACCGATTTCTCCAATCGCTATCGGCGGCATTTTTTCCAGAAATTCCGCAAGTCTGGTCATAGCCTCGCCTTCTTCTCCGGCTTCTGCGACAAAAAGAGGATGAATGCCATAGGCGGGGGCGCAACCGGGCATGTGCGCGGCAAGATCGGCGACTGCCGCGCAATCATTCAGGTCTACCGCTGGCAGCAAGGCTTCGGATACTCCTCTCTGACGCGCCAAAAACCAGACTGCTTCGCAATCTTTCGCAAATTCCGGGGCGGATAGATGGCAATGAGTGTCCAACCACATGCGGCGCATTATAAAGCTGATAAAATCTTGCCTGACATTGTTTTGCCTTTTACACAGAACTTGAAGGCTGACGTATAATTAGCCGGTAAACTCAATTAACCCAAACCTCACGGAAAACACGCTATGAGCAATCAGGAAAAAATGAGCTGCGAGCGGCGGCGGCTAATAGTCGCAACGGCAGCGGTAGGTGGCGTTGGGGCGGCGGCAGCGGCTATTCCCTTCGTCGCTTCCATGCTTCCTTCCGAACGGGCAAAAGCTGCGGGCGCGCCGGTCGAGGCCGACATCAGCCAGATTGAACCAGGCCAGATGAAGACTTTTGAATGGCGAGGCAAGCCGGTATGGATTTTAAGGCGCACCCAGGCCATGCTGGATTCCCTCCCCACTCTGGACAATGATCTGGCCGACCCTGCTTCCGAACGGTCTTTGCAGCCCGCCTACTGCCAAAATCCGCACCGCTCCTACAAACCGGAAATTCTGGTGGTCATCGCCATCTGCACCCATCTGGGCTGTTCGCCTACCCCAAAATTAAAGGAAGGCGCGGAAGAAGGCATGACCTCCGACTGGAAAGGCGGGTGTTTCTGTCCCTGTCACGGTTCCACCTTTGACTTCGCCGGGCGCGTTTTCAAGAACAAACCCGCTCCGACCAATCTGGAAATACCTCCGCACCGCTATCTTTCCGATACGCGGATTCTGATCGGCGAGCACCAGGAGGCTTAATGATGGCTACGCAAAGTAACTACGAAAAGTACAAGTCCGACGGTTCCTACCTCGGCAACACGCTGGAATGGTTCGACGCCCGTTTCCCGCTGACTTCCATCTGGAGGGCGCATCTGTCCGAGTATTACGCGCCCAAGAACTTCGACTTCTGGTACTACTTCGGCTCTCTGGCGCTACTGGTGCTGGTAATCCAGATTGCCACCGGAATTTTCCTGGCAATGCACTACAAGCCGGACGCCGCGCTGAACGCCGACGGCCTGCCGATAGCTTTCGCCAGCGTCTCCTACATCATGAACGATGTCAGTTGGGGCTGGTTTATTCGCTACATGCACTCTACCGGCGCTACCGCGTTCTTTGTCGTGGTCTACCTGCACATGTTCCGGGCCATGCTCTACGGCTCTTACCGGAAGCCGCGCGAGTTGCTCTGGATTTTCGGCGTTTTGATTTTCCTCTGCCTGATGGCGGAGGCTTTCATGGGCTATCTCCTGCCCTGGGGACAAATGTCCTACTGGGGCGCGCAGGTGATCGTCAATCTGTTCGGCGCTATCCCGATAGTCGGCGACCCCCTGACCGTCTGGATTCGGGGCGACTTCGTAATCGGCGATGCCGCCCTGAACCGATTTTTCGCCCTGCATGTCGCAGCCATACCCCTGGTTCTGGTCGGACTTGTCGCCGCGCACCTTCTGGCGCTGCATGAAAACGGCTCCTTGAACCCTGACGGCATAGAAATAAACAAGCTGAAAAATGAGAAAGGCATTCCGCTGGACGGCATCCCCTTCCATCCTTACTACACGGTGAAAGATATTGTCGGCGTGGCGGTATTCCTGATGATTTTCTTCGCCGTCATCTGCTTTGCGCCTGAAGGCGGGGGCTATCTCCTGGAATACAACAACTTCTTCCCGGCAGATCCGATGAAGACTCCCGCGCATATCGCGCCGGTGTGGTACTTCACCCCCTTCTACTCCATGCTGCGCGCAATGGTGTGGGACTTCTTCTGGCTTGACGCCAAGTTCTGGGGCGTGGTCGCAATGGGAGGCGGAGTGATTATCCTTGCCTTCCTGCCCTGGCTGGATCGCAGTCCGGCGTACTCCATCAAATATCGCGGCCCCATTTTCAAGACTCTGCTTACCATCTTCGTGATCGGTTTCCTGATTCTGGGCTATCTGGGCACCAAACTGCCGGGTTACAAATTCTTCGGGATTGGTCTTCTGGACGGCGATGTCATTGCCCAGATTTTCACCCTGTATTACTTCCTGTTCTTCCTGACCATGCCTGTCTGGTCAAAGATGGACAAATGCAAACCTGTTCCGGAAAGGGTTACCTGGAAATGAACCGCACATTGAAAACCCTGTTGGCGCTTTGCCTGTTCGCGCCCGCCCTCGCATGGGCGGCGACAGCTGTAAATCTGGATCGCGCGCCTGATCGCTCCGGCGATAACGCAGCCCTGCAAAACGGAGCCAAGCTATTTGTCAACTATTGCCTAAGTTGCCACGGAGCCAGCGGCATCCGCTACAACAGGCTGATGGAACTTGGCCTTACCAAGGAGCAGATCGAAGACAACCTGATCTTCACCTCCGACAAAATCGGCTCGCCGATGCGCGTAGCCATGCGGCACGATGAGGCCAAAAAATGGCTCGGCGTAGCCCCGCTTGACCTTTCCCTGATCGCCCGCGCCCGAGGCTCTGCGGACGGATCGGGGGCGGACTGGCTCTACACTTATCTGCGGAGCTTCTACCGCGACGACACTCGTCCGACCGGCTGGAACAACCACGCTTTCGATAGTGTCGGAATGCCGCATATCCTGTATCAGATGCAGGAAACCCTGACTGCTGACAAATACGACGAACAGGTGGCAGACCTGGTAGGCTTTCTTGTCTGGATGGGCGAGCCGCAAGCCGGATTCCGCAAAAACCTGGGGATCGGTATTTTGTTGTTCCTCGTGGTGTTGCTTGCGGTTTCCTACGCCCTGAAAAAGGAATACTGGAAAGACGTGCATTAAGCCATCTTGCGGCCTGTCGCGTCGCCTCTTGTCAAGAGCGATGCCAGAAGTCGAGCGCAATTTTATTGAGGAATCCCCGGCTTTAAGGCCGGGGAGACTTGATTGTTTTTTCGCAGGAAAACCCGACTATGATGAACCTTTACTCTGGAACTATCTGTCCCTTCAGCCACCGTTGCCGAATCATGCTGTACGAAAAAGGCATGGATTTCCAGGTCATTGACGTGGATATGTTCGGCAAGCCGGAAGACCTGGTCGCCATCAACCCGCACAACCGTGTGCCTGTTCTGGTCGAACGCGATCTGGCACTCTATGAGCCTAACATCATCAACGAATATATTGACGAGCGTTTTCCCCATCCGCAACTGATGCCGCCCGACCCGATCATGCGCGCCCGCACCCGGCAGTTGCTCTCCGGCATGGAGCGGGAGATTTTCTGCCATATTGATTCGATTGACAAAAATGCCAAAACCGCCGACAAGTCAAGGCAGGAAGTCGCGGCGCGACTGACTGAAATATCGTCCATTTTCAGCAAAAACAAGTTCATGCTGGGCGATGATTATTCCATGCTGGATGTCGCGCTCGCCCCGCTTTTGTGGCGGCTTGGCGTTTATGAAATCAAACTGCCCAGGACTGCCGCGCCCCTGATGAAATACGCCGAACGTATTTTCAGTCGGCAGGGTTTTATTGACGCCCTGACCCCTTCCGAAAAAATCATGCGTAGATAGACCGGATGTCGTTGCCCGCCGATCTTCCATCCACCAAGCCGTATCTGTTGCGCGCGTTCTGGGAATGGTGCAGCGATAACGGTTTTACCCCGCACATGACGGTAGCTGTGGATGATTATTGCCGCATTCCACAGGAGTTCGTAAAAAAAGGGGAGATTGTGCTCAATATCGGGATGGAGGCGACCAAAAATCTGCAAATGAAAAATGAGGCCGTCAGTTTTCAGGCGCGTTTTAGCGGCGCGGTCCGCGATATTTATGTCCCCATGCCCCGCGTCATTGCGATTTATGCGCGGGAAAACGGCGTCGGCATGGGGTTTCCGGTCGAAGCCGTGAAAACTGCGGGAGAGGACGGGAAAACCCCGCCAGACGACACGCCCCCCGGTCGCCCGCCTTACCTGCGCCGCGTCAAATAACAAGCTGGATAACATCATGACGCCGCAGCAGATAGTTGGACTTTTTGTGCGCCTCTTCGCTATTTGGCTCGTTGTGCAAGCCCTGCAACTTGTCGGTGTCGGCATCGAAATAAACCGTCAGCCACTGCAAGAGCAATGGGCGGGATATTATTATACTTCTGCCATTGTGGTCGTCGTCGCTGCCGCGCTTTGGTTATTCCCAATGGTTGTCGCGCATAAGCTGATACCCCGCACCCAATTCGACAATGTCCTTCGCGTTCCCGCGCATGAGGCGGCAATAGTGGCTTGCATAGTTCTTGGTCTGTGGTTGTTTGTTGCCAGGGCGCTTCCGCTATTGACCCATTACTTCACAGTCGCCGCTCTATTGTGGAAGAACCATATTTCTGTTTATGAGGCGGAGGTCGCTAATCCTGCGCGCCTGATTGAAGGCGTCGTTACGCTGCTTGTGTGCGGGTTTCTCACGTTCAAAGCGAGGTTCATCGCTAACTGTCTCCTCTTGCCGCGTACCGACAAAGAGGACGAATCGTGATGCTATCTAACATTTAATTCTAGTGCGGTGTTGATTTAAGCGCGTATACTTTTAAGCCGACGCGGTCAGACCTCTCCCACAAATGGGAGAGGAGAATTGTTCTTATCCCGCTTGCGGGAGAGTGTGCGTAAAATGTAGCCACTTGAGCCGAAACCGCTCTAGCGTTGAATTACTCTGCCATAAATGACGTAGATTCCTTGGCTTCGTTCAGGCATGACTCAAAAAACCGCAGGATTTCCTGGCGCGCTCCAGGGTCGTCCAATGCCCTCACATGCCCCGATCCGGGGATGATACGTATTTGTTTGGGCGGCAAAGCAGCGTCGAACAGACGTTGCGAGTGCTGCCAGGAGATAAGTGAATCATGATCTCCGTGCAGAAAAAGTAGCGGTATCGGCGTAAGTTTACGAATATGCCGGTTTGCGCTGTAGCGGTCGCTAATGAGCCAGCCCAAGCCCGGAGCATGATCGCCGACAATGGCGGAATACGACTCGAACGTGGCATCCAGCACAATGCCCGCGACATTTCCGGTTTTGCCTGCCTCGTCCGGCATGGCAAGCGCGGCGACAGCATTGTTACCGCCCAGACTTTGCCCCAATACCAGAATTTTGTCAGGGTCTACTCCCTGTCGTTGTCTTAGCCAGGAAAGCGCGGCTTGTGTATCTTCCATCAATGCGCGGGGCGATGGGCGTTTGTCGTCGGAAAGCCCGTAGCCCCGGTAATCGAACATGAACACCCCGTAATTCTCACGGGGCAGCCATGCGACCGCGCCTATGTGATCGCCGATTTTGTTGGCATTGCCGTGGACGTGCAGGACAAATCCCTTGCTCTCGCCTGCGGCGGGTATGAACCAGCCGTGTAATTTTGCGCCGTCTCGGCTTGTGAAGTAGACGTTCTCGAATGCCAGCCCCAAGTTTTGCGGCGTATATGCGCTCTCGCCGCGTGTCGGGTAGTAAAACTGGCGTTCCGCAAAACAGCCGACTGCAAGCGCGCTTGCAAGAGCCGCGCCTGTGAACAAAAGTGCCGACCGGATCATTTCTCTTTCTTTCTACGGGAATTATGGCTGGCTTCAAGTGTAGCAGGGCGCGGATTGAACCGGCAAATGTCGAGTCACCCCGGCCTGAAGGCAGGGGATTCCTCGACACAGGTTAGAGAGCCTCAATGCTCCACAAAACAATCTCGCTCACCTCGCCATAAACGGCAAGGACTGCGCTTAACAAGCGCTCAACGGCAAAAAATCTTTATCGTCAGCATTGAATAGGTGTCAGGGGATTTTTTTTAGAGTCCTGCCACAGCCGCCATAAGGAAAAACATGTTTGAGCCAAAACCTCTCCAATGCAATATTGTTATGCGGGCGCAGATAAAAGCATTTTCATCTGTCAGATAAGCGATTAGCGTGGTAAATTACCAGTCTCATCAACCGGAGGTTTTTTTCATGTTCCTCGCACAACGTTTCGCGGCGTACAGCAAATGGCGGCATAGGGTTATCGCAATTGTGGAGCGGTTCCGCCAGTGGCTTGTCGTGCAGGATTTGAGCGACGCGCAAACGGAATTACGCTTGTCGCGCCTTCAAGAGCGCATCCGGGCAGACAAGCTGAATGTCGCGTTCGTGGCGGAGTTTTCACGCGGCAAGTCCGAGCTTATCAACAGTATTTTCTTTGCCGCTTATGGCGACCGGATTCTTCCCTCTGCTGCGGGGCGCACGACGATGTGTCCGACAGAATTGATGTTTATCCCGACAGAGATGCCCTCGATCCGCCTTTTGCCGATTGAGACGCGCGCCGAAATCCTAAGCGTCAGCGAATACAAGCGGCAGCGCGACGGATGGCACGAAGTGGAGCTTGACATCGGCTCGGCGGAAAAGGTGCAGCAGGCGCTCCGGCAGGTGAGCGAGGTTATTCGGGTAACGCCGGACAAGGCGGACAACCTGGGCTTTGCCAAGGACAAAAACGAGGACGGCATTGAAGTCGTAATCGGCGAAGACGGCTTGATAGAAATTCCGCGTTGGCGGCATGCCATCATCAATTTCCCTCATCCCTTGCTGGAACAGGGATTGGTGATTCTGGACACGCCGGGGTTGAACGCCATCGGCTCGGAGCCGGAATTGACCTTGTCTCTTCTTCCAAACGCGCATGCTGTTCTGTTCATTCTGGCGGCGGATACCGGAGTAACCCAATCCGATCTTGTCGTATGGCGGGAGCACATCGGCAAGGGCTACAAGGGGCGGCGCGGGCGCATGGCGGTGTTGAACAAGATTGACGGGCTTTGGGACGAACTGAGATCTGAATCGGCAATCGAAGCGGAAATTGCGCGACAGACGCGTTACTGCGCGGATATTCTCGAATTGAGCGAGGATAATATTTTTCCGGTTTCCGCGCAAAAAGGTCTGGTCGCCAAAGTCAATCGGGACAATGACCTGCTCAAGAAAAGCCGCCTGCCGGAGCTTGAGAACGCGCTTTCCAGCGAGTTGATTCCGTCCAAGCATGAAATTGTCCGCGAGGATGCGGAGGACGAATTCGGCGAGGTGCATCGCCAGGTTCGCAGCGTGCTGGAAGGCCGTTTGCATGGATTGGCCGAGCAGCTGACCGAATTAAGCGACCTGCGCGGCAAAAACAAAGGCGTAATCGAGTACATGATGGGCAAAATCAGAATCGAGAAAGAAGAATTTGAGTCCGGTCTGCAACATTATCATGCGGTGCGAAGCGTCTTTTCCACTCTGACCAACCGGCTTCTGAAAGACTTGAGCGTGGACTCTCTGCGTTCCCAAGTCAAAGAACAGAAAGAAAACATGCTGGCGGCGCACTTTTCCCGTCAGATTTCCAAAGTCATGGAGGGATTTTTTGACGATGTTGAGGATCGTCTGAAAAAGGCGGACAAGGATGTTGCCGAGATTCAGGAGATGATGTATGCGGTCTATAAACGGCTTACGGTAGAGCAGGGGCTTCGGCTTTCCGCGCCGGTTGTCTTTTCCGTACGCGCATACACGCAAGAGTTGGGGCGTCTGCACGGCTGGTGCAACGAAAACCTGAATTCGGCGGTTAAGCTACTGACCAGCGAGAAGAAAAACATTGTCCAGCGCTTCTTCTCGGAAGTCACGGTGCAAACCCAGAATATTTTTGAGCGCGCCAACTGGGAGGTGGAAAACTGGCTGAAGATCATCATGGTGCCGGTAGAGACTCAGGTGCGCGAACATCATCTTTATCTGAAACGCAGGCTGGAAAGTATCCGACGCATCCATCAGGCCAGCGAGACGCTGGAAGATCGGATTGAAGAACTGGAAAGCCTGCGGCAAGACCTCTTTCAGCAAATCACGGATATGGACAGCATCCATGAAACGCTGCTGGGTCTTTTGGCGTCGGAAAACCTGCTGGCGGAGAAAAAGGAGACTAAGCCTGAGAAGGCAGTAAAAAAAGCGGCGGACGCGGCGGTGAGAACGGCTGCAAATTCCCCTGGCAAAAGTAAAGTCATAGGCAACTTCCCCGAACTGATCCGCACATGATTGTTTGCGAAGAAGAAGCGGTTTCTTTTGAAGCGTATATAGCCTTATCACAGGAAGCCCCTGTCATTGCGCGTATATATGGGCAGCCGCTTGCCGAGTTTCCGCTTGATCTTTACATTCCTCCGGACGCTTTGGAAATCATGCTGGATGCGTTCGAGGGGCCACTGGACTTCCTCCTGTACCTGATTCGCCGCGCCAACATTGACATTCTTGATATTCCGATGGTTCCCCTGACCCGGCAATATCTGGAATATGTCGAAGCCATGCGAGCGGCAAATCTGGAATTGGCTGCCGAATATCTGGTCATGGCGGCAACCCTGATTGAAATCAAGTCAAGGATGCTCCTGCCGCGCCCTAGGGCGGATGGCGATGAGGAAGCGGGAGACCCGCGCGCGGAGCTGGCGCGTCGCCTGCTGGAGTACGAGCAAATGAGGAGCGCGGCAGGTAAAATTGACGCGCATGAGCAGGCGGGAAGGGATTTTCTCTGGGTCGAGACCTTTGTGGAAAAGACGCTGGTCAAGCGTTATCCAAAGGTTGGTCTGGATGATCTGGCAAGCGCCTGGCGCGAAGTGTTGAGGCAGGCCAAATTGACCGAGCATCATGCCATTCGCCGCGAAGAACTTTCGGTGCGCGAGCATATGGGAATAATTCTGCGCGTTCTGAAAGAGAAGGGCGATTATGTGCCGTTCTCAAGCCTTTTCACTGCCGCGATGGGGGTGTCTGTGCTGATTGTGCATTTCGTCGCCCTTCTGGAGTTGATGCGGGAACAGTTGATTGACATCACGCAGACGGAAGCCTTTGCCCCGATTTATTTGCGGCGGGTTTCGGAAACGGAAATTATGGAAAGGGGAGAATATGGAAGCGCATGAGGCAATCCGGCCTGAAACTTTCAAGGCGATTCTGGAAGCGGCGCTTCTGACGGCGCGGGAGGCGCTGTCCCTGGACGACCTGAAAAAAATGTTCGATTACCGGCTGGATAATGCGATTTTGCGTAATTCCCTGGAGGAGATTCGCGCGGATTGGGTAAGGAAAGATAGTCCCATTGAGCTGGTGTGTCTTGCCTCTGGCTGGCGTTTTCGCGCCCGGGCGGAATTCATGCCGTATCTGGAACGCATCTATCCTGAAAAGCCCCCAAAATATTCCCGCGCTACCCTGGAGACGCTGGCGATCATTGCTTACCGCCAGCCGGTGACGCGCGGCGACATCGAGGAAATACGCGGCGTGGCGATCAATGCCAACGCGATCCGCGCCCTTGAAGATCGCGGCTGGATTGATGTGGTGGGACACAGGGAAACGCCGGGGCGTCCTGCCCTTTACGCCACCACCCGTCAGTTTTTGGATGACCTTGGGTTACGCGCCCTTACCGAGCTTCCCGTATTGGAAAAGCTGGATCGGTTCACTCCATCCCTGTTGGAACCGGCGGAGCTGCACAATGAACCGCAAGAATAGGGGGAACAGCTCCTCTCTCCCGCTTGCGAAAGAGAGATCGGGAGAGAGGTCTGGTCGCGCAAGGTCGGGCATTGATGCCGGGAAAAAATCGTCCTTTCGTAATGCTGGTAATTCCGGCAAGGGAAAGGATGCACCCGTAAGGAAAGAAGGGCGAAAGGGCGGACACGCGTCCGGCGGTCTGCGTGAGGTATCAAGCGCAGGGCAGCGGCGCAATAATGCGGAACTCCCCAGAGCGGGCGGCGAGCGGCTGCACAAGGCGCTTGCAGAGGTGGGGATTGGCTCAAGACGGGAGATGGAAGTCTGGATTGCCGACGGCAGGGTGGAAGTAAATGGCAAGACGGCGAAAGTCGGGATGAGTGTTTTTCCCGGCGACAGGGTCAAGGTTGGCGGACGCCTGGTTGCGCTTCGTTTTTCCGATAAACCCCCGCGAGTGTTGCTTTACCACAAGCCGGAAGGCGAGATCGTATCCAGAAGCGACCCGGAAGGGCGTCCGAGCGTTTTTGCCGCCTTGCCGCGCTTGCGCGGCGGGCGTTGGGTATCGGTGGGGCGTTTGGACATCAATACATCCGGCCTGCTTTTGTTTACGGATTCCGGCGAGTTGGCAAACCGGCTGACGCACCCTTCCGCTAATCTGCTGCGCGAATACGCTGTGCGCGTGCTGGGCGAGCTGAAAGAGGAAGCCAGGGCAGAATTGCAAAAGGGCATCATGCTGGAAGACGGGAAGGCGGCCTTTGCCAGTCTGGAAGAGGCGGGCGGCGATGGCGCGAATCGTTGGTACCGGGTAAGTCTTTACGAGGGGCGAAACCGTGAAGTGCGCCGCATGTTTGAGGCGGTCGGCTGCAAGGTGAGCCGTTTAATCAGGGTTCGTTACGGCTCTTTCCTGCTGCCTTCGCGCTTGAAACGCGGGCGTTGCCTTGAACTGACCGAAGAAGAAGCTCGAAGTTTGGAAAAAAGTTTGGCGTGAGCGGGGGAGCAGTCCGCAAGCAGGATGGAACTTCGTTTCATCCCTGTTTCAAGCATCACGCCGGTATTACGCGCCGCTTCATCCAGACTACGCTGGCTTATCTGGAATCAGGGCGGCCTGTTTTGCTGGCAGTCGGCAGAGGCTGGCCTGGTCGCCATTGGCTCAAGATAGTTTTTCCTTCCTCGATTTGTTCGCGTGTCATTCGTCTGACAACAATATCACGGTTTTTCATTGCTCTCTTCTCGTGTTCATTTATTGCCAAAAGTTTATCAGCTATAACAAGGCTATAGAGCGCATAGGCCAGCGCCCTATCCTGCGGCACGCCATGTCCCATGTTATACATATACCCCAGGCTGACCTGGGATCGCGCGTTTCCCTGCTCCGCCGCCTTGCGATACCAATTTGCCGCCTGTTGATAGTCCCGCGACACGCCTCGCCCATAGTAATACATGGTGCCCAGGTTGCCCTGTGCCGCAACATTCCCCTGTTCCGCCGCCTTTTGATACCAATTGACCGCCTGTTGATAATCCTTCGACACACCCTGCCCTTCCTCATACATGTACCCCAGGCCGAGCTGCGCTCTCGCATTTCCCTGTTCCGCAGCCTTCAGATACCAATTGACCGCTTGCTGATAATCCTTCAGCACGCCCTGTCCATTCGCATACATGTACCCCAGATTGGCCTGGGCACTCACATGTCCCTGCTCCGCCGCCTTCAGATACCAGTTGGCGGCCTCCCGAAAATACTGTGGCACGCCCTGTCCTTTCTCATACATGTACCCCAGTCTATATTGCGCGGACACATACCCCTGCTCCGCAGCCTTGCGATACCAAGCTGCGGCCTCGGACAAATACCGCGGCACGCCTCGACCCTCTCGATACATGTTCCCCAGGACATGCTGGGCATCCACATGCCCCTTATCCGCCGCCTTGCGGTACCAATTGGCGGCCTCATGAAAATTCTGCCGCGCTCCTTGTCCTCTGTCGTACATGAACCCTAATCCGTATTGGGCATACATATTCCCCTGTTCCGCAGCTTTTTGATACCAATGCATCGCTTTTTGAAAATCCTGTTGCACTCCTCGTCCCTCGCGATACATATTCCCCAGGCTGGCCTGGGCATCCGCATATCCCTGCTCCGCAGACTTTTGATACCAATTGGCGGCCTCCTTGAAGTTGCGCCGTGCGCCTCGTCCTTCGCGGTACATGCTTCCCACGCTGTACTGGGCGCCCGCATGACCCTGCTCCGCCGCCTTGCGGTGCCAGTTGGCGGCCTGCTGATCGTTCTGCGGCACGCCTAGTCCCTCTTGATACATGTTGCCCAGGTTGACCTGGGATCGCATATCTCCCTGTTCCGCCGCCTTTCGATACAAATTGGCGGCCTCCTGAAGGTCCTGCGACATGCCTTCTCCCTCTCGATACATATTCCCCAGGCTGAACTGCGCTCTCACTTCTCCTTGATCCGCCGCTTTGCGATACCATTTGGCGGATTCCTGTAAATCCTGCGGTACGCCTCGCCCCTCGTAATACATGCCACCCAAGTCGTGCTGCGCCTGCACATGCCCCTGTTCAGCCGCCTTTTGATACCAATTGACCGCTTGCCGGAAATCCTGAGGCGCGCCTTCTCCCTTGTGATACATGGTTCCCAGATTGAATTGCGATTCATCCAGTCCCTGCTCCGCCGCCTTTTGAAACCAGTAGACGGCCTCTTTATCATCCCACTGTACGCCTTGTCCCTCGTAATACATGATTCCCAGGTTGTGCTGCGCCTGCACATGGCCTTGCAAAGCCGCCTTGCGATACCAATTCAACGCATGTAGATCATCCTGCGGCGCGCCTTGTCCGCTGCCGTGCCTGACACCAAGATTGAACTGGGCTTTTGCATCGCCCGCCTCTGCCATTTGAGTCAATTCAGGCAGTGACAAGGCGCTGTAGTCCGGCTCCACCGTCAGAGGCAAGGCGTTATCGTCCTGCTCTTCTGTCGTCAGGGGCAAGGCGCTATCGTCCCGCTCCGTCGTACAGGCTACGAGTTGAACTCCCAAGGCAAGGAGTAGAGAAGCAAGTATGCGGGTCATGGGATGCCTTTCGTTTCAGAACTGGAATTCGCGCGGCCTGTTTTGCTGGCAGTCGGCAGAGGCTCGCCGGGTCGCCATTGGCGCAAGATAGTTTTTCCTTCCTCAATTTGTTCGGATGTCATTTGCTTGACAGCAAGGTCAAGATTCGCTAATGCTTCCTCGTCTCCATCTGCCGCTGCAATGTTGAAAAGCGCGTATGCCAATACGATGTCATGTGGCACGCCTTGTCCATGCTCATACATGTACCCCAGATTATTCTGGGCAGAGGCATGTCCATGCTCCGCCGCCTTGCGATACCAATTCGCAGCCTCCTGAAAGTCCTGCGACACGCCTTGTCCATGCTCATACATGTACCCCAGATTATTCCGGGCAGAGGCATGTCCCTGCTCCGCCGCCTTGCGATACCAATTCATCGCCTCTTGAAAATCCTGCGGCGTACCTTGTCCTTCGGCGTACATGACGCCTAAGTTGTACTGAGCAAGCGCAAACTCTTGCGCTGCCGCCTTGCGCCACCAATTCATTGCCTTCTGAAAGTCTTGGGGCACACCTAAGCCCTCGTAATACATTTTCCCCAAGTTGGACTGCGACATAGCAAACCCTTGCTCTGCCGCTTTGCGCCACCAATTCGCAGCTTCCTGAAAATCCTGCGGCACTCCTTGTCCCTCGTAATACATGACCCCCAACTTATGCTGCGCTTGTACATTCTTCTGTTTTGCCGCTTTGCGATACCAATTTACTGCCTCTTGCAAATCTTGTGGTACGCCCTGCCCATTCTCATACATGAATCCCAAGTTCAATTGTGCTTCCGCTACCGCTTGCTCCGCAGCCTTTTGGAACCAATTGATTGCCTCTTGAAAATCCTGCTGCACACTTTGTCCATTGTAGTATCTGGTTCCAAGGTAAAATTGAGCCTTTGCGTTTCCCGCAGTTGCCTTTTGCGTCAATTCCGACAATGACAAAGCATTGTAATTCGTAGGTACTGCCCAAATGGAAAGCAGAACGCCAGATAGTGTACTAAGGAACATTAAGGCAAACATACGAGTTTTGGTCATTATGATTCCTTCAAGGCGGCAAAGTTGGCGCGCGCGGCAGTTATTGCGTCTTTCTCCCCAAACCGCCGAGCAGGGCAGCGACCGGACGCACGGATTTTTTCAGGACGCTGATAGGGCGGGCAGGGGGATTTTCGGAAGGCATGGCCTCGTCCGATACCGCGAGTTTGGGGATGTAAGGCTTGGAGAAGTCGAATCCATCCGCAGCGATCATGTTGGGACGTTTGCCACGCCCTTTGTCCCCGGCTTTGTCAGCCCTTGCCGGACGCTTATCCCGCTCCGGGCGTTTGCCCCGATCCTGAACCACGGTCTCATACTCCGGCGCGAAGCCGGGAAGCATGACCTGCTCGATCCTGAATTTGATCAGCTTTTCGATTTCGGCAAGATATAAAAATTCCGGGGGCGCGACAAGGGAAATGGCTTGCCCGCTCCGCCCCGCGCGCCCGGTGCGGCCAATGCGATGCACGTAGTCTTCCGGCACATGCGGCAATTCATAATTGATTACATAGGGCAAATCTTCAATGTCCAGCCCGCGCGCCGCAACGTCCGTAGCGACCAGAACCCTTGTCTCGCCGCTCTTGAAGGAATCCAGAGCCTTCAAGCGTTCGCTCTGGCTTTTGTCGCCGTGAATGGCGTTCGCGCCGAGCCTTGCGCGTTCCAACTCGCGCGCCAGCCGCGCGCAATCCTGTCTGGTGCGGGTAAAGACAATACATTGCCGGATTTCGCCGCTCTCCAAAAGATGAATGAGTAGAGAGCGTTTTTTGCCCTCGGCAACCGGGTAGACGCGGTGCGCTACGGTTTCCGAAACCTGATTGCGCCGCGCAACCTCGATCAATACCGGCGCTTTCAGGATGGAATCGGCAAGACGCTTGATCTCGTCGGAAAAGGTGGCGGAAAAAAGGAGACTCTGCCGCTTCTGGGGCAGCAGATTCATGATGCGCCTGATGTCCGGGATGAATCCCATGTCCAGCATCCGGTCGGCTTCGTCCAGAACCAGCGCCATAACCTCGTTGAAATGGACGCTTTTTTGCTCGACATGATCGAGAAGCCGCCCCGGCGTTGCGACCAGAATTTCCACGCCTTGGCGAAGCTCGGCGATTTGCGGCTTGATGTCGACGCCGCCAAAGACGCAGGCGGCGCGAAGCGGCGTATATTTGGCGTAAGTCCTGATTGATTCAAAAACCTGCAAGGCCAGTTCCCGGGTGGGCGTAAGCGCCAGCGCCCTGATTGGATGTCGCGCCGGCGAAGGGCTGGAATTGGCGAGAGGAAGCAGGCGTTGCAGGATAGGAAGGGTGAAGGCGGCGGTCTTGCCGGTTCCGGTTTGCGCTCCGCCCATGATGTCCTGTCCGGCAAGGACAAGCGGAATGGCCTCAACCTGAATCGGCGTCGGCGTCGTATAACCGGCCTCGGCAACGGCCCGCAACAATTCCGGCGCAAGGCCGAGCGCGGCAAATGCAAGCGGCGGCGCGGCTTCGCCTGTCGGCGGATGGTGATGTTCGTTCATGGGATGTGAATTATACGCGCCATGATGGAATGATGCTTGCGACAGATACGCAATGATGTGGGAGAATTACGCCTTATGAAAGCAAAACTTCGCACATTTGCCCTCTTGCCGCTGCTGACGCTTCCGGGTCTTACCGGATGCGATCAGTTGGGCAGCACCCTGGGCGTGGAGACTCCTACCCAGAGAGCTGCGCGGCAGGAAGCCGAAGGCATGGCGGTCGGCGGCGGCTGTCGCCAGTCCGGGCGCGCAATCGAGGATTGCTATGCCATTTATACCTGGGTTCCGAAAGAAGCGGTATTTGCCGGTTGGTTGCAGATGGATGCCTACATGCGGGAAAACAGTCTGGAGACGGTTCCGCCGTTGCTCCCGCCTGTGCCGCCGCCCGACAGAAGAAAAAGAAAGCCCGCAGAAGATAGCGACGGCGACGATATGAATGAAAACGCGGAGCTATCCGGGCCTGTTCCCGTTCCCGCGCCAATTCCTGTGTTTGCGCCGCCGCCCGCGCCGGTCGCGGCTCCCGTAGCCGCCCCGGTCGCAACGCCTGTGACCGCTCCGGTCGCAGCGCCTGTGGCCGCTCCTGTCGCAACGCCTGTAACCGTGCCGGTCGCGACACCTGTGGCCGTGCCGACTCCGCAAGAAACTCCCCCGGCGGCAGCCGTTCCTAATCCCTGAAAGGTTTGTTATGCGTCAGGCTGAAATCAATCGCAATACGCTGGAGACCCGAATCCGGGTACGTCTTGATCTGGACGGTTCGGGAAAGGCTCATCTGGCGACCAGCGTTCCCTTTCTGGATCATATGCTGGATCAGATTGCCAGGCATGGACAGTTCGATCTGGAGATCGAAGCCACAGGCGATCTTGCGGTTGACGCGCACCATACCGTAGAGGATGTAGGTATCGCGCTGGGGCAGGCAATCACCCAGGCTCTTGGGGACAAAACCGGGCTGAATCGTTACGGACACGCCTGTGTGCCGCTGGATGAATCGTTATCCCGCGTGGTGGTCGACCTTTCCGGTCGTCCCGGACTTTTCATGGAAGCGGATTTTGCCCGCGCATCTGTCGGTCAATTGGATACCGAGCTGTTTGAGGAGTTTTTTCGCGCATTGGTCAATCATGCCGGGCTTACCCTGCACATTGACAATCTGAAGGGCAAAAATACCCACCACCAGATAGAAAGCATTTTCAAGGCGTTTGCCCGCGCCCTTTCGATGGCGGTCATGCCTGATCCGCGCGGCGCGGGCGGGATTCCATCCACCAAAGGCACGCTTGGATGAGCATTGCCATTATTGATTATGGCATGGGAAACCTGCGCTCGGTGGAGCAGGCGTTGAACAGAGTGGCGGCAGGACATGAAATTCGGGTGACTTCCTGTCCGGTTTACGTGGCGCAAGCGGAGCGGGTCGTTTTTCCCGGTCAGGGAGCCATGCCTGCCTGCATGGCGGAGCTTGACCGTCGCAATTTGCGCGAGGCCGTGCTGGAGGCGGCGGCGAGCAAGCCTTTTCTCGGCATTTGCATAGGCTTGCAAATGCTGTTTTCGCACAGCGAAGAAGGCGATTCGCCAGGGCTTGATTGTTTTGCCGGACAGGTCTTTCGTTTTCCGAATACGATGCGCTCCCTTGACGGCGAATGTCTCGACAAGCGTCTCGGCGAGCGTCTGAAAGTCCCGCACATGGGCTGGAATTCGGTCAGGCAGGAAACGTCCCATCCGCTTTGGCATGGGATTACCGATAACGCGCGTTTTTACTTCGTGCACAGCTACTACGTCGCGCTGGAAGACGTATCCCTGTCTGTCGGCAGTTGCGAGTACGGTTTTCGCTTTACGGCAGCCGTAGCCAGGGATAACATTTTCGCCGTGCAGTTTCACCCGGAAAAAAGCGCCGCAGACGGCCTTTCGCTGTTGTCCAATTTCGTGCGCTGGCGACCATGATATAGTAACCCTCTCAAACGACTATCATGCGTAGCCTATCTTTCGCACATGCAGCAACTCTACCGTCATTCCCGCGAAGGCGGGAATCCAGTACGGCGTGGCAGCAACGACAGGTTTCCAGAACAGGCCAGGAGCGACATTCCGATGCGGAAACGCCAAAGTAGCGGCAAGGCTGGATTCCCGCCTTCGCGGGAATGACGAATGAGCGGGCGTGGAAGAGGATTGCAAAACCCCTGATAGTCGCTTGCAAAAACCACTATGTTCTTTTTTCGCTTTTCACAACGCAGTAACACATCATGCTGATTATTCCTGCCATTGATTTGAAAAACGGTCAATGTGTCCGTTTGAAACAAGGTCTGATGGACGAGACCACGGTTTTTTTCGATAGTCCCGCAGAAGCGGCGCGGCGCTGGCTTGACGCAGGCGCACGCCGTCTGCATCTGGTTGATCTTGACGGCGCGTTTGCCGGAGCGCCCAAAAACCTGAGCGCAATCCGGGATGTTTTGCGGGAATTGGGGAACGCCATTCCCGCGCAGATTGGTGGCGGCATCCGCGACATGGAGACCATCGAGCGCGGGCTGGACATCGGGCTTTCCTACGTCATCATCGGCACGGCGGCGGTAAAGAATCCCGGATTCGTGCGTGAAGCATGTTCCCTTTTTCCGGGGCGGATCATTGTCGGTCTGGACGCGAAGAACGGCAAGGTGGCGATTGACGGCTGGTCGAAGCTGACCGAACACGATGTCGAGGATTTGGCCAGGAAATTTGAGGATTACGGCGTGGATGCCATTATCTATACCGACATCGGGCGGGACGGGATGTTGACCGGCCTGAATATCGAGGCGACGGCGCGGCTGGCGCGGTCGCTTGCCATTCCGGTCATTGCGTCCGGCGGTTTGTCTTCCCTTGCCGACATTGAGGCGCTTTGCGCTGCGGAAGAAGACGGGATAATCGCCACAATCGCGGGGCGAGCCATCTATGACGGCTCGCTGGATTTCGCTAAAGCGCAAGCGTTTGCGGATGGAAAAAAGCAACCCCGCTAAATTTGCCGTTTCGGGCTAAAATCATACTTTCCGCAGAGGCTTTTTCATGACCAAATACGTCTTTGTCACAGGCGGCGTTGTGTCCTCGCTGGGCAAGGGAATTGCCGCCGCTTCTTTGGGCGCGATTCTCGAATCCAGAGGGATAAAGGTTACGCACCTGAAACTCGACCCTTATATCAACGTTGATCCGGGAACCATGTCGCCTTTTCAGCACGGCGAGGTTTTCGTGACCGAAGACGGCGCGGAGACCGATCTTGATTTAGGGCATTACGAGCGGTTTACCTGCGTCCGCATGTCCAGACGCAACAATTTCACGACCGGCCAGGTCTACGACTCGGTACTCAAAAAGGAGCGGCGAGGCGAATATCTCGGCAGGACAGTGCAGGTGATTCCCCATATTACGGATGAAATCAAGGAAAAAATAAAGGCGGGCGCGGCCAATTCCGATGTGGCGATTATTGAGGTCGGCGGCACGGTGGGCGACATCGAATCCCTGCCTTTTCTCGAAACCATCCGGCAGATGGGGATTGAAGAGGGGCGAAACAATGTCTGCTACATCCACTTGACTCTTTTGCCCTATATTGCCACGGCGGGCGAATTGAAGACCAAGCCGACACAGCATTCGGTCAAGGAATTACGCGGAATCGGCATTCAGCCCGATATTCTGCTTTGTCGCGCCGGTATGAAAATTCCGGCGGAAGAACGGCGCAAGATCGCGCTATTTTGCAACGTCATGCCGGAGGCGGTGATTGAGTGTCTGGATTCGGATTGCATCTACAAGATTCCCGGCATGTTGCATGGGCAGATGATGGATGAAATCGTGTGTCGCAAGCTGGAAATACCTGCCCATGCCGCCGATCTGTCGCTTTGGGACAGGCTGATTGACGCGCGGGAAAATCCTGAACAGGAAGTGGATATTGCTTTCGTCGGCAAATATGTCGACCTCACCGAATCGTACAAATCGCTGATCGAGGCCATTTGTCATGCGGAAATGCACACCAGGAGCAAGGTCAATATCCGCTTTATTGATTCTGAAATGCTGGAGGAGAGTGGAGTCGACGTTTTGGCGGATGCAAGCGCCATTTTGGTTCCGGGCGGTTTCGGCAAGCGCGGCATGGAAGGCAAGATCGCCGCGATTAATTATGCGCGCATAAACGGGGTTCCTTTCCTTGGCATTTGTCTTGGGATGCAACTGGCGGTGGTGGAATTTGCGCGTAACGAGGCTGGAATGGTGGAGGCGCATTCCACGGAATTCGCGCCGAATACGCCTTATCCTGTAGTCGGCCTTATCAGCGAATGGCTGGATGCCTCCGGCAAGGTTGAGGTGCGTTCCGGCGATTCCGACCTGGGCGGCACGATGCGTCTGGGCGGGCAGCGTTGCCTGTTGGCGGAGGGAAGTCAGGCGAATCGCATCTATGGCAAGCCTTCGATCATCGAGCGGCATCGGCATCGTTATGAAGTCAATAACACTCTGCTTACCCGTCTGGAAGAAAAGGGACTGGTAGTGTCGGGACGGTCGCCCGGAACCGGACTGTGCGAGATTGTCGAGTTGCCGGAGGAGGCGCATCCCTGGTTTATCGGTTGTCAATTCCACCCGGAATTTACATCCAATCCGCGCGAAGGCCACCCGCTCTTTATTTCCTACGTCAGGGCAGCGTTGGCGTGTAAGCGGGGTTAAGTATTATGCCTCAAACATTTCTCTCCATGCTTATTGTTGGGTTTTTATCCGGTGCGCCATAAAACCCAGACCTTCAGGTTGGGGCTTCCTCGCCACAGATTATGGGAGCCTCAATGCTCCACACAACAATCTCGCTCATCCCGCCATAAATGGCGAGGATTCTTCGAGAAACGTGGTCAAGGAGAGGGTTCGTAAAATGCGCTCGCTTGAACCGAAGCCGCTTGCCCACGCATGAAACCCCGACCGCTCTTTCATCTTTCCGGCAGGTCAATGCCCTTTAGCTTGCGGTACATGTTGACCGCGTAGGAATCAGTCATCCCTGCGATGAAATCGGCGACTTTGAGAAAACGCCGATAAGGATCGGGATCGGGAGTTCTATCAGAACCCAAAAATTGCGCCGGAAGAAGCCGGAGCAGCATATGCTCGCGGGTTGACGCGGTTCCATTCGCGCCCGCTTCCACGGCGGCGATGAAAAGGGAAAACAGGCCGCCGATAACCTCAAATCCGGCAATCTCGATTTCCAAAGCAGGGCGGGTGACATAAATACGCTCATCGGCGACCTTTCGCACCGCCTCCAACACGGCGGCGGCGGATGAGGCTGCAAAGAGACCGCCCGAAAAATTTCCCGCGAGCACATCCTGTTCATTGTCCAGAAAGACCGTCGCCGCAATTCCCAGGAGATTGCCGATTGCCTTGGCGCGCAGGTATTCGATCCGCTCCTTTGCTTCCGACATCCGGGCGATCTTCTCTTCGCCCGCATGGTTGCCAGCCAGCGCGGCCAGCAACTCTTCCGCCTCGCCAGACGGAACAAAGCCCAGGCGGGCGGCGTCTTCCAGATCGACAATCAGATAACAAACATCGTCGGCTACTTCCATCAGCCAGGCAAGGGGATGCCGCTGCCATGATTCTCCCCCTGTTGCCGCCGGATGAAGTCCGGTGGCATTCGCCACCTCGGCGAAGGTAGCGGCATCATCCTGAAAGAAGCCGAATTTTCCGGCATCCGCATGATTATTGTTGTCGCCTGCAAGCCATGAGGCGCGCGGATATTTCGAGAAAGTGGCAAGCACCGCGTTCGTAAGTTGCAGGCCGGGATTGGCTGGGCTTTGCAGGCGGGTCAAGACGCGAAAACCCTGGGCGTTGCCTTCGTAACGCTCAAAATCGGCGCGTTGGGCGTTTGTGAGAGGGTATTGCTCCAGCAGGCCGGAATTTTTGAACCACTCCCGAATGGCATCCTCGCCAGCGTGGCCGAAAGGGGGATTGCCGATGTCGTGCGCGAGGCAGGCAGCGGCGACAATCGCGCCGAAATCGGCGGATTCAACGTTTTCAAGGTCGTGCCTGGCGATTATTTCCCGCCCGACCAATGCGCCCAGTGAACGCCCGACGCAACTGGCCTCAAGGCTGTGGGTCAAGCGGGTACGCACATAATCGCTCTGTGAGAGCGGAAATACCTGGGTCTTGTCTTTCAGCCGCCGGAAGGCGGAGGTAAAGACAATGCGATCGTAGTCCTGCTGGAAGGCGGTGCGTTCAATACCCCGCGATTGGGAAGGAGCGCCTGAGCGTTCCGGGGAAAGCAGGCGTTGCCAGCGTTCTTTTGCGTTCATCTCTATACGGCTTAAGGTGGGATGTTTTGTGAGGATACATTATCCGGCAAGTTTTGCAGGCGGTAGGCGCGTATTTTTAAGCGCCTTTACGGATCGTTTTCGCATAGGTCATCCCTGCTGCGCTCAAGAACCTGTCCTGTTTTGGCGGATACTCCCAAATCGCAGATATATGAACAGTGAGGGTCAATGTACGCATTAAATGTACAGATAAAACCGCCCTGAAGTTTCATCTTCACCTCATCCTCCTCCAGGTAACAACCCTCTTGCGGTGACAGTCTGCTGCTTTCCGGCATCGCATTAAAAATATCTTTGGCAGATTGACCCAAAAACGAAAGCAAAACAAGATCACCGTGAATACCCGCAAGAACTTCGCTGTCACATTGCGGTTCGCTGGCCTGAGCCGCGGCAACTGCCCCAGCGAGCAGGGCGGAAAAGAGGACAGTTTTCATTTTGTTGCTGCCTGCGCGGTATGGTATGGTCATGGTTTGGCTCCTGTTGCTGGCTTTTTAAGCGCCTTTACGGATCGTTTTCGCATAGGTCATCCCTGCTGCGCTCAAGAACTTGTCCTGTTTTGGCGGACACCTCCAAACTGCAGATATATGAACAATGAGGGTCTATACTGTTAGGGTGAAATCTACAGATAAAGCCACCCTGAATCTTCATCTCCACACCCACGTAACAGTTCTCCTGCGGCGAAAGTCTGCTGCTTTCCGGCATCGCATTAAAAATATCTTTGGCAGATTGACCCTCAAATCCAAGAAAAACAAGATCACCGTGAATACCCGCAAGAACTTCGCTGTCACATTGCGGTTCGCTGGCATGAGCTGCGGCAACTGCCCCCGCAAGCAGGGCGGAAAAGAGGACAGTTTTCATTTTGTTGCTGCCTGCGCGGTATGAGATAGTCATGGTCTGGCTCCTGTGGCTGGCTTTTTAAGCGCCTTTACGGATCGTTTTCGCATAGGTCATCCCTGCTGCGTTCAAGAACTTGTCCTGTTTTGGCTGACACCTCCAAACCGCAGAGATATGAACAATGAGGATTGATACTGTTAGTGCTAAACTCACAGATAAAACCGCCCTGAATCTTCACCTCTATACCCACGTAACAGTTTTCTTGCGGTGACAGTCTGCTGCTTTCCGGCATCGCATTAAAAATATCTTTGGCAGACTGATCAAAAAATGAAAGCAAAACAAGATCACCGTGAATACCCGCAAGAACTTCGCTGTCACATTGCGGTTCGTTGGCCTGAGCCGCGGCAACTGCCCCCGCAAGCAGGGCGGAAAAGAGGACAGTTTTCATTTTGTTGCTGCCTGCGCGGTATGGTATGGTCATGGTTTGGCTCCTTTCTGTTGCTGATTTCCTTTTTGAATATCACGAATATCAGGACAACCCGGCTTGCGCACGGAAGGGTTGAGCATTGCGTTGATGCTGGTATCACATGGTTCAAACAGCTTTTCCAAAGGGTCGCGCACAGCGGCAGGAGACAGGGGCGTAACCCCATAAATCCGCGCAGGATCGTAACGATGCTGCAACCCGTCACTCCCTCGACGTGGAACCGAGTATTTCATAAACTCAAAATGCAAGTGCTGTGCAAATCCAGTCATGCCGCCTGCGTTGCCGCTATTGCCGGTGAAGCCGATAAGCTGCCCCATGGCGACGCGCTCCTTTTCTTTTATCCCGGCGGCAAACCTGGAGAGATGGGCGTAACGGGCATACACAGGGTGGCCGCTTATCCTGGCGTCAAGCAATATGTCTATCGTGTAGCCATATCCCGTGATGGATGTGGCTCTGATTACCTCACCATCATCAACCGCATAGCACTCGGTTCCATGTTCGGCATACAAATCCCATCCATGATGCGGAATAGTCATCTTGCCATTCTTATCACGCCGAACCATGCCAAATGTTGCCATCCTGCCGCGCGTTATTGTGTTATACCCCAGCGGCCAACGAATCTTGTGCGGACGCGGCGCAATTCCAACTGGACGAGTCGGCAACAACGGCGTCGGCGACACCGATCCACGCGCCAATGACTGGTCAGCAAACGAACCTGTCTTGACAGGGGCATTAAATGGTTTCATCAGAACCTACTCCAAAAAGGTTAAGAACAATGGAATTTTGTCAGAAGCAGAGAACAACCTGATGTTTTTCGAGGCGTCCGTTCAACATTATACTCCTAAAATTCCGGTTGCAAATCACTTTGCATTATCCATGATTCTCCGCACAAAGCAATCATTTTTCACTTATTTGTAACCCACATAAAAATTCAAGAACAAGGCACGGGAATTGCTTATAAAGGACAGAATTTCCTGGAGGCTTCTCATGATCGGCGGCAGCATCACATCCCATATCGCTCCCTATGTGGACGCGATGAACCTTAGGGCTTATCGGCAGCAGGTGTTGGCTTCCAACATCGCCAACGCGGATACGCCCTATTACAAGGCGCGGGATTTTGATTTCAAGGAAGCATACGCGGCGGCGCGTAAAGGCCAGACGGAAGGCGCGCTTCGCCTTGTCCTGACCCACGAGCGTCATCTTGCTCCGGTAAATAACGCCGTGAATGCCACGCCTCTCTCCTACCGGACGGAATACCAATCCGCAGTAGATGGCAATACGGTAGACATGGATACGGAACGCGGGCAGATCGCGGACAACGGTTTACAGTACCAAATCCTTGCCCAGATACTAAGCACCAGATTTTCCGGCCTGCGTCAGGCTATTGCAGGCAACCAGGGTTAAGCAACAGAAAGGAAATCGGCAATGAGCCTTTTCAATGTTTTTCAAATCTCGTCCAGCGCGATGACCGCGCAATCCATGCGCTTGAACGCGGTGGCGTCCAATCTTGCCAACGTGGACAGCGCAATATCGGCAAACGGCTCGCCCTATCGCGCCAAGCAGGTGGTTTTTCAGGCAACGCCGTTAGACGGCAAGAACGAGGCGGCGCAGGGTGTCAAGGTGACCCGGATTGTGGAATCCGCCGCGCCGCATCGCATGACCTATGATCCGCACAATCCGCTGGCCGACGAAAATGGATATGTGGCAATGTCCAACGTCGATCCGGTCGAGGAAATGGTCAACATGATTTCCGCCTCGCGCTCCTACCAGAGCAATGTGGAAGTAATGAACACTGCCCGGCAGATGCTTTTGCGAACCTTGCAAATTGGCAGCAGCCAGTAACTTTTGAGGAGAAATGACATGAGTGTGGATACAACTATCATCAATGCCCTGAACAGCGGCGCTGTGCAGCAGCAGCAAAGGTCGGTCTCGGAAGAAATGAGCGATCGTTTCATGACCCTGTTTCTTGCCCAGTTGCGGAATCAGGACCCCTTGAATCCGATGGAAAATGCGGAGATGACTTCGCAGTTGGCGCAGATGAACATGGTTTCCGGCCTGGAAAAGCTGAACTTGACCATGAACACCCTGCTTTCCAGTTATAACGAAGCCCTTTCCCTGCAAGCGGCAAATTTGATCGGCAAAAATGTCCTCGCTCCGGGCAATCAGGTGATTCTGACCGACGAAGGCGCGCTGTTAGGTCTTGAGCTTTCCGGTCCTGCCGACCGGGTGGAACTCGTCATTCGGGACGCTACCGGCAAGGAAGTGACCCGCAAGGATTTGGGGCAGATCAACGCCGGTTCGCAAGCCTTTTACTGGGACGGCACAGACCCGGACGGCAATCTGCTGGAACCCGGTTTTTATACCTTCGAGATCGGCGCAAGCCTTGACGGTGCGGCGGTGTTGGGAAAAACCATGCAGGTTGGCATGGTCTCTGCATTGGTAAGAGGCAACAACGGTTTCAATCTTGAAGTCGTGGGGCTTGGCAGTATCAGTCTGGACGATGTCCGGCAGGTATTTTGAAATTAATAAAGAAGGAGAACTATCATGGCATTCCAACAAGGTCTTTCAGGACTCAATGTCTTCGCCAAAGCGTTGGATGTGGTCAGCCACAATATCGCCAACGCAAGCACAGTCGGCTTCAAGGCGTCCGAAGCGCAATTTGCCGACGTATACGCGGGCGCGTTGAGCGGCGCGTCGTCAACCCAGATCGGCATCGGCTCCCGGTTGATGGCGGTGCAGCAGCAATTTGTCCAGGGCAACATCAGCATGACCGGCAATGCTCTGGATATGGCAATCAACGGCAACGGATTCTTCCGCTTTCAGAAAAGTCCGTATGACATGACTCCGTACTATAGCCGCAACGGCCAGTTTCATTTAGACAAAGAAGGCTACATCACCAATTCCAACGGTTGCGTGTTGACCGGCTATGGCTCCCCGGACGGCGAGGTTATCAACACGGCGTCAATAGTGCCGCTGACCGTAGGAACCGCGGCGATTCCGCCCAAGCAGACCGGCTGGTCGACCACGGTTGATTCCGGACGGGGCGGGGTGACAATCGGCCTCAATCTGGACAGGCGCGACAAGCAGGCGCTAAGTCTTGCCTCTGGCGACCCTGAATGGATGCAGCTCTCGCCCTTCGCCTGGGATGCCACCTTCAACACCAATATGTTCAGCTACAGCAGCTCGGTCACGGTGTATGATCAGGCAGGCGCGTCGCATACCCTGACCAATTACTATGTGCGCGAGGGCGATAGCGGCACGGACGAGCGCACCTGGCGGGTGTACTCGGTTATTGACAACAAGTATCTGGCTTCCGACACGGCAGGCGTCCCTGTTTATTACCAGTTGGTGTTCAATGTCAATGGCACGCTGGCGGACGTACAGGATCAAAACGGCGTCAGCCTGGGCAGCACCAGGATTCCGCTTGATCTCGCAAATACGGTCACGCAGGATGGCACCTCAGTCAACCTGATGGACGATTCCGGCGGCCCGCCCGATGTCAACTGGTTTGACGCTACCGTGCCGGGCAATCCTAATGGCGCGTTCTACATGGATTTGGGAAGCACCACCCAATTCGGAATGCCGTACAACGTTGATGCCAACCGGCAGGACGGCTACATCGCCGGAACCCTGACCAACCTTACGGTCTCGCCTACGGGGCATATCGTCGCCAGCTACAGCAACGGGCAGACCAAGTTGATGGGGCAGGCGCTGCTGGTGGAGTTTTCCAATCCGCACGGATTGCAAAGCGTAGGCGACAACCTCTGGATCGAAACCTTTGAATCCGGCCAGCCGACAATGGGCGAACCCGGAGGCGGAACGCGCGGCGTCATCCAGGCAAGTTCGGTGGAAGACTCAAACACCGATCTCACCAAGGAACTGGTCAACATGATTGTCTATCAGCGTAATTATCAGGCCAACGCCCAGACCATCCGCACCCAGGATCAAATCATGCAAACCATCGTGAACCTGCGCTGATTGATGAAAAGGGCAAGACGGAGAACAACGCATGGATCGCATGATTTACACCGCCATGACCGGCGCAAAGCACGTATTCCTGCAACAGGCAGGGGTGGCGAACAATCTGGCCAATGCCAACACAATCGGCTTCAAGGCGCAGATGCACCGCTTCCAGGCTGTGCCGGTCTTGTCGGAGGCCATGCCGACCCGCGCCTTTGTGGTGAATTCCTCGATTCAGGAAATTCTCGACGAGGGGCCGATTCTCCGCACCGACAACCCGCTTGATGTTGCCCTGGATGGACCCGGTTGGCTTGCGGTGCAGACCCCGGACGGAGGAGAGGCGTATACCCGCGCCGGGGCGCTTGAAATCAATGTAAACGGCGTTATGCAGACCAAGAGCGGCTATATCCTGGAAGGAGACGGCGGCCCTATAGACATCCCCCCCGACAACCACGTCATGATCGGCGGGGACGGAACGGTCTCCGTCATCCCGACCTTCGGCAATCCCAATGTAGTCAACGTGGTCGGACGCCTGAAACTGGTCAATCCGCCGGAAGCCGACCTCGTGCGCGGGGATGACGGCCTGTTTCGCTTGCGAGACGGCGGCATCGCCCCGATGGACGAGTCGGTTCGCGTCTCTGCCGGCAACCTTGAAGGCAGCAATGTCAACCCCGCTGAAACGATGGTGCAGCTCATCAGCCTTGCCCGGCAGTTCGAGCTGCAAATCAAGGTGATCCAGAACGCCGACCAGAATGCTCAGTCGGCCACCAAACTTCTCACTTATGGCACATAGCGCCGAAGGAAACAGATTATGATCCGCTCGCTCTGGATAGCTCGCACCGGCTTGAATGCCCAGCAAACCAATATTGACGTTATCGCCAATAACCTGTCCAACCTTAGCACCGCCGGTTTCAAGAAATCCCGCGCCGTGTTCGAGGACTTGCTCTATCAGGTTATCCGCCAGCCTGGCGCGCAATCAACCCAGCAGACCCAGTTTTCCAACGGACTGCAACTGGGAACCGGCGTGCAGCCTATTTCCACCGCCCGCATCTTCACCCAGGGCAGCATCCAGTTTACCGATAACGCGCTGGATGTAGCCATCAACGGCGAAGGTTTTTTGCAGATTCTCATGCCGGACGGCACGACGGCATACACGCGCAACGGCTCTTTCCAGAAAGACAATCAGGGCAACATCGTAACCCCGGAAGGCTATCCGTTGCAGCCCAACATCAACATTCCCGAAAACGCCATTTCGATCACCATCGCCAACGACGGCATTGTCACCGTTCTCCAGCCCGGCTCCATCAACGCGCCGACCCAGATAGGCCAGATTCAGCTTGCCACCTTCATCAATCCCGGCGGATTGCTTTCCATCGGCAGCAATCTCTTTCTGGAATCAGGCTCCAGCGGCGCGCCCACGCCCAACACGCCGGGGCAAAATGGCGCAGGCACGTTGAAGCAAAAGTATATTGAAACGGCAAATGTGGACGTTGCCGAGGAACTTGTCAGCATGATTCAGGCGCAACGCGCCTATGAACTTAACGCCAAGGTGGTGACAACCTCTGATCAGATGCTGGCCAGACTGGCGCAGATGTAAAACATCCCTCGCCCGCTTGTTGCATGATTCGTTCAAGCAACAGTCAATTGATGTGGGGAGAGGGGACTAAAGCGCACTCCCCGATAGTCTCGTTATTTGCGGAAAACGCTATAAACCGAACAGCCCTAGGATCGGGGCGGCTCAATTTCCGCCAATGCTTCCTCGCTGTCAGGCTCATTGTCCACAATGCTTGTCGTACCGGCCATGCTGTCTGCGTTACGACGGCCTGTTTTGCTGACCGTCGGCAGAGGCTGACCAGGTTGCCACTGCTTGACGATAGCCTCTCCTTCCTCGATTTGCTCAGGCGTCATCCCATAGGCAACACGGTCTCGATTGTGCAAGGCTTGCTCGTCTCCGCTTGCCGCCGCAAGGCTCAAAGGCACATACGCCAGCACAAAGTCCTGCGGCACGCCTTGTCCGGCATAATGCATAATCCCCAGGCTGAACTGGGCGTCCACATACCCCTGCTCCGCCGACTTCTGATACCAATTCGCCGCCTCCAGGTCATCCTGCGGCATACCCTGTCCATATTCATACATGACTCCCAGGTGGAATTGGGCAGGGGCGTATCCCTGTTCCGCCGCGATGCGAATCAAGGAATTCGTTGATGTGCCGATGACGACAATAAGCAGAATCAAAAACAGGGAAACCGCAATAAATGAACGTGACATGATGAAGCCCTTTCGTAATCAAGTCAGGGTTAAAAGTTACTCTTTTTCAAACATTTCGCAAAACAAAAGCAACGGTTTTGCCGCGCCGCACCATGACCATCTGGGTTCGCGGTATCCTGTTTTGCTGGTCGTCGGCAGAAGGTAGCCGGGTTGCCATTGGCTTATGATGGACTGGCCTTCTTCGATTTGTCTGGATGTCATTAGCTTCTCGATCAACTCGCTTGCCCACGCGCCTTCCTCATTTCCCTCTGCCGCCGCAAGTTTGTAGAACGTATACGCCAGAACCTTATCCTGTCGCACTCCTGCTCCATCGGCATACATGATCCCCAGGTTCAACAGGGCTGTGGCGTCCCCGCGCTCCGCCGCCCTGCTGTACCAGTTGAGCGCCTCCTGAAAATCCTGCGGTAGACGCCCCATGAAATACATCGCCCCCAGATTGTTCTGGGCTGCCGTATATTCCTGCTCCGCCGACTTCTGATACCAACTCGCCGCTTGCTGGAAATCCTGCGGCACACCGCATCCGCCTTCATGCATTATTCCCATGTTGTACTGGGCTTGCGCGTTCCCTTGCCTTGCCGCCCGGTGAGTCCAGATGGCCGCTTGCCGGTAATCCTGTAACACGCCGCATCCCCGATAATACATAAGACCCAGATCAAGCTGTGCATTCACGTCATTATCCGCCGCCCTTCGTTCCAATTCAGGCGTGGGCAGAGGGTGTTTGCAGCCAAGCGCCATAGCCATAGGCGGATCGCACTCCGGCACTGCCGCATCAACTGTGAGTTCGTCCCCACGATTTGCGGAAATCATGCTGGCAAAATACACAGCCAGAATCAGCATAATTACAACGAAAAGTAAGCGCAGCATCAAGAGCTTTCCGAATAATCCTATGACATCTGCTCGTCAAGGGTGCGCCGCCGCTCTGCGGGAAGACTTGATCCGCCGCCCTTCAACCGGCTGAATCGGACGAGCCGACAAGGGATACAGGCGCGCCAGAATGGCCTCCTGATCAACAGAAACCGAAACCGGAGTCTGCAGCACAACCCAGATAACGCCCTCCTCGCAAGGCGGGCGGGTCATGGAACCCATGTAAGTGTGATAACCCTGCTCCTTCGGCAGTAATCCGTTCAGGTCAATTTCCACATCCGGCGTAGCCGTCTGTCTTTTCTCCAGCGGCAGGTAATCCCAGAATGTCTGGATAACCTGATTAGGCGCGCCATGCTCCAAAAGCACCGCTATATTGAGCCGCTCGCCATCCGCCGCCCGGTGTTCCAGATGCACGCCCATGATGAACAGCCTGCCGTTGATCCGCTCTTCCGCCGGATATTTGAAAGTCAGCCGCTCCAGATAATAGTCCTTGCCCTGCAAACTCACCCAATCGCCATTCGTGCGGACTTCAATCCCTCGCCCGGTATCGGCTATGGCAAAAAGCCCCGGATAATAATCAAACTGCACCGGCTCAAGGTCTACCTCCATACCGTCGCGGATGTCTATCGGAGATTGCCGTCGGCCTTCCTTGCACATGTGATTTTCTTTCGCAATATCCCCCCAATGTTCCGGCCCGCCCAAGCCGCCATAGCTCCATTCCACGGGAAGCGGCGGCGTTACGGGCGGCGGCGTTGGCTCTGCTTTCCTAGCGACATTGGCAGTTGGCCTACGCGGCGCGCTTGCGGCCACGGGTCTTGGTGCGCTTGTCGCCGCGCCCTCGGCGGCGCGAACAATTTCACGCTGTCGGTTGATGATTGCTTCATTGGATTTGCGTAACGCTTCTGTCGCGCTCTCAAGCTGGCGGTTGATGTTGATCAGAGCCTCTTTGGACTGGCGCAATGCCTCTGCCGATTCCTGCGCCTTGGAACGCTGCAACTGGCTCCCCAAGGGACGGCACAGCTCACGCATGACCCTCTCTTCCAGCATACCGCTACGCATAGGCATATCAGGCGCTTCCGGCATGTTCTCCTCGCGCAATATCGCCTTGCCGGCATCCACAAAGCTGCGTTTCAGAGTCGCCACGCTACGGGCTTCGCAGTCATAACGGCTTTGCATCATGATGTACTTGTAGGAGCCGCCGCTCCTGGCATCCACGATCTCCTTGTCCAACACCAGCCGAATATTGGCCAACACCTTGCCCGGCGCGTATTCCTGGATACTTGTCGTATCCACTTCAATTGAACGTCCCGTGTCGCTGGCGATGGTGCGCCAGGTCGCGGCAGGATTAACCGGCAGCATCGCTATCGGAGGACTTTCCACAACCGGCACAGTAGACGCAACCGGCTCGGCGGCAAGCGCCGGAAAGACAAGACAGCCAAGGACAAAAGCAAGCAAGCGCATAGGATGTGCGACTTCCTGTAACAAAGGTTACGCCATCAGGGCGACGATTCATGGTTAGTCTATCAGAATAAGGTTGTCTCTGTGAATCATCTCCGAGTCGGCAACGTAGCCAAGCAGGGATTCTATCTCCTGTGAGGGATGGCGGGCAATCCGGCGGGATTCAAAACCGTTGTAGTTGGCAAGACCGCGCGCGACTTCCCTCCCGTCCGCGCCGATACATGCGACCGCCGCGCCCCGCTCGAAATCGCCGATCACGGAAATGACCCCTATGGGCAACAGGCTCTTGCCCGCCTTCAATGCCCGGCACGCGCCCTCATCCAGATACAACTGTCCGGCAGTTTGCAGGTGATCCGCCAGCCATTGCTTTTTGGCGGCAAGCGGCTCGGTTTTGGCAATCAGGCGCGTGCCGACGGATTCGCCACAAGCGACACGCAAAATGACATCCGCCTCGCGCCCGCTGGCAATTACCGTATGCGCCCCGCTTCTTGCCGCCCGCTTGGCCGCCAGCACCTTGGTAAGCATCCCGCCCGTGCCGATCGCCGAGCCGACCCCGCCCGCCATTGCTTCCAGAGCGGCGTCGCCCGCGACCGCTTCCCTGATTAACTCTGCGTCCGGGTGTTTTCGCGGATCGGCGCTGTACAGCCCCGGCTGGTCGGTCAGGATCAACAGGACGTCGGCTTCCGTCGCGTTGGCAACCAACGCGCCCAGAGTGTCATTGTCGCCAAAGCGGATTTCATCTGTTACGACGGTATCGTTTTCATTGATGATCGGAATGACGCCCAGAGAAAGCAGGGTATTCAAGGTGGAACGCGCATTCAGGTAACGCTTCCGATCCGCAAGATCGTCATGGGTCAAAAGAATCTGCGCCGTATCAAGACCGTGCCGGACAAATGCTTCCTGATAGATTTGCGCCAAGCCCATCTGCCCGATAGCGGCGCAGGCTTGCAGCTCCCTGACTTCGCGCGGGCGTTTTTCCCAGCCCAGACGCTGCATCCCACACGCAATCGCGCCGGAAGAAACCAGCAAGACCTGTTTTTCTTGTTGCCTCACCTTGGCGATTTGCCGCGCCCAATCGTGGATGGCATCTACGGCAATCTCAAACCCGTTGTCGGTAATCAGCGCGGAGCCGATCTTGATGACAAGACGCTTAACAGGATTCGACGAAGTATTCATGGCGCTTTCAGCCTTGACCGGGATTTACGTCTGTTATTACATCGTTGCGAGGAAGGTTTTCCAACATCTCCATCAAGCGAAAAACGACAGCCTTGCAACCCTCGCCGGAAATGGCGGAAACGGCGAAGTATGGAATATCATATCCCAAAGCGTTCTGATACGCCGTCAAAAATGCTGCGATACGAGTAGCGCGCTCATCATCTGGAATCAAATCCTGTTTGTTCAGCAACAACCAGCGCGGGCGAGCCGCCAGAGCCGGATCATATTTTTCCAGCTCCCGCGTGATGGTAAGCGCGTCTTTGACCGGATCAGCTTCCGGGTCAAAGGGAGCCAGATCAACCAGATGGAGCAAAACGCGGGTTCGTTGCAAGTGCTTCAAAAAACGAATCCCCAGCCCCGCGCCTTCGGATGCGCCCTCGATTAACCCCGGCACATCCGCAACGGCAAATGAACGGTTCTCGTCAACGCGCACTACGCCAAGGTTCGGATAGAGTGTGGTAAAAGGATAATCCGCAACCTTGGGACGCGCTGCGGAGACGGCGCGGATAAAAGTGCTCTTGCCCGCGTTGGGCAGACCAAGAAGCCCCACATCGGCCAATACCTTCAATTCCAGATGCAGGTTCAATTCCTCGCCCTGCTCTCCTTTCGTGCACTGGCGCGGGGCGCGATTGACGCTGGACTTGAAGTGGATATTTCCCAATCCGCCCTTGCCACCCTTGGCAAGCAGGGCTTTCATCCCGTCGACGGACAGGTCGGCCAGTTGTTCGTTGTTGTCGGCATTGTAGACAACCGTGCCGACCGGCACTTTCAGCACAATGTCCTCGCCGCCCGCGCCATAGCAGTCTGAGCCGCGCCCGTTCTCGCCGCGCCGGGCAAGAAATTTGCGGGTATAGCGATAATCAACCAAGGTGTTCAGGTTGCGGTCGGCCTCCATGTATACGCTGCCTCCGCGCCCGCCGTCGCCGCCGTCCGGCCCGCCCAGCGGGATATATTTCTCGCGGCGAAACGAAGCGATGCCATTGCCGCCATCGCCAGCCTTGATGTAGATATTCGCCTCGTCAATGAATTTCATGATTTTCTTGACAAAAAAGCCCTATCCGGGGATAGGGCTTTATTTTCCCTGATGCCGTATGAATTACGCCGGGAGAATGCTGACTGTACGGCGGCGCGCCGCTCCCTTGATGGAAAAATTGACCGTGCCGTCAATCAGCGCGAACAGCGTATGGTCTCTACCCAAGCCTACGCCGTCGCCCGGATGAAACGCCGTGCCGCGCTGACGCACGAGGATATTGCCGGCGCGCACAACTTCGCCGCCGAAGCGTTTTACACCCAGGCGTTTGGATTCTGAATCGCGGCCGTTACGGGAACTGCCGCCTGCTTTTTTGTGTGCCATTTACTTCTCCTTTAATCCCATGATGAGGCAGATCACACGATTGCGTCGACGCGCAACTCTGTGTAATTCTGGCGATGCCCCTGATGTTTCCGATAGTGCTTACGCCGACGCATCTTGAAAACCCTGATTTTGTCATGGCGACCGTGGGAAACCACGGTGCACTTGACGACGGCTCCCGCGACCAAGGGAGAACCGATTTTCACGTTCTCACCTTCGCCGGTCATGAGCACTTGATCAAGGGCGATTTCCGCGCCAACTTCTGCCGGTATCTGTTCTACTTTGAGTTTCTGGCCGACGGCAACTCGATACTGCTTACCGCCGGTTTTTATGACCGCGTACATGTTGGACTCCAACTGCAAGAAAAGAACTGGGCATTTTATAACCATTTTTCAATGTTGTCAAACAAACCCTGGTCGGTTAACCACAACGCACAACGATCAGTAGTTGCCAGTAGCAAAATGCTGGGGCTCGCGTTCGGCTCATCCCAACCGTGTTTCTCGAACAAAGCGCGATGGTCAAGTGATGTGCGGGAGAGGGGAGAAAAGCGGCGCTTAATTTGAAGCGACACGGCGTTGTCTTTAAATCCGCCGCGCTAGTTTTTTACAACATTGGGCGGATTGAAAGCTCAGACCGACCGGCTTGACTTATTCGGAATTTCGAATATAATCGGATTTGTGCTCAACCTTGTAAGGAGTACAGAAATGGGAATTATCATTGCTTTGTTAGTTGGATTGTTGGTTGGCGTCTTAGCGCAGGTTCTGATGGGCGGCGGCCTCGGCTGGGTATTGAGCATTATTCTTGGCTTGGTTGGCGGCCTTGTCGGCGGATGGCTTTTCCAATTCTTGGGCATTGGCATAGGCGGCATATTTGGACAGATAATTGCCGGGTTGGTTGGCGCCTGCCTGATCCTCTTTGTGGTACGGGTGATTAAAAAAAGATGATTCCGCCAGGTAATAGGTGGCGCTAGAGCGATGCCTGTTGCCTATTACGACGGACGCGAGAATTACGGCGCAGATCGTTGGGCAGGTATTGCCTGGTCGGTTGCCCTGTACATCGTCTATACCGTCTCCGCCTCATCTCTGCCAGGAAAGCCAATACCAGAACACGTATATCGTGAAGCGAACCCTTGGCCTGCAAAACCGCGCTTTCAGCATGACTGAAAGCGCGGTTTTTTTGCACAGGTCAGGGTGTGGTTAGACATCCAGCAGGCGCAAGGCCGGAAGGTATCTGAACCGCCAGACAAGTCCAGACGCCATCTGGAGCGCGGTTGAACGAAATTGCACTGCCGTTGTGTAACCTGGCATGTGCGCTTTGGCCAAAAAATGCGGTAATGCTGCCAGCCCCTCCAAGGTTACCAGCGCCGGATGAGTTGGTTGCGTTGGTAAGAAGCGGTCTGCCCATGCCGGGTGGGCAAGGAGGGGACTTTACCGACTGTGTAATGTGCGACGTGTCGTGTAACAGGCTGGAGCAGGTGAAGACTGTGTCGGCGCAGTTTGTCATTCCGGACAGACACAATTCCCAATCAGTTTTGCCGCCGCCAAGTTCGCCATATACCCGGGTAATCTGAGCTTTAATGACGTATCGTTCATATTGAGGTATGGCGATAGCGGCCAAAACACCAATAATGGCAACCACGATCATCAATTCGATCAGGGTAAAGCCAGTTTGCTGCCTTTCAGCGGTGATTCTTTTATGCGAACGTGTTAGGGGGGGGGTAAGTCATTAATTATAAATGGATTTTTGCAAAACATATAGTGTTCCTCCGATTTCATGCCAAGTTGAAAAATACCATGCGTAATGGTGGTGAGAGTATTGCAAGTCGTTCACTTGAACCGCATCTCGTCAAACGACATACTTTCATTCTAACACGATAAGCGGTATGCGTACATCCGCCAAGCAGGCCTTGTATTGGTTTTATAGTGTTTTCCGCAAATAACGTGACTATAAGGGAGAGTGTTCCCCTCTACCGTGTGTGGCTGCGCCGCGAGTGGGAGAGGGTGATCACTAGCGGCATAGCCAAAGGCTGGGATGGGCAGCGGGTCAGTTTGAAATTGATGCTTCCTGAATCTGCAACCCTTAAACCCTCTCCCCCAACCCCTCTCCCGCAAGCGAGAGAGGGGAGACAACCCCGCTCCGCCAGCCGTACTCCCGCATATAATCATACGTCATTCTCGTGAAGGCTGGAATCCAGCAAAGCCACTGCGTTTTGCTGGCCTTTCCGCATTGAAATGCCGCTCCTGTCCTGTTCTGGAAATATGTCATGGCAGCCAGTTACCTACTGGATTCTCGCTCACCTCGCCATAAATGGCAAGGATTGCGCTCAATGCGTGTTCAAGGAAAACGCTATAGCGCCTATCCGCCAACTCGTAACTCCATAATGTAATCGTCCATGACAAACCCGTGTCCGATGTCGGTGACAAGCGTTTCGCGCACGGTAAAGCCGAGTTTTGTATAGGCGGCAATCGCCTTTTCGTTGCGCCTGTTTACGGCAAGGATCATGGCCGGATAGGCCAGTTTTCGCGCCCGCTCCAGGACATGCCGGATAAGCGCGCCTCCTACGCCTTGTTGCTGCCGGTCGGGATGGACATAGAGCTTGTCGAGCTTGTATTCTCCTTTGGATATTTCACAGGCTGCAAAGCCGATGAACTGTCCGGCCAGGAATGCCATATCAATCCATTTTTCCGGATCAATCATGTCGTCGCAAAGCCTGGCAGGGTCGTAACGATTCGCCAGCATGAATTCGATCTGCCCGTCAGGAATGATGTCCGGGTAGGCATTCCACCAGATTTCCCGCGCCAGCCGCGCAATAAGAGGCGCGTCTTCCTGCCCTGCGGGGCGAATTTCTATGTCGGTCATGGGTAAAATTTCTCCTCTCCTGGCGGACGGGTCTTGAACCGTTTATGCAGCCAGTGATATTGCTCCGGCATGGCAAGGACGCTCTCTTCAATAAAACGATTCATGAACAAGGTATCCGCTTCCACGCTCTCGCCGGGAAAGTTTTCCCAGGGGGGCAGGCAATCAATCGTATAACCCTTTCCTGTCATGCGGGTGATGACCGGTACAACCCTTGCGCCTGTCAACCGGACAAGGCGGGAAACGCCGGGCACAGTTGCCGCCATAACCCCGAAAAAAGGCACAAAGATTGATTCTTCGCGTCCCAAATCCATATCGGGCAAATAATAGAACGGCAGTCCATCTTTCATCGCCTTTATGGCGCGGCGTATGCCTTCCTTACGGGAAATGAGGATCGGCTGATTGAAGCGCATTCTGCCTTTGAAAATCGCTTGATCGAAAACCGGCTGTCGTTTCTGGCGGGAATACATGCTGATTCCGGAGATTCGCATCGTGATCGCCACCCCGCCTGCGTCCAGTCCGGCAAAATGCGGCGCAAGCAACAAAGTTGGAGCTTTGTCGGAACGGATGATATTTTCCCATCCTCGCAGTTCAAGAATTCGGGAAAGCCGCGCCGGGGATGCCCACCAGAACAAGGAGCGATCAAGCATACTTTGCGAAAAAACAACGAAATGCCGCCGCAGGAGCCGCGCCCTTTCCGCCTCATCCATATCCGGAAAACAAAGTTTGAGGTTGATTGCGGCGATTTCCCGACGAACGCGCGCGCCATGAAAAAAGGCAACGCCCAGCAAAAAACCGACCTTACGCAACAGTGGCAACGGTAGCCAATGGAGCAGCCAGAGCGACGCCAGAACGAGGCGGGCAAAGCTGTCTCGGATAAAAGAGCGGACGGGGTTCATCGGATTTCAGGTCGGGGGTTCAATGATATTGTTTGGTGCTTCCGTTGGTTTTGCCGTCATGTTTCTGCTCTCCTTGTAGCGGTTGTATCCCCAAAGATACTGGCTTGGACAGCAGCGCACCAGATTTTCGATTTCCCTGTTTATTTGCCGCGCTCGTGTAATGGTATCTCCTTTCAGGGGAGACGCGGGACGGGAAAAATGGAGACGGAATCCCTGCCCTTGCGGCAGGCGCTCCCCCCACACCAGCAATGTTACGCCTGCCGCTTCGGAAAGACGCGCCGCAAGCGTCATGGTGTAAGCATGGCGTCCAAAAAAATCAAGCCATGCTCCTTCGCCGGCGCGAGGCGTCTGATCGGGCAGCAAGCCTACCGCCTCGCCCCGTTTCAATGCCCGGATGAGCGCGCGAACTCCGCTAATGTCCGCTGCCGCCAAATGCAAACAATCACGTTTGCGTCCGGCGAGAATCAATGTTTGCAACGCCCGATAGCGAGGCGGACGATAGAGCACGGTAATGTCGCCGAAGGCGAAAGCCAGATACTGGGCGGTAATCTCAAAACATCCGAGATGCGGCGTCAGATACAGAATACCCCGTCCTGACTCCTTTGCTTCGGCAAGCGCCGCATTTAGGCAATCCAGCCCTTTGATTTCCCGAATCATGGCGACTGCTTCTTCCTGCAAATTCATCCAGATTTTGATGGTCTCCAGCGACTGCTTGCCTGCTTCCCGCGCCACTGCCAGACGAAGCGTCGCCGGAATGCCCGCGCCCGCCATGTTTTCCCGCAAATGGCGGCGGTAGCGCGATGATAGCGCATAGACGAGAAGCCCCGCCGCCGCGCCCAGAGCGTGCAACAGCTTTAACGGCAGCAAAGCCAGAAAACGGAAGAACAGCAGCATGATGGCGAAAATAAAAATTGCGAAAAATTAAAAAACAGGCGAAGATTAACACTTCGCCGAGTTAAGCAGACAACTTGCAGGGCGAACCAGAAATTCTGCTAAAGCGTCGCCGCTCGTTGGGTCGGAGCCGGTTACGCCGGACAATAAGACCCAGGGAGTTTTTTTATGAACCATTATCTCTTTACTTCGGAATCAGTTTCCGAAGGCCATCCCGACAAGGTCGCCGACCAGATTTCAGATGCGGTTCTGGACGCTATTCTGGCTGAAGACCCCACCGGGCGCGTTGCCGCCGAGACGCTTTGCAATACAGGGCTTGTCGTTCTCGCCGGAGAAATCACAACCAGCGCCAATGTGGATTATATCCAGTTGACAAGGGACACGATCCGTTCGATCGGCTACGACAATACCGAATACGGCATTGATCACAAGGGTTGCGCTGTTCTGGTCGCTTACGACAAGCAAAGCCCGGATATTGCCCAGGGCGTGGATCGCGCCCATGACGACCATTTGAATCAGGGCGCGGGCGACCAGGGAATGATGTTTGGCTACGCATGCAGCGAAACTCCGGTTTTTATGCCGCTGCCCATTTATCTGGCGCATCGTCTGGTAGAGCGGCAGAGCCATCTGCGAAAGGACGGGCGTATGTCCTGGCTGCGCCCGGACGCCAAATCGCAAGTCACAATCCGTTATGTTGATGGCAAGCCGGATTCCATTGACACCGTGGTTCTGTCAACCCAGCACGCTCCTGACATTGAGCTTGCCACCCTGCGCGAAGCGGTGATCGAAGAAATAATCAAGCCTGTTTTGCCCGGCAGGTTCATAAAGGGCGACATCCGGTATCTGGTAAATCCTACCGGGCGTTTTGTGGTGGGCGGCCCGATGGGCGATTGCGGCATGACCGGGCGGAAAATCATCGTTGATACTTACGGCGGCGCGGCTCCGCATGGCGGCGGCGCGTTTTCCGGCAAGGATCCTTCCAAGGTCGATCGTTCCGCTGCATATGCCGCCCGTTACATTGCGAAAAACATTGTCGCGGCGGGCTTGGCGGAACGCTGTCTGGTTCAGATTTCCTATGCTATCGGAGTCGCCGAGCCGACCTCGATCATGCTGGAAACCTTCGACACCGGCAAACTGCCCATCGAGCGGCTGACGAACATTGTGCGCGCCAACTTTGATTTACGCCCGCGAGGGATTGTAGATATGCTTGATCTCTTGCGCCCAATTTACCGAAAGACCGCCGCTTACGGACACTTTGGCCGCGACGAGCCGGAATTTACCTGGGAGGCGCTGGACAAGGCCGAGGCGTTGAAAGCCGCCTGAGCGCCTTGCTGACAGCATCTTGCGGGCGGTAGATTATTCCCGTCTGAAAGAGCGCCAGTAGCGCCTTGCCTGTTCGCGGTAGCGTTCAGCCTTGATGACGGTCGGATGGACGGTCAGGGTCAGAGCCCCGTCGTAATCCGTGCGGAGCAGGGTGGCATCCAGCGTTTCATAGCGTTCCACCACTTCAGGATGGGGGTGGGAAAAGCGATTTTTGTAGCCTACGGAAACAAGCGCCCATTCCGGGCCGACTGCCGCGACAAAAGGCCAGGAAGATGAGTTTCGGCTGCCGTGGTGCGGCATGAGCATAATTTCAGCGGACAGGCTCTCGCGTTGTTCGGCGAGCAGTCGTCTTTCCATGCGCCTGTCAATGTCGCCGGTGAATAACAATCTCCCGCCCGGCGCGGTGGCTTTGAGCACGCAACTGTCGTTATTTTCGCCGCGCAGCGCGCGGTTTTGTCCGGGATGGAGAAACTCGAAGCGAATCCCGTCCCATTGCCAGTTATCGCCCTGCCGACAGATTTTGCCGTCTTCCATCTCCGGCATGGACGAGAAAATTGTTTCTATCGGAATCCCGGCGCGCAGGCTTTCCAGTCCGCCCGCATGGTCGCTGTCCTTGTGGGAGACGACAACGGCATTGAGTCTCTTGATACCCCGCGCGGCGAGATAAGGCAGCAAAACCCGCTCTCCGGCATCGGTTCTTTCTTTTCCGCCCATGCCATATGCAGGGCCTGCGTCATACAGCATGTTATGGTTTTTCGTTTCCAGAAGAACGCCTTGCCCCTGACCGACATCAAACACCGTCAGGCGCAATGTTCCTTCCGGCAAGGACGGCGCGGGCGGATGGAACACAAGAGGAAGAAGCAGCAAAAACCCTATCGCCTTACCGGGAAAACCGCGCGGCAAGAGGAGTATGGCTACGCCCAAAGCGGCAGCCAAAGTTGCCCAGAACGGCGCGGCAATAGGAGAAAACTGGGGGGCGGCGGCAAGCCAGTACAAAAAATCCATCGGCCAGACGAGCAGCGCATGGGCAATGGCAAGCAAAAGCCAGGATAAAGGCGGCAGCCAGACAAACAATGCGGCCAGAAGCGCCAGCGGGATGATGATAAAACTCACCCAGGGGATCATGATGAGGTTGGCAAACGGGGAGAGCAGGGGAAAACGCTGGAAGAACAGGAGCAGCAATGGCAGGCTTGCCAGAGTGGCCGCCCATTGGGTTGCTGAAAAAAGGCGTAGCCAGCGCGATAAACGGGTAAACAATCCTGCCGAATCTTTTTCGGCGGGAGCAAGCATTCGTTGCCCGACCCAGCAAAGCGCGGCGACTATGCCGAAGGAAAGCCAGAAACCGGGCGACAATGGCGCCCACGGGTCAACCAGCAGGACGAAAAATAGCGCCAACAAGAGGATGCGAAAAATGCCGACCCGACGGCGGCAAAAGAACGCAATGGCGGCTGCGGTCAACATTACGCAGGCGCGTTGCGCCGGTACGCCAAGGCCAGAGAGAAGCCCGTAAGCAAGGGCGATTAACGCCCCGCCGAGAATTGCCGCCTGTTGCGCGGGCATTCTGCGGCATAGTCCGGGGTATCGTCGCCATAATCCGCCGATCAGCATACCGGCAAATCCGGCGACAAGGGTGACATGCAGGCCGGAAATGCTCATCAGGTGCGTTGTGCCGGTTCGATTGAAGGCGTCCCAGGTCTTTCGGGGGATGGAGCCTTGGTCGCCTACCGCAAGCGCAATCAAAATTCCGGCGTAGGGGCGAGAATCTCCCAGATTTTCCCGAAACCGATCGCGCAGATAGGAGCGCAGACGATGGACGGCAAGCATCGGCGGCCAGGCCGCCTGTTCCAGAAAGCGCGGAGCTTCAGTCTGGCGAACGTAGCCGGTCGCGCCCAGATTGCGCTCCAAAAGCCATGCCTCGTAATCAAAGCCATGCGGATTCATGCCGCCGTGCGGTCGTTTCAGGCGCGCCGTCAATTCCCAGCGTTCTCCGGCCTTTGGCAAACGAGCTGCGTCGCGGGCGGAATGGACGTAATAGGAGAGCCAAAGGCGTTCCGGCAGACGCGCTCCCTCGGTCAATGTCCGCTCGACCCGAAACTGAAAGCGCTCGCCGCGCCCGAAAGCGGCAGGTAATGAAGCTACCGTGCCGATCACGCGAATATCCTTTCCTTCCCAGGCGGAATCCAGCCTGTCCTGGATGCGTGTTTCCGCCCGCCATGCGGCATATCCCCAGCCTGTCGCGCCTCCTGCCAGAAGAGCGACGAAGAGCAGGACGGGCGCGGCAATCCGGCCTTTCAGAAAACAGGCGGCGGCAGTCAACGCCAGCCCTGCCGCAAGCCAGGCGAGCGGCGATTCTGGAAGCGCCGCCTGTCGTTGCAGAGAGGCAACGGCAAGCGCAAAGGCTATGAGAAAAACGCTGCCGACTGCGCCGGGAGAAGCGCTGCAATCAGTTCGCGCGACAAACCATCGCGTCGCGGCGGCGGACAATGGCAGCTTACGCAGCGTCTTCAAGCCGCCCATCGGAAAGGGTGAGGATGCGATCCGCGCGGGCGGCCAGTTCCGGCGCGTGCGTTACCACAATCAGGCTGGCGGCGCGTTCTTTCGCCTGTCTGAGAAGGAGATTGAACACTTCTTCGGCGGTTTGCCGATCGAGGTTGCCGGTCGGCTCATCGGCGAGAATCGCGTCGGGTTCGGTCACGAGCGCGCGGGCAATCGCCGCCCGTTGCCGCTCGCCGCCGGAAAGCTCGCCCGGACGATGGGTAACGCGCGCGCCAAGTCCCACTGCTTCCAGCATCATTCCCGCTTTTTGCCGCGCTTCCTTTTGCCTGACGCGGCGAATCAGGAGCGGCATGGCGACATTGTCCAGCGCGGAAAATTCCGGCAACAGGTGATGGAACTGATAGATGAACCCCAGATGCCGATTACGCCAGTCGCCGCGCAGGGCTTCCGAGAGCGCGAAAAAGTCCTGTCCCAGCAGCTCGACCTTGCCGCTATCCGGCTTGTCCAGCCCGCCCAGAAGATGCAGGAGCGTGCTTTTGCCGGAGCCGGAAGCGCCCACAATGGCGATGGTCTCGCCCGCATGTACGGCCAAATTGATTTTTGACAGCACCGTCAGCATTGCTTCTTTTCCCTGCGCGAACGATTTGGATAGCGCGGCCGTGGCGAGAATGATTTTACTCATAGCGCAGCGCCTCCGCCGGTTGCAGGCGGGCAGCCCGCCAGCTTGGATAAATCGTCGCCAGCAGAGCCAGGGTAAAGGAGAAAAGGCTGATGCCGAACACTTCGTCCCAATGCAAATCGGCGGGCAGGTCGGAAATCAGATACACATCCTTGGCTAGGAACTTCGTGCCCAACAGACTTTCGATGAACGGCACTACCACATCAATGTTGAGCGTCAATGACACGCCGCCCGCCACACCCAGAATGAGGCCGATGCCGCCGACAATCGCGCCCTGGACGATAAAAATCGTCATGACGCTTTGGGGTCGCGCCCCCAAGGTACGCAGAATGGCAATATCGGATTCCTTGTCGGTCACGGTCATAACCAGAGTGGAAACCAGACTGAAGGCAGCAACCAGCACGATTAACGAGACGATGATCAGCATCATGGTCTTTTCGATTTGCACGGCGCGGAAAAAATTGGCGTGGTTTGCCGTCCAGTCCGTGTAATAGGCATCAATGGCAAGCCCTTGCCTCAATTCGGAAGCAATGCGCGGCGCGGCGAACAAATTTTCCAGTTTCAGACGAATCCCGCTTGCTCCCGCTTCAATCTGATAGAGGCGGCTGGCATCTTCCAGATGAATCAGAGCCAGGGCGCTGTCGTACTCGGACATGCCCATGTTGAAAATTCCGGTCACGGTGAAGGTTCGCAAGCGCGGCACCATGCCGATTGCAGTAATCGTCCCTTGCGGGATCATCAGGGTTACTTTGTCGCCCTTGTGAAGCCAGAGGGAACGGGCAAGATCAACTCCAATGACGACGCCGAACTCGCCGGGTCGCAATTCATCCAGACTGCCGAATAGCATATTTCCGACAAAATCAGTCACTGCCGATTCCATCTCTGGCATGACGCCGCGCGCGATTACGCCCCGCGCCGTCTGGTTCGCCATCAGCATCCCCTGGCCTTCAATGTAGGGCGCGGCAGCGATTACTTCGGGATGTTCGGCGGCTTTTGCCAGAGCTTCCTGCCAGTTTGGCAGTTGTCTGCCTATCCCTTCGATTTGCGCGTGTGAAACCGCGCTAAGGATGCGGTCTCGGACTTCCTTCTGAAACCCGTTCATGACGGAGAGCACCACGATTAGCGCGGTCACGCCCAGCGCCATGCAAAACATGGAGCTGAAGGAAATGAAGGAAATAAAGTGATTTTTCCTGCGCGCGCGAAGGTAGCGCAAGCCGATCAGGATTTCGTAAGGCAATGACACAGCGATATGATGGAAGAAGGGGGTTTGATTTTACCCGCTTTCCTTCGACTATCGGGAAGAAAAGAGCGTTCTGTTCGATTCGCCGCGCTTTTTTTCTGCTTATCATGGCTTATAATGATTATGTTTTCAGTCTCTAAAGGGGCGGTTATGCGCGCGATAATGGTGGCAAATCCCAAGGGCGGTTCAGGCAAAACAACGCTGGCGACCAATCTGGCCGGTTATTTCGCCAACGAGGGCGAAGATGTTTGTCTTTGCGACCTTGATCGGCAGCAATCGGCGCTTCGCTGGCTGGCTTTTCGCGAGCCTGAATTGCCCGCTATCACCGGCTATTTCGGCGGCAATCAGATGTCGGTTTCCATGCCGCGCGACCCGAACTGGGTTGTGCTGGACGCGCCCGCCGGCTTTCAGGGCTACAAGCTGAACGATTTTATGCGCGCGGTTGATCGGGTGATTATCCCGGTTGTGCCGTCCATTTTCGACATGGCGGCGACCGAGGATTTTTTGAGCGCCTTAAGGCAGGATTTGGGCGGGCGCATGGCGAAGATCGGCATCGCCGCGATGCGGATTGACCCCAGAACCCGCGCCGCAGGCATGTTGGAAGAGTTTTTGCGCCACTTCGACATTCCCATTCTTGCGTATATTCGCAGCACGCAAAATTACGTCAATGTCGCCGCTGTCGGGCAGACCGTTTTTGATCCGCCCAAGAGCCGCAATCGGCGCGATACTGAGCAATGGCAGAAATTGCTGGAGTGGATCAGGAAGTGAGCGCGCGTTTTTTCCGGCTCGCTTTCATTTCTCGCTGCGTTGTTCCTCTCCTGTTTTGTGTTCCCGCATGGGCGGCGAATGATGCCATGCTGCGGCAGGTGGAAGAATTTGTCCGCGACACGCTTGGCGAGCAGCCCGGATTGCAAAGCGTCGTGGCGGGGCCGGTTGATCCTCGCCTGCGTTTGCCCGCTTGCACAACCTTGCAGCCTTATTTGCCGGTCGGCATGGATGTCAGCCGTCTGGCAGGGCAGACTCAGGTAGGAGTTCGTTGCCTTTCGCCTTCCCGCTGGAGTATTTTTGTTCCGGTAAAAATTGCCATTGAGCGGTCTTACCTTGCCGCTGCCGTCTCTCTTCCCGCCGGGCGGATTTTGCAGCCGGGGGACTGGATTGTGCGGACTGCCGACGCCTCGTCCCTGCCTGCCGGAGTTATCGGCAACCCGGAAGAAGCTATCGGCAAGACCTTGCGTCTTTCTCTTCAGGCGGGACAGCCGTTAAGGGCGGAGCAGCTTGCCGCGCCGGTGGTCATACAGCAGGGACAGACTGTGCGTCTGGTGTTTCACGGAGAAGGATTTTCCGCTACCAATGAAGGCCGGGCGCTGAACCGTGCCAGTGCAGGACAGGTCGCGCAGGCGCGAACCGTTTCCGGCATTGTGGTCTCAGGCATAGCCCAGCCGGATGGCACGATTCTTGTTAGTCCTTGACGTGTCGGTTTTCTTCGCTCAAGATTTTCTGAAATTGGCCGTAAATAGACACATGGACTTCCAACAATTCAAGGTGACAAAATGAAAGTTGATACCGCATACAAATTCGCGCCTACTCCGCCCGCTCGCCAGAGCGCGAGGCCTGCCGAGAGCGGCGGCGAGCAGGTTAAGCTTAGCGGCGCGGCTGACAAGGTCGGCGCGTCTGAAGTTCCGGTTGACAAGGGACGGATTGCGGAGATCAAGGCCGCCATTGCCGAGGGGCGTTTTCGCATCAACCCTGAAGCCATTGCCGACAGCCTGATTCGCACCGCCCAGGAAATGATAGACGTGCAACGCCGTATCTGACGGCGCATGACCCATGAGCCAAGCGGAAGATTTTGTCCGGCTTGTAGCCGCCGAGGCCGAGGCGGTGAAGGCTTTTGTCGTTCTGTTGAACGAGGAGGCCAAAGTGCTGCGCGCAAATGACGTTGATGCTCTGGGGCAGGTGACTGCCGCCAAGGAGAAGCTGGTCGGCGAATTGGGCGCTATCGGCAAAAAGCGGGAGGCTTTTTTTGCCTCTATGGGGTTGACACAGAACGCGGCTGCCGTGGATAGCTGGCTTGCCGGTCAACCGCCCCGTTTTGCCGAAGCCTGGCGGGAATTGATGCGGCTGGCGGAGGCGGCGAAAGAGCTTAATCTTGTAAATGGGCAATGTATTGCCCTTCTTTCCCGCGACACAAAAGCCAGACTTGCCGCCATTACCGGGCGCGAGGACGGCATTTACACAGGACGAGCCTCGCCTTTCGCCTCGCTTTCTTCCTTTGATACCGGCTCTCGTATCCGCGACAGTGTTTAGCCTTGTCCGTCATCCGCTCCTGATTCTGCAAGCGTTTTCCGCAAATAACGATACGTTCGGGGTGTGCGCTTTGCACCCCTCTCCCGCTTGCGGGAGAGGGGTTAAAAATTTTTAACCCATACAGCAGCGTGGTTAGCTCCCTCTTATAGTAACGTTGTTTGCGGAAAGGGCTATACCTGTTCCGGCTCTGCCGCCAACATTCTGCTCAATCTGCCCAGCGCCTGCGCCGCAATTTGTCCTTCTCTTTCAATGCTGGCGATGATCTCCGTCGGAGTACGTTCGTCTATCGCAGATACGGCATTCGGGTTGACCGCTTTCAGATCGTATACTGCCGCGTCAATGGCGTCAGCCTCTGTCTCCAGATCGCGCGCGGCTTTTTCCTGCTCGCGGATTCTCGCTTCCAACGCTTCTATCTTGCTTTTTGCCGCCATGCCTTTCTTCAACCGCTTGAGGTCTTCCTTCAGATCAACTATCGTCGCCTTGATATTTTTCGCTTTGTCCAGCAAGGGTTGTTTGTCCTCTCGCGCCTTGGCGCGGCGCGCCGCAAAATCCACCGTCCACGAATAGCGGCTGTCGCCCTCCGGCTCTCCGCGCCGGGGCAACAGACGCGCATAACTGGGAAAGGGCTGATTCGCGTTGTCGTCATCATCTTTCCATTCAGCCAGCAACGCGGCGGGCAGGGCATCGTCGCCCAACACTTCGCCGTCCCTGCCAAAGCCAAAATGCGCCAATGTGAGCGGCGTTTTCTTGCCCACTTTCACCCATGACAGGTCGTAGTACCAAATGCGCTCGGTCTTTTGCCCTTTCTTGAAGAATAACAGATTGGTCTTGACTCCCGCGCCCGCCGTGGAGAACACCCCGCCCGGCAGACTGACCACAGCCCACAGGCTGCATTCGTCCAGCAGCTTGCGCTTGGTCTCGACAAAGGCGGTCTCATTGGCGCGGAACAGCAAGCCCTCGTCCAGCACTATGGCGCAAACGCCGCCGGGCGCAAGTTCGGGGAGGATTTTTTGCACGAACAATACCTGTGTGGCGCTGGTCTCAAAAGCAAAATTTTTCTGCGCGTCTTTTCCTTCCTTGCCGCCGAAGGGCGGGTTGGTCAGGATTACATCGAACTGTCCGGGCGCGTGATCGAACAGCGCATTGTAGGTAGCGCGGTTGGTCAGCGCGTTACCGTGCCACAGATTGGGCTGGTCAATGCCATGCAGTACCAGATTTGCCAGCGCGATGGGAAATACGAGATTTTCCTTTTCGCGCCCGAAGAAGGCGTCGTGCTTTAGTTTTTCGATGTCGGTGGCGGCGGGCGCGTTGCCCAGCTTGCGCGTGATGTGCTCGTAGGCTACTGCGAGAAAGCCGCCCGTGCCGCAGCAGGGGTCGTATACCGTCTGACCCGGCGACGGATTTACCGTATGCACCATTGCCCGGATGACTTCGCGCGGGGTGAAGAACTGGCCGCCGTCGGAGTTCTTTTCCCCCATTTTCAGCAGCAAATCCTCGTACACCTGCGAGAGGGTGAAAAAATGCGTGTCGTCAATGTGGTCAATGTTGATTTTGTGCACACGGTCGAAGATGTCGCGCAGATTTGCTTCGCTGTCTACACGCGCCTTTTCCACCGCCGTCATGATACGGCCAATTATGCGCTGTTTTGGCGTGACGCCCGGTTTTGCAAGACCTGTGCGCGGATCAACATCAAGCGCGCGCATATGCGGCAGCAGTTCCTTGTTGATGAAGTCGAACAGACTGCCGTCCCCGGCGGCGAACAGTTCCTGCCGCATCCAGCCTTCTCGTTTTCCCTCCGGGGTTTTCGGATGATCGGGTTTGTCCGACCACGGCGCGGCCCAGTCCTGCCAGCGATACGGAGCGCGGAGCGCGGGCGAGAAATCCGCGCCCAGCGCATAGGCCTCCTCTGCGTCGCGCGTCTCCTGCGCGTCGAGGATTCTCAGGAACAGAATCCACGTCAGTTCCGGCACGTATTGCAAGGCACTGGCGCAGTTGGAACGGCGCATCACGTCGCAGATGCCCTTGACGAAGGTCGACAGGGATTGCGGGGAGGCGATGGCCCTGGGTTGCTTTTCGACGGGATTTTTCCTGGGGCGTGACATGGCTTGCTCAATCCTGTTTCTTTAGCTGTTTCTTTTTCGCCGCTTCAAGTTGCCGGATGCTGGCTTGTGGCGCGGGCAGGTTTTCGGGCATGGTTCCGCCCAAATCCTCAATGGTTTGCCGCACCTTGCTGCCTACGACGAAATGCGTCTGATTGGCTTGTGCCTTGCCGCGCACACTGTCGCGGCGCAATTTTTCCTCGGTCTGGGTTGCGCGGAACAGGTTGGCTGCCAGTTCGGCGCTGCCCATGTGGTCGAGAATCTTCTGGCTCTTCTTCAGATTCTTGCGGGCGTGAATGTCTTTTGCGCCCATGCCGCCGTATAGTCCCTTGTAACCGTGATCCTGAAAGATGGCATAGTCCAGCGAGGTCTCTACTCCGGCGTCCTTTGCGGCTGCGGCAAGCTCTTTGTTGTGGACAGTTAGTTCATTGCGGATCGCCAGACGTTTTTCGTCTTCGGAGAGTTCTGCAAACCTGCTGTCGTCGGTCAGTTCCTGCCGACGAGTCTGGATGGCGAAGTAAGTCTGGCCGTTGGCGATGACCGGCTTGGCAGGGTCGCCGTTTTGCACGATCAGGTAGCAGGCATAGCGGGAAAGAAGCACATCCGGCAACGAGCGTTTTGCGCTGGAGCCGATGTCGACCATTTCGAGGATATCCTCGAAATGGTCGGACACGCTCTGGTCGCTTTTCTGGCATGCCACCTGCGCGCGCTCGATAACGGGTAAAAAGTGACGATATTCCGAATACTCCAGCACCTTGGCCAACTGGCGCGCGCGCCAGAATTCATGGTCGTTTTCATCCTTTTGTCGGATGCTCTCAAAAGTGGCGTGATGTTGTTTGTTGATGTTTTTTCCGATCATGGCAGGCATTTTCCTTGTAAGTCGAAGGCTTGGGTAAGCAGGCGTTGCGGCAGCGCGTCCAGTTCGCGCTGCTGGCTGGTCAGCGCGGTGTGTAAGGCGTCCACTTCGGCGAGTTGGGATTTTATGCGTTGTACCATGCGGTGTTGTTCATTTATGTCTGGCGCAGGAATTTCCAGGGCATTGAGTAGATTACCGTTCAAGTTAGCCTGATTACCTCCACGTCCTTCAGACAAACTACGTAGGTTTTCATATGAGGCCATCAGCCAGTAATGAAGAAATTCTGAGTCCCAGGTTTCATTCGGCAGAATGGCAAAACACGCCTGATTAGTGGCTGCTTCAATATTCAGAATGGCCGATTGTCCGCGCGTTTTGCCTTGTCCGTACATGGCAATAAGAACGGTCTTGGGCGGTAGCAGCGTTAGCGAGCATTCAGCCAGAGCCTTTCGAGAAATAGCTTCCTCGGTAGCAACGATAGGCGCAAAGGCAACTTCAGCGGTTTTCACCCACGGAATTTCGGCAGAAGACCAATAACGTTTATCACCACGAGGCGGCGTAGAGCCGCTGGTAGTTTGTGCCCATTCGCCAAGTACCTTTTGAGGCGCGTCAGTTAGATCATTAAATGCAGTTTGCAGTACACAGCGACGCAGCAGGTTGGTTTCCCGCAACTGCTCCCGCACCGCCTGCCGCGCGGTTTCCACCTCGGTCAGTTGGGCTTTCAGGCGGGCGGCGATTTGGCGTTGTTCTTCAAGCTCAAGTGGTACGACCAACTCGTTATCCAAATACTGCTTCATTTGCAAATTTCGGATTCCTGTTGTGGCGGTCTGGAATTTTTCGGTTTGCCCACTGACATGCAAATTAAGCAAAACATACAGAAGATAGTGAGAATCTACCAACTCTTGCTTGGGAACCAACCGAGATATGAAATTTCCACAAATGAATTTGTCGTGTACGTCGCCCCCCCAAAAACCTGCAACACGACCTACCGGTTGTAATGGGCCACCCCCAGAACGTTCCAGCAAAATATCTCCTACCGCCAGTTTCTTTTTAGCCAGCGTCATGTCATCAATTGCGAGAACAGCTTCATTTTCAAACGAAAGGCGACCACCTTCCCTGAAATTTGTAGATCGCAAGACAGACACACCATCAGCATCTGTTGCAGGCTCTCCCCATGCTCCAGCATCCCAGCTTTGCAATAAATCTCTTAGCTTGACTACCCTCATACCCCAAACAACCTCGCCTTCGCTTCCTGCATAACCTCTGCTGGCGCGCCAAGCACGCGCAGGGCATTCAGCCCGCCCGCCTGCCTGATTTCCGGCACTTCCCACAACGCGGTCGTTTCCAGCGCGTCGGTTCCGCCCTGCGCGAATTGCGCCCCCAACCCTTTCAGTACGATGGCGGCATTATCATCCATCTCCGAAAACCAGGCAGAGTTAATCCGCGCGTATTCCTCGCCGCGCTCAACGCGCCTCAAGGCGCGGGCATGATAGCCGTGCTGCCCGAAATAATCAAAAAGATCAAAATCGTTCATCTGGTCGAATGAGCGGATGGCGTCGGGGTTATAGTTGTCGCCCAGCAGATGCTCAATCAGGCGGCGGCGCTTTTGCCGGGCAATCCACAGGGCGCGGAATTCATCAAGGCTGTGCGCCTCCCGCAAAACACGGGTAATGATTTCGCGCCGGTATTCGTCCACCGGGATAGGCGTCTCCCTGCCATCGCGGCTGACCAAAATGTAATGCCCCTGTTTGTGCATAATGACGCGCTGCCCGCCGATTATCGGCACGGGAGAGCCGTCATCATAGTCATCTTCACCGCCTTCACCGCCTTCGCCGCCTTCGCCCCCGCCGGATCGAGGCGGCGGCGTGATGAAATCCGCGCCGAACAGGTCGGTGACGCCGGTGTAGTCGTAAAGCCAGAATTTGTATTTGCCGGTTTCCTCATGAATGCGCGTGCCGCGCCCGACCATCTGATAAAACTTGATCGGCGATTGCAGATAACGAAAGAACGCCACAGCGTTCAGGCGCTCAATGTCCACGCCAGCCTCCAGCAAATCAACGGTGCAGGCAATGAAGGCGCGTTCGCCGCTGCCGCGCATTATTTCAATCTTGTCCGCGCCATTGTTCGCGCCGCCCATGCACTTGAAGGCATAGTCATCCTTTCTGGGCTGGCCGTTTTGTTCGCACCAGAGCGCATACAGGTTGTTCATCTGCATCGCCACGCGGTCGGCGTGGATTTCGCGGTTGCAGAAAATTATGACTTTCTGTTCCGGCCCGCCGTTTTCGCATAACAGTTGAAACAGGTCTGCGCACATGACCGGAGTACGCAAGTCAATGAACAACTCGTCGTCAAAATCCCTGCCGGTGTATTCGGCTTTCAGATCCGCTTCGGCAAACGGCCTGCCGGTTTTGATGTCCTTTACTCCCGCCTTCAGGATTGCTTCGCGGGTAAAAACCCTGCTGTCAATGCTGGCCTTGCGCTTGACAATTTCGCAGGCGGCCAGATAGCCGTCCTCCTGCGCCTCTGCCAGCGAATACTCATACACGGGTTCGCCGAAGTATTCGATGTTGTGCGCGGTAATGTCGCGATCAGCCTGTTCCTCTTTGCTGACCCGCCTTGATTCCTTCAACTTGCGCGGCGTGGCGGTAAGGCCGATATGGATGGCGTTCGGGTTACGCGTGAGAACTTCCGACCACTTGCCCCAGGCCGAACGGTGGCACTCGTCAATTATGATTACGGAGAAGGCGTCCACGCCGTAATGCTCGGTGAGAAAACTGGCGTCGCCCGCCTCGTCAATGCCAAGCGTCTGATAAGTGGCGATATGAACGCGGGCGTTTTGGGCGGCATTTCCCCCGCGCTCGCTCCGCACGATGCGGGCATTGTCGCCGAACGCCGCCTTTAGCTTGCTGTAAGCCTGTTCTCGCAATTCATCCCGGTCGCACAAAAAGAGCGCGGGCCTGGACAGTTGTCCGGCTTTGCCCAATCGCCACAGCAAATTGGCGGCGATGATGGTTTTGCCGGAGCCGGTGGCAAGAGTGAGCAATACACGCGGAGTGCGCCCGGCCTGGCGCTCGCGGATAATTTTGAGAAAGGCGGCGCGGATGGCCGCGTCCTGATAATGGCGGGATTGTGCCCATGCCGGACTGTCGGCCTGAAAGAGCATGGCGGCGTCAGAACCGGCAAGATCAATGCCGTTGTCTTTGGCATAGCGAGCGCGCAAATCAGGATGCGACGGAAAATCGGCCATCAGGCGCGGTCCGCTCTGCAAGCCTCTGGGTTTGTCGAACTCAAAGTATAGATGACCATTGCTGGCGAAAACATACTGCACGGCAAAACGCTGGCAATCGGCATAATTTTTGGCCTGCTGCATACCCTTCTGCGGGTCTGCGGTTTCCGCCTTGGCCTCCAGCACAGCAACCGGCAGGGGTTTTGGCATATCGTCCACTTGTACGCACAACAGGTAGTCGGCGCGCCCCGCGCCCTTTCCGCGGCGGCCTTTCGGCCCGGTGGGGTCTACGGGCGCGGGCGTTTCCAGCTTGATATGCTGCGGTTTGTCGTAACCCTTGTCGCGCAGGACAGTATCAATAAGGAAATAGCGTGTTTCCGCTTCGTTGTAAGCCACCGGCGCGTTCCTCAATTTTCGGTCGCAAAAAAACCAAGTCTATCAGGATTATGGGCATATGGACGCGCTGAAGTAATCTCATTTTTGTCGCTCCACTCCAGATGAGTGAAGTGTTTTTGCGACATGCGCATGAAGAAGGTGGGAGATTGCCTTGTATCGCCCTCAAAACAGGCAGAATTGGGGGCATAGCCCCTTACCCTTTCAGGACGCGCCTTGGGCGTGAAGGGCAAATAATCGCCGCTTGGCAATCAGTAAATTGGCCAGGCCAAACAATGTGAACAGTTGCGCGGTATTCCTGGCAAGACCTCGATAACGCGCCTTCTTCAAACCCAGGATATTCTTGATGATGTGAAAGGGGTGTTCCACCTTGGCACGGATGCTGGACTTTGTGCGCTCACGTTGTTCCAGCAAACGACCCGCAGCCGTATCCGGCAATGCCCGGCGTTTGCCACAACGCATGGCAACCATCCACCTTTCTACCCTGATTCTCGGCTCGTACTTCAACGCCTTGATATCCCGCGTCCGCAAAAACAGCGCTCTCCTCACCGTGTAACAACTTGTGCGCCTGAGTAATATCCGGTGTGTTGGCAGGCTTTGCCGCCAAGGTATGAAAAATGCCCGTGCCGACATCAAAGCCAATGCGCGCCTTTGTCCAAAAATACGGCATTTGACCTTTATGGCGCATCTACAACAGTTTGCGTAAACAGCCGGATATGTTATGAATCGGCGCAAAAACTTGTATACAATAATGATTCTCATTTACGCGGGTGCTGAGAATCGTGAATGGCGTTTAGCCGCCATAATAGCGTTTCCAGGATGCCTAAATTTCTTCAGAAAGGATCAAACATGCAAAAGAAACTGATTGCGCTTGCCGTCGCCGCTCTGGCTTCCGGTGCGGTCTTTGCCCAATCCAACGTCAGTATCTACGGCGCTGTTGACATGGGTTATGCCTGGCGCGGCAGTAACATGGAAAAAGGCGTCAAGTCCCAGCAAGCCATCAACTCCAACCAGTCCGACGCTTCCTTGATCGGCTTTACCGGCGTGGAAGACCTGGGCAATGGAACTTCGGCTCTCTTCGTGCTGGAAGCGGGCTTCAAGACCGATACCGGCGCTCACACCAATGCCGACTCCTTCTTCAACGAACAGGCTTTTGTCGGCCTGACCGGCGGCTGGGGAACCGCGATTGTCGGCCGTCTGCAAGCGCCGCGCTACGGCTTTCTGATCGAATTGGATCCATTCGGCGACGGCACTGTAGGGCGCTTCGGCAATGTTTATGATGATCTCCTCTCCGTCAACGTTGAAAAGGTCAACAACGCGGTGGCCTATGTGTCTCCCGACTTCGGCGGTTTCACCGTGACTGCGGCTTACTCGACCAACGCCGGTCTTTTGGAGCCTCAGGAAAGCATAGGCAATGTGATGGATCTCGAAACCTGGACGGTGTTTCCCCGTTACGCCAATGGGCCTCTGGATGTCGGCTTTGTCTATCAGTACGTCAAGTTGAAGAATCCGGTAGAGTTTCCTCCTGCCAGCGGCATTGTCGGGGGAAAGCAATCCCAGTGGACGATCGGCGGCTCATACGATTTCGGCGCGGTCAAGCTCTCGGCAGCCTATGACCATTTCAGCGGCAAGAAGCTCCTGGAAGCCATGAATGACAAGAAAGTGAAGTCCTGGATGCTCGGTCTTTCCGCTCCCTTCGGCAAAAATACCGTCAATTTCTCCTACAACGAGAGCAAGGCGGATAATCTGGGCAAGGCGCGCCAGTGGGCGGCAGGCTATGACTACAGCCTCTCCAGGCGCACCAATTTCTACGCCGCTTACTCCCACATCACCAACAAGGATGAGCGCGCGGCTTCTGTAGGCGATGCCTACAATGATGGAGAAGGCTACCGCAAGGGCTTCCAGTTCGGCCTAAGGCATTCGTTCTGATTTTACCCCGCAAAAAAACGGAAGGCTTTTGCCTTCCGTTTTTTATGTTTGGGAAAGGGGGCTTGCCATGAGCCAGCCCAAGCCCCCTTTTTGACTCGCGGCGTAGCCACTCGCGGCGCAGCCAAAAGGATTATTTACGGGAATTATCGTTCGACGAGCTTTTTGCATCGCTCCATCAATGCCGCCACTATCTCGGCCTCGGTCATGTCTTTGGCAAAGCCGTAGAGTTTCATCACGGCGCGGTCAAGGTTGTTATGAGCTTTGAGAAGATTAGGCGGCATGGTTAGCGGGTCGTAGAGATCGGCAAGGCTGCTTTCAGGAAACAATGCCCTTGCGTCAAGGATTGCCTTCGCCAGCTTTTCGATGTTCGCCTTTTGCTCATCACTCGCATCCGGCCAAGGGAAGTTGTTGTAGACAATCGTGTTTGAATATCTATAGTCACTTTTTAACCGCCCGCAAATCGTATGCGTCCAGGACATGTGGACATTAGACGTAAGAATCCCGAATCCGTAAAGCCCCATTTTGCTGACTACAAATAGCATGTCTCCCGGAATGTTATCTACTGCCAAAAACCCAATAGGGATATATTTGCGCCGTTCCGAAGAAACCTTGGGTATAGCGACATAGCTATCGCCTTCAATTTTTCGTATTTCATCAAACAGCATAGGAGTTTCCGCCTTTGCCCGCGTCGCGGGCTTTTTGCTGCCCAATCTCATTTGACGAACGCGCTCCACTCGCTCAATCACAGACGGCATATTTCTCAGCTCGTTTGGCGGACAGCCTACCAACCAAAGACAATAGCGTTTGATGTTGTTGATGAAGTCATCGCCCATGTAGTAACGACGGATGTATTTTTGCGAATTGGGTTCGGCGCGGACAAGCGAATCGCGCTCTTCCTCGCTCAATATCAAATGACCGCCGTCTGTCGGCTTGCCGCCCGCTATCATTTCCGGCGCGTCGCACAAAGGCTTCGTTCTGTTTTCGATGAGTATTGTAGGCGCATCTACAAGATACGGATTGATGTTTCGCGCGGGAATTCTTGTCCCGTCGGTGTCGTAAATTATGCGGTCGCGGGCAGTCGGCGAACCATTGGCTGCTCTGTCAAAGTCTGACAAAACCCCGACGGCTTCGCCGCCACCTGCTTCGCCCTGGCTGAATCCCACAATCACGCAATGGACAGCGGCTTTGCCCTTGGCTTCATTGCTCCATTTGAAAGTCCGGTAGCAGAAGTCAATCCGCACGCCAAACATCTCAAACAGCGGCTTCCACACAGCGGCAACCTGCTCCCCCTGGGTAATGGAATTCGTGGAGACAAACGCGGCGCGGATTTGCATGTCTTGCATATACTCCGCCGCCTTGTAATACCAGGCCGCGACATAATCTATCTTTCCGGCGTTTTTGAACGGCCTGCCGTTTCCATCCACATATACCGACAAAACATCAGCCTTCTGCTCATCGCTCTGGTTTGAATAACCAACAAACGGCGGATTCCCCAAAATGTAAGACAACTCATGTTTCGGCACAACTTCCTCCCAATCAATCCGCAACGCGTTGCCATTGACAATATGCGCGGACTCGGAAAGAGGCAATCGCGCAAAATACATCCCGAACGAATCAGCTACGCGCAAATTCATCAAATGATCCATAAGCCACATCCCCACTTCGGCAATCTGGCAGGGAAAACCCTCAAGCTCAATCCCGTAAAATTGCTCAACACTTACCTTCAAAAGCGGCGACAAATCCAGAAACTTCTGCCCGGAGGCGACTTTCATCTTCAAAATCGCCAACTCCAACAGGCGCAACTCCCGATAGGCAATGAGCAAAAAATTGCCGCAGCCGCAGGCCGGATCAAGAAACTTCAGACGACTGATTTTCTCGTGGAAACGATTAAGCCGGACAGCGTCAATCTTCACCTGTTCAAACTCCCGCCACAGATCATCCATGAACAACGGGTTGATGAGCTTCAAGATATTCTCCTCGCTCGTATAGTGCGCCCCGAACTCCCGCCGCTTGTCCTTGTCCATGACCCCTTGGAACATCGCGCCGAAAATGGCGGGGGAAATCCTGCTCCAGTCAAACTTGCAGCAATCTATCAAAATGCGGCGCATGGCTGCGTCAAAATCGGCAGTAGGCAACAAGTCCTTAAACAGCCCGCCGTTGATATAGCGAAATTGCCTCAAATCGGCTGAAAGCAGGGAACGCCTGCTTCGCGTCTCGTCCGGCATGTTCAGGACTTCAAAGAGACGGCCTATGCGATCAGACAGGTCGCTCCCGCTCTCTTTGGCGTTCTCCGCATAATTCAAAAATGAATCAGGCGGGAATATCCCCGAATCATCGGCAAACATGCAGAACAACAAACGGACAAGATACACTTCCAGATTATGCCCCTCATACCCGTGGCCTTTCAGGGCGTCATGCAGCTTCGCCATCTTTTCGGCTGCCTTCACATTTACTTCAATCTGGCTCTCATAGACCCGTGTCGTCTCGTAGCCGGCAATGTCGGCAAAGCGTCTGATGTGCTTACGTAACTCCTTCGTCCTGAAGGAGATTTTTTTGCCCGTCGCCCGGCTATGCAAAACAATGGTGGCGAAGTCGCACACCATCAGCAAATCGGGAATTTCGTCATCCGGCAAATGAAAGACATACTCCTTCAACTGGGCATACGCCTTGCCCAAATCCTTGCCCAAAGACTTCATCTCAAGGGCTATGCGCTTCTTCCACAGGAAATCAATATAGCCAATGCGCCCCTCATCCATTGCAACCTTGCGCTCAAAGGCTCCCGCTCTTTCCGGATCATCAACGCCAAACACCTTGAAAAAGTCCAGAGTAAAGGCTTGCCCCTGCGCTTCCTCGCTATGCGCGTCCTTCCATCGCTCGGAAAAAGCGACAGCATTGGCCTCTATGACCGACCAACTTAATGTCATGGCGTTACCGCTCCGCTCAAGGAAAAAGTCTTGCCATTATGGCAGGGTTTTGGGCAAGCATGGTCGCGCCTGCCATGAAGCCAACGCCTCTTGCCGGAAGTTTTCACTCGCTTCTTCAAGCTCGGCGCATTGCGCTACCTTGCCGCCGCTGAACCGCTCGTTTCCGGAGAGATCAAGCCAGCTTTCCACCTTGATAAAGCCTGCGTCCGCTAAAAGGAGTCGGACGGCCTCGCCCTGTTCATGACCGTGCTCGCAGAGAAAATAGCCGCCGGACTCAAGATGACAGGGCGCAGCGTGAATAATCGCGCGCAGACAAGACAAGCCGTCGCCCTCGTCCGTCAAGGCAAGACGTGGTTCAAACAACAGGCCGTCACCGGCTAAATTATGGTCATCGGCGGCAATGTAGGGCGGATTGGCGACGATAAGATGAAAGCGTCTTCCGGCAAGAGCAGAAAACCAATCGCTCTCGAAAAACTCCACCGGCGCGGCAAGAGTAGCGGCATTGGCGCGAGCGACCGCAAGCGCAGTAATGCTTGAATCAACGCCTGTGACCTTCGCTTGCGGACATTCCAGCGCGATGGAGATAGCGATTACCCCGCTGCCGCACCCCAGGTCAAGCACATTTGCGACGGGAACGAGCGATTCGGAGAGCTTATTGATTGCGTGCCCGACCAGTTCTTCCGTTTCCGGACGGGGAACGAGAACATCAGGCGTGATTTTGAAGGTTCGAGCGCGGAAACGAGCCTCGCCGACCAGATAGGCAAGCGGTTCGCCTTGGGCGCGGCGAGCCAGAAGTCTGTCCAGAATTTCCTGCCTTGTGGGGTCAATGCCTGTTTCGGGTCGGCAAATCAGTTCGGCGCGGGAGATGCCAAGAACATGCTGCGCCAAGAGCCGCGCATCCAGCGCGTCAACCTCTGAACACGCAGTCTTCAGCCAGTCGGAAAGGAGCAGGGTCACGGCAAAGCGTCTCACCCTTCTTCCGCCAACGCTGCAAGTTGTTCCATACGGTGTTCGGTTGTCAGTGCGTCAATGATCTCGTCCAGATCGCCTTCCAGAACAGCGGCGAGTTTGTAGAGGGTCAGGTTGATGCGGTGGTCGGTGACGCGGCCTTGCGGGAAATTGTAGGTGCGAATGCGTTCAGAGCGATCGCCGCTCCCGACAAGACTTTTTCGGGTGGCGGCCTCTTTCATCCGGCGTTCCCGCGTTTCCGTATCTTTTATACGCGCCGCGAGCACCTTCAAGGCGGAAGCCTTGTTTTGATGTTGTGAACGCCCGTCCTGACATTCGGCGACAATGCCGGTAGGAAGGTGGGTGACGCGCACTGCCGAATCAGTCCTGTTTACATGCTGTCCGCCCGCGCCGGAAGCGCGGAAGGTGTCAATGCGCAAATCCGCAGGGTTCAGGCTGATTTCTTCCATCTCGTCCGCTTCGGGCATGATGGCGACGGTACAGGCGGAAGTATGGATACGCCCCTGGCTTTCCGTTTCCGGCACGCGCTGCACTCGATGCGCCCCGGATTCAAATTTGAGGCGGGCATAGACATCTTTCCCCACAAGGCGGCAGATGATTTCCCTGTAGCCGCCCAATTCCGATTCGTTTGCGGAGATTAGCTCTGTTTGCCAGCGTTTTTGTTCGGCCAGACGGCTGTACATGCGAAACAGGGCAGCGGCGAAGAGCGCCGATTCGTCGCCGCCCGTGCCGGCGCGAATTTCCAGAAGAACGCTGCGCTCATCATCAGGATCGCGCGGCAGCAGCAGATATGTGAGTTCCTGTTCGAGTTTTGGCAGACGCGCTTTCGCGGCGGCTATTTCTTCTTCCGCAAGGGCGCGCATTTCCGGGTCGGCGAGCAATGCCTTGCTTTCTTTCAGGTCGGATTCGGTTCGCAGGTAGTCGGCATACAGCGCCGCTATCGGGCTGATTTCGGCGCGTTCGCGGGAAATGCGGCGAAAGAGCGCCATGTCTTGCGCCGCTTCTTCGCTGGCAAGCATGGCGTCAATTTCCGCAAGCCGGAAGGCGATTTGTTCGAGCTTATGCCGGATTTTCATTGGCAGTTAATGGCGCTTGCCGATTTTGCCCTCTTTGCCTGAGAGCAGCCGCGCGATATTGCTCCTGTGCGTTGCGATCAGGATGATGGCAAACAGGATGATTATGATAATCGGCCCTTCGTCCTCAATCAAGAGCGCCCAAAACGGCGCGGACAGAGTGGCTACCAAGGCTCCGAGCGATGAGTAGCGGCTGATTTTGGCAATTACAGCCCAGGTGATGATGGTTGCCAAACCCACCCAGAAGGAGAGGGCAAGCAATGCGCCCGCAGCGGTGGCAACGCCTTTACCCCCTTTGAATTTCAGGAAGATCGGGAAAATATGGCCGATTAGCACGGCCAGCGCGACAATGCCGATTTCAAACTCGGAAAAGCCGGACATGCGAGCGGCAAGTACTGCCGCCGCGCCCTTACCAGCGTCGCCTATGAGGGTTACGACTGCCGCTTTTCGGTTGCCGGAGCGCAGCACATTGGTCGCGCCCGGATTGCCGGAACCGTAGGTGCGCGGATCGGCCAGACTGAACAGCCTGGAGCTTAAGACCGCAAACGGGACGGAGCCTAGGAGATAGGCCGCCAGAGACGCAAGGACGAGAATGTGCCAGGAAGAGGTCATGGGTCACGAAAGAAGGGTTAAAATACAGTCTGGCGATTCTATCGCAATCGCGGCCTGTTTTTTTGGATTGTTGGAAGTGGATGCAAGTGGATACCATTGTTATTGACGAACTCAACCTTGACGCCAAGGTTGGCATTTACCCCAGAGAAATTGCATTTCCGCAGCGGGTGTCGCTGAATCTTGAGGTCGGTATTTCAAGCGCCGCCGCCAGAAGCGACGACATAAGCGATACCATTGAATATGCGCAACTGATTGTTCGTCTGCGCGAAGCGTTGTCCGATCGCCATTTTGCCTTGCTGGAGGCGCTGGCGGGCTTTGTGGCCGACCTGATTCTGGAAGAATTTTCAGCCCTCAAGGTGCGCGTTTCCGTCGCCAAACCGGGCGTGATCCGGGAAGCCAAACGGGTCGCCGTGGTAATTGAGCGGGAAAAGGCATAGCGAACCCCAGCGCAGCAACCCGTGGGTTTGGATGGAACTTCGTTTCATACCAGTTTCAAGCATCAATCCAAAACTCGGGGATTACGCTACGCTTAATCCAACCCTGCGTAGGCTGTTACCGCTCTAGTATGATTGTAGAATCAGCCAGGCGTTTTCAAAGCGTCGGGCTTTGAGGTCGTCACGGCGAATCCAGACGTAAATCTGACCGTTATCGCCCCAGTTCATATTGCCTTTCTCGTCAGCGCCGATTTGAGCCAGCAGCAGCCAATCTGTGGCGGTGGCGCGGATTGAGGCAAGCACCGGATCTTTGTAGGACTCTCCAGCGCCGCAATGATGACCGGCATGTACCAGCGCGCATTGGGTCTGCATACCGTCTTGCACGGGCGTAGGCCAGCCGCCGATGCGATGGCATTTCCAGTCTTCGTCTTCTTGCGAGGAATACAGGAAGTCGTCCTCGTCCCACCAGCCATCAAGCATGTTCATGACTTCCTCAGGCAATCCCATGCGTTCATACTCGGCTTCAACGTGCGGCAGAGGCGTCATGCAGGCATGGGCGCCGCAAGCCAAAGGCGAAAGACGATAGCGGGCATAAAAATCGTTGCGTAATTCACCAGGCTCGACGCTCCGTGTCAGCGCCCCTGCATCGTGGAATAGTATGGCAAAGCCAACGCGATCTTGCGGATCGAACCCGGAAGGCTCCCCTGCGAAATCATAAAAAATGGATAGCACGCCTTGCCGAGGTATATCCGGATCCAGCGATCCCGCCGCCCACATTTCGGCCAGATTGATTTGGGCGATGAAGGACAATGGCTGCGCGCTCTCGATTTTCTGGATGCGTGTCAACGTGTCCTGACGAAATTCCTCGCGCTGTTCAGGCGTAGCCCAACGCCATGCCCTGTCCGGATCAGCCGCATCAGCGCGGATAAACTTGGTGCGCGCCTCGGCGTCAGGATAAATCGGTCGCATCGGCCATGCCACGCCTGCGGGCAGATCGGGAAGCCCGCCCAGTTTGGTAGCCCCGATGGCAATTTCCGCTTCGTTCTTGACTGTGCTCGTTTCCAGCCAAACGGCAGGTTTGGCCTGCTGCGCGAGAAGAACGGCATTGGCATCGCTAACGCCGACATCAATGAGTCTGTCGCGAATGTCGCTTTTGGTATGAAACATCGTTTTCCTCTTTGAGCTATCGGAGTGGGCCCAGTGGGATTCGAACCCACGGTCAACGGATTATGAGTCCGCTGCTTTAACCGCTAAGCTACAGGCCCTACGCTTCAATTGCGAAAACGCATATATTACCGGGTACTCCAGTAATTCTCCACAAATGCGCGCAATTTGTCGGAACGGGAAGGATGGCGGAGCTTTCGCAAAGCCTTGGCCTCAATCTGACGAATGCGCTCACGAGTCACGTCGAATTGCTTGCCGACTTCTTCCAGCGTGTGATCGGTGCTCATTTCAATGCCGAAACGCAGCCGCAAAACCTTGGCTTCGCGCTGAGTCAAGGTATCGAGAATTTCCGCGACGACTTCATGCAAGTCCGCTTGCAGTATGGCCTCCGACGGCGACAGGGTAGTCTGATCCTCGATGAAATCGCCAAGATGGGAATCATCATCGTCGCCGATCGGAGTTTCCATGGAAATCGGCTCTTTGGAGATTTTCATGATCTTGCGTACCTTGTCTTCCGGCATTTCCATCCGTATGGCAAGGGTGGCGGGATCAGGCATCTGCCCGGTTTCCTGGAGAATCTGCCGGTTGATGCGGTTCATCTTGTTGATGGTTTCGATCATGTGCACGGGAATGCGAATCGTGCGCGCTTGATCGGCAATCGAGCGGGTAATCGCCTGTCGAATCCACCAGGTTGCGTAGGTGGAAAATTTGTAGCCGCGCCGGTATTCAAATTTATCAACGGCTTTCATGAGGCCGATGTTTCCTTCCTGAATCAGATCGAGAAACTGCAAGCCCCGATTGGTATATTTTTTGGCGATGGAGATCACCAGCCGCAGATTGGCTTCGGCCATTTCTTTCTTGGCGCAGCGAGCAAGGGTTTCGCCGTTGCTCATTTGCCGGTGGATGTCCTTTAGCTCTTGCAGGGAAAGCCCCAGCCTGTCTTGCGTATTGATTAACTTTTGCTGCTCTTCGCGGATGTTGGGAGCATTACGTTCCAGAATGGCGGCATAGCTCTTGCTTCCTTTGGGCGCGGCGGCAATTTCGCGCTCCACCCAGTCAAGGTCGGTTTCATGTTGCCGAAAAGTATTGATGAAGTGTTCGCGGGGCATCCGCACCCTGTTTACGCAAATGTGCTGAATAGTTCTCTCGGATTCCCGCACCGAGTCGACCACGGCGCGAACGCTGTTACAGAGCCGCTCGATTACGCGGGATGTGAATCGGACATAGAGGAGCTTGTCTGTGATTTGCTGCTGCAACTGGATATAGGTTTTGTCCTGCGATCCTCTCTTTTGCAGAACCTTGATCATCTTTTCATAATCGGCGCGAATGTCGGAAAAGTGCGCGAGCGCGTCGGCCTTCATTTGAGCCAGAGTAGCGGCGGCATTGGTTTCCGCGCTTTCCTCATTGGTTTCTTCATCTTCCGTCGCGGCCTCGTCTTCTTCCGCTTCGGCCTCGGATTCTTCGGGCAGGGCTTCCGCCGCCTCGCCGACCTGAACATTGGGGTCTACCAGATCATCCACCAGCTCATCAATGCGGATTTCATCCGACTCGACCTTGGCTATCATTTCCAGAATTTCGGCGATTGTGGTTGGGCAGGCGGAAATGGCCTGCACCATGTGCTTCAAGCCTTCTTCTATGCGCTTGGCAATTTCGATTTCGCCTTCGCGGGTGAGGAGATCAACGGAACCCATTTCGCGCATGTACATCCGTACCGGGTCGGTAGTGCGCCCGAATTCCGCATCCACGGTGAATAGCGTTTGCTCGGCCTCTTCTTCGGCTTCTTCTTCGTCAATGGTGGCAGCGGAAGGATCTGTCATCAACAGGTCTTCGGCAGCCGGATGGTCGTCGAAAACCTTGATGTTCAGGCTGTTGAAGTGGGCGTGAATGCTACTTAACTGCTCGGCGTCAACGATGTTATCCGGCAGGTGGTCGTTGATTTCGGCCTGAATAAGGTAGCCGCGCTCTTTCCCCAGCCTGATTAGCGACTTCAGGCGGTTCATCTTGGTCTCGGCATCCATGACCGGCTCGGCCTCGCCCGCTACGATAAAGCTCGTGAGCTTGCCGTTTTTGCCTTTCGCAGTATCGCTTCTTTTTTTCTTTGCTTTAGGCAATGCGTCCTTGACTTTCTTGCCGGATTTTTTCGCCTTTACCGCTTTTTCAGGAGCGGCTTCCCCTGCTTCGGGCTTGGCGGCTTCGCAGGCAGCGGACTTCTCTTTTTTTGCGGATTTTTTCGCCTTTACCGCTTTTTCAGGAGCAGCTTCCCCTGCTTCGGGATTGGCGGTTTCCTCTGCGACGGTCTTCGATACTTTGGCTGACTTTGCGGCTTTAGCGCCTGTCTTGCTGTTGTCATTAATGACGGACACAACTTCGGCGCTGTCGGCGGGGTTATCGTCCGCTTGTTTTTCGGGGGTAGTCATGTTATCCGTGACAGTTTCATGTATATCAGGGACATTTTTTTCGGCTGATGCTTGGGAGGCGGGAATTTTTTTCGTAGTTCCCCTAGATTTCTCTTGAGCCATGACAGTCCATCTTCCACTAAAAGCGAAAACTGTTAATTATAGCACAAATTTGGATTTTTTCTAAAATTATGTTCTTCGTTGCCTGACATCAGCCTGGTTGCTTGAGTGGATTTGCGCCGGTTTTTTCCAAGAGAAGCTGGCTGTAGCGCTCCTTTTCCTCGGTTGTAAGTCCGGTAAGCCCGAACTGGCTGGCCTTTTTCTGCAAGTCGGCAAATTTTGTCCGGCGTTTGCCCTCTTCCAGGCGCGTGAGCGCATCGAGAAATTCTTGCTCGATTTTGTCTTCCGCAAGTTGTAAATGAATCCACTCGCCTGCCAGTGCGTCACATTCCGCTTCCAGCGAATGTCCGCGCAGTTGTTCCCGCAACTGCGCGTAATTTGGCACGGACGGAAGACGAGGCAGATTTTCAATAATGGCTTCGAGAATGGCTCGCTCCTTTGATGGCGGAAGAAGCTCCAGCGGAATGCGGGAAACCAGTAGAGGCCGCTGGAGCGCCAGACGCGCCAGGGTTCGCGGAAGCGAAGGAGCAGCGCGTTTGGGTGGTTCCGGCGGCGCGCTCGGCGCGTAACCTTTAATGCCGGATAGCCGTTCTACTTCCGTCTGGGAGAAGCCGCCCTCTTCCGCCAGCCGTTTTACAAGCTGCAAACGCAAGAGGGGCGCGGATAGGCGAAGGAGCAGGGGCTTGGCCTCGGCAATCAACCGGGCGCGTCCTTCCGCGCTATCAAGATCGCACTGTTTTTTAAGTTCATTAATCAGAAAGGAAGAAAGCGGCATGGCTTCCCGGATCAGCTTCTCAAATGCGGCCTTGCCACGTTTGCGCGTGAAGCTGTCCGGGTCTTCCCCGTCGGGCAGAAAAACAAAACTGACGCTCTTGATTTCGGTCAGGGAATCCAGCGCGTTTTCCAGCGCGCGCCAGGCGGCTTTCCGCCCCGCCATATCGCCGTCGAAACAGAAAACAACGGAATCAACCTGTCGGAACAGTTTTTGCGTGTGCTCCCGCGTAGTCGCCGTGCCAAGGGTTGCCAGCGCGTTGCCGATGCCGCGCTCGGCAAGGGCTGCCACATCCATATATCCTTCCACCACGATAGCGCGGTTTTCCGCCCGCAGCGTCTGACGCGCCTGCGGCAAGCCAAACAATTCGCGCCCTTTTTCAAATAGCGAAGTTTCCGGGGAATTGAGATATTTCGGCTCGCCCTGTTCAATTACCCGTCCGCCAAAGCCGATGGTCGCTCCCTTGGCATTTATGATCGGAAAGATTATCCGGTCGCGGAAGCGGTCATAACGCCGCCCTTCCTCGTTTTCCAGAACCAGTCCGGCGGCGATTAATTCCTGGCTGTCGTAATTGTCCGGGAAGACGGCTTTAAGGCTATTCCAGCCTTCGGGCGCGTAGCCGATGCCAAAACGCGCGGCGGTCTCGCCGCTTAACCCCCGCTCTTTCAGGTAATTTATGGCTTTTTCGCTTTTTTTCAGCGATTCCTTGTAAAAATCCCTGGCGCGTCCCATGACTTCCAGCAAATCGCGCAAGGTTTCCCGTTTTTCGCTATCGCCATCCCGCCGTTCATCCGGCACTGCCACGCCGATTGAGCTTGCCATCTCCTGTATCGCTTCCACAAAACCAAGTCCCTGATATTCCATCAGGAAGCCAATGGCAGTACCGTGCGCGCCGCAGCCGAAGCAATGGTAAAACTGCTTGGTCGGGCTGACGGTGAAGGATGGCGTTTTTTCGCTGTGGAACGGACAACAAGCCATGTAGTTCGCGCCAGCTTTTTTCAGGCGCACATGGCGGTCAATCAGGTCTACTATGTCAATTCGCGTGAGCAAATCCTGAATGAATGATTCCGGGATCATGCTGTTTCCTTGGCTTGCATGGAGTTGTTTCTTTTAAGACTTGTGTCGTCCTGACAGCAAATATAGTAATAATAATCCTTTTGGCTTCGTCGCCAAGCCCCCTTTTGAAAGGGGGCACCCGCAAGGGCGGGGGTTCGTAGGCAGTGCGAGGGTTTTTAACGACGGGAACGGCCATAAAAAAGCCGACGCCAAAGCGACGGCTTCCGCAAAATTCGCGCAAGCAATCAGTATTGCTTGGGTTGCAGGGTCATGCTACGGATGCGCTTGTGATGCCGCTTGACTGCTGCGGCTGCCTTGCGCTTGCGTTCAGATGTCGGTTTTTCGTAAAACTCGCGGGCGCGAAGCTCGGTCAACAGACCTGTTTTTTCGACTGTGCGCTTGAAACGGCGGATCGCCACCTCAAACGGCTCGTTTTCCTTGACGCGAATGCTTGGCATTAAAATCACCTCCTTCCGTGCGGGGCATGGCCTCCGGCAAATTTTTGGTTCATCGCGCAACTATCCAAGGCGCGCGACAGAAAAACTTGTAGTATAACTACGAACAGAATGAATGGCAAGTTCACATTTTTCCGAAATTCCTTTATAATTTTGCCCTTTTCGATTTTTCAAGCGGATCTGGATTATGGTCGTTATTCGTCTTGCCCGAAGCGGCGCTAAATCGCGCCCCTTCTACAACCTTGTTGTCGCTGATTCCCGCAACCGCCGCGACGGTCGTTTTGTCGAGCGGATCGGCTTTTATAACCCGATGGCTTCCGAGCAGGAAAAGACAAACGGGCTTGGGCTAAGGATCGCCCTTGACCGGCTGGACTACTGGAAGCAGAACGGAGCGCAGCTATCCCTGACTGCCGCCCGTCTGGTAAAACAGTTTTCCAAACAAGCCTCCTAGTTTTTTTCGGGCTTGTCTGACCTCGCATCCTGCGGCTTTGGAAGCGCGCCGTGATTATTCTGGGGCGGGTTGGCGAGCCTTACGGCGTCAAAGGATGGGTGCGAATCCAGCCCTTTGGCGACGATCCTTTTGCCTGGCGGCAGATAAAATTCTGGCATCTGGCGGCGGATGAAAACAGCGTCTGGCGGCCTTATGAGCTTCTCTCGCTTGAGGCGCGCGGTGATAAACTGGTCGCGCATTTTGCGGGAGCGGATGACCGTAACGCGGCGGAAAACTTGAGCGGTTTTCTGATAGGCGCGCCACGCGAGAGTTTGCCTGCGACACAGAAAGGCGAATTTTACTGGGCGGATCTGTTGGGGCTAAGGGTAGAGACCCTGACAGAGGAATCGCTTGGAGTGGTGGTCGGTCTCATGGCAACCGGCGCGCATGATGTGCTCAGGGTGGAGGATGCGGACGGACGCAAGCGTCTTCTTCCTTTTGTTGAGGCCATCGCGCGCGAGGTTGATTTGGAAGGACGCTTGATCCGGGTCGATTGGTCGGCGGATTGGGAGTGATGAACAAGGCGGCGGAGAACAAGGTGGCGCGGTTTGCCGCAATCACCATCTTTCCGGAAATGTTCGCGGCGTTGACTGACGCGGGCATTTCCAGAAAGGCGCTGGAAGCCGGATTGTGGTCGTTGTCCTGCTGGAATCCGAGGGATTTCGCCGACAATCCTTCGCGTTCGGTGGATGACCGTCCTTATGGCGGCGGGCCGGGCATGGTCATGCAAGCAGAGCCGCTGATGCGCGCGATTGAGGCAGGCACAAACAGCCTTCTCAATGCGGGCGCGGCGAAAAGCCGGGTGATTTATCTCTCGCCCCAAGGCCGGATGCTTGACCACGCCAAGGTAATGGCGCTTGTCGGTGAATTGTCTACCGGACAGGGGCTTGTTCTCCTTTGCGGGCGTTATGAGGGCGTGGATGAGCGCCTGATTGAACTCGCGGTGGATGAGGAAATTTCCCTGGGAGATTTCGTCCTCTCCGGCGGCGAGCTGGTTGCGATGGCGTTGATGGACGCGCTGATCCGTCAGCTTCCCGGGGCGCTTGGCGATACTGCCTCGGTGACGGAAGATTCTTTCGTCGCGGGTCTGCTTGATTGCCCCCATTACACGCGCCCTGAGATTTTTCAGGGCAAGAAGACGCCGGAAGTTTTACTTTCCGGCGATCATGGCAAAATTCGGCGCTGGCGGTTGAAAATGTCGCTGGCGCGAACCCGGAAGCGCAGGCCGGATATCCTGCGTGACCGCGCATTAAGCGCGGAAGAGACGCAACTCATGGCGGAAATCCTTGCGGAAGAAAGCCAGGAGCAATGCGGTGAGCATTAATTCAACAAGGAAACTCACATGAATCTGATTGAACAACTGGAAAAGGAAGAAATTGCCCGTCTTGGCAAGACCCTGCCGGAATTTTCACCGGGCGACACGGTGGTGGTGCAGGTAAGAGTCAAGGAAGGCAACCGCGAGCGTCTGCAAGCCTATGAGGGCGTGGTTATCGCCAAGCGTAACCGGGGGCTTAATTCTTCCTTTATCGTGCGCAAAATTTCCTCCGGCGAAGGCGTGGAGCGGACTTTTCAGACTTATTCCCCGCTCCTGGCTTCCGTTGAAGTCAAGCGTCGCGGCGATGTGCGCCGCGCCAAGCTCTACTACTTGCGCGAGCGTTCCGGCAAATCCGCGCGTATCAAGGAAAAACTGGTTCGCAAAAGCGCGGCTGCGGAATAATTCGGCGTTTGCTTGTCAGGAGCGCCCGGCGCTTTTGCAGCTATGTCCCGCGCCTTTCCTGTTTCGATCGTGTCTGACCGAGCCATGCCTGACTCGATGCAATCGGTTTAAGCGCGTACACTTTTGCGCCAAGCTGAAAACCGATGTGATCAACCCTCTTCACCGGCTCCTCTCCCACAAGTGGGAGAGGGGAGAACCCCTCGTTCATCCTTGTTCCCTCTCCCATTTATGGGAGAATGTGGTCGCTCACGGCGCAATCAAAGGCAGGGATAGGGCATGTAAAACATATCCATTTGAACCGAAAGGGCTACAGCCATGCTGCATGACATGACGGTGTTTACCGCGCCTCGCGTGCCTGAATCGGCGGAGCGAGCGACGCTTGAATCTGTCGGGCGACGCCTGGGCGATTTACGTCTTCGCATGGCGGCGACGGATTTTATTGAGGCTGTCGGCATTGTGGAAGATTTGCGCGTCTGGTCGCCGGAAGAACGCGCCCTGGTCGGCGATTTGCTGGGTTTTGGCGAAGTGAGCGCCTATACGATGAGTTCGCCTTTACGCTTTCGGGTACAGGAAACCGCGTTCCCCGGTCTTTGGCGGGTACTGGCGGTGGATGCCTCGGATGAGAGCATTCATGAGGATTTTTTGCAGGCGGGCGCTATTCCGCCGATACTGGAGCGGATAATGCGGGAAAACGGACAGTCGGAATTGCCTGAACCAGTTTTTCCGGAAGGAGTGATGAACGCTCCGGCGCTGACGCGGGAAATTGCAATGCGGGCGAAAAACCGGCGTCCTGATGATGCGGCGCATATCATCAATCTCACCCTGCTGCCGATGACGGAAGCGGATTTTGCGACGCTGTACGGTTGGCTGGGACATCAAGAGGTTTCCATTTTGTCGCGTGGTTACGGTAATTGCCGGATTACCAGCACCAGCCTTGCCTCTGTCTGGTGGGTTCAGTATTTCAATAGCGCGGACAAGCTGATTTTGAATACCTTGGAAGTGACGACCATGCCGGAAGCCGCGCTTGCCGCCCGCGAGGATTATGCCGATACCCTGATTCGCCTTGAAGAGTATCTCTCCGGCCTGCAAGATACGGAGACGGCATGACGCCCTGGTCGGACAATCCGGCGGTGGTCATTGAGCGGGTGTTTGGCGAGGTTGCCAAAAGCGGCATGGCGGATTTTCCGCTTGCCAATTCTTTGCTTGCCGTTGAGGCGGTGGCGTTCAGGCGTTATGCCCCTGTTGATGGCGCGGCTTTTTGGGTTGGCGTATTGATTACGCCCTGGGCGATGAATCTCATGCTGTTGCCAGCCGCTGACGGCGATGCCACCTGGCCGGATATTCCGCCCGGCGGGAAATGCCTCTGGCGTTTTCCTTCCGGCGAGTATGAATTTATTGTCGCTTTTGCGGAGGGTCTGGGTATTTATCATCTCTGTTCGCTTTTTCCCTTGCCTCTGGACTTTCCGGATCAGACGCTGGCGCGGCAAACGGCCTTTGCCACGCTGGCGGCATTGTTGCGGGAAGACACGCCGACAGGCGGATTCTTGGGGAAAAATAGATGAGCGGCGGGGAGCTTTTCATCCGCGCCGCTTTTGCCGACGGGCGGATTTTGTTACGGGAGACAAGACTTTCCCGCCCGCCCTTGACGCGCCTGTTGATCGGCATGGGGGAGAGGGAAGCATTGGCTGCCATTCCCACTCTTTACAGTTTGTGCCGCGAGGCGCAGACCGCCGCCGCCGCCGCCGCGCTGGCGCGGGCGAAGGGAGAGGAACCGCCGGGCAACCTCGCAACGGACAGACTCTGGGTTGAGATGCTGCATGAGCGGCTTTGGCGGCTTTGTCTGGACTGGCCGCGTGTATTGAATTGTTCCGCAGCCAAAATTGATATGGCAAGACAGACGTTTGCTACCTGGCGCGCCAGTCTCTATCAGCAGGATTGTTTGGAGCGCACACCAACTCCCTGCCTTCAGGTCTTGCAGACGGCAAGGCAGGCGCTCATTCTTCTTGAAGACATCTTGCCGTCCGCCCCTTCCGCCTTGCTGGACGGGGCGACGGATATTGTCCACGCTTGGCGGGAGAAGCGTTTTTATCCGTTTTTTTCGACGACTTTTGCGCCCGACCGCGGACGAAGCGTAATTCTTACCGCGCGCGGTTGGCTACAACATGAAGTTATGCTGCGCGGAGACGGGAAAATTATTTCTTATGCCATCCATGCTCCGACGGATCGAAAGTTCGCGGATAGCCGCCAGCTTGCCGCAAGGATTGCCAACTGTTCGCCGCTGAATCTGGAGGAAGCGAAAACGGCTCTGGAACGCGCCGTATTGTCGCTTGACCCTTGCGTACCCTGGGAAATTGTCTGGGAAAGTTGAGGGAGTCATGCACGAAATGTCATTGGCTGAAAGCGTGTTATCTCTTGTAGAGGAGACGGCGCGGCGGGAGAATGTCGGCATGGTGAAAACCGTGGTTCTGGAGATAGGCGCGCTTGCGAATGTCGAGATAGAGGCGTTGCGTTTTTGTTTTGAGGCGGCAAGGCGTTCTGTAACAAAGGATGCCGCGCTTGAAATTCAGGAGATTCCGGGGCAGGGCTGGTGTTTGCCTTGCGGCGAGGCGGTTTTGTTGGCAAGGCTTGGAGATTTATGTCCGCGCTGCGGCAGCGGGCAGGTGCAGCCGACAATGGGGATGGAGATGCGAGTAAAGGAAATCGAGATAGAGTGAATGAGGCGGGCTGCGTCAGATCAGGATAAAACGGTGATTGTGGGTTTCTTTCTCAAGAGCCTTTTGCGCCATGGAAACCGGAAACTCGACAATGCCGATCAGCCACTGACGCCTGTCCTGGGTTATCAACAGCGGCAGGCGAAGCTCCTTTCCGGTCACGATATGAGCATTGTCATACTCAAGACGCAGGCGAGCGGCGGGATTGTGCAGGTCTTCAACAAGTTCGTAAAGCAGTATTTTCGGATCAATCGCCGACTTGGGTAAATCAGGCTCAAGATCATCAGTCTCCGTAGGCAGGCGGGAGTGGGCGCCGACAGACTTTTTGAGCATTTCCTGCTGGGAACGCAACTGCTCCTGCTTTTTTTCATGGTGCAGGTTCTGGTTGGCAAAACCTTGCAAAAGGCTCTCAAAGGCAACCTTCAGCAAGGCGCTACGCACAGATTCCGGCGTCCGGCGCAAGCTCCTGATCGTATGATCCGCCAGCTGCATTTTCCCATCCTGCCCTGTGCGCAAACGCATACCAAGCAGGGCGAAAACACGCTGTCGCTGCCGGTTTATGTGGTGGGGCAACTCATTTTTTACGTCAATGGAGCGCCCCAGACAAGCAGTCAAGTCGTCCGGATTCGGAAAAAACACATCCAAAGGCAACCTTTGGTCGTCCAGCGCAAAAGGGCCGGGGATGCTTCTTAGCACTTCGGCGAAATAAATGCGCGCAAACTGGATGGCAGGCCACAAGGTTTCCTGGAAGGAGCCCACCTTGGCAATCCGCCGATCAGTCAGCTCAATGGCAAGTGCAAGCAAGCGTTCCCGTTCCTCATCCTCTGCGGATGCTTCTTTCTTGCCCAGACCGACCAAATTCGTCAATTGACCAAACAACTTCATGGCTTTGTTTCCGTAGTTGCAGGAGACAGGGTTTTACGGGGAAGTCCGACGACTTGACCGCGTAAATATGGTGAATCATACCCTGTATTTACCGGATTGGGTAAAGAATCACGCAAAGGCTCGTCCATACGACTTATACTTGTCCCTTTCTTTCAACAACGACTTGAAATATGGGAATGTTAGACATTTTACCGTGTTATGCGTCAAAACGCACAGGCATGAATTTCCCCTGTGTTATAGCTGCTCTGGGGACGGAGTCATGAGCGATTTTGCGGCGTACAACGCCTTGTCCGATGCCGAATGCGAGGCGATAATACGTACTGCCCGACAAAAACTGGGCAAGGGAGCGACGTTACTTTGCCATCACTACCAGCGGCGCGATATTTACCAACACGCGGACTTGACCGGCGATTCCCTGAAACTTGCGAGACTGGCCGCGCAAACGGATGCGACCCACATCGTCTTTTGCGGCGTGCACTTCATGGCGGAAGTGGCGGACATCCTTTCCCGACCGGAACAGCGGGTTATCCTGCCCGACCTTGCTGCGGGATGCTCAATGGCGGATATGGCCAACCTTGCCAAGGTTGAGCGTTCCTGGCGCGAGCTGGCAAGCGTCTCTCCGGTGGACGAAACTTATACTCCGGTCACTTACATCAATTCAGCGGCGGACTTGAAGGCATTTTGCGGGCGGCATGGCGGCATCGTCTGCACATCCGGCAATGCCCAGGCCGTTATAAATTGGGCTTTTGCAAAACGCCCGAAAATACTCTTTTTCCCCGATCAGCATCTTGGACGCTGGACAGGCCATAAACTTGGCATTCCGCTTGCCGAAATGCGGGTTTGGGATCCGGATTTGCCGTTGGGCGGGTTGTCCGAGGATGAAATCCGGCGGGCGAAAATTCTGCTCTGGAAAGGACATTGCGCGGTGCACCAGATGTTCCAGAAGCGGCACATTGACGCATTCCGCGCCCGCCACCCGCAAGGGCGGGTCATCGCTCACCCTGAATGCGACTTTGAAGTATGCTCCGCCGCCGATGAAGTCGGTTCCACGGAATATATCGTCAGGACAATCAAGGAAGCAAAAGCGCCCGGGCATTGGCAGGTAGGCACGGAATTGAATCTGGTCGAACGCCTGGCAAGAGAGGTCGCGCCGGATGGCAAGGTCGTGGAGTTCATGTCCGACATCGTTTGCATGTGCTCAACCATGCAGCGGATTGATCCGCAGCATCTGGCCTGGGCGCTGGAAAATCTCGTCGCGCAAAATACGGTAAACCAGATTGTCGTGCCAGCGCAGGAGGCCAGGGAAGCGAAGCTGTCACTGGACAGAATGCTGGAAATTTCCTGAAGAGCGGCTCGCCCTGTCCGCCCTGTCTTGCGGCGGCGGATGGACGTACCGATACCTTCGAGCGCGGGGATTCTACCTACTTCATATGCCGCAGGGCGAGGCTGACGGAAAGCTGCGCGCCAAGCCAGCCTAGAAACGCGCCGAGAGCGACGAGGAGGGCGGCATAGGCAAAGCCCGGAGGATGCAGGGCAAAATCGCTGCCGTAGAGCGCGGCAAGCTGGGTGACGGAAGGATTCAAAACAGCAATGCCGGAAAGCAGCAGGAATACGGCGGCCAGGCCGCCAAGCGCCCCCTGCAAAATACCGGAATAATAAAAGGGACGGCGGATGAAGGCGTCCGTCGCCCCAATCAGGCGGGCAACCTCGATTTCATCGGCCTGCCCCAGAACTTGCAGGCGGATCGTGTTGAATGTGACCGCGACAAGACCGACGGCAAACACCAGCGCAAGCAAATTGACCGCTTGCATGCCAAGGCGCAAAAAACTGTTGAAACGCTTGATCCAGGCGGAATCAAGCTGTACATGGGCAACGCCGGGAAAATCAGCGAATTCGGCGCGCAGGCTTTCCAGATTTTCCGGGTCGGCGTCAATGGGTTCCAGAACAAAAGCGTCAGGCAGCGGGTTTTTCGGTAAGGCCGCTATGATTTCCGCCATACCTTCGGTATTTTTCAGTTGTCGCAGCGCGTCGTCGCGGGGAACAAAACGCCATTGTCCGGGCAGGCGTTCATCAACCCGCTGTCTTACTGCCGCGACAGCTTTGCCGGAAGCGCCGGTCTCCATGAACAGGCTGACTTGCTGAATGACGGTATGGTTCGCGCCCAGGGCGCGGATGTTGTCAAGAAAGACGTAACCGGCGGCGGGCAGCGTCATGGCTATGCCTATGACGAGCAATGACAGCAAGGTGTTGAGGGGCGCGGCGGCAAGCCGCCGGATGGCGCGGGAAAAAGCCGCATAATGTTGTCTGAACCAGGCATTCATGGCGCAAGCTGACCGTGGTCAAGGGTCAGGAGCTGAAGATCGTGTCCCGGAATTTCGCGGGGCGCGTGAGTTGCGATAATGACGGTTACGCCCACCTGATTGAAGGCGGCGAAAAGATCAAGCACCTGTTTGGCGGAACCTTCATCGAGGTTGGCGGTAGGCTCGTCGACGAGCAGGACGGAAGGACGATTGACCACGGCGCGGGCAATGGCCAGCCGTTGCTGCTCTCCGCCGGACAAGGCGATAGGATATGCTTTTTCGCGGGCGAGCAGTCCAACCTTGTCAAGCGCGGCTCGGGCGCGGCGTTGCGCTTCACGCGGGGAAAGTCCGATGATTTCCAGCGGCAGGAGCACGTTTTCCAGGGCGGGGCGGTCAAAAAGCAGCTTTTGATCCTGAAAGACCAGGCCAAGGTTGCGGCGCAGAAAGGGCAGGGCGCTGTTCCGAATGGCCATCAGATTTTGCCCGCCTACGACCAGACTGCCGGAAGTGGGGCGCTCAATCGCGCCCATGAGTTTAAGGAGCGTCGTTTTGCCCGCGCCCGAATGACCGCCGATCAGCGCCATTTTGCCTGCTTCGATTTCAAAGCTGACATCCCTTATGGCTTCAAAGCCGCCGAAATAGCGTTTGACAAGGTGGCTGCCGACAATCATGTGAACAATGCTTCCGCAAATTCCTGCGCGACAAAGGGGCGCAAATCGTCAATTCCTTCGCCCACGCCTATGAAACGGATAGGCTTGGGGCATTGACGGGCGATGGCGGCGATTACGCCGCCCTTGGCGGTTCCGTCCAGTTTGGTAAGGACGAGGCCGGAAACCGCGATTGCCTGGTCGAAAGCCTTGACCTGGGCAAGCGTATTTTGTCCGATATTGGCGTCCAGCACCAGTAGAACTTCATGCGGGCCGGTCGGATCCGCTTTCTGGATGACCCGGCGAATCTTGGCGATTTCTTCCATAAGATTAAGCTGAGTGGGCAGCCGTCCGGCGGTGTCCGCGAGCACGATGTCCACATTTCGGGCGCGAGCGGCGTGAATGGCGTCGAAAATGACCGCTGCCGGATCGCCACTATCCTGCGAGATTACCGTGACGTTATTGCGTTCGCCCCAGGCGACAAGCTGTTCGCGGGCTGCGGCGCGGAATGTGTCGCCTGCCGCAAGCAGGACGCTTTTTCCCTGATTCTGGAAATACTTGGCGAGTTTGCCGATGGAAGTGGTTTTGCCCGCGCCATTGACCCCTGCGATCATGATGATGAATGGCTTGCTTGTGTCTGTTTCAAGCGGCGCTTCCAACGGACGGATGAGTTCAAAGAGAGCCTGGGCAAGCGCGTTCTGAATGGCTTTTGCGTCTTCCGGCTTTTCTTTTTTTGCGCGTTCCTTCAGGGCCAAGAGCAGGCTTCCTGTGGCTTCAATCCCGACATCGGCGGCGAGGAGCAGGCTTTCCAGTTCTTCCAGCAGTTCGTCATCCACCTTGCCGCGAGAGAATAACGTCTGCATCTGTCCGCCCAATTGCGCTCTGGTGCGAGCCAGACCGTCGAACAGGCGTTCGCGCCAGCTACGCGGCTCGCTTTTTTCCGGCGCATTTTCGTCTTTTTTCTTCAGGAAGCTGAACATGAGGGTTGTCGGATGATTGCAAATGGAAAGCGACGGGAATTATACATGCGCTGGCTATACCAAACAACGAACGCTCACATGGGTCGCGGTTCAAACGGATAGGCATCAAAATTGGCGAGCGGGATAGAGAAAATTGGCAGGCGGCGCGGGGATTTTCTCCCCTCTCCCGCTTGTGGCTGCGCCGCGAGTGGGAGAGGGGTCGGGGGGAGTACGCGGCCTGTTTTGCTGGTAGCCTACGCTGGCTATCCGACGTAGCCGCTTTTTTATACAGACCCAAATAACTCGTCATTCCCGCGAAGGCGGGAATGACGAGTGATAGAAGGCGCAGGAGAGAGGAACGCGCTTTGCTCCCCTCTCCCATTTATGGGAGAGGGGCCGGGGGAGAGGGCAAGTGGATTGATAATCAGGAAGCGTCAATTTCAATCTGACCTGCGGCCCTCTCCCGGCCTACGGCCACCCTCTCCCGCAAGCGGGAGAGGGGATGCGGGTATTTTGCCTCTCCCGCACATCACTTGACCGTCGCTTTATTCAAGGAAAGCGCTATAAACGAAAGGATGTCTTTTACCAGCTGGGCGGCTTGTCTTGCAGCCCTTGTCTTTACTATACTGGGAAGACTTGCAAAATCTATCAGAAAGGCGCATTCCCCATGACACATTCACGCTTTAATTCGTTTTTTAGTCGGATTTTATTTGCGCGTAATATTTTCGTTGCGGCGCTGTTGCTTGCGGCTTCTCCCGCGTATTCGGAAAACGACAATGTTTTTGAGAGGACGCTGGCAAATGGTCTCAAGGTCGTGGTCAAGGAAGACCGCCGCGCTCCTGTGGCGACACAAATGGTCTGGTATCGGATCGGCAGTGTGGATGAGATTGACGGTTCTTCCGGTCTGGCGCACACACTTGAGCACATGATGTTCAAGGGGACTCCAAAAATCGGCGCGGGCGAATTCAGCCGCCTTGTCGCCGCTGCCGGCGGGCGGGACAATGCCTTTACCAGCCGGGATTACACCGCCTATTTTCAGCAAATACCCAAGGAAAAACTGGGCGAAATGATGGCGCTGGAATCCGACCGGATGGGGCATTTGAGCGTCGCGCCGGAAGAATTCGCGCAGGAGATCAAGGTTGTCATGGAAGAGCGGAGGATGCGAACGGATGATAATCCGCAGGCGTTGCTGTTCGAGCAGACCAACGCGGTAGCCTTTCAGACGCACCCTTACCGCCGTCCGGTGATCGGCTGGATGGACGATCTCATGCACATGACCTACGACGACGCGAAAGCATGGCATACGACCTGGTATGCGCCGAACAACGCGATTCTGGTTGTGAGCGGCGATGTTGAGCATGAAGCGGTATTCCGTCTTGCCGAGCGACATTACGGAAGCATGAAGGTGCAAAAATTGCCGGTTCGCCGGATGCAGGCCGAGCCGACGCAAAGAGGCATCCGGCGGCTGGTCGTCAAGGGGCCTGCTGAATTGCCCTTGCTTCTCATGGCCTGGAAAACGCCCAAAATAGAGCGAATAGGTGATGGCGAGCCGGTTGACCCTTACGCTCTTGATATGCTTGCCGCCATTCTGGATGGTCATGCCGCCGCGCGGCTGCCACAGCGCCTTGTGCGGGAGCGAAAGATCGCCGCCAATGTCGGCGCCTCCTATGACAATTTGGGGCGCGGCCCCGCGCTCTTTTATTTTTATGGAAGCCCGTTGCCCGGATACACGCCGGAAGCGTTGGAACAAGCCATGCGCGAGGAAATAGCCGATATTGCGGAACATGGCGTTTCCGAGGATGAACTGAAACGCGCCAAGGCGCAGTTGATTGCCGGTCGGGTTTATGCGCGGGATTCGGTGTTTGGGCAGGCGATGGAAATCGGCTCGATGGAGGTATTGGGATTTTCGCATCAGGCGATAGGAGCCATAATCAAGAGACTGGAAGAGGTGAGCGCGGATGACATCCGCGCCGCCGCGCGGAAGTGGTTTGAGGATGATGCCTTGACGGTCGGCGTTCTGGAGCCGATCTCTCTGGCCAAAGCCAGCGCCCGGAATAACTAGAGCGGAAATTACTATAAAAATAGAGGGCGGCGAAGCTCGTCGGGGTCAGCCCCATTGCTCAAAGTTCAACCGGACTGCGGTTCTGCAAACGGCAAAACGGGACGCTTTCGCGTCCCGTTTTGGTAAGGATTTATCGCGCGGACTACACCCGGACATCAACAGCCTGTCCCAAATGGGGCGGATTGCTGGCGACAGTCTGGGCAGATGTCGGGCTGGGAATAGCCTCCAAAAGCTGCATGGCCGCCTGCTCCTGAATCTTCAAGGCACTCTTGAATACCGCAAGACCTACTGCCTGTGAAGTCTGCTCGGCGGTCAAGGCGCTGATATTGCCTACGTTCATATCGTTTCTCCTGTCTTGCTACATAAAATCAGCCTGATTCTATTCTTATCGGCTGTTTTGGGCAAAACTTGAGCCTTTTTTACAAAATTGGTCACAAAAATCTGAAAGCGACAATGGTCACCAGAGTTGGCGGCAAGGCGGCCAGGAAAAGCCAGAGCGGGCTTACCGAACTGCCCTTGAAATCGCCGCGCAAGATGGACATTCCCGCCGGATTCGGGGCGTTGGCAATCACGGTCAAACCGCCGCCCGTCACCGCGCCAGCGACAAGCGCATACTTGAAATCCTCTGTCAGACCTTCAACCAACGAACCCAGATAAGTCAGGGCGGCATTGTCGGTAACGGCAGTCAGGGCAGTCGCGCCATAGTAGATGCTGGTCGCGTCCATTTTGGTCAGCAGGTTTTGCAGCCACCAAATCTGTTGTCCGCCCAGCGTGACCAGTCCGGCAAGAAAGAAGGCAACCATCAACCCTTCCCGCAGCATCAGGCGTTCCTGATACTGCGGATAGGCGGTCGCCAAACCCATGAAGAACAGGAAAGCGCCGATAAATACCGGCGGATGGTGGGCGAAAAATACAACGACAAAAAGCAGGAAAAGATGAATGGCAACCATAGTTGCAGGTACGCTATCCCTGGCTTCCTTCTCAGGCAGAGAAATCTGCCGTAACTCCTTCCTGAACAAGAAGGTGACGATAATCGCGTTGATAAAGACCGCCAATGCGCTTCGCCAGCCGAAGTGAGTGAGCATGTACCAACTGCTCCAATCCCATGTTTTCGCCACCATCAGCACTGGCGGGGCGGCAAAGTTGGTAAGGGTTCCGCCGATGGAGACGCTGACGAACAAGACTCCTATCGTGGCGTACATCAGGCGGGAAGAAATCCCTTTGCTGTAGTAAAGCTCTTTCAACATCAATGCAGCAAGGGTCATGGCGGCAGGCTCGGTGATGAAGGAACCCAGAAGCGGCACAATCGTCATGATGGTGAAATAGACCGCGACCGGGCGTGACAGGGGAATAACTCTGGATACAACCTCTACAATCGCGGCGGCAAACTGAATGACCGGCCTTGAGGCGGCGACAACCATGATGGCGAATACGAACATCGGTTCCGTATAATCGCGGTGGTCAAGATAGGCCGCTGCTTCCTTGTGGCCGCTGTGGATCACCAGAAAGACGACCAGCACAATTGCCCAGAAGCCGAACACCGCTTCCACTTCGGAAAGCAGATGCCATAATTTGGCGTGGGAAGGAAATACATGCGCCAAACGTTCGACAAAACTGGCGGCAAAAGTATGCAGGATAGCAATTGCGAAAATTGCTGCGCTGACTATCTGTACCGTAGTAGGATTCATGGGTAGTCCCAAACAAAACGAACCTAGAAGGATAATCGTTGACTTCGGGATTGACAAGAAATAGCTGCACAAACATTGCGACTCTCAAAAAAACCATGCCTGAATTGCCTGAAGTCGAAGTAAGCCGCCTGGGACTACTGCCTTTGGTCGGGCAGCGGCTGATCTCGTTCGTCGCGCGCCGCGAAGGTCTCCGTCTGCCGTTTCCGCCGAACCTTGATGATCGCCTTGGCGGACTGGAATTGTCGGAAATACGCCGATGCGGTAAATATATGCTCTTTCACTGGCCAAAAGCAAAAGGCTGGCTGATTCTGCATCTTGGCATGTCGGGGAGTCTGCGTCTTGTGCTTTCCCCTTTTCCGGAACCTTTACGGCATGATCATGTGGACTTTGTATTTCCGGGGGTGATTTTGCGCTTTCGCGATCCGCGCCGTTTTGGGCTTATCGCATGGCAAGCGGGCGATGACCCAATAAAGCATCCGTTGCTCGCAAAGCTCGGCATGGAGCCGTTGTCGCCGGAATTTACGCCGGAATGGTTGATTCGTCTAGCCGCCGGGCGAAAAACGCCGATCAAGTCGCTCATCATGAACGCTAATTTTCTGGTAGGCGTAGGCAACATCTACGCAGCGGAGAGCCTTTACAAAGCCGGAATTTCCCCGTTCAGGGAAGCGAGGAAGGTCAAGGAGGAAGAGCTTGCCGCGCTGGCGAACGCTATCGGCGTGACCTTAAATGAAGCCATTGCGGCGGGCGGTAGCAGCCTGCGCGACTATGTGCATAGCGACGGCGGCGCAGGCAGCTTCCAGTTGCAATGCGCGGTATACGGGCGCGAGGGCCTGCCTTGCGTAAATTGCGGGACGGAGATTCTTCGCGCACCGCTTGCCGGACGCGCCAGTTTTTATTGCCCTGCCTGTCAGAGTTAGTGCGTAAAAAATGTACATTCTCAAACCGAATCTTTATTCAAAGGAATAACTATATAAGCCAGCAGCTGCGCAGCCTGAATTTCAACACCTGCCCTGCGCTCCCGGAAATTGAATCAGCCGCTCCCGCAGAGAATTCCGAGCCGCCGCCGTTCATTCGTCGACCAGACCTTCCGTCAAGGAAGAACGTCAGGAAAACCGGCTATTGATCGGTATCAGAAAGCGGAGCGACCCGGACAACCGCTTCCATTGAGGTCAAGCCTGCGGCAATCTTTTGGGCGCCGGAAATGCGAAGGGCGCGCATACCTTCCCGGAAGGCTTCGGCGCGAAGCGCCGTGATGTCGGTTGTATGGGAAATATGCTTCTTGATTCCGGGACTCATAACAAGCAGCTCATAGACGCCGATCCGCCCGGAAAAGCCGGTCATCCTGCATTCCAGGCAGCCTTCGGGGATATACAAGTGTTCAGGCTCCCGCCCTTTCCAGGGAGCGACGAGGTTCTGCCAGATTTCGCGCATGGTATCGTCCATAGGAACCCGCTTTTTGCAGAGCGGACACAGGGTGCGTAACAACCGTTGCGCGAGGATGCCGAGCAGGGTGGCGCTGATTAGATAGCCGGGAACCCCAAGGTCTTGCAGGCGGGTAATGGCGGAGGGCGCGTCGTTGGTGTGCAGGGTGGATAAGACAAGGTGTCCGGTGAGCGATGCCTGAATAGCCATTTCAGCGGTTTCCAGATCGCGAATTTCGCCGACCATGATGATGTCAGGGTCTTGCCGCATCAGGGCGCGCACGCCTTCGGCAAAACTCATGTCAATGCCGTGCTGCACCTGCATCTGGTTGAAGGAAGGCTCAACCATTTCGATTGGGTCTTCCAGAGTGCAGACATTGACTTCCGGGGTTGCCAACTGCTTCAGGGTGGAATAGAGGGTCGTCGTCTTGCCGGAGCCGGTAGGGCCGGTCACCAAAATGATGCCGTTGGGACGCGCGGTCATTGTATTCCAGCGGGCAATGTCTTCGCGGGAAAATCCCAGTTGGGAGAAATCGCGCACCAGCACTTCCGGGTCGAAAATCCGCATGACCAGTTTTTCGCCAAAGGCTGTGGGCAGGGTTGATAGGCGCAGCTCCACCTCGTCGCCGTTGGGCATAAGGGTTTTTATCCGGCCATCCTGGGGGCGGCGTTTTTCGATCACATCCATACGCCCCAGGAGCTTGATCCGGCTGGTCATTGCCGCCGTGACCGAAGCGGGAATCTGATAGACCTGATGCAATACGCCGTCAATGCGAAAACGGATGATGCCTATTCCCCGCCGGGGTTCGATGTGGATATCGGAGGCGCGTTGGTCAAAAGCGTATTGCCAGAGCCAATCAACGATATGCACGATGCTTTGGTCGTTGGCATCCAGTTGTTGATTGCTGCGCCCCAATTCAACAATCTGCTCGAAATTGGCAAGTCCGCTTTGCTGCTGCTGATCGCTTTTCGAGGCGCGTTTGACCGATTCGGCGAGCTTGAAGAATTCCGCCAGAAAGCGGGTGACATCAAGCGGATTGGCAAATACCCTGTGGATTTTTCGTTGCAGGACATGCGCCAGTTCCGGCTCCCACTCGCGCAGAAAAGGCTCGGAAGTGGCGATGGTGACTTCCTGCGCGTTGATCTCGATGGGCAGTATGGAGAATCGCGCCGCATAAGTGCTGGAAACAACGGTGGCGACGCCGGTAAAGTCTATCTTCAAGGGGTCAATGTGCCGGTAGGGAATGCCGCTCCGCTCCGCCAGCCATTCGGTCAGCATCTCAAGATGCAGGATTTTATGCGGCGGCTCAGGATGCCGCCATTTCTGATCGGCAATCTGGACAAGCGGATGTATTTCCCGCGCGCTCCGTCTGGCAAGCCGAAGGTCATCGGCGTCATTTTGAGTGACCAGTTTGTCCTTGACCATCATGGCCAGGACTTCTTCCAATTTCAGCCGGTGTTCGGTCTTGGTTTCGGTTTCCCGATGCGCTTTGGCCTGGGCGCGGCTTGCGGATTGCTGACTGGATGTCTTGTTCATGAGTGGGTCGTCAAATGGGACAGAGGCGACTATGATAGCCGCAAAAACATGGACATGGAAGGGGGAAGGGGGCAGGGGGTCGGGGAAAAGAATTGCCCGCGTCGCTGCGGCGAACATGCCGCCGACATTGAGACAGACCTGCGGCTTGCGTTATCCTAAACGCTCTGCCCGGCGAATTATCCGCAGGCTCCGCCATAACGCTGATTTTCCTTTACAATTTCTTCCTTTTGCGCCATTTCGCGCACAGAAAACTCATCATGGATATTTTTCTGCTCTACAAGGCGCTTATCCTCGGCATTGTCCAGGGACTGACCGAGTTTTTGCCGGTATCTTCTACCGGGCATCTGATCATCACGAACAGCTTGCTAGGCTATGACAACGATCAGAACATAACCTTCAATATCGTCATCCAACTTGGTTCGATTCTGGCGGTATGCTGGCATTATCGCGCCCGCCTTGCCAGAGTCATGACAGGGATTATCCATTCCCCGAAAGAGCGGCATTTCGCCAAGCTCTTGATCGTGGCTTTTCTGCCCGCCGCCATCACCGGCGTATTGGTGCATGGCGCCATTAAAGCCTATTTGTTCAACGCCTATACGGTCGCTTTCGCCCTGATTGCGGGCGGCTTGCTGATTATGTATATCGAGCGCCGCCCCAGGGCGGTAAAAATCAACCAGATTGACGACATGGGCTGGAAGGACGCGCTGAAGGTAGGTTGCGCCCAATGCGTCGCCATGTGGCCGGGGGTCTCCCGCTCCGGAGCAACCATCATGGGCGGAATGCTGTTCGGATTGAACCGCAAGGCAGCCACCGAATTTTCCTTCTATCTGGCAATTCCGACCATCTTCGCCGCCACATTGTACGAACTGGCGCAAAGCTGGAGCCAGTTAAGCATGGACGATTTTCCGTTCTTTGCAACAGGCTTCGTCACTTCTTTCATCTTCGGCCTGATTGCGGTAAGAGCCTTGCTCTACTTCATTTCCAACCACACTTTCATCGGTTTTGCCTGGTATCGAATCGCGTTTGGCGGCGTCGTGCTCCTGTCCGCATGGATGGGCGTGGAGTGGATTCAATGATTCCGGCGCATTACAGGTTTATAATTTCAGAATGACCTTAACCCATGTTCTGTTTGAGGAAAGCGGCAGCTTCAGGACGGGCAGCATTCTGGCGGACAATGAAACGTCCATCCAGGTGGAAATGCCCTCCGGGAAGCGTTGCAAGATCAAATCGGCGCAGGCATTGTTGCGATTCGCTTCGCCTCTGCCTGTTGCCCTTTTGACCGAATCAGGGTCGCTTGCCGAAAAAATTGATGTTGCGTTTCTTTGGGAGATCGCAGGTGAAGAAGAATTTTCTTTTCATGATCTGGCATGCGAATACTACGGGCATGCGCCCGCTGCGCCGGAAGCGGCATCCATGCTGCTCGCCCTTCATGGCGCGCCTGTTTACTTCCACCGCAAGGGCAAGGGGCTTTTCCGCAAGGCTCCTGCCGACATTCTCCGTGCCGCTCTGGCCGCTGTTGAAAAAAAGCGTCAACAGGCAGAGAGCATTGAAGCCTGGGCTGCCGAATTAACAGAAGGCAATCTGCCTGAGGCTCTCCTGCCCTGGGTGGATTCCCTGCTCGGCAAACCAGACCGCAATCGCCCGGAAATCAAGGCGTTTGAAGCCGCCGCCGCCCGCATATCCTGCGATATTCCCGAATTGCTCCTGAAAGTCGGGGCGCTATCTTCGCCTTATGAGGCGCACCTGCGTCGTTTTCTGCTTGAGCAGTTTCCGAAAGGCACGGACTTTCCTCCCCTGCCGCCCCATGCCTTGTCGCCCCTCTCCCTGCCGGATGATCTGCCCTTGGCGGACGCTACCGCCTTCTCCATTGATGACGCCTCCACTACCGAGGTTGACGATGCCTTCTCCGTTACGCCCATTGCAGGCGGCTGCTGGCGGATCGGCATTCATATCGCCGCGCCGGGTCTGGCTATCCATAAGGGCGGCGCGCTTGACGCCATTGCGCGCGCGCGTCTTTCCACCGTCTACATCCCCGGCGCGAAAATCACCATGCTGCCCGATGTGGCGGTCAACGCCTGCACTCTGGAAGGCAGAAAACATTGTCCGGCTATTTCCCTCTATCTGACGGTCAATGAGGCATTGGAAATTACCGACGCCATTTCTTCCATAGAGCGGATTCACATCGTCGCCAACCTTCGCCACCACGAGATCGAGCCGTGGTTCAACGCGGAAACACTGGCGGCGGGAGAATTGCCGCAACAACCTTTTCGGGACGAGCTGACCTTGCTGCTACGTTTTGCCGAAGCTGCCGAGGCAGGGCGCGGCAAGCCCGCCGCGCAGAGCGGACTGGATTACATTTTCACAATCCACGGCGATCTCGCCGCACCGGAAAATTGCCGGGTAGACATCTCGCCGCGCCTGCGCGGCAATCCGCTGGACAAACTGGTGTCGGAACTGATGATCATTGCCAACACCACCTGGAGCGGACTTCTTGCCCAGCGCGGAATCTATTGCTTTTACCGGGCGCAGGCCGGCGGCAAGGCCAGGATGACCACCGTGCCGCAACCGCACGAAGGATTGGGTGTGGCGCATTACGCCTGGATGACTTCGCCCTTGCGCCGTTATTCCGATCTCGTCAATCAATGGCAACTGATTGCTTTGCTGCGCGATATGCCGCCGCCTTTTCCCCCTCGTTCCGCCGAATTGTTCGCGGCCATGCGCGACTTTGACGCGACTTATGCCGCCTATGGGGATTTTCAGCGTCGTATCGAGCGTTACTGGTGCTTACGCTGGCTCGAACAGGAAAACATCCTTGAGTGCACACTTGTCCTGCGCCGCGACGACCTTGCCCGCTTTGAAAATTTGCCCTTGTTTACCCGGGTAACGGGTATGGGCGATTGCTCGCCGGGGCAGCGGCTGCTTGCGCGGATCGAATCCATTGATTTTCTCGGTCTGGAAGTTCGTTGTCATGTCCTGAAGCGTCTGGAGCAAGAAGATGTTGCGGCGGAAGTGTCTGAGGCAGACGACATGTTCGCGGAGAATTAAGCCATGCTCGCCTCGCTCCGCCGCCTGCTGACTGACTGTGTGGAATATACCAATCTGCATACTTTCGGAGTTGCGCTCGCCGTCTCCGTTGTCATGCACGGCGTCGCCCTGGGAACGACAATCGGCGAGCCGTCAAAAAACAAACGGGTTCGGGACAGGGGGCTGGAAGTCATCCTGGTCAACACGCAATCAAAAACCGCGCCGCGAGACCCGCAAGCCTTGGCCCAGGTCAATCTGGACGGCGGCGGCAATATAGACCAGAATCGCCGCACTGGCTCGCCGCTACCGCCGATCATTGACAGGCCGGGCGATCAGATGGTTGATTTACGGCGGCAGATCGAAACTCCGGAAAGGAAACAGAACGAACTGCTGACGGCAAATCATAGCGCCAATAGCATCCTGCAAAACAGGGAGCAGAAGCGAAGCGAAAATATTTCTCCGTCGCATGGTTTTGACGCATATGAATCCTACATGGACATGAAACGGCTGGAAGGCGAGATAGCAAGAGAGATCGAAGCCTACAACAAGCGTCCGCGCAAGGCTTTCAGCGGCACGCGCGCGCTGGAGTACCCCTTTGCGAGATACATTGACGAATGGGCGCAAAAGGTCGAACGATGGGGAACTCTCAACTACCCGGAAGCAGCGCGCGGCAAAATCTACGGCTCGCTGCTGCTCACCGTGATTATTGACCGGAACGGTCAGGTCGTGGAAATCACCATTGAAAAGCCATCCCCGCATGTCGTCCTGAATGATGCCGCAAGGCGCATCGTGATGACCGCAGCGCCTTACGCCCCTTTCCCGCCCAATGTTTCCCGCGATGTTGACCAGCTTGTCATCACCAGAACCTGGTCTTTCGTTCAGGGAAATCGCATCGAGAGCCGTTGAATTTACTTTTCCCGTATGACCGACCTGTACGCCGTCTTCGGCAATCCCATCGCCCATTCAAAAAGCCCGTATATCCATACCGCCTTTGCGTCGGAGACGGGCGAGGACTTGCGTTATGAAGCCCGCCTTGCCCCGCTTGACGGCTTTTCCAAAGCCGCGCGCCAATTTTTCGCTATCGGGGGAAAAGGGTGCAATATCACCGTTCCCTTCAAGGAAGAAGCGTTCAGTCTGGCGGACGAACTCACCCCTCGCGCCCGCAAGGCCGGAGCGGTCAATACCCTGAAAGCGGAAGCGGGGCGTCTTCTGGGCGACAATACCGATGGCGCCGGGTTGCTTGCCGACATTGAGCAGAATCTTGCTTTTCCCGTCGCAGGCCGACGTGTACTGCTTCTGGGCGCGGGCGGCGCGGCGCGAGGGGCGCTCCCCGCCTTGCTCGCGCGCCAACCTCTCTGTCTTGTCATTGCCAACCGCGGCGCCAGTCGCGCCGTCTCTCTGGCGGAAATGTTCCAGGGCGTAAAAGGCATGGGATTCGCCGATCTTGGCGGCAGCTTTGATCTGATAATCAACGCGACTTCTGCCAGTCTGGCAGGGGAAGCCCTGCCCCTGCCCACAGGCATATTCGCCCCCGGCTCTCTTGCCTACGACATGATGTATGGGGATACGCCTTTTCTCGCCCAGGCGCGCGCGGCTGGAGCAGGAATGCGCGCGCATGGCCTGGGGATGCTGATCGAGCAGGCTGCCGAAGCCTTTTTCTTCTGGCGCGGCAAACGCCCGCGCACCGACCTTTTGCGGCAGAAAATGCTGTTGGAAAATCAAGTATGAGCCGCCCGGGTATCGCGCCCAAAGCCACGGTCAAATCGCATAAGCTCATCCGTTTTCTTCGAGCCGTTAAATGGTGCGTCAGTTTGGCTGTTATCGTGTTTTTTTTGATTCAGCTCTGGTTTTTCGGCTGGATCATGTGGTGGAAGTGGATGCCGCCTGTTGAAACACGTTTCATGCAGATTCGTCTGGCTGAACTGCGTAAAACAAAGCCGGATGCGGAGTTGTCCTATCATTGGGTTCCTTATGAGCAAATCTCCCCCCATCTGAAGCGGGCGGTCATTGCCGCCGAGGACGCGCACTTTGCCGCCCATTATGGATTCGACTGGAAGGGTATCCAGATTGCAATGGAAAAGAACGCGCAAAAAGGCCGCTTTGTCGCGGGCGGTTCCACCATTTCGCAACAACTGGCGAAGAATCTTTTTTTGAGTCCGCAACGCTCGATGCTGCGTAAGGGCGAGGAAGCCATTGTCACCCTGATGCTTGAAACCTTCTGGGACAAGGAGCGCATTCTGGAAGTTTATTTGAACGTGATCGAATGGGGCAACGGCGTTTTTGGCGCGGAAGCCGCCGCCCAACATTATTACCGTACCAACGCCGTGAGTCTCTCTTCCTGGCAGGCCGCCCGCCTTGCGGCAATGGTTCCCAATCCTCGCTATTACGACAAAAACCCGAACTCGAACGCCCTGGCAAGAAAGACCATTATCATCCAGGGGCGCATGGCGGCCTCACGCTTGCCGGATTAGAGCGGGTTCTGTTTAAGTTAATACATTCTGGATTCCGGCGTATGCGACCTGATTATTCATGCACAGGCGATAATTTGTCTGTCATTCCCGCATAGACGCAGTACTGTCCGGAATAATTTTTTTCATGCGAATCGGCTTTAATACAACACTCTCTGGATGGAAAAGCTGGCGATTTGAAAGCCTCCTTTTGACTCGCGGCGAAGCCAAAGTGGGTACCCGCAAGAGCGGGGGTTTGCAAGCCCGCAAGCGGGAAAGTGGCGTTGTAGGGGCGAACCTGCGCGTTCGCCCTGTGGGCAGACACATAGGTCTGCCCCTACGGCGTAACGCGGCGTTGGGCGGCGTCGGGAGCGCCAAGCACCAGTCCGGCTGAAAGTGCCGCGCTAGTGCGCGGCGCTCCCGGAAAGCCTACAAAAAACCGGGGTGTCGGTCTTTGGAGAACCGAACACCCCGGTGGAGATCGAAAAACTTTTCCCGAAATCGTCGGTCAAGGACGATCCCGGAAAGAACGATCAGAATGTGTGCTTGATGCCGAGCTGGAAGCCCCTGCGGTATGAACCGCCAAGGTCAGTTTGCGGGTCAGCAAAAGTAGCGTCATTGTAGACATCCGAGACTCCCGTAAACCGTTGCCCCTTCTTGTTTGAGATTTGGGCATAAGCGGCGTAGAAGTTGGTGCGCTTGGAGAGGTTGTAGTCATACCCCAGAGCAAACTGGCGAGCCTTGCCGGCATCTTTCGCCTTGTTCTCGTTGTAGGAGAACTTGACGACGTTCTTGCCGAACGGAGCGGAAAGACCAAGCATCCAGGAACGCACTTTCTTATCATTCAAAAGTTCCAGGGCTTCCTTGCCCCTGAAATCGTCATAGGCGGCGGAGAGCTTGACTGCGCCGAAGTCATAGGCAGCGCCAAGAGTCCACTGGCGTTGCTTGTTTTCGGTAGCCCGCTTCATCCTGACATCCTGATAGACCAAGCCGACATCCAGAGGCCCATTGGTGTAGCGTGGGAACAGGGTGTAGGTCACGAGGTCTCCGTCGTTCCCAATTGCTTCCTGTTCTGTAATCAGACCAGCATTGGTCGCGTAGGCAGCGGTCACGTTGAAACCGCCGAAGGAAGGAGACACGTAAGCGACAGCATTGTTGACCCGACCTACATTTGTGGAGGTCTGGTCGTTATAGACGTTGCTGTAGCGGCCTACCGTGCCGTCGGCGAACGGATCCAACGCGGTCAGGAAGCCCCAGCGCGGAGCTTGCAGACGACCGGCAATAGCGGTTCCCCAACCGCCGGTCAAGCCCAGGAAAGCCTGCTCGTTGAAGAACGGCCCCATCGTGTCGCCGTCGTCAGCCCTGAAACCGGCTTCCAGCACGAAGAGAGCCTTGTTGCCGTTGCCCAAGTCTTCCACGCCGGTGAAACCGATGATGGAAGGAGCGGCCTGGCTGGCGTTGACGGCGTTCGTGGATTTAACGGAGGAGCTTGTCCCATCAATATGATACGTCTTGCCGCTGCTGCGATGGGCGACACCCACGTCAACAGTACCATAGACGGTGACTTGGGACTGGGCGAATACTGCGCCGGAAGCCAGAGCGGCGACGGCGATCGCGATCAATTTCTTTTGCATGTTTGAACCTTTCTGAAAGGGTTTGTTCCAGAACCGCAAGGCCTAAGCCAAACGGGTAGAATGCTTGATAGCATCGGAGCGATTGTATAGCGCATGGCAAGGACGGTTAATCAATTTCGGGGGGCATTGCGGGAATTTTCATAATAGAGTCATAAAAAACAACATATTGCCCCAAAAATGCGGCGGAAAATGATGCGATGCACAAACAGAATACAGGGATCAGGAAAACCATCGCCGCCGTAGGGGCGACCGTCCCCGGTCGCCCGTTTCCGCACAACGGACGCATCACCGCCGTAGGGGCAGACCTATGTGTCTGCCCAAAGGGCGAACACGCAGGTTCGCCCCTACACGCACCTCTCCCGCTTGCCCAGATGTCATTCCAGCATGCCTGTCCCCGCGAAGGCGGGAAGCTGGAATCCACAATGAATGTATCCGCTTAAATCGAAGCCGCTCTAGTTATGGTTGTGTTGAGCCACCCCGGCCTGAAGGCCGAGGATTCCTCGACACAGGTTAGAGAGCCTCAATGCTCCAAAAACAATCTCGCTCGCCTCGCCATTCATTTCGAGGGTTGCGCTCGACGCATGTTCAATTTAGAACGCGAACTATTCGAGGTCTCCTTGCGCTGATTATGCACAAGAATTATCCAGGCTCGCAGCAAATCCGAATGGCCTCCATTATCATCTCTTCGTCCGGGTCCGCGTGAACAAAGGCTTCTCCCAAACGCTTCAAAAGCACAAGCCGCAATTTGCCGGCAAGCGTCTTTTTATCGTGTCGCATCAACGACAGATAGCGATCGGCAGGCATTTTCCGTCCCCTGCCAGGCCCACGGACCGGAAGACCAGCAGCGACAAACAAATTCTTCACACGCAGAACATCATCTTCCGACAGGAAGCCCAACATGCGCGAAAGACGCGCCGCCATGACCGTGCCCACAGCAACGGCCTCTCCATGCAGCCAGACGCCATAACCCAGCCCGGTCTCGATGGCGTGTCCGAAAGTATGACCGAGATTCAAGAGCGCCCGCTCGCCGGTCTCGCGCTCGTCGGCAGCGACGATTTCCGCCTTGTGCCGACAGGATTGCCAGATAGCTTCTTCCAGCACGGCTTCGTTACGCAGTTGCAGATCGGGAAGATGTTTTTCCAGCCAGTCAAGAAAACGGATGTCTCTAATCAAGCCGTATTTGATGACTTCGGCAAGTCCGGCGGATAACTCGCGCTCTGGCAAGGTGGCAAGCGTGTTGGTGTCGGCAAGCACCATACCGGGCTGGTAAAACGCGCCAATCATGTTTTTGCCGAGCGGATGATTTATCGCGGTCTTGCCGCCAACCGAAGAATCCACCTGCGCCAGCAAGGTAGTGGGAATCTGGATAAAAGGCATTCCCCGCTGATAACAGGCGGCGGCAAAGCCGCCCATGTCGCCGATAACTCCGCCGCCCAAGGCTATCAGGGTGCTGTTACGCTCGTAGCGTCCGGCAAGGAGCGCGTCAAAGATACTTTGCAGGGTTTGCCAGTTTTTGTGGCTTTCGCCGTCGGGCAGGATGATTTTCAGCGGTCGTATCCTAAGCTCTGCCAGCGTGTCGCACAGAGTGGAGAGATAAAGGGGCGCTACCGTTTCATTCGTCACGACCGCTACCGATTGTCCGGCAAGATAGGGGGCAAAGAGCCTGGAGTCTTGCATGATTTGGCATCCGATATGGATGGGATAGCCGCGCTCGGCCAAGTTTACGTTCAGTGTTCGCATACCCTGGCAAACTCCCTTAAAAGTGACTGGACAAGATTATGTAGCTGCATTGTGTTGCAATCAACGACACAATGCGCGACTTCACGATAAATGGGATCGCGCTCGGCGTAAAGACGCTCCAGGCATTCAAGCGGATTTTCCACTTGCAGGAGGGGACGGTTACGGTCAAATCGGGTGCGTTCCCGAAGAAGCAGAGGATGCGCGTCCAGATAGACCACCCAGCCCCGTTGCCGCAACAGGTTGCGATTATTTGCGTCCAGTATCGCGCCGCCGCCGGTTGCGAGGACAATTCCCTGCCGTCCCGTCAGTTCGTCAATGACTTGCGCCTCCCGACGGCGAAATCCAGACTCGCCCTCAATCTCGAAAATGATCGGGATGCGGACTCCGGTTCGGGCTTCAATTTCATGGTCGGCGTCCAGAAAGACGCGATCCATGAGTTTTGCCAATTGGCGCCCCACGGTCGTTTTACCCGACCCCATAAGGCCAACAAGATGAAGATTCATGTTTGTGTTCATCCCCTTATTCTATGCGACTTCCTGCCAATCCATTAAACTACTCTGCCATGACATCTTTTCCGGGCGCATCCCGTACTCCTCGCATCCTCGTTCTCGGCATCGGCAACCTGCTTTGGGCCGACGAGGGTTTTGGCGTGCGTTGCGTTGAGGCATTGATCATGAACCGGCGATTTCCGAAAAACGTCACCTTGCTTGACGGCGGAACCCAGGGGCTTTACCTGTTGCCCCAGGTACAGGAAGCGGATGCTCTCCTGGTGTTTGACGCGGTGGATTACGGAGACCCGCCGGGCACGCTGCGGGAAATTACAGGCGATGAAGTGCCGCGTTTCATGGGGGTGAAAAAGATGAGCCTGCATCAGACCGGCTTTCAGGAAGTCCTTTCCGCTGCGGAGCTTACGGGAAAATTTCCGGAAAAACTGGTTTTGGTCGGTGTGCAACCGGAAAATCTGGAAGACTTTGGCGGCAGCCTGTCCGCTGTTGTGCGGGAAAAAGTGCCGGAGGCGATAGAATGCGCCCTTCGCTGGCTTGCCCAATGGGGCGCGCCGGGCGAGGAAGTGATCGGGGAAAATCCCGCAGACCCGCTGTCCATGACCGCCTATGAAGCTGGACGCCCGGCTCGGTCACTTGCCTGGCGCGAGGGAGATGCGCGGTTCGTAAACCTTCTTTGCGAGCAGGGAGAAGATTGATGTGCATCGGCATTCCCATGCAGGTAATTGAGCCGGGCGAATGTTTTGCCCTCTGTCGTGGCAGAGGCGGCGAATTCATGCTGGATATGCGGCTTATCGGCTTTCAGCCAAAGGGGGCGTGGGCGCTTGCCTTTGCCGATGTCGCGCGGGAGTCGCTGGATGATGATCGCGCCGCAGCCATCAATTCCGCGCTTGACGCATTGGAGAGCGTGCTTGCAGGCGATACTTCCCCTGCCGCGATTGACGCTTTTTTCCCCGACCTCGCTGATAGAGAGCCGGAATTGCCAGACTTCCTGAAATCCGGCTGATATTGCTTTATTTGTAACGGCCAATATGACAAACTTTTTACTTTGTTCAAATACTGTTTGTTCCCTCCAAGGCATGACCGTTTCCTCGCTTCGTAGATAACAGCAAAAGTGTTACCCATGTGTCGAGTCTATACACCACTTGCGGGAGAGGGCTAACCGCATCGGCTTTACGCCTGGAAAAAAGTGTATACGCTTACGCTTAAATCAAAACCACTATAAAAGTAGGCTTGACCAATCTGTACGCCGTCGTTAATTCATCATCAAGCTCTCAGGTCAATCCTTCGGTCATGCCGGGTCGGTTCACTTTTCCTTCGCCTCGATGTGGCGCGCGATCCAGGCGAGCATGTCTGTCCATATCCGCCGCTGCTCAGCTCTTGTTGGCATTACGGTAGCATGGGCAAGCTCCAGGGTGACGACGGGTATATTCTTGTGAATGCCGCCAAAATTCCCCAGGGAGCCGGGGTATACCCCCAACTGGTTCAAGGTGAGACTGCCGAAACGAAGAGGCTTTTGGCGCGGCCCGTCGTAGTCAAGAATGCCGTAGGGCGCATGTATTGACACGATGATGTCCGGCTGGAACGCCTGAATGGCCTCCGTCAGCCAGCGGGTTTCCGGCTCCGACAACGATTCGTCTCCCGGATAGCGGCGCGGGTCTTTGCCTGTGCGCCTCTGCCAGTAAGCTATCGCGTCCCGCTCCCAGTCCGGCGTCGGAAAATTGCGGTTTATATCCACACCTTTCCCGTTGGTGCGCCTTGATGGTCGCGCAAAAAGACCGTCAGGATTGGCAAGCGGGATTATCTGCCAATGATGCCGTTTAGCTTCGGCGTCGGCAAGCCACGGCAGCCAGCGAAACACGATGGAGATCGAAGTCAATTCGTCGCCATGCACCCCGCCGATCATGAAGATTCGCGCCCCCGGCGCGGCTTTCCCGTTTTTTTCCTCCGCCTCGTCAAGCGAAGGGGGACGGTCAAGCAAAAAAAGAGGACGACCTTCATGAGAACGCTCGGCTCCCGCCACAAAGGGCAAGGAGCGACAAAACGCCGCCTCGACGCTTTTCAAGCGCCTGTCCAGTTGCTCGCACCATGCGGTCTTTTCCGCGTCTGCCCATGCGAATACGGAAAAGAGACTGAGCAGCAGACAGCACAAACGCCTCATAGCCACCTTTCCTTCTTCCTCCGGCGTGTGTGCAGCTTCTCCCGCAGGCTCGTCGTTTTTGCGTCTTCCGGCGAGGTTTCCAAATAAATACCCAGCAGAAATCTGATCTCGGCTTCGGATAAAACCGGCGCGTGACGCACGAATTGCTCCATGTCCTTGATTCGATCCCGGTCAGGAAAACAGATGCCTCGCATTTTCTCAAGGTCAATCAAGCGCGCCGCAAAACCATCCGGCTTCGCGCATATAAACACATGCCGAGGGTAAAAGCAGTTGGATATAAGTCCCGCGCCATGTAGTGCACGCGCCAATCCGCCACATGACGCAAGAATGTCATGGCGCAAAGCCTCCGGTAACTCCTCCCAATCAGACATCCAGTCTTCCAGACTCTGCCAGCCCTCGCTTGCGTCAAGCGCGCGAGTTAACAGAATAGCTCGCCATTCGCGCACGCCCTCCTTATTCTGCCCGCGCCGCTCGCCATAAAAAATCGTTTCCACGGCAGGAATGCCCCGCTCCTTGCAGCGCATACTATTCCTGAATTCACGGGCAAAGGTAGGCTCGCCCAAGGGACGATAAAAGCTCCGGGTAAGGTGATTGACCTGTCGCTTCAAGTAATAAGCGCCGCCCGGCAGCTCCAGGCGACAGACAGAACTCCAGCCGCCGCGATCTACATTGGGTTCATCCACCGCCTCCAGGGACAGATTCCACAGCGCCGCGAAATTATCCAGTCCGGCATCGGCAAGCACGGCGCGATCGGCAAAAAAGTCACGCATGGCTACACTCATGGCAAAATCTCATATGGTCACCCCCTTGAATAAAGCGACTGACAGGAGGATGAAAATTAAAGAGATAATGCCCGAAATAACGCAAACGCATACCCTCTCCCCCACCCCCTCTCCCATAAATGGGAGAGGGGAGCAAGGCACTATCTCTGATAGCCGCTTTATTGAAACGAACTATAGGTTTCATAACTGCCCGCCGAATTTCTTCTGAAACCGCGTTTTCAGGCGCAGAGCCTCCCGTTCCAGCCAGGCCAGCAATGTCGCTTCCTGACGAAAAATATCGGCCAGCGGTTTGGCAAAATATATTCGCAGAAAGTAAAAGCGATCAAGGCGGGTGAGACCGATTTCCAGCGCGGAAAAATAAAGCGCTGCCAGATCCTTGTCCCGCCAGCGGCGCGGCACTGCGGCACGAACCTGAGCGCGATGCAGGTCAATCAAAAAAAGCCTGGGGACAATCTTTTCCGCAAAACCGGATGGCGCAGTCGTTCTCTGCCACAAAAAATGGCAAATATAGCAGTCCCGATGGTTGACACCGGTCAGGTGCATTTGGCGCGTCATGCGGGCTACTTCGGCAATCAAGGCGCGTTTTTCGGTAGATGCAGGCGGCGATTCGCGCCAATTCAGGGTATATGCTTCCAGGTCGACGGCAGGCGCGATTTCCCGTGTAATGATGAATGAGCGCCGCCTTGCCGGATTCCAGCCCTGCTCGCCGAAAGCTATCGCCGTCATGCTCGGAACATTTGCTTCCGCCAGTCGCGTCAGGGCTTGCCATTCCTGCCCAGCTCCCAGCACTGGCAAACGCCCCCGGACAAGATTATTGAAAATCTCGCGCCAGCCAGCTCCGTGATGTATCTTGACAAAATATCCTTCGCCCGCAATTTCCACTCGCAAGGTGCGTCTGCCCGGCATGACGCGGTATACCTTGCCGGAAAGCCTTTCCACTTCGGCAAAAGCGTCTTTTCCCGCCCAAAGCGTTCGGAAGGGTTCAAGAAGCGTCAGTCGCATAACCCATCCAGAATCAAGTCCGCCGCAACTTCCGGCAAGGCGTGCAAATCCGCCGTTTGCGCGTAAACCAGAGCATTTTCCATAGCTTGACGCCGCTCATCCGGGTCAGTCAACAATTCTTCCAGAGCGCGATTCAGGTTCGCCTGAAGAAACGGCTCCGGCAATACCCTTCCCGCTCCGGCATCTGTAATGTAATGAGCATAGCCGCAAACAGAGGTCGTAAGCACCGGCAAACCGGCAAGCAACGCTTCCAGAAGCACAGTACCGGTATTTTCATGGTACGCCGGATGAATGAGCAAATCCGCGCCGAGCAGGAATCGGGGTATGTCGTCGCGTCCGGCGAGAATGGAAAATTGCTCGGACAGCCCCAGTTTTTTTCCCAATCGCAGGAACGGCGCGGGCGCGTCCTGTCCGATGGCAATCAGGCGAACTCGGCTTTGCAGGGCAAAAGGCAATGCCTTGACGGCTTTCAAGGCGCGATCCAAGCCCTTGGTCTTGAAGCCGGAACCGATTTGCAGCAACACTAAATCGTCCGGCGAAATGCCAAATTCACTGCGAAAATCAGCGCGAATGAGAGCGGCCTCTGCTGCATCGGGACGCCGCCGATCATGCTCAATCCCCGGCGGCAGCAAGTGAAAACGAGCCTCTGGCGTTCCGTAATGCCGCTGGAAAAAAGGCTTCTGGAGCGCGGAAATCATCAGAATCCGCGTCCTGGCTTCCGGCGCGAACACTACCTGCTCCGTCGCCGCAAAATGCCGGTAACGGGGAAGAAAACGATATAAAGGGCTGCGGGAAGTCTTCGCCTTTTCCGCATAGCAAGGGTCGGCAGCGTAATAAACATCCAGTCCCGGCATTTTGTTGAAGCCGATCACTCTGGATACCGGATCATCCGCGAGATCGGCGGCAAGCCAGGCATTAAATTTTTCATAACGACTATGGTTGGCAAGCGCGCGAAAAGCGGACGGCGGAATGCGAAGATCAAACCCTGCGGGCAAATCGCCCTGCCAAGACAGAGTGTAGACGCGAATATCCGCGCCTCTATGCTGGCAGGCTAACGCGATTCGCAAAAAATCGCGCTGCAACCCGCCGAAAGGGAAGTATTTGTAGAGGACAAAAGCCAGTGTGACCATTGCGCTTGCGCGGAACTACTTTTTTCGCTTGCGCGAAATCATCGCTTTCGCGCGCGCTCAATCAATTCATCGGCTGCTCTCAATACTGCGCCAAAGTCGCCCCCCTGTATCCTGTACTGCCCTTCGACAACCAATGTCGGCACGCTGTCAATTCCCATGCCATTCGCCAGATTCTCGGCCTGGCTCACCTTGCTCGCCACTCCGAAAGACTTGTATGCCGCCAGGAATTTCTGTTCATTGCCGCCTTTGCTCACATACCAGCGCGCCGCGCCCTTTTCCGTGACAAGGTCATTTCTGCGCTCCTTGTGCCATGCGTCAAAAACGGCTCTATCCAGGCGTTCTAATTCGCCCAACGCCTCCAGCGTGTAGTAAAGACGGGAAAGATTGCTCCATTGGCGGCTATCCCAGGCAACCGGGACGCGACGAAAAGATACATCGGCAGGCTGGGATTTCGCCCACTTCGTGAAGACCGGATTAAAACTGTTGCAACCTCCGCAGGCGTAGGAAAAGAACTTGATCACCTCGATTTTTTCCGGATGCGCCTTGGGAAAGGCGCGAGATAACCGCTCAACCTTCACGCCGTCTGCCGCGTGAGCCGGGGCAATGGACAGACACAGCAGCAAAATTGCGCCAACGAACAGGTTGCGAAAAGAAAGCATGTTTGTCATGAATTTACTCCTGATTGACAAGTAAGGTTTCGATGCCCAACAGAGCCAGTCTGGCGCTCGATTGGTCGGCGTCCGCCTTTTTTTCATAAGGCCCCAGCATCAGCCGGTAATAGGTTTTGTTCTGCAGGATCACTTGCCGCACATTGGCTTCTATTCCCTGCATCGCCAAAGTGGCTCTCAGGTTGTCCGCCTCTATCGGATTGGAGAAGGAGCCTGCTTGCAGATAATGCCTTTTTTCCGGCGCGGCAGATGTAACTTCCGGTAACGCATTGGCGACTCCGGCAGGCGGCGCGGCGGTTTTATTCGCGGCGTCAGACGCGGCGTCCCCCGGCTTTCCGGGCAAATTCATGGGCACATCGCTTGTACTGGCGCGCGCAGCCGACTCCCTTTCGACAAAGGGTATCGGTATCTTGTTGACGTACCAAATCACGGCTGCAGCAATCGCCACTCCAAACACCAGGCCGATGAAAATTCCGATCAGCATCCCGCCTTGTTCCTTGTTTCGCATTTTCATTTCCTTACATGCTGTCCGGGCAGGAAACGCCCAGAATGTTCATCCCGTTTCTGATTACCTGCCGCGTGGCAGCCGCCAGCGCAAGCCGCCTGTTTTTCGCAGGCTCGTCCTCAACCAGTATCCTATCGGCATTATACCAGGCATGAAAGCAGGTTGCCAAATCCTTGAGATAAAACGCCACCTGATGCGGCGACAAGTCTTCCGCAGCGGCCTCGATCACTTCCGGGAAGCGCGAAATTTCCGAAGCCAGAGCCAATTCGCGCTCGGAAAAAGAGGCCAGATCAGCCGACTTCAGGACGGCGGGATCAAGACCCCACTCCCGAAATACGGAAGCAATGCGGGCATGGGCGTACTGGATATAGTAAACGGGATTGTCGTTACTTTGGCTTTTGGCCAGTTCCAGATCAAAATCCAGATGCTGATCGGCCTTCCTCGACACATAGAAGAACCGACAGGCGTCATTGCCGACTTCATTCCTTAATTCGCGCAGAGTGACAAATTCGCCGGAGCGGGTCGACATGGAAACTTTCTCTTTGCCGCGATAAAGCGACGCGAATTGCACCAGAACCACATCAAGCCTGTCCGCGTCCAGATTCAGAGCGCGGAGCGCCCCCTTGACACGCGGAATGTAGCCGTGATGATCCGCGCCCCAGATGTTGATCATCCGATCAAATCCGCGCTCGTATTTGTTCAGGTGATAGGCGATATCGGAAGCGAAGTAGGTATATAGCCCGTTTTCGCGCTGCGCCACCCGGTCTTTTTCATCGCCGAAGGCTGAAGAACGAAACCATTTTGCGCCGTCCTGAAGATAAATATGCCCCGCTTCTTCCAGAAGCGCCACGGAACGCGCCACCAGCCCCGTATCGAATAACGCCTTTTCGGAAAACCAGATGTCGAAGCGCGCCCCGAATTCTTCCAGATCGCTCCGTCCGTCCGCGAGTTGCTCGGCCAATACGAAGTCATGCACGGCCTGCCAGTCTTCGCCCAGCAGTTTTTTCCCGTTTGCAATCAACGCATCCAGATGCGCTTCCCGTTCATGCTTGGCGGCATCATCCTCGCGCTCCGGCGCGGGCAATGCCGGCACGCCTTCCATCACTTCGAGAGCGGCGCGAAGATAGCGATCTCCTTCATTCTCCGCCAGACTTGCCGCCATTTTGCCAACATAATCGCCCTGATAGGCGTTGGGCGGCAAATCTGCGGCAATCCCTCGCAGCCCCAGATAACGAAGCCAGGTTGACAAGGCAAGGATGTCGGTTTGCCGTCCGGCGTCATTGACGTAATACTCGCTTGTCACGTCCCAACCGGCAAAGGCAAGCAAGTCGGCGATTGACGCGCCATAGGCCGCGCCGCGCCCATGCCCGACATGGAGCGGCCCGGTCGGATTGGCGGAGACAAATTCCAGCAGTACCTTGCGACCGCCGCCCTGAGCCGAGCGCCCGTAATCATCGCCTGCCTCAAGAACCTTCAGAACCACGCCTGCCTTGGCAAGCGGGGCTATGGTGAAATTGATGAATCCTCCGGCTATCTCCACCTTTTGCACCAATCCTGAAGCGGGCAACTCCGCCACCAACCTCTCCGCCAGTTCTTTTGGATTTTTCTTCATCTGTTTTGCCAACTGCATGGCAATGTTGGTCGCAAAATCGCCGTGCGCGGCGACACGCGGCCTCTCCAGCATGACCGGAATATCCGCCTCCGGCGCGACATTCGCCAATGCGCGACGCAAAAGATCGGTCAAAACGACGCGAGGATCATTCGTCAGGGAATCAAGCATATTCAGCCAAGCGACACATCAGAATAATTCCCACCATGCTTTTTTCCGCTCCATGCCTTCGACATAAAGACGGCTATCAGGGTAATTGAGTTGCATGATTCGCTCCGCGCCGACGCGCAAATCTTCCATGCCCAGTTTTTCATAAGCCTTCATCATGATGAAGACTGCTTCTTCCTGCGCCGGAGTACTGGGATAATTTTTCAACACGTACTGGCTTCGGTTGACGGCGGCCAGATAGGCTTCGCGCTTGAAATAGTAGCGCGCCACATGCACTTCATACGAAGCCAGGGCATTGACCAGATAATTGAGCCGCACTTCCGCGTCCGCTGCGTATTTGCTGTCGGGAAAGCGGGCTATCAGTTCCTTGAAGGTATCGAAAGATTCCCGCGCCGCCTTGGGGTCGCGCTCGCTTTGATCCTGGCTGCTGAAATACCCCATATAACCCAGGTCGTCATTGAAGGTTATCAAACCTTTAAGGTAATACATGTAATCCAGATGGGGATGATTGGGATGCAATCTGATGAAGCGGTCGCAATCCGCCAGCGCGGCGGCGGTATTGCCGTCCTTCCAGTTTGCGTAGGCGGCTTCCATCTGCGCCTGCTGCGCGTAACGCCCGTAAGGAAAGCGGGATTCCAACCGCCGGTAAAACTTTAACGCCTCTTCCCAGTTGCCGTCATTGAAGGCAGACTTGGCCTCGGTATAAAGGCGAGCCGCCGACCAGTCGGCAGTCCGGTCAATCTCCTCCGGCAATAGGCCACAGGCGGAAAGACACAGGATCGGCAAGACGACAAGCGCAAACCGCGCCAGCATCATCTTTCGCGTTAAACTCCACATATGGAACCTCAAGAAGAATATCCCGACAATTATAGCCCAGGTGAGACGCCGATAGAGGCCGAATGTCCGCCAGAATTTGCGGGTATGCGGCTTGATCAGGCGCTCGCCCGTTTGTTTCCGCGTTATTCCCGCAGCCGTTTGCAGGAATGGATCAAGGCCGGGTTTCTTTCGATTGATGATGAGCCGGTCACGGAAACCCGCCGCAAGTTAAAAGGCGGCGAAACGCTTTTGCTTTGCCCCCGCCTGGAAGCGCGGGACTTGCCTGCGGAACCGGAAGCGATCCGGCTTGATATTCGCTATCAGGACTCAAACTTGTTGATTATCAACAAACCTGCCGGACTGGTAGTCCACCCCGGCAGCGGTAATTGGCGCGGAACCATGCTGAATGCCCTGCTGCACTACGATCCGGCGCTCGTCCACATCCCGCGCGCCGGAATTGTGCACCGTCTGGACAAGGACACCAGCGGACTTTTGGTTGTCGCCCGCACATTGACGGCGCAAACCCATCTCATCCGTCAATTGCAGGAACATAGCGTCAAGCGCGAATACCTTGCCGTGGCGATGGGCGAAGTGCGGCGCAATGCGCATATTGAGGCTCCCATAGGCCGACATCCTGCCTGCCGCACCAAAATGGCAGTCACCGGACGCGGCAAGCCTGCCATTACCCATTACCGGGTTGAGCGCCGTTTTTCCGGCGCGACTCTGCTGCTTTGTCGTCTGGAAACCGGGCGCACCCACCAGATAAGGACGCATCTGGCGCATATCGGACACCCCTTGCTGGGCGATACCGTCTATGGGCGGGCGCGCCCCAATCTGCCGACTTTTCCCCGGCAGGCGCTCCATGCCAGCCGCCTGACTTTGCAGCATCCGGTCACGGGCGAAATTCTCTGTTTTGAATCCGCCCTGCCGGACGATATGACAAATTTGCTGCTTGAATTAGAGGCAATGCGCGATGAGCGATAAAACGCCGCCCGCGTTCCTTTTGCCGGACTGGCCTGCTCCGGCGTCTGTCAAGGCGTTGCAAACCACCAGAAACGGCGGGGTCAGTAACGCGCCTTACGCGAATTTCAATCTGGGTCTGCACACAGGCGACGATCCGATGTCCGTGCAAGAAAACCGGACAAGGCTTGTCGCGCATCTGCCCAATGAGCCTGTTTGGCTGGAGCAAGTCCACAGCGCCGAGGCTATTGTCATTTCCGGCGAACATTTTTCCCGCCCGCCGCGCGCGGATGCCGCTATTTGTCGTGTGCCCGGGCAGGTTTGCACCATCATGACAGCCGACTGCCTGCCGGTTTTGTTCTGCGATCAGGCAGGCAGCGTCGTTGCCGCCGCTCATGCCGGATGGCGCGGACTGGCGGCGGGCGTGCTGGAAAACACTCTGAATGCCATGCGGACTGATCCCGCGAATATCCTTGTCTGGCTAGGCCCTGCCATTGGAGCAAATGCCTTTGAAGTTGGAGACGAGGTTAGAACCGCCTTTCTTGCGGCAAGTCCAGATGCTGCTGGCGCATTTTTTCCCGCAGCAACGCAGGGAAAATATCATGCCGACCTATACGCCCTTGCCCGCCAACGCTTGAATGCCGTCGGCGCGACCCGTATCTTCGGCGGTGAATACTGCGCCTTCTCTGAGCCTGAACGCTTCTTTTCCTACCGCCGCGACGGAGCGACAGGCCGCATGGCAAGTTTGATCTGGCTGGAGTGATTCTTGATGCCCCCCCGTCCCAAAGAACGGGGTGGCTCAATGACTGGTTATCCTCCGAGGAAAGCTAAGCCGGTGTCTTTTTTTATCCACTCTTCATCGCTTTTGATGAGCTGCTCCGCCCGGTTCGCGAGCTTGATGGCAATGGATATGGATCGTTCCACCAGCTCCTCTTCATCAGCGGGGTTCACTTTCTGTCCCTGAATCAGACCGGCAAAAACAGTCGCGGCCATTTGCGCCACCACGGATTCGCTGTGCTGCAAATGCATATATACTTCTTTGGTCATTTTTCTTCTCCTTGGCCAGCGCCAGAGCTGGCTAACGTAAAAGGTAAGCAGCCCGCATATGGCGGAGCCGCCTGCTTGAGCGCAAAATCAGGCACAACGCCGATTCGGTGCACGATTTGTGAAGTATAACACCTGCACACGCCAGTGCGAGAGGCGACTGAGAGGCGATGTCGTCAAGCTGAAATGAAGAGCGCCCTGGAAGTTAGCACGATTTCAAAGGCGTTTGCGGCAGCTTCAATGTTGGGGTTCGCGTACCGCTCACCCCAACCTACCGAGCTTGCTGAAATACGAGAGGGCATATGGTCATTTCCGCAATTTTTGGAACAGCGCGTAGGTTGGGATGAGCGCATCGCGCGAACCCCAACCAAATGCCAGAATACAAATCCTGCGACTTCGCGCAGGATGACACAGGAGGGTTTTTTGATCCCTGTCCGCTGATTACTGATCCCTGACCCCCAGCCACACCATTGCGCGGATTAAAAATTCCGGCACGACGCTGAAGATGTAGATCGTGACTACGCCGTGCAGCAAGGCGACGCACAAAAAGAGCATCGGGATGCTGAACCCCCAACCCAAAAACACGCTGGCGGCGACTGAAATCAAGACCATGAAAAGCGAATTAAGGATGTTGTTTGCGGCTATGACCCTTGCGCGATATTCGGCCTTGCTGCGTTGTTGCACGAGCGCGTAAAGCGGCACGCAATAAAGCCCTCCAAAGCCGCCCAGAAGCAGGAGATCAATAAAAACGCGCCAGGCGCTTCCCTGAAGCAGCATTTCAGATAAAGGCTGCAACTCGCCGGAAGCGTTGGCAGGAGCGCCAAGCGCCAGATCAAGCCCGAAAATCGTCATGCCAAGCGCCCCTATCGGAACCAATCCCGGCTCCACGACCTTGCCGCGCCTGCGGGTCAGCTTCTCGCAGATTAACGACCCCGCGCCGATGCCTACCGAAAACACCGCAAGCAATGCCGTCAGCAATTTTTCATCTCCACCCAAAACTATATTGGTATATGCGGGAAGCTGGGTCAACACCAGTATGCCATAAGCCCAGAACCATGAAATACCAAGGACTGACTGAAAAACGCTGCGTTTCCGACGCGCGAGACCAATACAGCGCAAGGCTTCGGCAAAGGGATTGAGCGAAATTTTCAAATCCGGCGCGGGCGCGGGCGCGGCGGGAATCCGGCAACTCGCAAGAAATCCTGTGATCGCCACGATAAAGCAGACAACGACAATCCAGATAATGCCGTTATCCATTCCGGCGAGCAGCCCGCCTGCGAGCGTGCCGAACAGAATGGCGACGAAAGTTCCCGCTTCCACAAGCGCGTTGCCGCCCACGAGTTCATTGGCTCGTAAGTGCTGCGGCAGAATCGCGTATTTCACAGGCCCGAATAGGGTGGATTGCAGCCCAAGGAGAAAAAGCGCGGCCAGAAGAACCGGCAGGCTGTGCAGCCAGAAGCCAAGAGCCGCAAGTGCGATAATGATAATTTCAAGCGCCTTGACCCGACGCGCAAGCCAGGCCTTGTCATATTTGTCCGCGAATTGTCCGGCGGTGGCGGAGAACAGGAAAAACGGCAGAATGAAAAGACCGGCAGCGAGATTAGCGAGCACTTCCGGCTTCATTTCCGTCCATGCGACCGTTCCGAAGACCAGCAGCACCAACAAGGCGTTTTTGTAAGCATTGTCGTTGAACGCGCCCAAAAACTGGGTGATAAAAAGCGGACAGAAACGACGTTCCCGCAGGAGCGTGAACTGGGAATGCTGGCTGTCCTCATTGCCTGCGTGCTTGATGTCATCGTTCATTTATATTGCTCCTGTAAAAGCGGCTGTATATGACAAAGTTCTTTCGTTCCCGCTTGCGGAAGAGGGTGACCATTCGCGGCGCAGCCAAAGGAGGAGAGAGGGCGGCGAGTCAGGTTGAAATGGATGCTTCCTGAATCTGCAATTCCCTCGCCCTCTCCCCCGCCCTCTCTCCCACAAATGGGAGAGGGGAGAAAGGCAGTTTCTTCCCCTGCCCCAATTGCTATCTGTCCCGCAAGCGGGAGAGTGGAGCAAAACGCCTGTCCTGAAAGTCGCGTTATTTACAGAAACAACTGTGCCTGAATTATCCATTTTAGCTCGTCCCAAAAAATGCGCGGGTTTCAAACACCCGAGCCGGAAAGGATTTTCCCTGCCAGGAGAGCAAGCGTTTGAGCGCAAAATCGAAATAGATGGCATTGTATTGGCGCAGTGTCCGCAGTTCATCCACCGCCTCTTTCGGCAGCAAGCCATGCCGCGCCAGCCGGGACAGGGAAATCGCCGGAATGATGCCAGGCAACGGATAATCAGAGCCGTTCAACAGCCGTCCGTGCCAGTCCTCTCTCGTCAACAGGGTTTTAATAGTTTCGGGCTTGCGATTAGCCAACACTATGGCCGAAATGTCGCCAAACAGGTTTTCCTTCCATTCCGGGCGATCCATCAGGCGGGCGAAAAGGTCAAAGCTCTCTTGCCGGGTTCCCGGCTTGTCGAAGTCTTCGTCATGACCGCTGCTCGCGCAATGTGCCACTACAACCTTGACGCCGGCATCCAACGCCCGACGCAGGCGCAGGGGATTGCCGAACAACACCAGGCTGGCGCTCTGCGCCGCCTTTTCCGCCCCGCAATGAGTTATCAAGGGAAGTTCAAGGCGGGCGAGCGCGGCAAAAAAGGCGTCGCAGCGCGATGAGGCCGGATCAATGTTCTGCGCCGCAGGCAGCCATTTTATCGCTCGCGCCCCTTCAGACACGGCGGCTTCCAGCCGGTCTACCGCGTCAGGTCGGTAGGGATGTATCGAGGCCGCCCATTCAAATACATCTGGATGTTCTTTTGCCGTCTGCCGGGCGAAACTATCGGGCACGTAAAACGTGCTCAATTCTGGAACCGGCTGCCCGTTATCATCGTGATACCAGTCGAAGGCGAAAAGCATCGCCTTGAATCCGGCAGGCATGTTTCTGGTAAGCGCCAGAAGTCGGCGCGTGTAATTCTCATCAACGGTTCCGGGTTTGGCAGAGACGCAACCCGCGTTTATGTACAACAGGCGTTGACTGTAGAGAATCGGATGCCACAGGCGTTTGAGCTTGTGCCCGACATAAAGCCCGTGGTCGCTGTCGCCGATTCCCGCCAGATGCACATGGCAATCCCATACTTCTTTGGGGTCAAGTCCCTGCCAGACCTTTGCCAGCCACGGACTTTGCTCCAGGGCGGCAGGGTCAAGGCAGGAGTTGACCAGAAAGGGGCTTCTCGTATGGACATACACTCCAACCACGGCTCCGGCTGTCGCCAGGAACGCAGCCTTTATGAAGCGGCGTCGGTTCTTGTTCATGCCTTTTCCGCCATGCGCTGCAAGGCGACGTAATCGGTTTTGCCCGTCCCCAAAAGCGGCAGCGCACCCACACGCACGATCTTCTTCGGAATGGCAAGTTCGGAGACGCCAAGTTGTTGCGCCGCTCTTTGCAGGTCTGCGCGGTTGATATTTTCATCGGTGGTAAAGAGCACAAGCGCCTCGCCCTTGGCTATATCGGGCTGGCTGGAGGCGGCATGAAGCATGTCGGGAGAGACTGCCAGCGCAAGTTTTTCCACTGTTTCAAGAGCCACCATCTCGCCGGCCACCTTGGCAAAGCGTTTCAGCCTCCCGATGATGTGCACGAATCCGTCGCTGTCGACTTCCACGATGTCGCCGGTCTCGTACCAGTCCTCCCCCTCGCTTGAAGCGGGCGTTTCAAGCAATCCCGGCTTGTCCGCCTTCAGATAGCCGCTCATCACGTTGGGGCCGCGCACATGCAGCAGTCCGCCGCGCTCGATGCCGGGCACGGCTTGCAGGCGATATTCAATACCGGGCAGGAATTGGCCGACGCTTCCGCTGCGATAGGCCATAGGAGTATTTACCGCGATTACCGGCGCGGTCTCGGTCGCGCCATATCCTTCCAGAATGCGGATGCCGAATTTCTCGAACCATTGCTCGCGCACTGTCGCCGAGAGTTTTTCCGCGCCGGATACGGCATAGCGCATACGATAAAAATCGTAAGGGTGGGCAAAGCGCGCGTAATTGCCGAGAAAAGTGCCGGTTCCGAATATCACAGTGCAGGCGCGGTCATAGGCCAGTTCGGGAATTACCCGATAATGCAGCGGCGAAGGATACAGAAAAACGCTTGCGCCGGTCAGGAGCGGCAACAAAGTCCCGGCGGTAAGGCCGAAGGAGTGGAAAATCGGAAGGACATTCAATATCTTGTCATCGTGAGTGATGTCAATGATTGCGCGGATTTGCGCGATATTGGCGAGGATGGCGCGGTGTGAGAGTATCACTCCCTTGGGTCTGCCTTCCGAGCCGGAGGTAAAGAGTGCCACCGCCGGGTCTTCGGGGCTTGCCCTGACTTCCACTCGATGCGGAAACCATAACGCCCAGCAGATCAGCCAGAGCTTGTCAAGCAAGGTCATCTTTTCGCGCAGGTCTTCAAGATAGACGATGGATTCCAGCCTCTCCAAAGCGGCAAGTTTATCGGCGAGCTTTGCCTGCTCGACGAAAGCGCGGGATGTGATCAAAACGTGAATTTCGGCTGCGTCGCAGGCGGCCTGCATTCCGTCGACGCCCGCCGTGTAGTTCAACATCGCCGGAACTCTCCCGAATGCGGTAAGACCGAAGAAAAGGCCGAGAGCAGGCGTTATGTTGGGCAGGAGCAATCCCACTCGCTCGCCTGGCCTGGTAATCCGTCCGGCCAGCCGCCCCAGAGCAAGGGACATTTTCAGCAGATCATGATAGGTGTATTCCACCCGCTTGATGTCTTCCAATATGCGGCGTCTGCGGCCATGAAGCCTGGACACATCGCACAACGCGCCATACAGGGTACGTTGGGACGGACGCGCCAGCGCCATTTCCTGCATCAAGCGGCGCAACGCCTCGCCAGATTTACGGCGACGCATCCTGGCGTTGGGCGCTTCCGGCATCGGTAGCGTTGTGGGCGATAATACCGTCAAGGTTATGCGTGGGAAAAATTTGCGCGGCCAGTGGGTCATTTTTGAAAAATAGCTGCGGCTTAACCCGTCCAGACGCACCGGCAACAAGGTTGCGTCGGTTTTCACCGCCACGAAGGCGGGGCCCTCATAGACTTTCATCAACGCACCGGTCAGGGTGATTCGCCCTTCCGGGAAAATCACGACTGGGCGTCCTGATTCGACAAGCCGGACGACCTGCTTTATCGCCATCGGGTTGCTAGGCGAGATGGCGAGATAATCGGCTATCAGATCAAGACCGAAGCGCCATAACGGACGTTTTACGTATTCGGCATGGACGATGAACACCGGCCTTTTGACCGGCAGAAACAGACCCAGCAGAATGCCGTCAAGAAAGGACTCGTGGTTGGCGATGATCAGAAGGCGCGAATTTTGCCCGCTTCCTGCCGCCAGCGCCCTGTCCATACCCTTTACCTGCACGCGAAAGAGCAATCGCACCAAGCCGCGCAAGAAAACGCGAAGGATCGCAATGAGCGCGCTCTTCAGATGGTTTGAGTTTGTCATGTTCATGAGTTTCGATATGTTTTGTCAAAAAAAATTGCAGGGGTTACGAACTGTTGTAACTCTGCCGCTAATGGCGGGTTTGCGCTTGATCTGTGTTCAGCAATTTTGCCGCACGTAGTCGAGCACGTTGCCGAGCGCCTCTTCCAGCCAGCGCCGGTTGATCCAGAACCAGACTTCCTTGCCGATTTTTTCCGAGCTTAGCACTTCCGCCGCGCGCAGAACCTTGAGGTGATGCGATACCGTGGAGCGGGCGAGCGTCGAGGCGGCGGCAATCTGGCCTACGTTCAGACGTTCGTCCTTGTCGAACAAAAGCAGAATGCGCTGGCGATGCTCATCGCCCAGGGCGGTGAACACCCGCGCCATTGGACGCCATTCGGAAGGGATGGAAGCGCCGATAGATTTCATAACGATAAGTATAGTTATATCGTTATGAAAAGTCAACAAGGAAAGAAAATATTTTTTACATGCCTGTATAGTGAGTCACCCCAACCTGAAGGTTGTGGCTTCCTCGCCACAGATTATGGGAGCCTCAATGCTCCACAAAACAACTGTCTCGCTCACCCCGCCATTCATTTCGAGGCTTCTTCGAGACACGTGGTCATTCCCGCAATTAAAAATCATGCGCTGCCTGCAAACTCCGCCCCTTTGGCTTCGCCACGAGCGACAGGGAGGAAAGATCGAGGCTGTTTTAATCAAATGCCGCCGATTCTTCTACATGCTATGGTATAATGTTTTGCTATTTGGTCGGAATACGGTTTCCGGCCTGTTTATCTTGACGCGGCTCTATCAAACCGGGGCTGCGCCGTTTTTTTGAAAGAGAGTTTGAAATGGCTGTCAGTACCGAACAAAAGGCGAAAGTCGTCTCCGAATTTCAACGCGCCAGAGGCGACACGGGCTCTCCCGAAGTGCAAATCGCGCTCCTGACCGAGCGGATCAACGATCTGACCGGACACTTCAAGGAGCACAAAAAAGACCATCATTCCCGGCGCGGTCTGCTCCGCATGGTAAGTCAGCGGCGAAAACTGCTGGACTATCTGAAGGGCAGGAATCTGGATTCATATCGCATTCTGATCAAGCGGCTTGGTCTGCGTAAGTAAGGCAAGCCATGAAGATCGGGGTAGCGCCCCCCTTCCCTGCGAACATGCGTCAAGCTGAAACGGTCTGCCGAACGGCAGGCCGTTTCGTTCACTTGTCGCCGTAGCGCGCGGTTTTAATCGTCAAAGTCGAAGCAAGAAAGGAAAATCATGTTCAATGTCGTGAAAAAAACATTCACCTACGGCGCGCATCAAGTGACGCTGGAAACAGGCGAAATCGCCCGGCAGGCCACGGGCGCGGTCGTGGTCAGGATAGGAGAAACGGTAGTTCTCGTTACTGTCGTGGCTGCAAAAGAAACCAGGGACGGGCAGGACTTCTTCCCGCTTACCGTTGACTATCAGGAAAAATTCTATGCAGCAGGGCGCATTCCCGGCGGCTTTTTCAAGCGGGAAGGCCGTCCTTCCGAAAAGGAAATTCTGACTTCCCGTCTGATTGACCGTCCGATTCGCCCGCTCTTCCCCGAAGGCTTCTACAACGAAGTGCAGATAGTGGCAACCGTGCTCTCCCTTGATCCGGAAATTGACCCGGATGTTCCCGCGATGATCGGCGCTTCCGCCGCGCTTTCCATTTCCGGCGTGCCTTTCGACGGCCCTATCGGCGCGGCAAAAGTCGCCTACATTGACGGGCAGTACGTGCTTTCTCCCACCGCCTCTCAATTAAAGGCGAGTCGGCTTGACCTCGTTGTCGCGGGGACGGAATCCGCAGTGCTGATGGTGGAGTCCGCAGCGTTTGAGCTGTCCGAAGAAGTTATGCTGGGCGCGATAGCGTTCGGGCATGAACAAATGCGCGCCGCAATCAACGCCATTCACGAACTGGTGGAAGAAGCCGGCAAGCCGGAATGGGACTGGCAGCCTCCATCCCGCGACGAAGACCTGGTCGCCCGGCTGGAAAACGGATTCAAGGCCAAACTGGAGGAAGCATACGCGATCATTTCCAAACAGGATCGCGTCCAGAAAGTCAGGGACATCCGCGCAGAGGCAATCGCCGCGCTTTGCGGGGGCGAGAGCGGAGCGGAAGAAGGCGTCGTCTCCGAGCTTTTCTTCAATCTCGAAGCTGCTATTGTGCGGGGGCGCGTTTTGTCCGGCGCGCCGCGCATTGACGGACGCGATACCCGCACCGTGCGCCCCATTTCCATTCGGCATGGCGTGTTGCCGCGCACTCACGGCTCCGCTCTGTTTACCCGGGGCGAAACCCAGGCGCTCGTTATCGCAACCCTGGGAACCAGCCGCGACGAGCAGATAATTGACGCGCTCGCGGGCGAGTACCGAGATCGCTTCATGCTGCATTACAACATGCCGCCCTTCGCAACCGGCGAATGCGGGAGGATTGGTTCCCCCAAGAGGCGGGAGATCGGGCATGGGAGGCTGGCAAAACGCGCATTGCTTGCCGTGTTGCCAAGGCCAGAAGATTTTTCCTATACCATGCGGCTTGTCTCCGAAATTACCGAGTCGAACGGCTCTTCCTCGATGGCTTCCGTTTGCGGCGGCTCATTGGCGCTGATGGACGCGGGCGCGCCGCTGAAATCGCATGTCGCCGGGATTGCGATGGGCTTGATCAAGGATGGCAACCGTTTTGCCGTCCTGACCGACATTCTGGGCGACGAGGATCATTTGGGCGACATGGACTTCAAAGTGGCGGGAACCAGGGACGGCATCACCGCATTGCAGATGGACATCAAGATTCAGGGGATTACCGTAGAGATCATGAAAATCGCGCTGGCGCAGGCCAACGAGGCGCGGATGCACATTCTTGGTTTGATGGAAGGCTCCATGGCAGGGCATGTGGAAATGTCCGCCTATGCGCCGCGTCTTTACACCTTCAAGATCAACCCGGAAAAAATCCGTGATGTCATCGGCAAGGGCGGTTCGGTAATTCGCGCCTTGACGGAAGAAACCGGAGCCATGATAGACATTTCCGATGACGGCACGATAACCATTGCGTCTTCCAGCGAGGAGGCCGCTGCTGCCGCGCGCGCGCGCATTGACGTGATCACGGCGGAAGTGGAAATCGGCAAAATTTACGAGGGCAAGGTGCTGAAGATCATGGACTTTGGCGCGTTCGTCAATCTTTTGCCGGGCAAGGACGGTCTTCTGCACATCTCGCAGATTGCCCATGAGCGGGTCAATCGGGTGGATGATTACTTGCAGGAAGGGCAGGTCGTGCGGGTCAAGGTTTTGGAAGTTGATGATCGCGGCAGGGTCAAGCTCTCGATGAAAGTTTTGCTTGACGCAGCCGCCCCGCCGCAACCGCCGCAGGTGTAAACATTGTCGGAACACGCAAAAACCCCGGTTGTCCGCCGGGGTTTTTTTGCGGCCATTTTTCCGCTTTGCTATCAGCATGGCGTTTCATCGTAAAACTATAGTAATTCGTACAAATAAAAGGGCATTTGTTTAGCAACAAAAAGAAGTCTATGCAAATTCGATGTCCCTTTATCTATGAGAGCTACTATAACCACGTCGCTGTAGTGGTTAAAAATTTTTAACCACTACGCCGCTAGCGGGAGATGGACAGGGGGAGAGGGCTTGCCGCGCCGTGACTGTTTTACCTTGGAGAAAAAGTGTACGCGCTTGAATCGAAACCGCTCCAAGGTCATGCCTACAGCGGTCAAAACGCATTTTCAGAAATCCGTAAGAATACATTTTTATAATATACTCTCACCTTTCAAATCTTTGATTTACCGAGGAAACCATTCATGCACGGCTCCGACTTTGTCCATGACTTGGCCATTGTAATGTTGGTCGCGGGTTTTGTTACCCTCCTGTTTCATCGCTTCAAACAGCCGGTCGTGCTTGGCTACATTCTGGCCGGGGTGTTTATCGGCCCTCATACGCCGCCCTTCGAAATGATCAATGATAAAGATACGATTGATACCATGGCTTCGCTTGGCGTCATCCTTTTGCTGTTTGCGCTGGGACTGGAATTCAACCTGAAAAAGCTGGCCAGCGTCGGTTGGACGGCATTTTTCGCGGTATTGGCCGAAATCATGGTTATGATGACGTTAGGCTATTCAATAGCGATGTATTTCGGATGGGGATCAATGAACGGCATTTTCCTGGGAGCCATGCTGTCGGTGACCTCCTCCACCATCATCATCAAAGTGATCAACGATTTGAAGCTGAAGCATGAACGCTTCGCGCAACTGGTCTTCGGCATTGTGATCTTCGACGATATGCTGGCCATCGGCATGATGGTGTTGTTGACATCCATTGCGCTTACCGTCGAAGTAGGCGCTGCCGGGGTCGGCGCCGCTGCGGCAGTCGGAGCGGCCGGAGAAGCTGGCGCTGCCGGAGTCGGCGTTCTCGCAGTGCTCGCCATTCTGGGCAAACTGATGCTGTTTCTGACTGTGGCAATGGTGCTGGGAATCATCATCGTCCCTAGGCTCCTGAATTATGTCGCGCGCTACAAGAGCGACGAAATGATGCTGGTCACGGTGCTCGGACTTTGCTTCGGCTTTTGTCTTATTGTGCTAAAGCTCGAATACAGCGTAGCCCTTGGCGCATTTGTGATCGGGGCAATCATGGCGGAATCGCGCCAAATTCCCACGATAGCGCGATTAATTGAGCCGGTTCGCAATATGTTCAGCGCCATATTCTTCGTTAGTATAGGGCTGCTGTTCGAGCCGGCTCTCCTGTTTGAATACGCTTGGCCTGTTGTGTTGATTGTTCTGGCCGTCGTGTTCGGCAAGTTCTTCGCCGCCGGCTCCGTCGTTTTGATCGCTGGCTATGGCGGACGCACCGCAATGCGCGTCGGCATGGGTCTGTCGCAGATCGGCGAGTTTTCATTCATTATTGCGATGCTCGGCCAGTCGCTGGGAGTAACCGACGCATTTCTCTACCCGATCGCCGTGGCAGTAGCTGCGGTCACTTCGCTTGTGACGCCGTATCTAATCAAGCTGGCTGACCCTTTGAGCCGCAAAGCGACGGAATCAATGCCCGCGCGCGTCGTCTACATCGGCCAGCTTTATTCCGACTGGCTGCAAAGTATCCAGCCGCAGGGGGATCGCGCCCTGCAGGTGGCGATTATCCGCAGGATCGTGTTGCAGGTGATAGTCAATCTGGCGTTTGTGACGGGCGCTTTCATGACCGCTCGCTATTATGCCCCGGATATCATCGCATCGCTTGCGGACTGGGGAGTGTCGGAAGATGGGGGAAGGTTGACAATTTGGGTACTGCTGGTTTTGCTGTCATTGCCGTTCCTGCTTGCCGCTTACGGCAAATTGAAGGCATTGAGCATGGTACTGGCGGAGTTTGGCGTATCTCCGACCTTTGCCGGTCGTTATGCCGAACCTGTGCGCCGCGTCATTGCCGAAGTGATTCCGCTGGTAGCGATTATCGGTTTTCTGTTTCTGATTGTTATCATGAGTCTCGGCATCCTGCCGACGGTCGGTCAACTTGGCCTGATGTTTGCCATTGTCTTTTTCCTGGGCTGGCTGTTGCGCGACCGATTCCGAAAAATACACGCCCGCTTGCAAGCGGCGCTGTTCGAGACACTAAGCGACAACGCCGACGCGGAAGGCGAACACAAGAAACCGTGAGCGCCAAAAGCATTTGCCATGCGAGGCATTTTTTCGCCATACGTTCCCGCGCTTGACTCCGGGCATTCCGCTTATGCCGTTGATGCTTATCCGTTTATGGCGATCAGTCTGGACACGGCATGACTTGGTTATATCAAAGGCCGTCTGGACACAACGCAACCAGCCTGTCTTGAGTCACCCCGCCCTGAAGGCCGGGGATTCCTCGACACAGGTTAGAGAGCCTCAATGCTCCACAAAACAACTGTCTTGCTCACCTCGCCATGAATGGCAGGGATTGCGCTTAACAAGTGTTCAACTTGTCCTGAGTCAATGGAGATGAAGGGGTGCGTATATTTCCGGCAGTTTTTCTATTCCTCTGTTTTTTGATTCCAGCTTCGGCGCATGCCGCGCCTCTGGATGATGAAGTCCTGAGAAACGAAGGCGAAATAGCGGCAATCCTGAAAGCGCGTGAGGGATTGGCAAATATCGTCGCCTACATGGCTGCCCGGCCTGATCTTTTTCCGTCGCGCCCGCCGTCAAAGCGGGTTCTTGCATCCGCCGAGACCCAGGAAATACGCGATCTCTGGAGCCGTTTTCTCGATTACCAAATAATGCTCGACGCTTCCTGGCGGCGGCTGAGCGAGCGGGAAAACAGGCGCGAAGCCGAGAATTTCGCCGCGCGCTACGCTGCGTTCCTGACCCGCTATCGCTACGCGCTTGAATTCATCCGGCTGACTGACGCCGACCCGACAGTGCGTATCGCCCTCAACGAACCAGTTACTGAAATCGGCCTGCCAGAGCAGAGTTACGCCGATTTCAAATACCGCTTCCTGCATGTGGCGATAGCGACCGAGTTTGCGTCGCTGTCCGCCATTTATTCCGCCTCCGCCTCCGCAAAGCAAGGCGGCGCAACGCCGCTTGCCAAGGCCATTCGGGAAGACGAGCGTTATCTCTGGCGGGCGGGCCGGGCGCACGGCCTTCTGAACACGCTGCGTAACGCCGGTCAGATTGTTCAGGACGGCAGTTCAAGACTGGTCTTTCCGATCCAGAAAGGCATTTCCGAATGGATGGGGCAAACACGGGTGGCAAGCGGCGAGAACTTTCTGATGTCCGCCGAACAGATCGCCGCGCTGCATACAAAGTTGCGTCCTGGCGACATTCTGCTTCAGCGGCGGGAATGGTATCTCTCAAACATCGGTCTGCCCGGGTTTTGGCCGCATGCGGCGCTCTATATCGGCGACGCAAAGGAACGAAGCGCGTATTTCGACGCCACGGAAATTCGTGATTGGCTACAAACAGAGGGAATTGACGACGGCAGCTTTGAGACATTGCTGCAAACGCGCCACCCGCATGTTTATCGTTTGAGCCAGCAGCCGGACGAGGTGGGCGCGACGCCCCGAATCATTGAGGCAATTGGTAAGGGCGTTGTTTTTACCTCGCTCGAATACTCGGCAGCGGCGGATTCCGTGGCGGTATTGCGCCCGCGCCTATCGCGTCTGGAAATTGCCAGGGCTGTGCTGAAATCTTTTGATTATTTTGGTCGCCCCTACGATTTTGATTTTGATTTTCGCACCGACGGGCAGATAGTCTGCACGGAATTGGTGTACAAGTCATACCGCCCGGAACAAGACAGGCAGGGCTTGGACTGGCCGTTGAGCGTTGTAGTCGGTCGTCCGGTGCTCACCGCCAACAACATCGCGCGGCACTTCGATGAAAACTGGCAGACACCCGCGCAGAATCTCGATCTGGTGGCGTTCTTCGACGGCAATGTCCGCGCCGGACGAGCAATAGAGGGAGATTTGCAAAGTTTCCGCGCAAGCTGGCGTCGCCCCAAGTGGTATATTCTGATACAGGAGCGGGATTAGGGATCAGGAGGTAGATGTCAGTGGACAGGTATCAGAGTACAGATGGTTTGCCTGATTTCTGACTCCTGATCCCTGACTTCTGACTTCTGTTTTGAGGCGAATGACCTGATATTCGGTTAAAATGGGGCGCTTACATTTGGATGAATAAAATGATCGGTATCATGCTTATCACGCACGGCACCTTAGGCGAATCGCTTTTACAAAGCGCGCGCCATATCCTAAACACAAGCCCGCCGCTCCTGAAACAGTTGGAGGTGACGGCAGGCGAGGATCCGACGGCTGTGCTCACATCGGCACGCAACATGCTGGCTGAGGTCGACGACGGCGAGGGAGTGCTTGTCATGACGGATATCTACGGCTCGACTGCTGCGAACATAGCCGACAAATTGCTGGAATCGGGGCGGGTGGAAGGCGTTGCCGGCGTCAACCTGCCCATGCTCCTGCGCGCGTTGAACTACCGCGAAGCAGGAATGGAAACCATGATTGCCAAGGCTCTTTCCGGCGCGCGCATAGGTGCGCTCAATATGCAGGAGGATGTTTGATGCAGCGGGAAGTCGAGATTCTCAATAAACTGGGGCTGCATGCCCGCCCTTCGGCGCAGCTCGCGCAACTGGCCGGCAAGTTTGCCTGCGAAATCTGGCTGGAACGTAGCGGACGCAGGGTCAACGCAAAAAGCATCATGGGTGTGATGATGCTGGCTGCTGGACAGGGTAAACGCCTGATTCTGGAAACATCAGGGAGCGATGAAGAAGCGGCGATGAACGCGATTGTCGATCTGATTGAAAACCGTTTTGGCGAGGAGTAGCGGCGTGAGCTTTACCATGCACGGTTTGGGCGTCTCCGGCGGCATTGCCATCGGACGCGCGCTGCTTATGTCGCATGCCACTCTTGATGTGGCGCGCTTGACATTGACTGCGCGGCAGGCGGAGCGAGAAATCGTACGTCTGGATCGCGCTTTGAATACCGTGCGGAAAGAACTGCTGAATATGCGCGCGCAGAACAAGTCTTCCGCCGTCGCACCCGGTGAATTGATAGCTTTCATTGATTTGCACATGCTTTTTCTTGCCGACCCGGAACTGGTGGACGCTACGAAGCAAATTATCCGGGAACGTCTTTGCAATGCGGAATGGGCGCTTGTGCAACGCATGGAGCAACTGGTTGAGCAATTTGAGCAGGTCGGCGACCCGTATCTAAGGGAGCGCAAATATGATGTCATGCAAGTCGTCGAGCGTGTGGTTCAGGAGTTGCTGGGCAAATCTGCCAAAGCGAAAGGCGGGCTGTCTGATGAGGCAAACCGTATTGTCGTCGCGCACGATCTTTCGCCGACCGACGCGATCAACTTGAAGAAGCATCATTTTGCCTCTTTTGTCACTGATGTAGGCGGCGCAACCTCACATACCGCCATTCTGGCGCGCAGTATGGCTATTCCGGCCATTGTCGGACTGGTAAGCGCGCGGGCGATGATTCGGGACGGCGAATGGCTGATTGTGGACGGCCAGCGCGGGGTTTTGATTGTTGATCCGGATGAGCAGGTGCTTGATGAGTACAGGATCAGGAAGGAACTGCTGGAGCTGGAACGCAGCAAGCTGAAACGGCTGAAATCAACCCTTTCCCAAACGCTTGACGGTATCCGAATCAATCTGCTCGCCAACATCGAGATGCCTTCCGACATGGACGCCGTGCTGGAGTCCGGCGCTTCAGGCATTGGCCTTTATCGCACGGAATTTCTTTTTCTGGGGCGAGGCGATCTGCCTTCGGAAGACGAGCAGTTTGAAGCCTATCGGACAGTAGCCAAGGCTCTGGACGGGCGTCCTGCCGTTATCCGAACCTTTGATTTGGGCGGGGATAAAATGCTGGATCTCCAGCGCACCCCGACCAATCCGGCCTTGGGGCGACGCGCCATCCGTTTGTCGCTCGTCGAGCCTAAAATGTTTCATACGCAGTTGCGCGCCATTTTGCGCGCCTCGCACTATGGCAAGGTAAAAATTTTGTTCCCGATGCTGTCGCACGCGCGCCAGATAGACGCTTCCTTAAGCGCACTCGCACAAGCCAAGGCCAGTTTGTCGGGAGAAAACATCCCTTTCAATCATGACATCGAGGTTGGCGGCATGATTGAAGTGCCGGGCGCGGCATTGATCGTCCAAACGTTCCTGAAACGGCTTTCCTTCCTTTCCATCGGAACCAACGACCTGATCCAGTATACCCTTGCCGTTGATCGCAGCGATGAAGAAGTTGCCGATTTATATGATTCCCTTCACCCGGCTGTGCTTACACTCATCGCGCATGTTTTGACCAGCGGCGAGAAAGCGGGCGTCCCTGTTTCGGTCTGCGGCGAAATGGCAGGCGACCCGAAATTTACCAGGCTGCTTTTGGGTATGGGGCTAAAGGATTTTTCCATGCATTCTTCACAGATCATGGAGATCAAAAGCCGCATAATTCAGGCGGATGTCGGCGAGATAGCTCCCCTCGCCCGCCGCATCATCAAGCGGGGCGAAACGGGCAAGGTTGAAGAGGCGGTGGCAAAATTGAACTCGCGTCAAGCGCAATCCTAGCCATTCATGGCTAGGTGACTCAATCCTGGCAAGTTTGCGCGTTCGGCGCAGAAAAGCGGCGCCCCTTCCCCCTGCCTTCCGGTCAGGATTCCTTCATCCACTACAAATTAGCTTACTGCGGCAATATCGTGCGGATGAAATTCGGCAAGGCCAGAGCCGCGCCGTGCATTGCGCCGTTGTAGTACTGGAGATCGCGGATGCCGCGCTCTCCTAGCCTTGATTCGACTGCTTCGGCAGTCAGTTTGCGCGGGTCGGCTCGCTGCGAGCAGAACGCCATCACCCACAGCCCGCCGTATAGCGGCACCGATATAAGGTAAGGCACGACGTTGTTGAATGCTTCCGCGAGCAGCCGCAATGTTTCGGTGATCCGCATCGGGTTGGCAAGCGGACTGGCGATGTGCAGCGTCATGATGCCGTTATCGCCCAGACGGGCGGCGCAGGCGCGATAAAATTCCAGGGTGTAAAGCTGCGTCGACGGGCCGCCAGGGTCGGTCAAGTCAAGCACGATCAAATCAAACGGATCGGCGTTGGCTTGAACATATGCAAAGCCATCCTCGATTTTCAGCGTCAGGCGCGGATCGTCAAGACTGCCGTGGTGCACACGCTTCAGGTAGCGTTGGGCGATATTGACGACCGCCTGGTCAATTTCCACCAGGGTTATATGTTCGACGCTCGGATGCTTGAACAGTTCTTCAGCCGTGCCGCCGTCGCCGCCGCCAACGATAAGCGCGCGGCGAGGCAGATCATGCGTAATTGCCGCCATATGGACGAGATTTTCGTGATAGAAAAACTCGTCCTTTTCCGATGTCATGAAATGACCGTCAAGGCGGAACAGGGTTCCGAACGATTGTGAATCGTGCACCTCGACTTCTTGCAGACCGGAGTGGAATTCTTCGTGTTTTTTGGACGAACGGATGCAAAAACCCCAATCAGGCGTCAGAAATTCCGTCAGGGTACTTTCGTCCGGGGGAGACGGCTCATTCATTTTTACCGCCTCGCAGTATCTTCTGGAAATTCGCGTGAGCCGGTTTGAAGACAGTCCTGATTATGTCGTAGAGTTTTTGTGCCTTGTCGGTGTTGTCGGCGGTGTAGTTGCAGACATACACGTCAATGGTGACAAAACCCGATTCCGGCCAAGTGTGGATTGCCAGGTGCGACTCGGCCAGAATCACCGCGCCGGTGACGCCGTGCGGTTCAAATTGGTAGAAACGTTCTCCGACAGTGGTAAGCCCGGAATCTTCGACAGCTTTCAGGCAAACTTCGCGCAATGCCTCAGCGTGGTTGAATTCCGGCGTGTGGACATCACAGTCATACCACTCGCCTAACAGATGGACACCATCCATATGTTTTTCCCCCCATAAAAAAAGGAAAAGCAAGAAAAAAACCCGCGAAACAGCGGAACTTCAAATTGTATACCACTATGCGAGGCGTTGCCAAGATATTTTTGTTATCGCGCGTCGCCGATTTTCAATCTGTCCGGTTTTGTGGCACGCAAGTTGTCCGGTCGTCATAATGGATCGGTTTTAAGCGCGTACACTTTTCCCTAGTCTGGCAACAATCACAGTGCGACAAGCTCTCTCCCCCCGCCTCTCTCTCGCTTGCAGCGAAGGGGTTAAAAATTTTTAACCCCTACAGCGGTGTGGTTATCCCCCTCTGATAGTAACGTTATTTGCGGAAATCGCTATAAAATGTATCCGCCAAAACCGCTCTAAAACAGCATATGCCCTTGCAGCAGATAATCGAGGGCGATTCCGGCAAAAATGGTCATGCCTACCCAGTTGTTCTGGGAAAACGCCTTCATGCAGCCTTCGCTTTCCCGATTGCGGATAAGGGTATAGTGATGTCCGGCAAAGAGGAAGGCAATGATAAGCGAAGCGAGAAAAACCGCGCCCAGTCCCGCGTCAAGACCCACCCAGGCGATGAGCGCAAAGGATATGCCGTAGCTGCACATGACAGCCAGCACGTCATGGCGGCCAAAGGTAATCGCGGAAGTATGAATGCCGATCTTCAGGTCGTCGGGACGGTCGGTCATCGCATATTCGGTATCGTAGGCAAGCACCCAAAAAATGTTGGCGACGACGAGTATCCAGGTCTCCATCGAGGTTTGCCCCGTTTCCGCAACCCAGGCCATCGGAATGCCAAGGCCAAAGGCAAATCCAAGCCAGACTTGCGGCAACGGGAAAAAACGTTTGGCGAAAGGATAGGAAAAGGCAACAACAAGCGCAATGGCGGTAAATGCCATGAAAAGCGGGGTCAAGCGCGGCAAGATCAGCAAAAAACAGACGAGGCAGCAGAGAGCCATCAGGATGAAGGCTTCCGGTACGCTGACCGTGCCTGAAACCAGCGGACGCGATTTTGTGCGCGCCACACGGATGTCGAATTTCCTGTCGGCATAGTCATTGGCGATACATCCCGCCGAATGCATAAGGATCGCGCCGATTGCGAAAATCGCTATCCAAACAGGGTCAGGGCTGCCTTTGGATGCCAGCCACAGCGCCCACATCTGCGGCCAGAGCAAGAGCAGCCCCCCGACCATGTTCAACCGCATCAACTCTTCGTAGGCTATCAGTCTCTCTTTTAGTTGCTGCAAGGTCATGAAAGCCTTCCTGTCATAGCGTTTTGCAAAGCAGATATGTTTGTCCGCCGTCGTCCAGATATCCGGTATCAACGGGGAGTCCGGCTTCGGCGGCAGGATTGGGCGCGCCTTGCCGTATCGCGCGCACGCTGCCGCTTTGCGGTAAGCCGTCATCAAGCTGGGAGTCAATCGCGGCGGCGATTTTCGCGGGCAGGTTGCTGACGCAGACAACATGTCCGGCCAGGCCAAACGCTCCGTTCTGGATGCCGATCAGGCCGCCTGCGGCATTCTGCGGAATGCCGCCCTCGACTGAGCCGGTAAGCAGTCCGGCCTGGCGCAGATGCCGCCAGACAAGGACGGATTCAGTAGCGGAGTTACAGGCGACGCCGCCTGTTCCGCCGCCGTTGTACGCGCCGCAGATGACGCCATCGCCATTGCCGCCCGTTTCATTGCTCCAGCGGCGGGAAACGTCGCGCTCATCGCCGGGCAAGGCGCGGTAACGGTCTTGATAGGTGTATGCGGCTACCGAAATGCTGTTCATGTCGCTGATGATGTTTTTGATTCTGGCCTGGACGATCAGTTCCTGACCTTTCAGCATACCGCCCAAAAGCAGGCCGATGATAACGAGCACAAGGGCAATTTCGATCAGGGTGAAACCGCGTTGCGAGTAAGGCATGAGCATATTCGTTGTGAAAGAAAACCAGCGAGTCTACCAGAGATTCTCGCCGAATTCGCGCTTAAAGCGCGAGTTGATGAATTCCTGCGTGGGCGCGTGGTTTTGCGAGCCGTGGCTGGCTATTTTAATCGCGCCCATGAGGGACGCAAGACAGCCTGTCTTTTGCCAGTCGAAACCTGAGATGAGGCCATATAGTAATCCGGCTCGGTGCGCGTCGCCGCAGCCGGTAGGGTCAGCCAGAGCCTCGGCGCGAACAGCGGGAATGGACAGGCATTCGCCGTCCGTCCATATCTTTGCGCCCTCGCCGCCCAGGGTGATAATAAGCGCCTTGACCCGCTCGGCCAGATGCTCGATGGCAAGCCCGATGCGCTCGCTGGTAAGACGCGCTTCGTAATCATTGAAACAGGCATAATCCGCCATGTCGAGAAAGGCGAGCAGTTCTTCGCCGGAGAACATCGGCAAGCCCTGGCCCGGATCGAAGATGAAGGGGATTTTTGCTGCGACAAAATCGCGGGCATGTTGCAGCATACCTTCCCGTCCGTCGGGAGATATGATACCGAGCACAGCATCGCCCGGTGCAATACGGTTCAGGTGCGAAAAGTTCATCGCGCCGGGGTGAAAGGCAGTTATCTGATTGTCGTCAAGATCGGTCGTGATGAACGCTTGCGCGGTCAAGGTTCCCTCTACCTGCCGCACCTTGTCGAGCGGAATGCCGAGTTGTTCCAGACGGGCGCGGTAGGACGCGGAGTCGTCGCCTACCGTCGCCATGATGCGGGGCGAGCCGCCCAGAAGATTGAGGTTATAGGCGATATTGCCCGCGCAGCCGCCGAATTCGCGCCGCATTTCCGGAACCTGAAAGGCGACATTCAGGATATGAATTTGCTCAGGCAGGATATGATCCTTGAAGCGTCCCGGAAAAACCATGATGCTGTCGTAGGCCAGCGAACCGGAGATCAGCGCGGCGTTATTGCCGGAAAATGGAGCGGACATGGCGGCAAATCCTATGGATAAAAGAGGTAAAGATTGTAGCCGGTCGGAGCGATTGCGCGCGCGCCAAGATCAAGCCGGATTGAGACCTCGCCGGGCGCGAACGGCTCGCTTGCCTGCTCGCGCGTAAGATATTCGCTCGGCTGGAATGCCTTGCGTACGAGCACGGTATTGTACGCGTCGGTCAGGGTGAGTTCCAGATACGGCCAGGCCAGCGGGTAATGCGCCTTGTTGCGGATTGTGGCGTACAGTTTGAAGATGTCCGGCTCCCCCAGTGTTTGCAGCTCAGAGCCTTCAATGGACAGATATTCGGGTTCGCGGGGGGAGGGTATGTCTATGTCCAACGCCCGAAAGATATCGGCAAAGACAGGCGAGTTATAGTTTATTTCGCTTCTGAAGTGCAATATCACCTGGACAACGAGCAGAAAGGCAAAAATAACGGCTGTCAGAACGAAAGGCCAGAGCGTGTGTGAAGGCATGTCGCCAGCAAGCGGAGCTTTGCTCCAATTATCGGGCGGTTCCCGCATTTGACGCGCGGCTGACAGACCGCTTTCCAGACCGTGCTGACGAATTTCATCCGCTGTATTTTGCGCGTGTGTTTTTCGCAGCGAGTACGGTTTTTCCTGGGACGCGAGAAGTTCGTCAATAGGATCCAGCAGGGGTAATACGGCAGCCGGATCCTCTTTCGGGAAATTGGGTTTTATGGTTGCGACGGCATCCGTGTTCGGTGTTTTCTCCGGCGTTATGTTCGGCAGTTCTGATTGCGTCTCGCCTTCATTCCATGAGAACAGGAAAATATCTTCGCCCTCTTTCACCAGATGCGCTGCCGCATCGAAAGGATGACGACAAATGCCGCAACGAACCTGCCCGTAATGGGCGGCGAGTTGCTCACGAGAAGCGCGAAAGACTGTCTGGCAGTACGGGCAGCGGGTCAGCATCCCTGCATTTTAACCCGCCTCTGCGATGATGTCTGGTCAATCTGTCCTGTCATATCCGGCAAATTTCCGGCAAGCATACGCATGTTCCCGCTTGCGGCTTTAGATCTCGCGGCGCAACCGCAAGCGGGAGATGTAAGACGGCCTTAAACAGCGCCCTGCGCCATCATCGCATCCGCAACCTTCAGGAAACCAGCGATATTGGAACCCACCACAAAGTTGTCGGGATGGCCGTATTTCCTGGCAGCGTTGGCCGCGTTGTGATAGATGCCTTCCATGATGCCTTTCAGACGAGCATCCACATCCTCAAAGCTCCAGGAAAGCCGCGCGGAGTTCTGACTCATCTCAAGAGCCGAAGTCGCAACGCCGCCCGCATTCGCCGCCTTGCCGGGGC
>Ga0099364_10000076_pt1 | contig 154966 bp, 138 predicted proteins | sample TergutTh196P3_FD_73070 | JGI IMG/M metagenome (GOLD analysis project Ga0099364, IMG submission 73070) | Microcerotermes parvus P3 segment gut microbial communities from Pointe-Noire, Republic of the Congo - Th196 P3 | ecosystem: Host-associated > Arthropoda: Insects > Digestive system > Gut ... | reverse complement strand
AACCCATTTTATATTTTTTGAAAAAAAAAAGAGTTTTTTTAAAAAAAATTTTTCCACAAACCCCCCCCCGGGCCCCCCAAAAAAAACCCCCCCCCCGGGGGGGGGGGGGGGGGGGTAAGGCTTAGAGTTACAAGTCTTAAACACGCCTTTCCTTGCGCATTAGTCACCGCCTCTGTTAAGGAGGCGGCGTGATGAAAAAGCCTCGAAATAAAAAAGTCGGGATTATTAATCATTGGATGGTGAATAATTATGGTGCGTTGTTTCTTGCCTATGCCTTAGAAAAAGTCATTGAGCGTATGGGTTTTGATGTAGAGTCAATCACCTATTTGCCCGATGAGGTAAAGAAACCTTGGAAACTGTCGATGATTAAAAAAATAGGTTTCCTTACGTATTGTTTTCGTCTTGGTTATTTTATTATATTTATTTTACCGCGCAAGAAAAGTTTTGCGTCTTTGCGTGCAAAGATGAATAATTCTGCACAGGTCTATAATGACAAAACTATTTCTAATATTGCAACTAAGTATGACAAGTTTGTAATCGGCGGCGACCAACTTTGGAATACGAAAATTAATTATTATAATGAAGTCAATTTTTTACCTTTCATTAAAGAGCCAAACAAAAAGGTGGTTTACGCCGCCAGTATTGCTCAAGAAACAATACGCCCCGAAATTCTTAATCGTTTTACAGAGTTAGCTAATGACTTTTCTTATATCACATCGAGGGAAGTTCATACAAAAAACCTCATTGAAAAGCACACCGGCAAATCAGCACCTTGGGTGCTTGACCCTGCTTTTTTGTTACAGCGTGAAGAATGGATAGCACTCGCAAAACCCGATTTATCCGCGCCCGCTCGCTTTATCTTTGTCTATCAAGTTCAATCAGATGTTGAGTTGATTGAAGCCGCAAATAAACTTGCTAAAAAAATAAAGTGCAAAGTAATATTTTGCCCTTTCCCATTAAAAAAGCAAATTTCTTGCACCCGTAAACCTTATATTTCGCCTGAACGGTGGCTATGGTATGTACAAAATGCGGAGTATGTAATAACCGATGCATATCACGGCGTTGTTATGTCGCTATCATTAAACACACCTTTCTATGCACAAATATCATCTTATGGAGCAGATACAAAATCAAGGATTACTAATCTACTTGACACTTTAGAGTTATCGGATTGCTTATTTGAAGGCAATTCCTGTCCTATTAATGTGGAAATAGATTTCAAACGCGTTAATGAGTTTATTGCAGTCGAAAGAGAATGTTCCTTGTCGCACTTATCCGTTATGTTAGGAGAAGAGAAGAGAAGTAACTGAAAGCCTCGAATTGCTTTGTGAATTAGAGTGCGTTGCGTCCTTATTTTATAAGGAGGCGGCGTGATGAAAAAATATTCAATTTTAGTAATGGGAGCTTACGGGTGCGGAAATAAAGGCGATGACGCCATTTTAGAAAGCCTTTGTAATATGTTAGCTCCGGATTTTAATGTAGTTGCGACCTGCGGCAAAAAGAACAATTTATCGTGGCTGAATATAAAAACAACGCGTTGTCGACTGAATAGAGGAATGAGTTTGTCTGTTTTAGCGTTGATGTGTATTGATGTTTTCAAAATATTATTTCATTTGTTGTGTTGCCGAGCGGTTATTTTCGGGGGCGGTTCATTATTGCACGACAGAAGCGCTTATAATTTACCGTTTTGGTTTTTCTTCCAAAGAATAGCCAAACTGTTTGGAAAACAGACATATTATGTTTCTATGGGTGTGGGTCCCATTTCTACCGATAAGGGTAAAAAGCTATGCAAAAAACATTTGCCTTTAGCTAACCATATATATGTCAGGGATAAAAACGGATACGGAATTTTGAAAGTACTTGGTTTAAACAATGTTACACTTACTGCTGATTTGGCAATGGCGATGGAAACAGACTTAGAAGCGGCAAAGCCTATTTTGAAAGAATTTTCACTTCAAGCACATTCTTATGTTTGCGTTACATTATGTAAACATTTTAATCAAGATAATTACTATAAAAAATCATTAAATGATACATTTGAATTTGATGAAGAGAAAACAATTTTAGCTGAAGCTTTTGAGAAAATATATAAAAAATATAAGTTACCGTTTGTGTTTCTTCCGACTGACGAAATGGATTACGAATTAGGTTTAGAGATAAGCGACAGATTGAAAAATGTTTGTAAGTTTTTTGTTTTAGGAAATCAATATAATGCTCGGCAGTTTTCGTCGGTTGTGGCATCTGCAAAGTATCTTATCGGCGTAAGGATGCACTCGATGGTTTTTGCGGCAAGGGCGTGTGTGCCGTTTTTTGCTCTTGTATATGACCCGAAAGTTAAAGCTTTTTTAGAAATGACAAAAATGAATCCGTATTATTTGGATATAGAAAATATCAACGTTGATGAAATATGTCTAATGTTCGATAAAATGGCAGATAACGAGACAGTAACAAAAGAAAATTTGCGAATGGTAACAAGCGAACTTTCCCAATCTGTTTATGACAGTATTATAGCAATAAAAGAAAAAATAACTTGATGTGATTATTTCAAAAGGCTATTTTACTTCGTATTTGAGAGTTTTTAAATGGAGTGTAGCCGTAATTTGATAAATTCAAGAAAAAATATAATTTGGAATTCGCTCGGTAGCACCATGTTTGGAGCCGCCAGTTTCATTATGCTGTTGTTGGTGAGCCGTGTTGCAGATGTAGATACTGTGGGGGCTTTCGGTATCGCTTTGACTAACGCGCAACTTTTATACATCATCGGCGTTTTTGGTGCTAATAATTACCAGATGACCGATTATCAAAAACGATTTTCATTTTCCGATTACTATTGGGTTAAGATTTTAACGTGCACACTCATGGCACTTTTTTGTGTTCCTTTTATAATTTTCGGCAGTGATATTCAAAAAACTTCATTTACGCTTTGTTTAACGGCTTTTATGTTGCTAAATGCGGTGGGGGAACTCTATCAAAGCCTGTTTTTCCAAAATAGGAGAGTGGATTTATCCGGGAAATCATTGTTCTTTCGGACATTTTTTTCTATAGTTGCTTTTACTTTGGTAATTGTACTTTCTCAATCTATTGTCGCGGCGTTATCAGCATTACTGTTTGTCAACATTTTATGCACTTGGTTCTGGGGTGTTCGACGAGCGAAACAATTTATATCACCTAAACGCAGTTTTAATAAAAGGCAAATTATGACTTTGTTGTCCGAGTGTTTTCCTCTGTTTATCAGTATGTTTTTGATGACTTTTCTGTTAAGCGCGCCGAAATATGGCATCGAAATGTTATTAGATGATACGGCGCAGGGTTATTTTAATATGATTTTTATGCCGGCGCAGGTGATAAACTTGTGTAGTCAGTTTTTCTTTAAACCCATGCTGTATCGTTATGCTACATTGTTGGAATCAAGTGATATACGCGGTTTTCGTCACTTACTGTCTCGTCAAATAGCGTTGATAGGGGCTGTAGTGATTACGGCTTGTCTTTTTGCGTATACGTTAGGGCCATTAGTGTTGGGGTGGCTCTATCAAAGCGAACTTCAAACTTTACGAATGGAAATGGCATTACTTTTGCTTGGCGGCGGAGTATTTGCACTATGTCAGTTATGTTATTATATTCTTGTAATTATGCGCTGTCAAAAAACTATTTTAAAACTGTATCTGATTGCTGCTTTGGTCGCCGTTGTTCTATCGTTAATGCTGATTAATTGGACAGGGATTTTGGGTGCCTGCCTTTCATTCATTTTTTCTCACATAGTTTTGTTAAGCGGATATGCCTTGTCGATTCGGAAAGAATTGCGCAAAACGCATAGGAAAGGAATTGTGCAATAAATTATGAAGCCTTTAGTGAGCGTTGTTTTACCTGTATATAATGCGAGAAAGTATTTAAAGCCATGTTTAGAGGCGTTGTTGGCTCAAAATTATAGTAATTTAGAAGTCGTTGCGGTCAATGACGGCTCAACAGATAATAGCGGAGCAATCTTAGATGATTTCGCGAAAATGTATCCCGAGCGGTTCAAGATATTACATACGCCTAATGGAGGCGTATGGCGGGCGCGTAAGGTTGGTATCGCCGAAGCTCGTGGGAAGTATATTGGCTTTTGTGATAGTGATGATTTGCCGATGCCGGACATGTATTCATTAATGGTATTGCGCGCAGAAGAGACAGGTGCAGATATAACGGTTTGCCCATTTTGGCGCATAGAATCTGAATCAAGTAAAATACTATCGGTGGAAATGAAGCAATTTGGGAATGAGGTGCTTTCAGTTCGTGAAGACCCGGGGCTTCTGCCGATTATAAACACATCGCTGTGGAATAAGCTGTTTCGCGCATCTTTATTAACTGAAACAATTGAGTTTGATATGCCTCCGCGCGTTTTGGAGGACATGATGTTCCTGTGTTCGGTCTATCCCCTATGTGAAAAAGTGGCGTTCGTAGATAAACCGCTTTATCAATATATGGTGCGCAAGGGTTCGGCTATGTACCGAGTAACAGTTGATGAATTGAACGCATTAGTGAAATCTATGGTTCAAACTAAAACTTTTGTGTTGAATAAAAGTTGTGACAAACGTTTTCGCGAGATATGCGATTTGGTTGCTTTCATTCATCTTGGATTGTCATTTCCGTCAAGATTAGCACGGAGTAAGGAAGTGCCGTTTTGGAAAGTCATACGAACAGTTCGAAATGCTCTTAATAAACATTTCCCCTTATATCGCAGGAATCAATTCTGTACGCTTCGTTATAATCGAGGACATAAAAATCGTATGTTAAAGCCTATGTTTGCACTTTGGTGTTATAAGTTGCGTTTGACAGGTTTGTTAATGATACTTTATCGATTTTTCACTGATGTGTTGCATATTGAAATAAAATGGTAATTTGTGATGTTTTCTATATTATAAGAATAAGAAAGGTTAACCATATAGGTGTTTGGCAGTATTTTTTTGCTCACAGTGTACCGTCAACGATTGAGTAAATATGAATCGCGCTCTTATTGAGTTTGGAGTAATAATTACACTTGCATCTTTGTGTGCCTAACTTATTAAAATTGTGGTTAATCTGATTTTCAACGCTTTCGCCTTTATACTATGGTTGCTTTTTTCATTATTTTTCTGTCACGTTCAAAGCAATTTGTTTTCGTATAAAATATAATTAACAAACGTCAAACTTAATCAAAAGAAATTACAATTTGTGTTTTCGCGCACATTGGATAAACCAACCCCTGAGAAGTTCTCAAGCCCTCTCGCGTTAAGAAAATGAACCGCCCCCACGCAATAGCCCCACAAACTGCCAAAGCCCCCGCCACAATGATAATGATTTTACCTTTAATTTCCATAAACATAAATTTCAATAGATTTTCCCGAAAGGACAAAATATGGCGCGAATGGACGAAATAATTATAAATCGGGGTACTCTTAATTATAATAGGTATAGTATTATATGTCATCAAGCAATCACTTTTGAGTTTTGAATAACCTAATAAGCATTAAACAGGGGAAATTCAAATTACAGCAGAATAAAACACGATATTTTTTAAAAAAAATGAATAATTCAAAATAAATGTGTGAATACTATAAAAAGACGCCGCGAAATTTAAGTTTTGCGGACGTTCTGAAAATTTTGGAAATAGCGTCTTCACAAAAAGGAGAATAAGGTTATGATGGACAAAATTGCGTTGTTTATTCTTTTAATTGGCGGTTTAAACTGGGGACTTGTCGGACTTTTCAGATTTGACTGTATCGCCTGGGCGTTCGGCGGAAGTGCGTCTGTAATCAGCAGGTTAATATATATTCTTGTTGCGCTCAGCGCGGTTTGGTGCATTTCGCTTTTCTTCAGGAGAAACGAAATCGTTGAGAGAGAACATCAGCACCGCTTTGAATAAGCTGAAAATTAAAAAAGCATAAAAACGAAACCCCGCCTTAGGCGGGGTTTCGTTTTTATTTTATCATTGCTTGATTAGCATGTTCAGCTTCATAGCGTCACTGCCTTTCTCTGACGTTTGCGTTTTTTTTAACTATTGACAAAAGTCTATTTATAATATACAATAATATATAACAATAATTTCAGAAAATAAATAATAAAAGAGGAAAGACATTGATGATTGTAGTTTTAAAAAAGGACGCTACGACCGAACAGCGCCGCGACCTTATAGAATGGATAGAAAGTCTCGGGCTTGACGTGCATTTGAGCGAGGGCAAATTTCAGACTATTTTAGGGTTAATCGGAGACACCGCCAACATAGACAAAGAGCTGATTGAGGGGCTTTCTATAGTCGAGAGCGTAGTGCGGGTTACCGATAAATTCAAAATGGCGAACCGGAAATTTCATGACGACGACAGTTGTTTTGATATAGGCGGTGTAAAAATCGGCGACGGGAATTTTATGCTTGTCGCCGGACCATGTTCTGTTGAGAGTGAGGAACAAATCTGCGAAATAGCGGAAAGCGTTAAGAATTCAGGCGCGCAAATGCTTCGCGGAGGCGCGTTTAAGCCCCGCACTTCGCCCTATGACTTCCAAGGACTTCATGCCGACGGAATCGAGCTTTTGCTTAAAGCCAAAAAGCTGACGGGCTTGCCTATTGTAACCGAGCTTATGGATATGTCGCAACTTAAATATTTTGATGAAGTGGACGTTATTCAGGTCGGTGCGCGGAATATGCAAAATATGGAGCTTTTAAAGCAGCTCGGCAAAACGAGAAAGCCGATTTTACTAAAACGCGGATTGGCGAATACGGTTAAAGAGTTGCTTATGAGCGCCGAATACATTATGGCGGGCGGAAACGAGCAGGTTGTTCTTTGTGAGCGGGGAATCAGAACCTTTGAGACCGCCACCCGCAATACCCTTGATATTTCGGCAGTTCCCGCGCTTAAAGAATTTTCACACTTGCCTGTTATTATCGACCCAAGCCACGCCTGCGGAATTGCGCGGTATGTAAAGCCGCTTTCCCTTGCGGCGGTGGCGTCGGGCGCGGACGGATTAATCGTAGAGGTGCATAACAACCCCGAACGCGCACTCTGCGACGGTTCGCAATCGCTTACGCCGGAGCAATTCGGAGATTTGGCGAAAAGCATTAAAAAGGTAAGAGATGCAATTTTGTAGGACGGCGGTCTTGTTCCTAATAAAGGCACATCACATTATAAGTATTTTCTAAATAAAAATTATTACCGGAGAAAAATATGACTATCGGAATCATAGGGCTTGGTCTCATAGGCGGCTCGTTCGCCAAAGCCGTTAAAGAAAATACGGATTATAAAGTTTTAGTCTGTGACAAAGCCCAAAGCGTGAATTTACAGGCAAAATTAGAAGGCGCTTGCGACGGGGTTTTAACCCCCGATAATTTAGGGGGATGCGATATAGTCTTAATCGCACTTTATCCCCAAGCCACAATAAATTACATAAACGAGAACGCCGCGCTTTTTAAAAAAGATTCTATTATCATAGACTGCGCCGGAACAAAAAGAACTGTCTGTCAAGCTGCCGCGCTTGTCGCCAAGGCAAATAACTTTCGCTTTATCGGCGGGCATCCGATGGCGGGAACGCAGTTTTCAGGGTTTAAATATTCTCGCGGCTCGCTTTTTAAAGGTGCGCCTATGATTTTAACCCCGCAATCCGACGAGAGCATAAAAATACTTGAAAGAGCAAAGAAATTCTTTGTCGAAATAGGTTTCGGAAGTGTGGTTTTTACAACACCGGAATTTCACGATAAAAAAATAGCCTACACCTCGCAATTAGCCCACGTCGTTTCAAACGCTTATGTTAAAAGCCCCGAAGCTTTGGCGCATAAAGGCTTTTCGGCGGGTAGCTACAAAGATTTGACTCGGGTTGCACGTTTAAATGAGGAAATGTGGGCGGAATTGTTTTTGGAAAACAGGGATAATTTAGTTCATGAAATAAATTATCTTACCCAAAGTCTCTCAGAATACAAAAAAGCCATTGAGGAAAATGACCGCGAAAGGCTTAAAGAACTGCTTAAAGACGGCAGGGAGCGTAAAGAAAGGGTAGAACGGGGCAGGGATTAAATAATTAATAACGCATACTTGACAAACTCTTTTGCATATATTATAATGATATTATTACATACTGAACAGTCAACAGGCATTTTGCCTGTCGGACGGGCGGCTACGGCGGCAGCAGGTTTTTAAAGTTTTGACTGTAAACCCTGTGGGACAGTGAATTGTTCCACAGGGTTTTTTTATATTTTTTTAAATTTGGAGGGAAAATTATGAGCGACAGAAGCAGCATCAGAATCGCAAATAAGGTTTCGGTGGTTACCTTAATAGTAAATGTGTTGTTATTTTTTATCAAACTTGGTGCGGGAATTCTCGGAGCTTCTGCGGCTATGGTTTCGGACGCGGTACATACACTTTCGGACGTGTTGAGTACGTTTATAGTAATGATAGGTATAAATTTGAGCGGGAGAAAATCTGATAAAACTCATCAATACGGGCATGAACGCTTTGAGTGCGTGGCTTCGGTGATTTTGGCTGTACTGTTGGCTGTAACAGGGCTCGGAATTGGTCAAAGGGCTATACAAAGCATTATGAGCGGTGAATATGAAACCATGAAACCGGGGGCTTTGGCACTTGCCGCCGCCGTTATTTCAATAGCGGTGAAAGAATGGATGTACTGGTATACCCGCACCGCCGCCAAGAAAATAAATTCCGGTGCGCTTATGGCGGACGCTTGGCATCATCGTTCCGACGCCATGTCTTCGGTGGGGGCGTTTATCGGTATTTTCGGGGCAATAATGGGGATTGCAGTACTTGACGCTGTTGCGGGTCTGGTTATATGCGTGTTTATTGTAAAAGCCGCGTTCGATATATTCAAAGATGCGGTCAACAAAATGGTGGACAAAGCCTGCGACTCGGAAACGGTGGAGCGCCTGAAAAGTTTCGTCACGGCGCAGGAGGGCGTACGCAGCATTGACGAAATAAGAACCCGCATGTTCGGCTCTAAGATGTACGTGGATATAGAAATCGCGGCAGACGGGAATTTAAGTCTTACAGAAGCGCATATTATAGCTGAAAATGTGCATGACGCTGTTGAAACAGGTTTTCCGCTGGTCAAGCATTGCATGGTGCATGTAAATCCGGCGGGGGAGTAGAGGAGAAATATTTCACCACACGCTGATGCTTGAAGAGGTTGGTATTTAAAATGATTATTCACACAGTTAAACAAATAATTCCCAATATAAAAGCGCGGCAAATCTATGATTTTATGATAAACCCTAACGACAAAAGTTACAGCGAGTGGTGGCAGGGGGAACACTTGAGATTTAACATCGTTAAACGCGGCAATTCCAAACATTTGCATGACGTGGTTTATTTCGATGAATATTTAGGCAAGCGGCACAGACTGACTTTTTATGCGCTTGTTGTCAAAGCTGACCGCCCCAATTTGATTGTATGGCAGATGATAAAATCAGGTGTGAAACTTCCCGCTGTTGTTGCGTTGCAATTACGGGATTCTTCACGGGGGTTAATGTTAAAGCATGAGTTGCGATTAGGGTTTAAAGGTATCGGAAAAATATTTGAGCCATTAATAAAATTCTATTTTAACGATTCATTTCAAAACGCTCTGCAAGAACACTGCAATGAGGAATGGTTCAGGCTACGCGAGTTATTGAATTCAAAGAGCGTTTCTTAATAAAACACCATTTAGAAAATCTTACAGGAACAAAAATGAACGACTTTGTACACCTTCATACCCACACCGAATACAGTCTCCTTGACGGCGCCTGTCGTATTAAGGGGCTGGTTCGGCGTGTTAAAGAACTTAGGCAGAGCGCCGTAGCCATTACCGACCACGGCGTTATGTACGGTTGCGTGGAATTTTACAGAGAATGTATTAATAACGGCGTTAAGCCAATTATAGGTTGCGAGGTTTATGTCGCGCAGGGTTCGCGCCTTGAAAAGGCGGGTAAGCGTGACATGTCGCCTTTTCACCTTGTTTTGCTGTGTAGGGATAACGAGGGCTATAAAAACCTTGTGAAACTTGTTTCGAATGCCTATATTGAGGGATTCTACAACCGTCCCCGCTGTGACAAGGATACATTAAGACGTTACTCAAAAGGACTTATTGCCCTTTCGGGATGTTTGGCAGGGGAAATTCCGAGGTTATTGGCGGGAGGTAAGTACCACGAAGCCAAAAAAGCCGCTTTGGAATACCTTGAAATTTTCGGAGAAGAAAATTTTTATATAGAAATTCAGGACCACGGCTTAAAGGAGCAGGGGGAAGTTCTGCCGTATCTTTACAGACTTTCAGAGGAGACCGGTATTCCTCTTTGCGCCACAAACGACGCGCATTATATTTCAAAAGCCGACGCGCCGGTTCAGCGAATTCTGACAGCAATTGCGACTAACACCACCATAAACGAAAAATCGGGGCTTTGGTTTGAGACCGACGAGTTTTATGTTAAGTCGGCTGAGGAAATGTCTTTGCTATTCAAGAGAGAAGCTGTTGAAAACACTGTCAGAATTGCAAATCTGTGCAATGTTACTTTCGAGTTTGGCGTTACCAAACTGCCCTTATTTAAAGTTGACAGCGGAATTGATAATATAACTTTTTTCAAAACGCAGGTGCGGGAAGGGCTTATTAAAAGATACGGCGGGGATTTTTCCGATGAAATAAAAAACCGTGCTGATTATGAGACCGGAATTATAGAGAAGCTGGGCTTTACGGATTATTTTCTGATTGTCGCCGACTTTATAGTTTATGCCCGCAAAAATAACATTCCCGTAGGACCCGGGCGGGGTTCGGGTGTGGGAAGTCTTTGCGCTTACGCCCTCGGTATCACGTCGATTGACCCTATACGTTTCGGACTGCTTTTCGAGCGGTTTTTGAACCCTGAAAGAATCAGTATGCCCGACTTTGATGTGGATTTGTGCTATCGGCGCAGGCAGGAGGTAATTGATTACGTAACTAATAAATACGGCGTTGACAGGGTGGCGCAGATTATCACTTTCGGAACTATGGCGGCGCGGGCGGCAATCCGCGACGCGGGACGTGCTATGGGTATGCCTTACGCCAAGGTTGACGCGGTGGCAAAGCTTATTCCTTTTTCAATTAATTCAAGCATAAAAGCGTCTCTTGAAAGTGAAAAGAAACTGCGGGAAATGAAAGAGCAGGATTTAGAAGTTGCCAATCTTCTTGATACTGCGCTTAAAATTGAGGGTATGCCGCGCCACGCCTCGGTACATGCGGCGGGAATTGTTATAACCCGCGAGCCTGTTACCGACTTTGTGCCTGTTCAGATTATGACAAACATGCAAAATACGCCCAAAGGCGAAAGTTATGACGTAGTAACCCAGTACGCTATGGGCGACCTCGAACGACTCGGATTACTCAAAATGGACTTTTTGGGATTGCGATATTTGACGGTAGTGCATGAAACCATGGAAGCCGTCGGTATTTCTTCCGAAAATATATCGGAAGACGACGCGGGAGTTTATGAAATGTTATCACGCGGCGGCACAAGCGGCGTTTTTCAATTTGAAAGCGCGGGTATGACCAATCTTTTAATTCGCCTTAGTCCCGAAAGCCTTGAAGATTTGACGGCAGCAATTTCCCTTTACCGTCCGGGTCCCATGGCTTCAATTCCGCGCTACGTGGAAAGCCGCCATAATCCTGAAAAGGTTAATTATAAGCACCCTCTTTTGAAGAAAATTCTCGACGTGACCTACGGCTGTGTGGTTTATCAGGAGCAGGTCATGCAAATCTGCCGTGAATTGGCTGGCTTTTCTTACGGCAGAGCCGATTTGATGAGGCGCGCTATGAGTAAGAAAAAACCCGAGGTAATGCAAAAGGAGCGACAGGCATTTATAGAAGGCGCTTACGCGAATAATGATATTGATGAAAAAACCGCATTGTTAATTTTTAACGAAATTGCCGCTTTTGCGTCCTACGCTTTCAACAAATCACATGCGGCGGCTTATGCCTATTTAGCCTATCAGACGGCGTATTTGCGGAGATATTATTATAAAGAATATATGGCAAGGCTTATGACAAGCGTTCTTGACCATACCGGCAAGTTGACAGAATACATTTCCGAGGTAAAAAGGCTTGGCGTAAAAATCCTGCCGCCGGACGTAAATAAAAGCTTTCTTGAGTTTTCCTACGGGCATGACGGCATACGTTTCGGATTATTAGCTATTAAGAATCTCGGCGCGGGCGTGATAAACGCAATCATTAAAGAACGGGAAAACGGTGAATTCGCCTCGCTTTATGATTTCTGTAAGCGTATGATTGCAAACAGGGGAAGAGATTTAAACAAACGCGCTGTCGAAGCTTTAATAAAATCCGGTGCATTTGACAGCTTAGGGCATAAGCGCCGTTCCATGTTCACGGCTTATGAGGAAATTATGGACAAGCTTTCCGAGGGGCGGGGCAGAGGTATAGAGGGTCAGCTTGACTTGTTTGGGCTTTTGGGGGATTCGGAAATTTCTGAAAACTCTGAAAGACGGGAAATTGAAATTTACAAAATGCCCGAAACCGAAGAATTTTCACAAATGCAGCTTTTGCAGATGGAAAAGGAGAGCATTGGAATTTATGTTTCGGGGCATCCCCTTGACAGGTTTAATTCTCATATACGTTTAAACGGCTTTTGGCAGATTGGCGCGATTTTGGCGGGGGCTGATGAAAATCAGGATTTATCAGGCGGCAAAAGCATAGAGCTGATTGCCATGCTTATTTCTAAAAGGCAACTAATAACCAAAGCGGGAAAAGCCATGTGTTTCGCTGAGTTTGAAGACCAAACGGGTAAAATGGAGGCTGTAATTTTTAGCGACCTATATGAAAAGTTAGCGGCAAGCCTTGAAAAGGGCGGGATTTACACCCTTTTGGGTAACGTTTCGCTCAAGGAGGAAGAAGACGCGAAAATCATAGTAAAAAGGCTTGAAAGTGTTGAAAATCTGCATATTCAAGACTTTGACGTGTTATATATTAATATAAATTCAGGCGAGAGCGTGAAAATGGCGCGTATAACAGAACTGCTTCGGCGCTTTGAGGGTAGCGGGAAAGTGCGGATTTGCTTTTCGGACACACGCGAAGTAAAAGTACCAAAGGAACCGGAAGGGGTAAATATAACAAAGGAATTGCTAAATAATCTTGAAAAATTATGCGGAAAAGCAAATATTAAACTAAAATAAGATGAACTTTGCCCGAAAGGCTTGACGTTTTTATGTAAAAGTTGTATATTTAAATATAGAATATAATATTAAGGCTTATAGTCCTTTAAAATTAAGAATCCTTTAAATGATTTTAATTTTAAAGGCAATAATATTTAGGCTGAACTCGGCGGGGGGAAAATTATGAAGAAAATAGGAATTTTAACAAGTGGCGGAGACGCTCCCGGTATGAATGCCGCAATAAGAGCGGTTGTCAGGGGCGGCATAAAAAAAGGTATGACGGTCATGGGCGTGAAAAGAGGCTATAACGGGCTTTTGAGCGGCGATATGACAGAGCTTAATGTACGCAGTGTTTCGGATATAATCCAAAGAGGCGGCACTATGCTTTACACCGCACGCTGTAGCGAATTTCGCTTTGAGGAAGGATTGCAGAGAGCCAAAGCTACCTGTATACGTGAGGGAATTGAGGGATTGGTGGTTATCGGCGGCGACGGTTCTTTCAGGGGTGCGGCGGATTTGTCAGCGCGGGGAATTCCCTGTGTAGCGATTCCCGGTACCATTGACAATGATATAGCCATGACCGAATACACAATCGGCTACGACACGGCTATGAACACCGCTATGGAGCTAATCGACAAGCTTCGTGATACGGCACAAAGCCATGATCGTTGCTCTGTGGTGGAGGTTATGGGCAGACACGCGGGTCATATAGCCGTCAACACGGGTATAGCCTGCGGTGCTACGCATATTATAACCGAGGAGCAACCTGTTCCCGTAAGTGAAGTAATCGAGCGTATACAAAGTACTCAGACCACCGGCAAGCATCACTTTATCGTTGTGGTGTCTGAAGGCGTAGGCGACTCGCAGGATATAGCCAAGAAAATTGAACAGGCTACCGGAATCGAAAGCCGCGCAACTATTTTAGGTCACGTACAAAGGGGTGGAACCCCCACGGTGCGCGACAGGGTAGTGGCAAGTCAGTTGGGGCATTATGCCGTTGAGCTTTTGGCAATGGGCAGAGGCAACCGCGTTGTAGGTATTCAAAAAGGCGAGGTTGTAGACTTTGATATTCAGGAAGCTTTGTCTATGAAGAAGTCTTTTGAGGAAGATTTATACGACATAGCTATGGATATAAGCTTTTAAGCTATTTGTATTAAAGAAATTACAGAGTAGGGAAACAAGCGTTTGGAAGAATAATTCCATGAAGTGCCTTTAAGACGGAGAGTTGCTTAAAGGACGAAAGAAGCAGAAAAGCTAAAGCTATGGCTTCGCGGTTTGTTTTTTGCATCTCGCTGTACATAACGATTAAGGATATAAACCGTAGTATTTTTTTCCGAAAAAATACTATATTCCTCATTTGTTACTGTTTGGCGTAAGGGAGGAAAGGTTTATGAATTTACCGGTAATGTTTAAAGCTTCCGCAAGGGAGCTGAAAAATCCGCACTGTCTTGTGACGACCGGGCTTTTAGTCGCTGTTTTCGTTGTGCTGAAGGGTTACTTCAGCATAAGAATCGGGGAAACTTTAAAAATAAGCGTTGCGTTTATACCGCTTGCCGCTATAGGGATGCTTTACGGTCCGGTGGTAGGTTTGATTGCGGGTATTCCTTGTGATTTATTGGGTGCGCTTTTGCAGGGCGTGGGGATTTTACCTGTTTTTACCTTTATTATCATGTTTAACGGCTTGATATACGGGGTTTTTCTGTATGGATTTGAGTTGAAAAAATCGGTTTTTCAAAGTGTAAAACTCATTTTGGCGCAAGCGATTGTTGTTTTTATAAGTCATCTTGTACTTAATACTGCCGCTTTGTATCATTACGGATTTATCGGCGGCGACGACAGTACAATAAAAGCCATGGTCATGATAAGGGTTGTAAAAAATCTGATTGAATTCCCGATAGATTTAGTTTTGCTGTTTATATTATTACCGGTGATAAAAATGATTTATCTGAAAGTTTTTCAGGGCGTAGGCGGGGAAAGGAAAAGTAAATGACAAATCTTGGCTTTATCGGCGCGGGGAATATGGGTATGGCGCTTATAAGAGGCTTTTTCGCGTCCGATGCGGCGCGGGAAACAAAGCTTTGTATTTACGATATTGCCCCCCAAAAAAGGGAGATGCTCGGAAACTCAGGTTTTAACGTTCTTGAAAGCGAAACGGAAATAGCAAAACAGTGCAAATATATAGTGCTTGCCTGCAAACCTCAGCAACTTTCGGATTTGCTTTTGAAAATAAAGGAATATATAACCCCCGAAACCGTGCTTATTTCCCTCTGCGCGGGTATTTCGGCTGATTTTATCAGAAGATACACGATTGAAAACGCAAAAGTCGTTTTAGTTATGCCGAATATGCCTATGCTTCTCGGAGAGGGTGCAAGTGCGATTGCCCGCGACGAAACGGTAAGCGCGGAGGAATTCGCGTTTGTGAGGAGGCTAATAGAAAGTTGCGGCATAGCCGAAGAGATTCCCATAGACAAAATGAATGAAATAATTTGCATAAACGCCAGTGCTCCGGCTTTTATTTACCTTTTTTCAAAGTGTTTCGCAGATTATGCCGCCGGACGGGGCATAGACCGGAAAGTGGCGCTGAATTTATTTTCCCAAACGCTTATAGGTTCGGCAAAAATGCTGATAGAATCGAGTAAAAGCGCCGAAGAACTTATAGCCCAGGTGACTTCAAAAGGCGGGACGACATTAGCCGGGTTAGAACAGTTATACTCGGGCGGATTTGAGGAAACTGTTAAAAATGCCTGTGAATCCTGTACAAATAGGGCTTATGAGTTAGGTATGTAAAAAAAATTATTAAAAAAGCTTGCATTATCATTAAATTTATGATAAAATATTAAAGTATGCGAAAACGCAGAACGAGACAGTCCTCTGCCGTAGCTTTAGCTATTGAGCGCATGGCATGAATGTCTTATAAGAAAGGAAGAGCACAAAATGGAAGCATTAAAGTTAATAGCGCAGGACAGCATTAAAAAAGAACCGCCTAAGTTCAGCATAGGAGATACGGTTAGGGTACATGTCCGCATACAGGACGGAAACAAGTCCCGTATTCAAATGTTTGAGGGAATAGTAATCGCCAAAAAGCACGGCGGAATAAGTGAAACTTTCACAGTTCGCAGAATTTCGCACGGCGTAGGCGTTGAGAGGGTTTTCCCGATTCATTCGCCGACAGTGGATAAGGTTGAAATCGTGAGAGAAGGTAAGGTTCGCAGAGCCAAGCTTTACTATCTGCGCGGCAGAGTGGGTAAATCCGCTAAGGTTAAGTCTAAATTTAATTAAAGCCTATAATTTAGTGTTCAGGCATTTCGGATATTGAATACAGGCTTTAAAGAGCTGATTGACCAAGGGGCGGGGTTAGCCCCGTCCGTTTTGCGCACACAGCGCACTTTGTACGTCAAAACGGGCGGAGCATATCCCTGCCCTTAAATTCAAGGAGGGGCATAATGGAAGCCAAGAAACCTAAAAAGAGAAAATTCAGGTCGGCAGTACGCGAGCTTTACGACTGGACTGAAAGCATACTTATTGCCTTGTTAATGGTAATCGTGGTTTTAACTTTCGCGGTAAGGGGTACAGTGGTTGACGGCGACTCCATGTTTCCCACGCTTGAGGATTCGCAGTTTTTGGCTTTGGCGCGGGTTTACGGCGCTTTGGACGCTATTGCACCTTTAAAGCATAACGACATAGTAGTTCTATACGCCAAAGACCTTTATGACGAAAACGACGGTTCGTATGGCAAACCTATTATAAAGCGGGTTATCGGGATGCCGGGGGATTTAATAAGCATAGATACTTACGAGGGGGTGGTTTACCGTAACGGCGAGCCGCTCGAAACTGAATACATTGATGGAATCCTCTATGAGGACGGACATGTAATTAATGATTACACCAGAGATGTTCATAATATGCGTGAAGGAGTTACTTTGCAGGTGCCTGAGCATCATATTTTCGTGTTGGGTGATAACAGAAACATTTCGGTAGACAGCCGTAGCAGTAGCGTGGGTATGGTCGATATGAATTATATAATCGGCAGGGTTCTTTTCAGGATAACCCCTTTTGAACATTTTGGCATTGTTAAATAAGCAGATATTTTTATAATAGAATTACGGAGGGGTTTATGCACATACAATGGTATCCCGGGCACATGACAAAAACCCGCCGTTTAATCGAAGCGGATATAAAAACAGTGGACGCGGTGGCTGAAATAACCGATGCGCGTTGCCCGGAAGCGGGCAGAAACCCTATTTTGGACGAGCTGATTAAAGATAAACCGAGAATTATTATTTTAAATAAAAGCGATTACGCAAATGAGAAAATAACGGCGCAGTGGAAAAAACATTACGAAAGCAAAGGCGTGGCGGTGTTAATCTGCGATTGCAGAAGCGGTAAGGGCGTAAGCTATTTCGTTCCGCTTTTGAAAAAAAAATTAGCGCATATACTCGAAAAGCGGCGTGCAAAAGGTATAAGCGGGTTGGCTTTGAGGGTTATGGTAGTTGGGATTCCAAATGTCGGGAAATCTTCTTTCATAAACCGTATGGCGAACTCACGTAAAACCAAGGTCGGTGACAAGCCCGGTATAACCCGCGGAAAACAGTGGGTGACAATTGATAAGGAAGTGGAGCTTTTGGATACGCCGGGGATTTTGTGGCATAAGTTCGACGACCAAAACGTAGCTAAGATTTTAGCGTTTACCGGAGCCGTTAAAGATGAAATCATGGACGTTACGGAATTGGCAAATGAGCTTGTGTTATTCCTGAAAGAAAATTATCCCGAAAGTATAAAGGAAAGATATAATATTGAGGTTTCCGAAAGTAATGTTTTAGAAAAGCTTGCCCTGAACAGAAAGATGCTCGCGGCGGGCGGGACGCCCGATATAGAGCGGGCGGCAAATACCCTGCTTGATGAATTTAGGGGCGGGAAATTAGGGAAAATCACCTTTGAAAGCCCCGTTGCCCAATAATTGGGGTTTGCCCAATAATCGGGTAATAAATACATGAGAGGATAACTGACATGGACAGCGGGTTTAATCTTTGTGAGTTTGACAATGAAAAACGCGCTGAATTCGGCGCAATTATCTGCGGCGTTGACGAAGCGGGGCGCGGACCTTTGGCGGGCGATGTTTACGCGGCGGCGGTAATTCTGCCGGAAGAGGTTATAATAAAAGGATTAGACGATTCAAAAAAATTAACCGAAAAAAAGCGGGAAGCTTTATTTGATGAAATAATTGAAAAAGCTCTTGATTATGTAATCGCGCAGGCAAGCGTGGCTGAAATTGAGGAAATTAACATTCTGAATTCTGCGTTGCTCGCCATGAAAAGGGCGGTTGAGGGGTTAAAAATAAAACCTGACTTAGCTTTGATAGACGGCGATAAGAAACCATTGATTAATTTAAACTGCCAAACAGTAATCAAAGGCGACGGCTTGTCCGCAAGCATAGCGGCGGCGTCTGTATTGGCGAAAGTTTCCCGTGACAGGGAAATGCTTGAAATGGCGCGGATTTATCCGCAGTATATGTTTGAAAAACATAAGGGCTACGGCACTAAATTGCATTATGAGGCACTTCGGGAACACGGACCCTGTCCCATTCACCGAATGAGCTTTTTAAAGAAATTATGACTGACAAGAAAAGTAAAGGTGACTTCGGCGAAAACGCTGCATGTTTATATCTAAGCAAAAAAGGCTATAATATAACCGTGCGGAATTTCCGAAGCAAATTCGGAGAAATTGATATAATCGCTGAAGATGACGAAAGATTAGCGTTTATCGAGGTAAAAGCCCGCAAAATTTTCGGGCTGGGCAGACCGTCCGATGCGGTGGATTTTAAGAAAAAGCAAAAAATTATAAAAACCGCGCAGATTTATTTACTTTATCATGAAACTGAAAAGCAAATCGGCTTTGATATAATCGAGGTTGTCATCACCGACAGCCTGACGCCCGAAGTGATTGAAATCAATCATTTTGAGGAGGCATTTGACGCGAGCGGGAGAAACGATTGGCTTGTTTGAGCGGTTGTGAGGGTAATTTATATTTGTGGAGGTAAAAATGAGGAAAGTAGCGGTTATTGTTTTTGCAATAATAATGACACTTATTCTTACCGCCTGTGATAGTGAAAGCGGTGAAACCGCCGATGCCCTGACGCAAAAAGGCGGCAACGCACAACAGGAAACGCCGCTAAACGACAGCGACGATATAACCACGCAACCGGACAAAAACAATTATGACGACATACATAGCGGCATAACAACCGAGCCTGCAACAGATGAGGAAATTATTACAAAGCTTTTTTGGGGTGAACTTGGCGGTTATTGGGCGCTGACTGATGATGAAACAGGAGAATTTAAGCCGCCGTTTTTTATATCGTTTACTTATTTTGTTGAGGATGGCGAGCCTGTATTCAGTCGTATGAAACATGAGGGTTCTGTGTGGTCTTTAACCAATGCGATACAATTAAACGAAAACGAATATAAATTAGATTTTAAGGTACATTCTTCTGCATACGAGGGTCGTGGCGGACCGGAAATAGAGTATATAACTTGTACGTTTGATGTTACCAATAAAGATAACGGCACGATTATTGAAACCACGGATTTTGGCGGGTTAAACCAAACAACTGTTACTACTTTCACTTTTCTCGCAAAAACATGGGAAGAAGCGGCTCCCTTGATGGAAGAAATTTGGGATTCTTTTTTACCTCCACCGGAGAAAGAGTAAAAAACAGACTTTACATTATAAGCATTTTCTACATAACCCGTCACATAAGAAAGAGGTCATTATGTTTTACAACAGCACGCGCAATTCCAACATAAAAGTCACCTCCGCCGAAGCCATAACCAAGGGCTTATCCGACGACGGCGGCTTGTTTGTACCTGAAAGTCTTCCAAAACTTTCGGAGGAGGAAATATTATCTTTAGGTAAAATGAGCTATTCCGAGCGGGCGTTCGTGATTTTGAAAAAATTTCTGACCGACTTTACCGATGAGGAAATAAGAATCGCGGTAAACAGCGCTTACGGAGCGCAATTCGCTGTAGAAAATGCCGTACAAATTTCACTGCTTTCCCCTGACTGCTATGTTTTGGAGTTATTCCACGGACCGACCTGCGCCTTTAAAGACATGGCGTTGCAATTATTACCGCATTTAATGACTGTTTCGGCTAAAAAATCGGAGACTGCTAAGGGGAAGAAAATCGCGATTTTAACCGCTACATCGGGCGATACCGGCAAGGCGGCGTTAGAAGGCTTTAAGAACGTTGAAAATACAAGCGTTACTGTATTTTATCCCGAAGACGGCGTGAGCGAAATGCAAAAGCGTCAAATGACTACGCAAGAGGGCGAAAACGTCCGCGTCTGCGCCGTAAAAGGGAATTTCGACGACTGCCAGACCGGCGTTAAAGAAATTTTCACCGACAGGGCTTTAACAGAAAGACTATCCCAAAAGAATATGGTTTTTTCCAGTGCCAATTCGATTAACTGGGGTCGGCTTGTTCCGCAGATTGTTTATTATTTTTCGGCTTATGCAACTCTTGTCGGAGAGGGGGAAATAAAAAGCGGCGAACCGGTGAATATATGTGTTCCCACCGGAAATTTCGGGAACATTTTAGCCGCCTATTACGCAAAGGAAATGGGACTGCGGATTCATAAACTAATCTGTGCCTCAAATTCCAACAATGTGCTGACCGACTGTATAAAAACAGGTGTTTATGACAGAAACAGGGCTTTGGTTTTAACCGCCTCTCCATCTATGGATATACTGATTTCATCGAATTTTGAGCGTTTAATCTATCACCTTGCCGACCGCGACGACAGCGTAATTAAGCAATTATTTTCGGACTTAAAGGAAAAGGGCAGATACGAGCTGAATCCTGTTTTAAAGGAGAAGTTGAACGGTTTATTTTACGGCGGTTGGTGTAGCGAAACCGAAACCGAGCAAACTATAAAGAATATTTTCGACAATTATTTCTACCTTGCCGACCCTCACACAGCGGTAGCGTATAAGATTTACGAGGATTATAAGAGGGAGACTGATGATAACCTGAAAACGATTACGGTTTCCACCGCAAGCCCTTATAAATTTTGTTCGGCGGTTTATAAGGCTTTGGGCGGAGAACCTGAAACGGACGAATTTGTCACCGCTAAAAAGTTAGAAGAGCTTACTAATACCGAAATGCCCGCGCCTTTAGCCAGAACACGGGATTTACCTGTAAGGTTTATAGGCTCGGTTGAAAAAAGCCGAATAAAAAAAGCGGCGGCAGATATTATTGAAACGCTGTGAGGCTTTTCGCCATAGCCGATTTGCACCTTTCATTTGGACTTGAAAATAATAAGTCTATGGAGATTTTCAAGGGCTTTGAAAACCATATTGAAAGGCTCAGGCAAAACTGGAACAATACCGTAGGCGAAAATGATACCGTGGTAATTGCGGGGGATATTTCTTGGGCTATTTCGCTTGAAACGGCGACTCCGGATTTTGTGTTTATAGACAGGGAGCTTAATGGGAAAAAAATCATAATTAAAGGCAATCACGATTATTGGTGGACGTCGCTTTCAAAAATGAATGAATTTTCGATGCGGAACAATCTTCACAATATAAGCTTTCTGCATAACAACGCTTTTCTTGTTGACAATATTGCCGTTTGCGGAACACGTGGTTGGTTAAGCGAAAAGGATGAAAAACATGGGGAAAAACTGCAAAAGCGTGAAGCGGCGCGGCTTGAAGCCTCTATAATGCAAGCGAAAGAGAGTTTCGGGGAAAATATTTCCCAAACATGCGTGTTTTTGCATTATCCGCCGATTTACGGGGATTTTGAGGATTATTATATGATTGAAATTTTGCAAAAATATAGCGTAACAAATTGTTTTTACGGACATTTGCACGGAATCGCGCACAAAAAAGCGGTTTTGGGGGAATGTTACGGGGTTGAATTTTCACTGATTTCAGCGGATTTTGTTGATTTTAAGCCTGTAAAAATAGAAAAATAATAAAAAATATCTGAAATTTTAAATTTTTACTGGAAAAAATATTTTTTTTATGCTACAATGGAAAAAGTTACATAAAACGGAGGACGTAAAAAATGGAGATAATTCAAAACAGCAAGGCGCAAAATACAGTTACCGCAGAATTCAAGGTGAACGCGGAAGAATTTGAGCAGGCGTTAGAGAAGGCGTATTACAAAAAAAGAGGCGGCATAGCCGTTCCGGGTTTCAGAAAAGGTAAGGCGTCGCGTAAGATGATTGAGAGGCAGTACGGCGAGAGCGTTTTTTTTGAGGACGCGGTGAACGGGCTGTATCAAAAAACCGTTTCAGACGTGATTGACGAGCTTGGAATAGACGTTGTTGACGTGCCGGATATAGAAGTTCTTTCGGTGGACAAGGAGGACGGCGTAGCGTTTAAGGCGTTATTTACCGTAAAGCCCGAGGTTCTTATAAAAGGCTATTTAGGTCTTGAAGTAGAAGAAAAGGTTCAGGAAATAACCGACGACGACATAGCCGGAAAGCTGAAAGAAATGCAGCTTCGCGGCGCTCGCATAATTGACGTTGAAGACCGTGCGGCGGAAATCGGCGATACTGTTGTGTTTGATTTTAAGGGATTCTGCGATGATAAGGCTTTTGAGGGCGGAGAAGCGGCTAATTTCAGCCTTGAGCTTGGAAGCGGAAGATTTATCCCGGGGTTTGAAGAGCAAATAGTCGGCAAGAATATAGGAGAAGACTTTGACGTTAACGTCACTTTTCCGGAAGAATATCAGGCAAAGGAACTCGCGGGCAAAGAGGCTGTATTTAAGTGCAAAATTAACAGCATAAAGGGCAGGGAGCTTTCAGATTTGGACGATGAATTCGCTAAAGACGTCAGCGAGCATGATACCCTTGACGAATTAAAAGAGGAAATCAGGGAAAAGCTTCTTGAAACGGCGAAAAAACATGGCGAAGAGCAACTTGAAAACGAAATATCGGAAAAGCTTATCGGACTGCTTGAAACCGATGTGCCTTCGGTTATGTTTGAGAATCGTATTGACGACTTAATACGCGACTGGGAATTCAAAAACAAACAGCAGGGCATGAGCATACAAATGTATATGCAGTATTCTAATCAGAATATGGAAGAGTTCAGGGAGATGTTCCGCGAAATTGCCGAAAAGCAGGTTAAAATGCGCTTGGCGCTTGAAAAAATAGCCGAGCTTGAAAATATTGAAGTAGAAGATGACAGAATTGACGCAGAATATGAAAAGCTCTCGGAATATTATAAAATGCCGCCCGATAAGGTTAGGACACTGATTGAAGCCGATACCCTAAAACGCGACCTTAAAGCCGAAAAAGCACTCGAAATCGTAAAAGAAAACGCTAAAAAAATTAAATCATAATTACAGATATATCAGTAAGGAGACAAAAATGTACAATCCGATGATGAGCCTTGTACCCACCGTAATAGAGCAAACCGGCAGAGGCGAGCGGGCGTATGACATTTATTCCCGCCTTTTAAACGACAGAATTGTCATGCTACACGAAGAGGTCAACCCCGTGACGGCAAGCCTTACGGTGGCGCAGTTGCTTTTCCTTGAGGGGCAGGACCCCGATAAGGATATTTTCCTCTATATCAACAGCCCCGGCGGCTCTATTACCGACGGTATGGCTATTTTCGATACCATGCAGTATATAAAGTGCGACGTTTCCACAATCTGTCTTGGACTCGCGGCGTCGATGGGGGCGTTTTTGTTGGCGGCGGGGACAAAAGGTAAGCGCTACGCCCTCCCGAACAGCGAAATCATGATTCATCAGCCCTCAGCCGGATATAAAGGGCAGGTCACGGATATTGAAATCCATACTAAGCGGTTGCTTTTTATCAAGGACAGAATGAACTCGATTTTAGCCGAGAAAACCGGTCAGCCGATTGATATAGTTCGTCAGGACACCGAGCGGGATAATTTCATGACAGCGGAGGAAGCGCTGGCTTATGGTATTATTGATAAGGTTATGGAGCCGAAGAAATAGAGTTAATACTCGTCCGACGGGGGCTTAAAAAGAAAGGAAAACTATGTTAAGATGCAGTTTTTGCGGTAAAACGGAAAATCAGGTTATGCGAATGTTGTTCGGGGCAAGCGGTTGCATTTGCGACGATTGCGTAATCACTTCGTATCAGATGTTGCTTGACGAGGGGGACATTGAGCCTGAATATCCCGATTATGCTCCGCGTAAGCAGAGTGAGGAAGAACCGTTTCATTTAATGACGCCGACCGAAATCAAGAAAATTCTCGATTCCTATATAATCAGTCAGGAACAAGCCAAAAAGACCCTCTGTGTTTCGGTTTATAACCACTATAAGCGTACCGTTCACGGAATTAAAAAAACCGGCGAGGACAGTGGGGTGGAGCTTCAAAAAAGCAATGTGCTTTTAATGGGTCCTACCGGCGTCGGAAAAACCATGCTTGCCCAGACTTTAGCGAAAATCCTGCGGGTGCCTTTTGCTATAGCCGATGCGACGACATTAACCCAGGCGGGTTATGTAGGCGAGGACGTTGAAAACGTGCTTTTGCGGCTTATTCAAGCTGCTGATTACGACATAGAGGCAGCCGAAAAGGGTATAATATATATCGACGAAATTGATAAAATTTCCCGTCGTTCAGAAAATACCTCTATAACAAGGGACGTGAGCGGCGAGGGCGTTCAGCAGGCATTGTTAAAAATTATCGAGGGTACGGTTTCTAATGTTCCGCCGCAAGGCGGAAGAAAGCACCCGCATCAGGAATTTATTCAAATTGACACCCGCAACATATTGTTTATATGCGGAGGCGCGTTCGACGGCATCGAAAAGACTATTGCAAAACGGATTCATTCTTCTGCTATGGGTTTCGGTGCGGAAGTAAAGTCTCAAAAGGAAAAAGAAAGCGCGGCAGCCCTGCACAGCGCGGCGCCCGAGGATTTAGTAAAATACGGTATAATCCCTGAGCTTGTAGGCAGGCTTCCTGTAATTGCTGTGCTTGACGAGCTTGACGCGGAGGCACTTATAAGAATTTTAGCCGAGCCTAAAAACGCCTTGGTTAAGCAGTATAAATATTTATTTGAACTTGACGGTATAGAGCTTGAAATTGAAGAACCTGCACTCGGGAAAATCGCTGATAAGACGCTTGAGCGCAAAACGGGGGCGCGGGGACTGCGTTCGGTTATGGAAAACATACTTTCGGACATTATGTTTACTTCCCCCGGCGACGAGACTATAAACAAGGTTATTATAACTGCCGATTGTGCGGAAGGCTTGGAAGCGCCCCGTTTAGAATACGGTCAGCCCCGCAAAAGCCACATGCAGAAAAAGAAACCTAAAAAGAAAATATCATAGTTCACACAAACAAAAAACATTGACAAATCGACAAAATTATGTTATTATGTCTTTATTGCGTAAAACGCGATAATTATAAATTGCCCGGTTCTTGGCTTTGCGGCGTATGCCCTTTACGGGATTTGCACTATTGCCCTTTGCTATGTGTCGGGAGATAAAAATTAAAAGGAGTGTAATAATGTTACTCAAAGACCAAAAAACTGCGGTAATAGAAGCTAACCGCACACATGAAAACGACACCGGTTCGCCGGAGGTGCAAATTGCAATTCTTACCAAAAGAATCAATGATTTGACCGAGCACTTGAAAATTCATAAGAAAGACCACCACTCAAGGCGCGGACTTTTAAAAATGGTAGGTCACAGACGTAATCTGCTGAATTACCTTATGAAAAAGGATATTGAGCGTTACAGGGCGATTATTGCAAAACTCGGCATACGCAAGTAATTATCGGTTTTTAGGGCGGAACTGTTTAATCGTTCTGCCCTTTAACAAATTTAAACAGGAAAACGGCTTATTAGCATTAAATTGAGCCGGCGTTTATGCCGGTTGAATTTATTGCTAATCCGTTTTCTCAAAAATGAAAGGATTACAAATATGTTTTCAAATCACAAAGTATTCAAAACCACTTTCGCCGGGCGTGAACTCAGTGTTGAAACAGGCAAAACCTGCGAACTCGCTAACGGCTCATGTTGGATAACTTACGGCGAAACCGTAGTAATGGTTAATGCCACCGCAAGCGAAAAACCTCGTGATGGTATTGACTTTTTTCCGCTTTCTGTGGATTTTGAGGAGCGGCTTTATGCGGTGGGTAAAATCCCCGGCGGTTTCTTAAAAAGAGAAGGCAGACCAAGTGAAAAGGCTGTGCTGACCTCCCGCGTGGTAGACCGTCCAATCCGTCCGCTCTTCCCGAAAGATATGCGTAACGACGTAACCGTCGTCATGACTGTACTGGCGGTTGACCCCGACTGCTCGCCCGAAATAATAGGCATGATTGGAGCGTCAATCGCGCTGTCTATTTCTGATATTCCGTGGAACGGTCCGATTGGCGGGATTTCCGTTGGCTTGGTTGACGGTGAAATTGTAATGATGCCAAACTTAGAGCAGCGAGCAAAATCCGACCTGAACATGACCCTTGCTTCAAGCGCGGGAAAAGTAGTGATGATTGAAGCCGGCGCGAATCAGGTACCCGACGACATTATGCTGAAAGCAATTGACCTTGGGCATAAGGAAATAGTAACCGCTTTAATTCCTTTTATAAATGATATTACAGCCCAAATAGGCAAGAAGAAATTTGAGTTTCCGTCAATGGAGGTTGACGGTGGTATGTTTGAGGCTATTCGTCAAATGGCTGAAGACAAGATTAAGTACGCCCTTGACACCGATGACAAAAATGTCCGCGAGGAACGCTTACAGCCGGTTAAGGACGAAATCCACGCTAAGTTTGACGAGCAGTATCCCGAGCAGGGCGCGATGATTGACGAGTGTATTTATAAGTTGCAGAAGCTTGTGGTACGCCGCTGGTTGCTTGACGAGAATAAGCGGGTTGACGGCAGGAAATTAGACGAAATACGCCGTCTTGCGTCGGAAGTAAGCGTATTACCGAGGGTGCATGGCTCAGGTTTGTTCACAAGAGGGCAGACGCAGGTTCTAACAGTTACCACATTAGGACCGGTAAGCGATTCTCAACGCATAGATGGACTTGACGACGAGGACACCAAGCGTTATATGCATCATTATAACTTCCCCGGCTATTCGGTGGGAGAGGCTAAGACCAGCAGAGGACCGGGGCGACGTGAAATCGGTCACGGTGCGCTTGCCGAACGGGCACTTGAGCCGGTTATACCCGCCGTGGAGGACTTTCCTTATGCCATTCGCTTGGTTTCGGAAATTCTTTCCTCCAACGGTTCGACTTCACAAGGCGCGATTTGCGGCTCTACCCTGTCGCTCATGGATGCCGGTGTTCCGATTAAAGCCCCTGTAGCGGGAATTTCCTGCGGACTTATAACTGAAGGCGACCGTTGGATGACCATGATTGACATTCAGGGGTTGGAAGACTTTTTCGGCGATATGGACTTTAAGGTAGCGGGTACGCACACCGGAATCACCGCGATTCAAATGGACTTAAAAATAGATGGCTTAACCCCTGAAATTATTAAAGAAGCCATTGAAACTACCCACAGCGCGCGTATTTTTATACTTGACGAGATTATGCTTAAAGCCATTGAAAAGCCACGTGAGAGTGTGGGCAAGTACGCACCCAAAATGCTTAATACCAAAGTACCCGTGGATAAAATCCGCGAAATTATCGGAACCGGCGGTAAGGTTATACAAAAGCTTTGCGCCGATTTTGAAGTTAAAATTGACGTTGACGAGGAAGGAAACGTATTTGTTTGCGGCAGTGATTTGGAAAAAGCGCAAGGATGTCTTGAAATGATTGACGCTATTGTTTCAGACCCTGAAATTGGCTCGATTTATAAAGGCAAGGTGGTGCGCGTGACAGGTTTCGGCGCGTTTGTTGAATTTGCGCCCGGCAAGGAAGGCATGGTGCATATTTCCGAGCTTGAAAACCGTAGGGTTGAAAAAGTCGAGGATATATGCAACGTAGGCGACATGATTATCGTGAAAATAATCAAAATCGACGGGCAGGGGAAAGTCGGTCTGTCGAGAAAAGAAGCGCTTGCGGATATTGAAAAAAAGAAAGCTGAAAAGGCACAAAGTAATTAATAATAAACAAGGCGTTTCGCAAATTTGCGAAACGCCTTGTTGTTTTTTACCTCAAATGATTCAACCCGTGCTTTGTCAAAATTGTCGGGAAGTCGTAGTACCCCACACTCAAATCCACATCGCCGCGTATACCGCTGACCCTGCCCTTTTCGGTGTATTGCCAGATATGATAGTCTCCCCGATATGTAGTCGAGCGGACATGCCAGTGAGCTACCCATATTGAATATGTATCAAGAATCCTGCGGTCAACGTTATCTTCCAAAAAGCTTTTGTATGAGTAGACCATCGGGAAATAGCCGTTTTCTTTCAGCACATCGAAAAAGGCTTCGACCAAGGCGGTTACCTGCGCTTTGCTCATGGCTTTGTGGAAATCCTCTTCAATATCGTAAACAATCGGATATGTAATTCTGTAATCTTTTATTACGTCAATTAAGAATTCGGCTTCCCTGCGGGCTTCCGTCGGGGTTCTGGCATAGCTGTAGAAATAAACTCCGAAATCAATGCCGTTTGCCATCGCGCCTTCTGCGTTTTGTTTAAAATGCGTATCCTCTCTCATAGGGTGGTTGGGTCCTGCGTCGCCGCGCGCAGCGCGAATCATTGCGAAATCAATTCCTGAACTTGCGACTCTTTCCCAATTTATATCCCCGTTGGCGTAGGAAACATCTATTCCGATTAATCTAATCCGCGGTTCATTCATAAGTATTGAAGTCGTCATTTTACTTGGGTCAAGTTTATAACGGTTGTCTATGAAAACACCTGCACGGCTGTTGGCGAATTCTCCTACAGGATGGTATCCGGAATCCCGCCCGAGGGTGAAAATACCGCTGTTTCTGGTTATTCCGTTTCTCGATATGGTAAAATCGCCGGAGTTTGTAAGTGTACCGCTTTTGGTTATGGTGAGCGTCCCCTGAACGCTGATGTCTCCTCTTTCCTGGTTAATAACATCGCCTGATACTGTAGTGACGTTACGTGAGGTCAGTACGACCTCGCCGTTGTTATTAAGCGTTGAGGAGGGGTAAACATTTAAAATTCCCGAGCTTTTAAAAACGCCTCTGCCGTAAATATCGAACTCGGCTTCTATAATTCCGATTGTGGTGTCAATATATTGCATAAGGTTGCCGTAAATACTAAGTTTTCCTGGATTTCTTACATTGACTGTGCCCCTCATTACCCCAAATTCGCCGCCAACGCTTACGGCAAGCTCTCCGTATATAGTGAGCGTTCCGCCTGACAGGTTTAACACGCCGCCGTCTTTGACGTTGACGATTACGTCTTCAGGAATAATAAAATCGGAGGTAATCCAGGTTTCTCCGCTTACAACGTATAGGTTTCCGCTTTTAAGTGCCGAGCGACCGTCCCACTCTATTGTCGCGGCTGAGGAAATTATGGGAAGATATGTAATCATTATTGTTACTAAAACAATCAAAGCTGTTGTTTTTTTTATTAATTTTTTCATTTTACCTCCAAAGTTTTATAATCTTTTTTTACTGAAAAGTTAAACCTTTCCGCTCAATTGTAACATAATTTACTATAAATGTCAATGAACTTACAAATTTTCCTGAAATTACATGTAATGCTAAAAATCACAAAAATTGTATTATTGTCCTTTAACTTAAAAATCGTTCAATTTAAAAATATCGTTTTTTAAATTGAACGACTATATCCTCATAAAAATTTCCGCTGACTATGCAAGCCGGCAAGTCAGCGGAAATTTTTATTCATTAAGCGCTAATGTCAGCGCTTCTGCTAACTGAGCAGGGCAGGAGGTTCCTCTGTTTCCGCAGTTGACATTTTCAAGGCGGCGCACTGCCTCTTTTGCATCCTTGCCTTCAAGCAGGTTGGCAATACCTTTAGCGTTTCCGTTGCAACCGCCGTGAAACTTTAAATTGAAGATTTTGCCCTCTTCAATAGCAAAGGTTATTTTCATGGCACAAATATTTTTGGGTTTAAACTCGTAGGTTTTCATTTTTGTCCTCCTTTTTATTGTTAAACTTAATCTTATTATACCATTATTAAAAATAAAAATCAATCAAAAATTTCACCGAAATCGTTTCGGGCGCATAAAATAAACCAGCGCCGGGCTACCGGATTAATTTCGGTTTCCTTGCGCTTTATATAAACGCCGGGCAGAAAAATGCCCGGCGCGTATTTTTACAGGGGACAGAAGACCCGCCCCCTGTAAAAATATGCTCTTAAAATAATATAAAAATGTCTTGCCAATATTTTGAAATTATGGTATTATTATTAAGTGCCAGAAAAAAATAAAAAGAGGTAAAATTATGTTAAATTTTAATTTCCACGCTCCGACTTATTTTGAATTCGGTAAAGACGCCGAAAACGCCGTAGGAAGCCTGACGGCGCGGTTCGGCGGAAACGGACTTTCGGCAGGGAAGAAAGTTCTGCTCCATTACGGCGGCGGCTCAATCAAAAAATCGGGGCTATACGACAAAGTAGTGGCAAGCTTGCGTCAAAGCGGGCTTGAATTCGTCGAGCTTGGCGGTGTACAGCCCAACCCCGTGGATTCGTTAGTTTATAAAGGAATCGAGCTTTGCCGTAAAGAAAACGTGAGTTTTGTTCTCGCGGTGGGCGGCGGCTCTACGATTGACTCGGCTAAGGCAATCGCGGCGGGCGCTGTTTACGACGGGGATTTTTGGGACTTCTTCCAAGGTAAATATGTTGAAAAAGCCCTGCCCGTGGGGGTAATCCTGACTATTTCGGCGGCGGGTAGCGAAGGTTCGGTAAATGCCGTTATTACCAATGAAAAAACTCTTGAAAAGCGCGGTTGCACGGGTGAAGTTTTACGCCCTGTATTCTCGATTTTAAACCCCGAACTTACACAAACCCTGCCTGTTTACCAAATTGCGGCGGGCGCGACGGATATTATGGTGCATGTAATCGAGCGTTATTTCACCAACACTAAAGAAGTAGAATTCACCGACCGTATTTGTGAAGCCATTCTTAAAACCATGATTTATGAAACTCCCCGCTTTGTGAGCGATACCAAAAATTACCAAGCTGCCGCAAACATAATGTGGGCGGGCATGGTGGCGCACAACAATCTTTGCGGTGTGGGTCGCGAGCAGGATTGGTCCAGCCACGGAATAGAGCATGAGCTTTCAGCTTTCTACGGCGCAACGCACGGCGCGGGTTTAGCTGTTATCTGTCCTGCGTGGCTTAAATTTGTCAGCCGTACGAATCTTGATAAAGTTGTGCAGTTTGCCGTTCGCGTCTGGGACTGCCAGCTCAATTTTGAACACCCTGAAATTACAGCACAGGAAGGTATTGAGCGTTTTGAGAACTTCCTCAGGAAAATCGGTATGCCGTCATCTATAAAGGAATTCGGCGCTAAAGAAGAAGATATTCCGAAGCTTGCCAAGCATATCGGCTTGAACGAGGAAAAAACCTTTGGCGGATATGTAAAGCTGAATGTGCATGACGTGGAGGAGATTTACAGATTGGCGCTGTAAGGAGGGAAAAATGGGTCTTATAAGGGTAATCATTATTTTTATCGCGAATATAACAATCTTCGTTTTAACGCTCAGGTTAGTCAGCATGGTTCTTGAGCGGTTAGGGGTGTTTAGGTTTATGAATTCCTTAGTCAATAAGATTTTCGGACGAAAGGACGATGGCTTTGATGATTAAACGGCAAGCCGGAAAAGATGATTTGCCCGCTCTTTTGGTGCTTTACAAGCATCTGAACGTTGACCCTATTCCTGAAGTTAATCAAAGAATCACGTCGGTTTGGGAGGAAATTTTAGGGGATAAAAATCATCATGTTTTGCTGATTGAGGTTGACAAAAAGGCGGGAGCCGCCCCGATGCTCGTAGCAACCTGCGTATTACTAATAATACCCAATTTGACGAGAGATGCTCACCCCTATGCCTTAGTGGAAAATGTTGTGACCCATTCCGACTATCGTAAGCGGGGCTACGGAAAGGCTGTTCTTGACTATGCGAAGGAAATTGCGGTCGCCGAAAACTGCTACAAAATCATGCTTATGACCGGTAGAAAAGACGATGAAACCCTGCGTTTTTATGAAAACGCAGGGTATAACCGAAAGGACAAGACGGCGTTTGTGCAGTTTTTAAAATGGATATGAAAATGAAATGGCGAGCGGAAATTACCGCCGAAGAACAATTGCCGGAAGTGCTTGCTACTGATAAATTTGATTATATTTACGCGCCTATGGAATTTTTGGGCGGGGACATCACCGCGATTTCTCATCGTTCCCGCGTAATTGCCGTCCCGCCTGTGTTTTTAGGGGGGGACGAGCCGATTATAGCCGAAAATCTGCGTAAGTTACGTGAAACGGGCTTTAAAAGCGCATTAGCGCACACCTTAGGGCATATTGAATTAATAAAAAGCGCGGGATTATCTGTACACGGCGGTTTTCGCCTGAATATTACAAACAGTCTTGCGTTAAAGAAATACGAGGAATTAGGCTTAACCGACGGGATTTTCTCGGTTGAGCTTTCGCTCACAGGCGTTGGCAAAATTAAGTCAGGGATTCCTATGGGAATAATGGCTTACGGAAAATTACCTTTAATGGTCATGCGTCGCTGCCCTGTCAGAGACGATAAGCTTTGCGTGGGGTGCGACCCCTGCGTGGGGAACGGTTGTAACAGCCTTACGGATAGGCTTGGAAACAAATTGCAAACGCTTTGCCGAATGGGCGAAACCGAGATTTTAAACCCCGTCCCGATTGCGCTTTCTGACAGAGCGGACAATATAAACGCGGATTTTATGGTTTTAAGGTTTTCTCCCGGTGAAAATATTGGTGAAATTGTCCGTATTTATGAGCGGGGGTTGCCTTTTACGGGTAAATTCACACGTGGGTTATATTATAAGCGGGTATAGCTTAGAGCGTATCCAACATCTCTTAGCAATAATTTTTTAAGGACTATATATATGCAAATAAAAGTGAAAAAATTAATAAAAAGTGCAAAACTGCCCCTGCGCGCCACTTGGGGGAGCGCGGGGGCAGACTTGTTCGCAAATACCGAAAGTGATATTGAACTTAAACCCTCTGAAAGAACGCTTATCTCGACAGGATTAGCGCTTGAAATACCGGAGGGTTGCGGGGGGTTTGTCTTTCCGAGAAGTTCATTAGCTTCAAAACACGGCGTTTCCCTGTCTAATTGCGTGGGGGTTATTGACAGCGATTACCGAGGGGAGCTTAAAATCCCCGTAATAAATCACGGAAATCAAAGCTTTATCATAAAAAACGGCGACAGAATCGCCCAACTTGTCATTTTGCCGGTGTTAAGTCCGGATTTTATACCTGACGACGGTCTTTCCGAAACGGGCAGAGGAGAGGGCGGATTCGGTTCAACGGGGACGTAAGGGTGTCATATTGCCGTACTTACGGTTAAAATATACTATTTATTATGAAATTATATTGAAAATTTCTATGAAATGAATGTTGTAACATTATCCATTTCGTGGTATAATACAAGAAGTAAAGTAGAACAAGCAGAAAATGAGGGGATACAAAATGTTTTCAAAGGACATCGGAATTGATATGGGTACAGCCAATACGCTGGTACACATGAGGGGAAAAGGCATAATTATACGTGAGCCGAGCGTGGTCGCGGTTGATGTGAGGCATGACAGGGTTCGTTATGTGGGTCAGGAGGCTAAAGACGTAATAGGCAGAACGCCCGGCTCCATAGTTGCGGTAAGACCGCTGAAAGACGGTGTTATTGCGGATTTTGACATGACTACGAGTATGCTTCAGGCATTTATCAGAAAAGCGGTAAAAAATCGCACTTTTGCGCGACCGAGAGTTATAATCTGCATACCTTCGGGCGTTACAGCGGTTGAACGCAGGGCGGTTAAGGAAGCTACCCAAAATGCGGGCGCTAAACGGGTTTCTATAATAGAAGAGCCTATGGCGGCGGCAATCGGCGCGGGGCTTCCCGTTGCTGAACCCACCGGAAGCATGATAGTGGACATAGGCGGCGGCACAAGCGAGGTCGCGGTTATTTCACTGGGCGGTATAGTTACGTCAAAGTCGGTCAGAGTTGCGGGCGACGAGTTCGACTCGGCAATCATAAGCTATATTAAGAAAAAGTATAATTTGCTTATAGGTGAGCGCACGGCTGAAAATCTTAAAATAGGTATAGGTTCGGCTTTCCCTCTTTCGGAAAACGAGCCGGTTATGGACATAAAAGGGCGGAATCTGCTGAACGGTCTGCCCGAGAACATAACTGTTACCAGCGAGGAAATCAGAGAAGCGTTGAACGAACCGTTGAGCCACGTTGTAGAGGCGGTCAAGGTCACGCTTGAAAAAACTCCGCCGGAGCTTGCATCGGATATTATAGACACCGGAATAATGCTTGCGGGAGGCGGTGCGCTCCTTAAAGGCTTGGACTTACTGCTTCACGCCGAAACGGGTATGCCGGTCAAAATCGCCGAAAGACCTTTAGACTGCGTTGCTGACGGCACAGGCAAGGTGCTTGAAAATATTGATAAGCTGATTGACGTGTTAAACGAGGACGATTCAAGGTATTAATGTTAGTCATATTATTTATACGGTCTTTTTGCCGTAATAAACGCAAAGGAACGGCGCTAAACCGTTCCTTATAGTCGTATGGTTTAATAATTAAAATAAATATAAAGAAGAATATTATGTTTATAATAATCAGCGTTGCCGTAATCGGCGTGTTTTTGTTAATATCTGTTGACCATAAGCTTACCGTTACCCGGTACCGGATTGAAACCGATAAGCTTGACGCTCCTGTGAGAATCGCGCTTTTATCCGACTTGCACAGCGGATTTCACGGAGAAAATCAGGAAGTTTTAATTTCAATGTTAGACGAGCAAAAACCTGATATTGTACTATTGGGGGGCGACATTGACGATGACTTTAAAAGTCATCACGGGGCGATAAAGCTGCTTGACGGTATAACCGATAAGTATGACTGTATTTACGTAACAGGGAATCACGAAGCCCGCGGAGACAAGGTTGCTGAGATTAAGGCGCTTTTCCGTGAACGCGGAGTTGTTATTTTAGAGGGCGAAAACAGGGTTGTAGAAATAAACGGTCAGAGGCTCAACATTTTCGGGATTGACGACCCTCAAATCGGGGAAGAAATATTTCAAAAACAGCTTGAACAGCTTGAAAGTGCTATAGATTCGATAGATGACGGCTTATATACAATTTTCTTATCCCACAGACCCGAGCTTTTTGACAACGTACTCACCAAGAAACTAAGGTATGATTTATTGCTGGCGGGTCACACCCACGGCGGTCAATTGCGTATACCGCGTGTATTAGAGGGCGTATATTCCCCCGGGCAGGGGATTTTCCCGGAATATACTTCGGGATTATATATGTCGAGCTATTCGGAACATAAGAAAATGATTGTAAGCACGGGACTTGCCACTAACCATCCAATAGTAATCCCGAGAGTGTTTAACCCGCCTGAGATTGTTATAACAGATTTGATTCCTGAATAAAAACCCAAGTCAGATTCGTAAGAAACAGGGGGTACTACCCTTGGTGTAACCGATAAAAAAGCGGAAAGGATTGCGGAAGCTGAGAGATTTACTTAAAAATATTAAAACAAAGCTAAGGAAGAAACATGTTTTTATAATAATTTGCCTTGCCGCAATAGTCGCGTTTTTAATTATTGGCATTGACCATAAGCTTATGGTTACATATTATGAAATCGGGACAGATAAGGTTGACGCACCGATAAGAATTGCCTTTTTAGCCGATTTGCACAACAGCTTTTTCGGGGAGAATCAGGAAATATTAATTTCAATGTTAGAGAGGCAAAATCCTGATATTATCGTAATGAGCGGCGACATGTCCGACGAATATACATCCCTTGACGCAACTGTAAAGATGTTGGGGGGATTAAAAGGTAAAAGCAACTGTTTTTATGTAATCGGAAACCATGAAGCCTGGACAGGCGAGGTTGTTCAAATAAAGAAGTTGTTCAGGGAATATGGCGTAACCGTCTTGGACGGTCAAAACGTTGTCGTTGATATTAACGGTCAACTCATAAATATTTGCGGCGTTGACGACCCCGAAATCGGACGGGCAATATTTGAAAGGCAGTTAGAAAGCGCCTTTGCCTCAATAGACGAGGATTTATACACAGTTTTTTTGTTTCATAAGCCGGAGCTTTTTACACGAATGTCCGAATACAGTTTCGACCTAATGCTGTCGGGACACGCCCACGGCGGGCAATGGCGTATACCGCACATAATAAACGGGTTGTATTCGCCGGGGCAAGGGCTTTTCCCGAAATATACATCAGGAGTTTATTATTCGGAAAACAATCAAATGATAGTGAGCAAGGGTTTATCTCTTACTCTGCCGCCGCCGATTGTCCCGAGAATATTTAATCCTCCGGAAATTGTAATCATAGACCTTATTCCTAATTAAAAGCGCCGAAAGGAGGCGTAGGAGCTGAAAGACTTTTTAAAAAGCGGCAGATTTAAGGTGTTGCTTTGTATTTTCGCGTTGCTTTTCGGGCTTATGCTTAATGCGGCGTTAAGCATGGAAACCGCAAATTTTCCCGAAGCTGTGCTGAGAACTGTTACGCAACCCTTTGTAAACCTTGCGACTTCTATATCAAGCTGGGTTGACGATACATTGGATAAGCTTGTAAACGCTGATAAATACAAGCGTGAAAATGAGGCGTTGCACCGTCAGCTCACCGAAATGTACGCGCAAATAATGGACAAGGACGCATTGATTCAAGAAAATGAGCGGCTTCGCGAGATTGCCGGAATTCTTGAAGAAAATCCGGACTTCACCCTTTCGCCGCCCTGTCCGAGAATTGCGCGTGACGGCATGGACGTTTCGGGTAATTTTACTATAGGCAGGGGTTCAAACAGCGGTATAAAAAAAGGAGACCCCGTAATGACTGAAGTGGGGTTAGTTGGGGTGGTTTCGGAAATAGCGCCTACTTATTCGAGGGTTTCAACCATACTCGCGCTTGAGGTCAGCGTCGGCGTAGTTACCGCGTCGGGCGTTGTCGGTATAATTGAGAATGATATTCTATATTCATCAAACAGGCAAAGTCTTATGAAATATATTGACATAGACAGCGAAATAAATGTCGGTGATTTTGTCATTACATCGGGGGGGAATCTATATCCCCGAGGAATTGCCGTAGGCAGTGTGGTTGACGTTTTCCTCAGCGACAGCGGGCTTTCTCAGAGCGCGGTAATAGAGCCTGCCGTGGACATATTCAGCGTTACCGATGTGTTTGTAATTACCTCTTTTGACGGTCAGGGGGTGACGCCGTGACATTCCCCGGATTCGGGCGAAGGCGCGGTACAGGCTGGAAACCGTTTTTGCGGTGGCTTTGCTATTTTTTAATTCTTCTGTTCTTTTTTATGCTGATGAGCGGCGGATTTTTCCCTCGGTGGCAACCGATTTTTATAATTCCTTTGGCGATTGCCGTGGCAATGCACGAGCGTGAATTCGGCAGCGCGATTTTTGGTGTGTTTTGCGGCTTTATGATTGACATTGCCTGCGGAAATCTTTTCGGAATGTCAAGCGTGTGGCTTATGCCGTGTGCGTTGGCAGTTTCTTTACTTGTAATGCACCTAATGCGCCCGAATTTCATAAATCACGCATGGATGGCGGCGGCGACCTGTCTTATTATGGCGTTCATGGAATATTTTTTTAAATATTTTATATGGGATTTCCCTAATTCCGGTATAATTTTAAAAAACTATATAATACCCTCATACATTTGGGCTGTTCTGTTTTCGCCGGCGGTTTATTTTTTAGTTAAAGCCGTGTATATTCGTTTCGGGGACGGCGAGCCGGAGAGGTATAATGAAATTGAGGAGCGGGAAAGCGATGATTGAGAGTGATATGTGGTTTTTACGCTGTCATATAAATTCCAAAAAAATAAATGTTTAATGAAGTTGATATATTGATGAAAAATTGTTTTCCTAATATTAATCAAGGAGAAAAACATGAATCTGCCAAACCTCCCCGGCGACGGGAAACTCGATAAACTGAATTTTTTAATCAGGTTTACGGTGCTGATTGTTATTATGTTAGTATTTGGGTTTTTGGGTGTGACAAGGCTTATGAAAATCCAGATTGTTGACGGCTCTTATTACGCCAGCCGTTCGCAGACGAATTTTACGGCTACCCAGTCGATTCAGGCGGCGCGGGGGCAAATTTTTGATTCTGAAGGGCGACCGCTTAATACTAATAAGACAGTTTATAAGGTTATTGTGCAGCGGGCGTTTTTCCCTTACGGAGAGGAAAACGAAATAATAGAGCGCACCCTTTCTATTTTGGACCAATACGATGAAGTCTGGTTCGACAGCGTGCCTATTACAATGACTGTTCCGTTTAATTTTACCGATGTGAGCGACAGTCAGCTTGACGCTTTTAAAGAAAGAATAGGGGTAAACGTTGACGCTTCCGTGGATAACTGCATAAAAGCGCTGACCGACGCCTTTGAAATAAGCGATGAATATGACGCCGCAACTGCCAGAGCTATAGCCGGAGTGCGATATGAAATGCAGTTGCGCGATTTTTCTCATAATAACAGATTTACTTTAGCTGAGGATATATCTATTGAAACTTTGGTGAATTTAAAGGAGCGAAACGCAAGCCTGCCCGGCATTGACATAATTGAAGAGCCTATGAGGGTTTACCAAAACGGTCACATCGGAGCGCATACAAGGGGGAGAATCGCGCCTATTTCGGCGGAGGAATACGCTGTACGCCGTGAGCAGGGGTACAGTCTTAACGACACCATAGGCGTAAACGGCATTGAGTTTGCAATGGAAAGTATACTGCGCGGTGAAAACGGTACACGAACCATTGTACGTAATATGCAGGGGATTGCAGTTTCGGACGAAATCACTGTACCGACAAAGCCGGGAAACAGCGTTATGCTGACCATAGACGGTCGCTTTCAAAACGATATGCAGGATATTTTGGCAAATCATATAAGCTGGCTCAGGACAATGGACCAAACCTACAGCAATTCAAGGTATAACAGCAGAGGATTGAACACTAAGGGCGGGGCGGCTGTAGTTGTTGAGGTTAAGACGGGAAAGGTTTTAGCCTTAGCCAATTACCCCTCTTATGACATAAACGATTTAATAAATGATTATGAATTGGTGTACAGTGCCGAGCTTAATCCTATGTTCAACCGTTCGACTATGGGGATGTACCGACCCGGTTCAAGCTTTAAGCCCATAACCTCCGCCGCAGGAATGTATAATAACGTGGTGGACCGTAACTCCGTAGTTGTATGTAACAAGGTTTACAGGTATTTCCCCGACTATCAGCCGGTCTGTACGGGTACTCACGGTGCGCTGAATTTAATAGGCGCGCTAAAGTGGTCATGCAATATTTATTATTACGACGTGGGCAGGAGAACCGGAATTGATTCTCTTGTAGAAGCGGCTTACGGTTTCGGTATCGGGACTAACTTAGGGCTTGAAACCGGCGGGGAAACCGGCAGAATGACCACCCCCGAAAATTATCTGGAGTTAATGGGAAGCCCGCTTACAAGCGGCGATACCATTCAGGCGGCGGTGGGACAGTCGGAAACGCTTGTTACCCCCTTGCACCTTGCCGTTCAGGCGGCTACCTTTGCCAACGACGGTGTTAGGTATAAGCCTTACTTGGTGGATTCTGTTTGGAATTACGACTTCACCGAGCTGATTTATCAAACTGAGCCGCAAATCGCCGCTACTTATGCAACCGAGCGCCTCGACGTTTACTCCGGCATAAAGGACGGTATGATTGCCGTTACCGAGAATATAGTATGGCCTATTACCGATATGAGTCAGTCTCACCTTGATTATCTTCCGCACAAGGCGGCGGTCAAAACGGGTACGGCGGAGGTCGGGGACGGCACATACAACTCGGTAATAATGGGGTATTATCCCGCCCACGACCCTGAAATCGCCTTTTCCGTAGTACTTGAAAACAGTGAGTTTTCCCGCTATATGATTCGCAACATTATAGATTCATATTTTTATGACGCTTACGAGCCTGCCGTAAACGAGGAGGGACTGATAACTTCGCCCTGGAAACGCTGGGATGAGGAAAAAAGACAAAAATTACTAAATTCGTAGCTTAGGGTTTGTAAAAAAAACACAAAAAAAATTACACAAATTCATCAAAACTAACAAAAAAGTGATTATTTATGGAAAATTTTTGGTTTATCTATTTAAAACCAATTAGTTTTGTGATATAATTCTAATCAGGATGGCTTTCAGAATAACAGCGGGCTTTAAAAATTACAGAAAGCGGGAATGATATGAATATTGCGTTAATCGCTCATGATTCAAAGAAAGAATTGATGGTGCAATTTTGCATAGCTTACAGCGGGGTTTTGTCGCGGCACAGCCTTTGCGCTACCGGCTCTACCGGTAAGCTGATTTCGGAGGCGACGGGGCTTCAGGTACAGAGGTATTTGAGCGGTGGTCAGGGCGGTGCGGAGCAGATTGTTGCGCGCATCTCCTGTAATGAAATAGATGTGCTTTTTTTCTTCCGCGACCCTATAAGCGCCAAGGAGAGCGAGCCTAACGATATAATTTTGCTTCGCGTATGCGACGTCAGGAATATTCCGGTAGCTACGAACATAGCCACGGGCGAAGCCCTTATACACGCATTAGAACGCGGCGATTTAGACTGGAGAGACCTTGTCAGGGTTTGACCGACAGTTGACAATGAACAATTGACAGTTGCCGCCCTATGGGCGGCATTTCCTGTTTTGCAAACAAAGTTCATACAGACATTCGGAAAAGATAAGCTCTAAGTGTTCTTCAAATTTTGTCATGGGCTTTACCTCACTTTGAGTAGTGCAAACCGATATGTTAGATAAAGTTTGCGCGGCTTTGAATTGTCAGCCGGGAGATATTATGGAATATATTCCCGATGAAACTGAAATGTAGATAAAAAAGGTTTAAAGGAGTTTTTATGAAATCGGAAAGCGCGAACATATTTATTTTTAAATAATTCTAAAGGAGAATACCATGCCCCTTATTACTAAAGCCCCGCGCGGGACTGAAGATAAGCTTCCCGCTGACATATACAAATGGCATACTGTTGAGAAAATCGCAAAAGCCGTGGCTGAAAGCTACGGCTGTAAAGAAATTCGTACCCCAACGTTCGAGCATACCGAGCTTTTTCAGCGCGGAATCGGCGGCACTACCGACGTGGTGCAGAAAGAAATGTATACTTTTGAGGATAAAAAGGGAAGAAGTATAACCTTAAAACCCGAAGGCACGGCGGGCGCGGCGCGGGCGGCAATTGAACATGGGCTGACGGCTCAGGCTTTGCCGCTGAAATTATTTTATTTTACAAGCTGTTTTCGTTATGAAGCGCCGCAAAGCGGCAGGCTTAGGGAACACAGGCAGTTCGGGGTGGAGTTCTACGGCGCTAATAAGCCATTAGCCGACGCTGAGGTAATTAGCCTTGCAAATGATGTTTTTGCGCGATTGGGGCTAAAAGGGCTTGCTCTTGAATTAAACAGCATAGGTTGCCCTGATTGCCGCATAGAATATAAAAATGAATTAATAGATTTCTATAAAAAACAGAAATTATGCCCGCTTTGCTCCGAGCGGCTTGAACGCAACCCATTACGGTTGCTTGACTGCAAAAATGACGATTGCCGCGAAATCAATAAGAACGCGCCGTTCATTACAAAGTACCTTTGCGGGCATTGTGAAACTCATTTTGAAGCGGTTAAGAGTGCGTTATGCGAGCTTGAAATTAATTTTACGGAAAATCCGCGCTTGGTTCGCGGGCTTGATTATTACACTAATACGGTGTTTGAATTTAAGTCGCAAAGCCTCGGCGCACAGGATACCGTCTGCGCGGGTGGGCGTTACGACGGCTTGATTGAGGAGCTTGGCGGCAGTCGGGTTTCGGGAATGGGCTTTGGTATGGGTCTCGAGAGGCTTATTCTTGTCATGCAGAGTCAGGGTTTGGAATTTGAGCCTGCCAAAGGTTGTGATTTATATATTGCTGCGCTTGATGAAAAAGCCGAGGCGGTAGGCATGAGGCTTGTAAAGGAACTGCGGGAGCAGGGATTTTGGGCTGAAACCGACCTTGCGGGCAGGGGACTGGGAGCGCAGATGAAATACGCCGATAAGCTTGGCGCACGGTTTTCTATGGTTTTGGGAAGCAATGAAACAGAGAGCGGGAAAGCCGTGATTAAAAATATGCAAAGCGGTGAAAAGCTTGAAGTAAGCTTTAAAGACAATTTCGCCGAGAAGGTAAATACGCTGATTTTAGGGTTATAATCGGTTGCCCCCGAGTTAAAGTTTTGCGTCCTGATGTCTATTTCTGTATTGGCAGGTTTATAATTATGCTTGAGAAAATTCTAACCCAAAAGGACTGCGCCGATTGCCGCTTTTGCTGCACTTTTGATCGTGATGATATATGGGAAGTGCCGCTAATCGACGATGATTTGGCGCGGTTAATACCTGGGAAATATAACTTAGACATCGGGTATGAATTTGTTAACGGCAACCGTGTTTTTGAAATAAGCTATGATGAAAAAGGGGAGAGCCGTTGTCCTGCTTTTAGGGAGAACGGTTGCGGGCTTTTGGAAGACAGACCTTTCGATTGTAAAATCTGGCCTTTCCGCGCTATGAAATTAGGGGAATTTACCGTAATTACCGTTTCGCCGTTTTGCGAAAAGGTGAATCAACTGCCGCTTTGGGAGCTTGTAAAATTTGTAAACGAGGAGCTTGCTGAAAAAATAAAGGCGAGGATGGAAAAATATCCGGGGCAGGTAAAGGATTATATTTTCGGTTATGCAATTTTGAAAGTAATAAATTGAACACCCGTATAAGTACGGGTGTTCAATTTTTAAAGTTATGTTAAGATTAAATCATCAAAAATTTTATGAGGTGATTTACTATGTTAAACTATTTAAAAAGCAAAATCAAGGAAATTCAACAAGGAAGAATTAAGCCTGCTTACGCTTTTGCGTGTGCTGCGGAGGAGGGCAATCACGACTGTGAGTCGCCGCAAAAGCCCGGTTTTTATCAAATGGCGTATCCCGGGGATATTTATGTTACCGGAGAGGAGCTAACGGCATGTTTCCGTGACGGTGACGAAGAATTTGTAGACGATATTAAGGATCCTAATTACGAGGTTGACTACCGTCAATGGTACAGAGGTTTCATTAAAAAGCTATATTTAGATTTTAAAAAAAAACACATTAATGAACCATGCGCGTTATGCGGGGGGAAATATTATAAAGGATTTTTAGAGGGTGATAAGCAGTGGGGTTTCTCTATAGACCATAAGATATCCGTCAAGCATCATTATAACAGCCTTGGCGGGAATAAGCACGATTATAAAGCCAATAAAGAGTGGTTTAACGATATAAACAATTGGCAACCCGCCCACCGCTCCTGCAATTCGAGAAAAGGCGGATGAGAAATTCACATTAACGGTGCGAAGACTTTCAAAAGCGAACAAAGCAATCTTTTACTGAACGGCGTTTCTTCAATCTGCTCCCTTGTCACCTTTCGGGATTTTGAGAGCGCCGTTTCAAAAGACTCTTTGGCTTGCAGTACGGCTTTTGAGCCGTAAATCCATACTCCGTTCTCAAAGTGAAGATAAAAACTGCGGTAGTCGAAATTAACCGTTCCGACGATGGCTTTTTCGTCGTCGGAAACGATTGATTTTGTGTGCATGAAACCGGGCGTAAACTCGTAAATCTTAACTCCGGCTTCTATTAAGTCTTTGTAATTTGACTGCGTCATGTAGTAAATTAATTTTTTATCGGGAATCCCCGGGGTAATGATTTTGATTTCAACGCCGCTTTTTGCCGCACGTATAAGGGCGTGCATCATGTTCTCGTCAAGGATTAGATAAGGGGTGCAGATACAGACATATTGGGTGGCGTTTGAGATTATGTTTATATACGCACTTGAGGAGATTAAGTCCTGTATAAGCGGTTCGTCGGAAAAAGGGACTACATACCCGTCGTGGTTGGCACGGAAATCTGTCAGGTATTCGGCGTATTCTGGCGGCTGGTCTGTAGTAAAGTTCCAGAGTTGTAAAAACATAACAGTCATGCGGTTTACCGCGTCGCCCCGAAGTAAAATCGCGCTGTCTTCCCAAATGCCGAAACGGTTCTTTTCTCCGATATATTCATCAGCTATATTTATTCCTCCCGTGAAAGCTACTTTACCGTCGATTATGCAGATTTTCCTATGGTCGCGGTAGTTAAGGAATTTATCAAGGGAGGGCTTATAAGGGTTAAACACTGCGGCTTTGAAACCGAGCTTACGTAATTCTACCGTAAAATCGTTTGAAACGCCGCCAATTGAACCCATATCGTCATACATCACACGGATTTCAACGCCGTTATTTTGCTTTTCAACGAAAATCTGTTTAATCGTTTCCCACATTTCACCGTCGTTTATAATGAAATATTCAATGAAAATGAATTTTTTAGCCTTTTTTAACTCGATAATAAGCCTTTCAAAAAACAATTTCCCCGGACAGAAATACTCGGTTTCTGTGAATTCGTAAATATCTGTTTTGCAACTTTCCATTATATAAAAAGCCTCCCTCGCGGTATGCGGGGATTTGGTTGAAATACGTTCAAGAAGTTCATGGTTTGACGTTATGAATTCTTCGGCGGTTTGATAGGCGGCGGAGAGCCTGGCGGTATGTTTTTTGTTTAAGCGGGAACGCCCGAACATAATATAAAACACTGCGCCGCAAACGGGGAATGCCAGTACCGGAATCAGCCAGGCAATCTTAAACATAGGATTATAGTTTCGGTTGATAATTCCTATAACAATGATAATGTTAAGCAATATAAACAAAATGAAAATCGGAGCAAAAAGACCCGACAGAAAAATCATAATCGAAGCGATTAGCGCAATTTCAAAAAAGATTAACGCACTTACGACAAACGCCCGACCGGTCAGTAGTTTTAAAATTTTACTCATAATAGACCTCCCCGTAAACCTGCTCGTTCAGAGTTTTCGAGGAGGTCTGATATTCTTACTTATCCAATCTGCCGCTTCCGCCTCGTCGCTTTTTAAAAGAGTGTGCCTTTATGACCGACTCGTAAATACTCAAAATACTTTTAGCCATATTGGCGCAGTTGGCGTTAAGCACCGAATTACGCGCCGACGCACCAAATTCAGCCGCTTTATCTTTTGGCAAATCGCGTATTTTTTTTAGATGTTCATACATTTCGACGCCGTTGTTGAAATTATAACCGTTGACGCCGTCAACCACTTGCCCAGTATTAAGCTCATCGCGTATATGCAAAACAGGAAGCTCCATAGCCATAGCTTCAAGCATTGAGATTGAATTGGTGTCGCTTAAAGAGGCGGTAATATAAGCATCGCAGGCGGTGTAATAAGGTGGGAGCTTTTCATGCTCAACCTTACCCGCCAAAGTCACAGAATGAGAAATTCCGAGAGTTTTGATTTCACTTTCGTGCTGATTATAAAAAGGACCGTCGCCGATTATTAAAAGTTTTAATTTGTCGTTGGGTTTAACGTGATTTGCCCATTCCCTCAGCAACCAGGAAACATTTTTCTCTTTTCCGAGACGCCCGCAAAAAGCAATAATTGCCTCGTCGTCTTTGTAGCCGAATTTTTCACGGTATTCACGTCTTATTTTTGGGGGGAAGTTAGCGGGATTGAAAATGTCGATTTCGACAGGATTGGGAATTACATTGACAGGCTTTTTCACACCGCATTTCCAAAAAAACTCCTCAACTTTTTTCGACGGACCGGTAAGTGCGCCCGCCGCGCTCGCGAGCGCTTTAGAGTATTTATGGTATACGCCGGTGACGAATTTGCACAAATGCTTGTTGGCTACATAATAAACGTATTCGTCGTACATGGTATGCAGGGTGTAAACCAACGGGATTTTCAGGGTTTTGGCTATTATAATACCCGACATGCCTATACCGAATTCATTGTGTATATGAATTATATCGGGCATGAATTTTCTTATATGGCGAAGCCTTTCTATGCTTATCGGAGAGGCTACGTCGTAGTTATAAATTTTCTTTAGTCTGACGGCGGGGCAGTACATAACGTTGTCCTCGGTTTCGTGTTTTTTTACCGTAGAATCCGCCGTGACAATAAGAACCTTGTGACCCAGTGCCTCCAAGCCCTCTTTGAGCGATTTAACATGGGTAACTACTCCGTTTATTACCGGAAGGTAGGTTTCTGTAAAAAGCGCTATTTTCATATATTTCACCTAAAAAATTATACCGACTTTGGTTTTCATTATATCACACATTTATTTTTTTGTCAAAAATTTTGAATAATTGACAAGAAGTGCTTCATAGGCTTAATGTACGGCATAAAACTATAAAATATGCTTTTAAAAAAACTATGAAGGACGGATTTCCCCATGTTTTCGGTTTTAATTCAGTCGGCGCTGCAAAATTTGCTTTATTTAGCGCTGCACCTTGAAAATAACGGAGTGTTCCCCAAACAGCTTTCCAAAAAGGAAGAAAGCGAGTGCCTTGAAGCTATAGCGGGTGGCGACCCGTCGGCGCGTAATAAGCTGATTGAGCATAATCTGAGGTTAGTGGCTTTTATAGTACGTAAAAATTACACTGACTCAAAAGAGCAGGATGATTTAATTTCTATAGGGACAATCGGGTTGATTAAGGCGGCGGAAACGTTTAACCAGAGTAAGAAAATAAGTTTCAGTACTTACGCGAGTAAGTGTATAGATAATCAAATAAAAATGTACTTCCGCAAAATAAAAAAACATTCGGCAGAAATTTACATGAACGAACCCATCGACACCGACAAAGACGGCAATCAGATTACAATTGCCGATATATTCAGCGACCCTTTGAATTTGGCGGACGAGGTTGACCTGCTTATTAATTTCAGGAAACTTTACGAATACATAAATGAGAGCCTTGAAGAACGCGAAAAGCTTATTATAAGCAAACGTTACGGGCTTAACACCGGCAACAACGGCGTCGCCGCCAAAGCTATGACCCAGCGGGAGGTAGCGGCGCAACTTAAAATATCAAGGAGCTATGTTTCAAGGATTGAAAAAAGAGCGTTGCAGAAACTGAAAGACAGGTTTGACGGAAAGAACTAACTCGAATGTTTTGTTTTAATACATATTTTAAGTTCACTCCGGATAAGTTTTCCTGATATATTCGTCAATTGCATCGGCTACAAGGCGTGAATGTCGAACCGCTTCTACTACGGTTTTTGCACCGGTTACCACATCGCCGGAAGCAAAAACGCCCTCACGGGTGGTATTACCATAATCGTCCGTTACCACCAATCCGCTTTGTTTTACATCAATTCCTTGCGTGGATGAAACAATCAGTGACCGCGGCCCCTGACTTATGGCTATTATGACCGAGTCAGCCGGGAAAAGCTGTTCAGAGCCTTCCACCGCCTCTACCGTTTCGCTTCCGTCTTGGTTTACAGATATGCGCGAGTCGGCTAAAATTACCCCCTCATCGGTAAATTCTATAGGGACTTTCATCATTTCAAACCTTACGCCGTCTATTTTGGCGTACTCAACTTCAACCCCCCGCGCAGTAATGGAAGATTCATCTCTGCGGCAGATTATGGTCGCTTCACGGCTACTGTGCCGCAGGGCTGTCCGCGCCACGTCCATTGCTACATTTCCCGCGCCTATGACCGCAACCCTGTCGCCCAGTCGGTAAACATCGGGGTTTTTTAAGTACTCAATGGCATAATGGACATGTCCTAAGCTCTCGCCTTTAATATTAAGTTTTAAAGGTTTCCAAACTCCGGTTCCCATGAATACCGCACGGAAACCGTCACGAAACAGCTCGTCAACAGCTATATTTGTGCCTATGGTGGTGTTGGGGCGTATTTTTACGCCTACTTCGGTCAACATTTCCGTTATGCGGTCAAGAACTTTCTTAGGCAGACGGAACTCCGGTATGCCGTAGCGAAGGATTCCGCCTATTCTGTCCTGCCCCTCAAATATAGTGACGTCATAGTTTTTCGCCGCTAATAAAAACGATATGACAATGCCTGCCGGACCGGAACCTATTACCGCGACCCTTCCACGGGTTTTTAGCGAAGGTTTGGGCTTATAGAGGTTAAAATAAAAATCAGAGATGTACCGCTCAATGGCGCTGACCTGAACCGGTATACCTTTTTTACCTAACACGCAATGACCCTCGCACTGCTCTTCCTGCGGGCAAATATAACTGCAAACTAAGGAAAGCGGGTTGTTGTTAAACAACAGCTCACCCGCCTGTTCCACCTTGCTGTCCAAAAGCAGGCGTATAGCCTCCTTTATGGGGGTGCCGACCGGACAACCCTTTGTACAGAGCGGGTTTTTACATTGTAAACACCTTTTGGCATCGTCAATTATATGTCTGCTCAAATAAGTCCTTCCTTTCCAAGGCGGTTTAGCTTCCTAATTATAATTTTAAATTAAACAGAGCGAAAAGTCAACCTATATTTTGTTACGGATTTTTTTATTTTTCAAAAAGACTTGAAAACATACTAAACATTGTGATAATATAAGTATAAGAGTAGGTTTTAAAGTTAAAAAAGCTTAAAAGGGGGACATTTACTTGAAAATATCAACAAAAGGTCGTTATGCTTTGCGAATGTTGTTGGATTTAGCGATTCATAAAGACGAGGGATTCATATCGCTTAAAGAAGTCGCCGAAAGGCAAAAAATATCAAAGCAATATTTGGAGCAGATTGTCTCCTTGTTAAATACTTCAAATATCCTGCGCTCTAACCGAGGAAAGCAGGGCGGATATATGCTGGCGAAAGACCCGTCGCAATGCACAGTAGGTCAGGTACTGCGAATTACCGAGGGGAGTCTTGCTCCCGTCGCCTGCCTTGAAGATGAAATAAATCAGTGCGAACGCGCCGGAAACTGCAAGACGCTGACTGTTTGGGAGGGGCTTTACAGAGTTGTCAATAATTATCTTGATGGGGTTACCCTGCAGGATATATTAGAGCAAAATCAGGGGCTTAACAGAGCGGATAATTATAATATTTAAGGCGCACTGCTAAGATAAACGGTCACTGAAATACAGTAAAACAAATAAGCCTTTTTTCGACATCACCCGACAATCACATGTTCGTCACGTTGTAATCACAGTTGTTTGTGATAATTAATACTGTTAATCAATCTGTAAAGGTGATATTATGTTTTTTAAAAAGCAACAAAATACAAGCGCTGAAGACATTTTAAAAAGTATTTTAAATCAGCCTGATTTAAATGTCTTTGCCGTACGCGGAAGGCAATGCGATGTGATTTTTACTAATAACGCGGCAAGAGCTTCTTTGGGTTCCGACTTGGATTTGTCAAAAGGGTGCGAAATGAGCTTTGCCAAGTATTATAAAAACTTATGTGTTAATTGCCCTTACGGTAAGAAGAACGGCAAAACAGGGGCGGCTTCTTTTGAGATTAAGGCTCAGTCCGGGCGTACCTATACGGCAAGTTGCAGGACTGTTCAGTGGTTTGACGATGAGTCTGCCGTCGTTTTCTTTACGCGGGATATAACTAAGGAAAAAGAGGTCAACGAGCGGTTGTATGCGCTTGCTTACCTTGACCAGCTTACGGGGGTTCCCAACAGGCGAAAGTTGCAGGAGGATTTTGCCGCTTTAGAGGAAATAATCGCTAACGGTATGCTCTGCGGAATTGTCGCGTTATTCGACCTTGACCATTTCAAAGCGGTTAATGATACATACGGTCATAATACCGGAGACCTTATTCTTCGCCGCCTTGTTGAGCATTTGCAGGCGAACAGCGATTTTAACGGTCATTTATATCGTCTAGGCGGCGATGAGTTTGTACTCTTATTCTCGGACTCACCAGACAAGTTTAAGTCCGAGGAGGCAATGATAAAGCATTATGAAGGGCTTTTATCGGCAGCGCTGTATTCCTATACCCTGCCTAATATTGAGGTGTCGTGTACTCTCAGTATCGGTGTTTCTCATTTCCCGAGGCATGGCTCTACCTTGTCGGAGATTTTGCGAAAAGCCGATATAGCCATGTATAAAGCCAAAACTAACGGACGCAATCAGGTATATATCTTTGAGGATAAATATGACGCCGCTCAAAAATTCAAGGATTTATTCATTAATTTGCAACCTGTGCTTTACGCTTCAAGGCAGACTTTCGGCTATGAATTGGTTGACCGCGGAAATGACGGGGAAACCGAAGAAAACACTGTAAATCTAAGCGGGGTCAACCGTACTTTTGACGCGCTCGGGCTTGAAGATATTAAAAACGAACTACGTTTCTTTATCTCTTTTTCGCCCCAATTGTTAAATCCCGCCGTGTCAAAGACCCTGCACAGAGATAAGTTTATTGTTCAGGTAACCCTTCCCGATAATGTCGCCAAAAGCGACGTCGAGGACTATTTGAAATTGCGGAAAAGCGGATATAAATTGGCGTTTATCGGTCTCACTGAAACAAACGGGGTAAAAGAGGTCTTGGCTCTTGCCGACTTTTGCAAGTTTAACACCGAGAAAACCAATCTTGAAGACCGTAAAAAAATTATACAACAAAACCCTAAAATAAGATTTATCGCGACTGAAATAGACGCGCCGGAAGATTATATAAGGGCGAAAAACGCCGGATTCAGTCTGTATCAGGGTTTCTTCTTCAGTCAGCTTCAGCCCGAACTGACAAGGAGAACCAAAGATATAGGTCCGACGGAAGCCAATTATCTGCGCTTGTTAAAGCTTACCAGTACTGAAGGTTATATGAACTTCAATGAAATCAGCACGATTATCTCCTCTGATGTGGCGCTGACTTATAAGCTTTTGCGTATTTTGAATTCTGCGGCGGTGGGACTTCGCAACGTCTCGTCGGTCTCGATGGCTGTGTCTTATTTGGGAGAAGAAAACCTTAAACAATGGATAGCCGTGCTTGCGCTTAGGGGGATTGCCGAGGGACAGCCTATGGAACTTGTCAGAATGTCGTTAATAAGGGCGCGTTTCGGAGAATTATTAGCTTCGCATTTCCCTATAAAACAAGACCCCAAAAAGGTTTTTATGGTCGGAATGTTGTCGCTTTTACATATCGCATTTGAAATGACCAAGGCGCAACTTTTGGAGGAAATACCGGTATCGGAGGAAATTCGGGAATCGTTGCTTACAAACGAGGGGGTTTACTCAGGCTTGTTGCGTTTCTTTGAGAATTACGAGTACGCTAACTGGGACGATATAACCCCGTTTATTGAAAGCAATAAGCTTAATTCTCAGTTAGTCAACGATTCGTATATTGCGGCTACAAAATGGTATAACGATTTAACGGAATCATAAATTTTTTAAAACATTACATATAATGAATTTACGCCGCCCTTATTATAAGGGCGGCGTAAAAAATTAAAATAAAAACACCATAACATATTATAATATTACACACCGCTCAATTTACTGTTGTTTGGGAATGGATTAACGAAAACCCTTGTGGCAAGCTCGTTATCAAGGGAAAGTAACAATCCCTTGTCATTACCTATCATTTGAATTCTGCTTAAAATATCAGAGGCGTTAGCCTCTTCCTCTACCTGCTCATTAACATACCACATAATGAATTGATAACAGGCATGGTCGTTTTCCTGCATAGCAAGGCTTGCTATAGCGTTAATAAGCCTTGTGACTTTTTCTTCGTGAGCTAAAACCGATTCAAAGACCTCTTCAATACCGGAAAATGAATCCGTAGGTTGCGGTATAGCTGAAAGAACCGGAACAGCACCTCTGTCTAAAATATATTGGTAGATGTTTATACCATGAGCCATTTCTTCTTTCGCCTGTGCAAATAGCCAGTTAGCTGCACCTTTTAAGGCTACGCGTTCCATGCAGGCAGACATAGAGTGATATAGATATGCCGAATAATACTCTGCATTTACCTGTTCGTTCAATGCTTTAGCCAATTTTTCACTAATCATTTTTTTACCTCCGAAATTTTTATTTATTAATTTTATCCCAAAGCCACATCTAACACCATCATCAATAAAAATCCGACCATAACGCTCAGGGTTCCCGTATGGGAATGTCCGTCCAAACGTGCTTCGGGAATTAATTCTTCCACTACCACATATAACATTGCCCCTGCCGCGAAAGATAACAACCACGGCATGACAGGAGCAATCCAAACAGCCAACAGCACCGCCAAAATTCCAAAAAACGGCTCAACCGCACCGGATAAACACGATATTAAAAAGGCTTTGCCTGTCGAAACACCGTCCTGACGCAAAGGAAGTGCAATCGCCGCGCCCTCGGGGAAGTTTTGGATACCTATACCAACCGCAAGCGCGATGGCAGCAGTATACATTGCAGGGTCATCATGCTGTGCCGCCAACGCAAAAGATAAGCCGACAGCCATACCCTCCGGTATGTTATGTAAAGTAACCGCAAAAAACAAAAGCGTTGAGCGCTTTGATTTTATATCAAGTCCTTCTTTAATACCGGATTGAAGATGAAGATGAGGAATAAGGCTGTCTAAACCGAGCAGAAATAAAACTCCGAGGGTAAAACCGCATGCCGCAGGTATCCAGCCCGCTAACCCTCGAGCCTCCGCTTCTTCGATAGCGGGAAGCAGCAAACTCCATATTGAAGCCGCTATCATTATGCCTGCCGCGAATCCCATTGAAATCTGTTGAATTTTGCCCGCCGATGTTTTCCGAAAAACAAATACTGTTGCGGCTCCCGTACATGTCATTACGAAAATAAACCCCAAACCACCGCCTATTGTTAAAAGTGATTGCATGAAGTCCCCGTAGCCTCCTGTTATTAAGCATGTCTTTGATTTAATTTTTGCGTATCTAAAGTCAATTTGGCTGTATTTAATACAGGTTGGTTAGATGTTACTGTTCATATTTGCATATCTTGTTTTTCCCGGTTCTTTTAGCGGCGTAAAGCGCGTTGTCCGCGCCGGATATAAAATCGCGTATAGTGCTTTCCTGCATCGGCGTAAGCGTATTTACACCTATACTTATGGTTATATGCGCGGTTTTATTATTGCTGTTAAAAGGGATTAAATCTTTCTCAACGCTTGTACGCATGTTCTCCGCAACGCTTAAAGCGCCGCTTATATCGGTATCCGGCAAAAGTACGATAAATTCTTCCCCGCCCCAACGAGCTACAACGTCAACCGAGCGTTTCAAGGTTTTTTTGATGGTGCTTGCCACCGTCTGCAAAGCCTCGTCACCCTGTAAATGCCCGTAACTGTCATTGTATATTTTGAAATCGTCTATATCAATAACAAAAATACTGATAGGCATTTGATTTCTTTTGGCGTGCTCCCATAATATGTTCAGCTGGTGTTCAAAAACCCTCCTGTTATATATACCGGTCAGTTGGTCAATCTCACTGAGCTGTTTTATTGTATCTATCAAATTCAGCATTTTGAAAAGGTTACGGATTCTCAGCTTAACTATGGCTGGACTGAAAGGCTTTGTAATGTAATCAACCGCCCCTAAATTAAGTCCTTTTTCCTCGTCCCTGTTATTCCCCAGCATCGAGATGAAGATAACGGGAATATCCCTTGTCCTCTCGTCGTTCTTCAACAGGGAAAACACTTCATAACCGTCCATTTCATCCATAACTATGTCAAGCAGTATAATATCGGGCAAATATTCCCTCGCCACCTCCAAAGCGTCTCTGCCGTCGGTTGCCGCGTATATGGTGTAGTCAGGACTAAGTATGTGGGTTAAGGTTATGATATTGGCGCTTTCGTCGTCTACGATGAGCAGACTGTTTTTTTCTGCCTTTTTCATAACTGCTCACCTATCTTTCCGTAAAGTTGTCCTTGATTTCAGAAAGCGCCGCAAGCGCCTGTTTGAATTTGAAACGTTCTATTTGGCGCACCAGCTCTTCAGTTCCCGGTACAGCGTGAAGCTCGTCAAGCAAATGTATACATTCCGGATTATGGTTTTTCAGCATCGGTTCTAACCGCAGGAAAAGGTCGAATACCTCTTTCACATCCGGAGAACCTTTCGGATTTTTGCTAACGCCCAGCATGGGTTTCAATTTCAAAAGTACCGAATTCAATTCGCCCTCTAAAGCGGCAAGGAGTTCGGGCGTAAGCAGGTTTGTCCCGCCTGACAGCATTACTTCCGCATTAGCTGCGGCGGTTCTGAGCGCCATTTCTCCAATCTGTCCGGCATTACCTTTAATAGAATGGATTAATCTGTGTGCCCGCTTTATTTCGCCGTTATCAAGCGCGTTTTGAATTTCGGCAAAGGTTTCCCGGTTATCCCGGACGAAATAAAATTTTAATTGCTTTTCCAGTGTTTCATCATCACTACTATTTTTGTTTTTGCTTTCAGGCGAAAGGCTTATTGCGGACAGATGGTTCATAAGGCATTTCCACAGCTCCTGCGATGTAAAAGGTTTGCCCAAATGCCCTGACATTCCGCTTTTCGCGTATAAATCCAAATCGTTGACCATGATATTTGCCGTCAGCGCCACAATAGGGGTTTTTACGCCTAAGGCGGCGATTTTACCTGCGGCTTCCAGTCCGTCCATGACCGGCATGTGTATATCCATGAAAATCAAATCGAAAGGCTTTTCACCTGCATTAACACGCTCGGCGACAAAATGAACCCCTTCCTTACCATTATGCGCTACCACGGGTTTTAATCCGACCCTGTCAAGGTGTTCGCAAATCACATGCTGATTCATGTAATTATCTTCGCATATCAGAACATCGCCTTTAAAGTTGGGTTTTTCAATATTGTTGAATATGGCGGTATCTATTTCTTCCGTTACGGGCGCGTCTATCATTCCGAACTTCAGCACAAAGCTGAAACGGCTACCGACGCCCTGCATACTGTCCACTTCAAGCTGTCCGCCCATCATTTCAATAAAATTTTTGGCTATGGGAAGCCCCAACCCCGTGCCGCCGTATTTGCGCGAGACGCTTTCGTCTGCCTGCATAAAAGGCTCAAATATAACCTTGACCTGTTCGGGGCTCATACCTATACCGCTGTCTTTGACCTCAAAATGGATTGTTATGCTGTCCTCATCGGTTCCCTTTATTGACGCCAAAAGCTTAACTGTGCCGATATTGGTAAATTTAACGGCGTTGGAAAGCAGGTTGATTAGAATTTGATATAGCCTAATCGGGTCGCCGACTAATTTTTTCCCTATAGACGGCTCGGCATAGCAATAAAGCGCGATTCCTTTTTCCGTTGCTTGGGGCATGATTCCCGATTGGCAATGGATAAAAATATCGTGTAAGTCAAAAGGGATTGACTCGAGTTCCATACGCCCTGATTCAATCTTTGAAATATCTAAAACGTCGTTTATGGTTTGCAACAACCATTTAGCGCTTTCCGCGATATTGTCGAGGTATTGCTTGGTTTTGTCGGAAATATTGTCGTCTTGCGCGAGCTCGGAGAATCCGATAATACTGTTCATCGGTGTGCGGATTTCGTGGCTCATATTCGCCAAAAAGGCGGTTTTGGCACGGTTAGCGGCTTCGGCGGCGTCCATAGCTTGATTGATTTCGCTCAAATACTTTTTTTGCTCCCTTAAATCCATGGCATACTCTGCGACTAAGAATTTGTCCGTATGCTTAACGCAGACAAGGGTAACATCACAGGGCAGGGGAGTACCGTCCGAGGTTTGATGCATCCATTCAAAGTTGCAATAGCCCTTGTCAAACGCTTTTTTGAGCCATATGTCACGCATCTCCCTGCTGTTTCCGCCGTCGGGCTGAAACTCGGGTGAAATTTTATGAACCTTGCTATTCAAGTCTTTCAGACCTTTTAAACCAAATAAGTTCAACGCTTCGGGATTGCAGTTTACAACGGTCATACTTTCATCCCACAACATACAGCTCACCGGCGTAGCGTCAAGCAAAAGTTTAGCGTACTTATCAATCTCGCGCATACGTTCAAGAACTGTTTCGATTTCACGAAAATCCTGCATGTGGCATATTAAAATCGCTTTGTTTTTATACATTGAGCGGACGGCGGTAACCCTGCACGAAAACGTTTCGCCGCTCGGGATAAAATGTACCCAGTCAAATTCAATAAATCCTTTTTCAAAGGCGTCTTCAAGATGCTTTAAGCCTAATATGGCAGACTTTTCTCCGCATGGCTGGGTTTCGGGCGAATAGGAATGGAAATCCCTCAAATATGTTGCCTTATCGGATTGTCTGAACATTTTTAATGCAACTTCGTTGCAGTCAAGGGCATTTAGATTTTCATCGAAAAAGTTTACGCCAAGGGGAGAGGAATGGAGCATGAGTTGTGCGCGCTCGTCCGCTTCGCGAATCTTTTCATAGAATTCCTTTTCTTCCCTCAAATCACGGGTAATAGCCACCACAAGATACTCTTTTTTATATTTAACGCGGGTCAAAATAATCTCACATGGAACCGGTTCGCCGTTTAGCTTTTGATGCACCCACTCAAAACGACATTTCCCCTCTTCTAAGGCTTTTTTAACATTTTGCAAACCTTTTTCATAAGAGCGGCTGCCATCGGGCTGATATTCCGGTGAGAGCTCCCAAAACCTCTTAATATATTCATTTCTATTGGACAAATCGAATAATTTCGCCGACATTTCATTGGTTTCTAAAAGCTCCATTTTATCGTTCCAAAAATTCACAACAGCAGGTAAAGCATTGTGCAATAGGTGTCGAAGACCCTCTGCCCGCTCCTTTTTGATGTTAATCCGAGTGAGAACAATGCTTAAACCTATTGCCATAAGTAGCCCGAGAATAATAAGAAACCACATGATAGTACTCAAAGAGCTGTAATACTCGTCTACATCAATCAAAACACCAAGATACCAACCATTTTCAAGCCGTTTTATTGAAACCACTTTCATTTGACCTGCATAATCTTTAACCTCGCGGTTTTTAATAACGCCGGTCTGCTCAAGTTCATCTGCAAGCGCCACAACTCCGCTTGGCGTATCGCGTAGTGAAACACCCCAAAGCTGCGGATCTCCGTGCGCCATAACTGTCAGGTTTTCGTCAAACAGAACCCAACTTGTTATATCATCAATGTTGTTATAAACAGAAAATTCATAAATTCTTTCAAGCAAAATATCCAAACAAACAATGGCAATACGTTCACCTTTGTCGTCATAGATACTGCGCGCATAAGTAAAGACCATAAGTTCATCTTCCACATAGTCTACATGATCAACAACCGCGTCCTTATACGGCGGCGTATGCGCTATTTGCCCGCCTGCCTCTTCTGCCGCCGAAAACCACGGGCGGCTCTGCGGAACAAAGTCGCCGTCGCCGTACCAGTCGAAATACTCGCTGTAGATATTATAACCCAATTCGTCAATGAGGCTCTCCTCGTCGTCGTCAAATGTATCAAACCAACCGTAAATGGCAAGAAAACCTGCAACCGCCCCGTCATTGCGCCCATACTCGCCCGTATCCCGCAAGAAATCCTTTACCTGCCCGTAAGAATCCCCATGCAAAATCATTGTACGCACGCTTTCCGCCGCAAAACCCAAAATAGCTTCCAACTCGTTTAAATTATATGCAAGTTTGGATTCTACATTGAAGATAAGGCTTTCAGTTTTTTCTTCTAAATTTTTGCGCTCAATGCCGGCTGTGAACCAATATGAAATAAAAATCATCAGCCCGAAAGCCAACAAAACAAACAATATCTGGTAATAAGGTAAACGCGGCAACCGCGGTTTTTTGGAATGAGAGCGGTTCATATTATAAAGCCTCCCGGATATATTTATGAATTAAAGCGTAAAACGCGGTAAATTGATTACGACTACAGCATAGCACAAAATTCGAGTTTTGTCAACAGCAACCGCGTGCCCCGGTGGGCAATTCCCGCCCACCTACCCTATCGTAAATGCGCCCGGTTCGAGTATTACTACTTGCGGTGCGGGGCAACGGCGAGCCAGCGCAACCTAAATTAACTTAAAATCTATAAGATTTTAAGTTAATTTAGCATATCAAAGATTTTACTTATTCTGTAAAGCATTAATCAAGGTCGGGCAAAAGTTCCGCTACATCTTCTTTGAAAGCCTCATAAAATTCTTCCCTGTTTATTTCGCCCCGCATGTAACCGTCGAGATTTTTTACAAATAAGCTTTGAATTTCAAAATCGTAAGCTTGTACATTGTCGGCTCTCGTATTTCCGGCAATCAAATCCCACGCCTCATAATGATTTTGCCCGCCTAAAAATTCGGAAAATTCCGAATTGTCAAATAGGGGTGTTACTTCACGGTTTACATTTTGGCTGAACATAAAGTCATTGCCGGCAGACTGACTTAATTCATCTGCGACAGTCGGGTCAATACCCATCAAATAATCATTGGTATAAACGCCCGTAGCCCAGTTTTTGAGATGCTCCTCGTCAAAAACGGCAAATTTTATGAAGTCCTTTGCGCCCTCGGGGTTCTGCGCATCGTTCATAGCTGCCAGCCACATGCCGCCCCACTGGTATTGCAACGGTCCGCTGACTAAAGCCCAGTCGCCCGTTGTGTCAGAGCCTTCCATTGTCGGATTCCATACTGAAAAAGGAGAGGAAAAGCCCATAAGCACATACGGAAGTCCCCACGTAGGCAGGAAGTAGCTGAAAATCTGCTTTTCAGAAGAGTCGCTCATGCCGTTGAACCAATTATTCCCCCATGGGGTATAATCATCTTCCAACGGAGGATAGTGACCTATATAGCCGTTATCGTAGAAACGCCTGCTCACGTCAAGTATTTCGTTTAACAGCGGGTCAAATTCAAGCCTGTTATCTATAATCCACGGCTGACTGCGATTATTAAAATAGGGATTAATAAACTCGTTGACGCTGCCCACGATATAGGTATTTCCGTCCGATTGTTCCCGAATAATCGCCGCCGCTTGCTCAAAAGCCGACATATCGCTCATATAGTATTGCTGAATCATATCGGGCTCATCGGTTCCGAAGTATTCAAGCGCAAGGCTTCTGCGGTAGAAAACGCCGCCGGGGGTGGCGTTGTAAGCGATAGCTTTAGTTGTGCCGTAATAAGAAGCTATATCCCGTGCAAATTTATAACCTCCGATTTCATCTGTGAGGGCGTCAAACTCCGACAAATCCATAAGCGCGCCCGGCATTTCAACAAATCTGCGGACATAAGCGGATTCAAGCAATACAACATCGGGGACGTTACCGCCTGAAATCGCGTTTATAAGCGATTCGGCAAACTGATTTTGAGTATCGGGGACCATTGTGAATTCAATGTTTACATTCGGGTTCTTTTCATTATAAACTAACGAAATAATCTTTGTTTCAGGGGTAAATGACCAAAGCTTTAATGTTTGGTCGATTATTAGATTTTCGCTTTCATCTTCGACAACTTCGTCTTCAGCAACTTCAGTTTCAACATTTTCGTTCTCAACGGTTTCGCCAATATTACTTTCGGTAGCGAACGCTGTGCTTGCGCCGTCGAAAGGCTCTTTTAAACCGCAACCGCCCGTAACGCCGAGCAAAAGAACCGCCGACAGCAAAATTGATAAAATCTTTTTCATTTTAAATAACACCCTCTCCAAGCACCAACGAGTGGTGAAATATTTCTCCTATTAATACTTGAACTTTTTTCAAACTATGCTCTTTTTAAGCGTTAAAACCCATGCTGACAGACCCAATGTGGAATAAGCAAGCTGTTTTTTGTCTATCGTTATGGGTTTTCAGTTTACAGGGCAACGGATTTTAATCCCGTTGCCCTGTATTTTTCCTAAGCCTTTAATAGTAAGTATCCAAAATCGCTTTAGCTGTTGCGTTGTCTTCTGTTACGAAATAGAAAAGCCAGTTTGAATTGACCTCAAGTACAGCGCTGTCAAGCTTATACATTTCTTCAGGTCTGTAGTCGCGGAAATCGTCCTTTCGGCTGTCAAGGCGGGCTTGAACAAGGGGTTTGGCGTTTTCGGCTTCGGCGGGTTCATCGAACCTGATAATTAAAAGCTCGTCGGGATAAGCCCCTGAACCGCAAATGTAGTAAGAAACCTCGTATCCGCCTGTAACATTGTCAAGACCGTTAATATAAATATTCAGCTCGTCCTTGGTTTTTTGCACTGCTGACGGAATTTCAACCGCGCTCATGATTTCAAGTGCAATTTCCTCAGTTGATACGCCAAGCGGAATAATATCTTCCGCTTTTGGCGCACAGCCAACCAAAAGGATAATGGCGGTTAAAATAAATATAAATGTTTTTTTCATTTGCCTTAACTCACGGTAACTCTGCATACGGCTCTCTTTCCGGTTTCAGTAAAAGCGGTAATAGTTGCAGTGCCGGATTTTACGGCGGTTACAACGCCGCTCGCATTGACTGTTGCTACGCTTAAATCAGAGGAAACCCAAAAGATAAAGTCGGTCGAATTCGAGGGGGTCAGTCTTGACCTTATTTCTAAGGTTTCGCCTGCTGCGAGTGTGGCAGAGTTTCTGCTCATTTCAATTGCGGTAGAGGTGGCTGCGGGAACGGCGATTCGCACAAAGTTGTCGGGTCTCGCCGCCGTGGTTTTAACGGTATATGTAAGCGCGTTGCCCCTCATGGTGATTCCAAATATGAAACGGTTGCCTGTACCCCCGAGACCTTCTGGGCGGGCAATTACGGAGCTTTTAGACGTAGCGGGGTCAAAAGAACGGATTTCCTTGGCGGTGTTGAAGTAAAGTCTGCCGTTATAAGCCGCTAAACGCGAGAAAGAGGCATTGGAGAATCTGAACTCATTGCTGTTCTCGGTGCCGTCGCGGAACCACACCGATTCAAAGCTGTGGACTGTGGAAGTTTTTCTTGTATTCATATCGAACTTTCTTATATGATTGTTGTTTACTCCGATTCCCGTCACCACGTCGGACGCGAGCCAGTAGAAAGCATCGCCTAATTTTATAACGGCGCTGTTGGCACTTCTGAAAAAGGCTTTGTCATACATGGTGGAATTGGCTTTTGTGAGGGACGTATTCCAGCCGCTGTGCGTGCCTTCGCGCCTCAGAGCGGCGTCCGAAAGCAGAAAATACCTGTGACTGACCAAGCCGTGTAAGTCCTGAATGTTGTCGAAGAGCGGGTCGTTGGCGGTTGTATCAACATTAAACCATCTGCCGTCAATCTTGACCACGTTCCATACATGGTTGATTTCCCCGAGCTTACCTTCAACTATATTACACTCCATACCGAGTTCTTTCATTAAATACATGTAGGCTCTCGCGTAACCGTCGCATACCGAAAGGTTGTTGACTAACGGTCCGAAAGCTGTGTGCGAGTCGGAGCGCAGGGGTACGTTGTTGTTTCTTATCGCGTAGTCAAGGTTTTCTTTGTCATAAGAGGTGTTGAGTACGATATAATCATGTATGGCAAGCGCTTTTTCAAAGTCGGTCTGAGCGGATGCGGCATAGTTCAGCGCCCTTTGTACCTCCTGGTCAAACCGCTGTTTGTTGCGGTTGTACTCGGCTTTGGTCATGCTGTACTCAAAGCCTGAGGCAATTACGGTCAGGTTGCTTACAGTACCGTTGGGATGAAGGCTATATGAAATTCTGACGCTGCATCGTGCGGGAGCTTTAATATGTATTAGCTGCGGATTTTCATCGATTACTTTTAAAACCTCCTGCGACAGCTTTCTGCTGAACGCATTAACGTTGGAAGTTGCTTCGCGAAGCCATTGGGGGTTGTTGCGGACATAGTATTCCAATTCGATTTGTGTTGCGTAATTTTCAAATTGGGCTACCAAATATTCCTCAAAAGACATGGCTGACGGGTCAATTCCCGAAGCGGACGAAACGACGGGCGTAACAGCCACTATTTGAAGGACCATTACCACAGGCAGAAATAGAGATACCAGTTTTTTAATTGTTTTCATGCTTTCCTCCTGAAAATTTCTTAAATTTTTAATAATGGGTTTTTGTAATTACCCTAATGTAATACTATAATAACAAATTTTCACATAAAAAGCAATGTATTTTATGATATATTTATAATAAATTTACATTTTCACATTGACTTACCGCCATAAATATTATATAATGAGGCTGATATTGTCCTTTAGCTTAAAAAAGATATTTTTTAAATTGAACGATTATAATGATTAAGGAGTAGGCTTATATGCACAAAATTTTAGTTGTAGAGGACGACGCTGACATAATAAAGAACCTCTCGCTTTTACTTGCTGACGAGGGGTATTCGGTAACTGCGGCTTCTACGCAAAGGACCGCTATTGAAAAGCTTGAAAATGAGCGGTTCGACTTAATGCTATTGGATATTTCACTGCCTGACGGCAACGGCTTTGCCGTTTGCACTGCATCTAAGCGTATAGGCGCTCTTCCGGTTATTTTCCTTACCGCTATGGGCGATGAAATCAGTACCGTTACGGGGCTTGATTTAGGCGCTGACGACTATATTACAAAGCCTTTCCGACCGCTTGAATTATTATCCCGCATAAAAAGTGTACTGAGACGCAACGGTAAAACCGAATCTATTTTCAAAATCGGGGATTTGAAAATAGATTCGGTCAGAGGAACGGTAAACAAGGGAAGTGTCGAAATATTCTTATCGGCGCTTGAATATCGTCTGCTTTTGGTTTTTGCGGTAAATCGCGGGATTGTAATGTCGCGGGAAAAACTGTTGCATGAAATATGGGATATAGCGGGAGAGTTTGTCAATGACAACACCTTGACGGTTTACATAAAGCGTCTGCGCGAAAAGATTGAGGACGACCCGCAGAATCCCGAAATTATTAAAACCGTGCGGGGATTAGGCTATAAACTGGGGGAGCTCTGATTATGACGATTTTCAGAAACGACGAAGTTAAACTGTTTGCAATAATTTTAATTATAATAATCGCGGTATTTATAACAATAAGCTTTTTAGTTGCAGGGCTTGCATCCGGAATTATAACGTCAGCGTGCTGTGCAGTGCTATGCGCGGCGTTTTATTTTTTTACAAACCGGCGTTATAAATACATTGACGGTTTAAGTCAGCGTATTGATATGGTTTTGCACGGTGATTATAACCTTGAGTTCGACGCGTTTAACGAGGGAGAGCTTTCAATTTTACAAAATGAAATTCAAAAAATGGTTTTACGTCTGCGCGAAAATGCCGAAGCGCTGATAAAAGACAAGGAGTTTTTAGCTGATTCTTTAGCTGATATATCCCATCAGTTAAGAACGCCCATGACCTCTCTCAGTATGCTGACAGCTTTTCTTGCAAAGCCCGACGCCGATGAAACAAAGCGCGGGGAATTCATTCGTGAGGCGGAAAGGCTGTTGGCGCGAATGGATTGGCTTTTAACCGCGCTTTTAAAAATGTCCAAAATAGACGCGGGAACGGCTGTTTTCCGTAAGGAAAAAAAACCGGTTGCGGCGCTTATTGAAAAAGCCGTCGAGCCTTTTTCAATTCAGCTTGAGCTAAAGAATATAGAATTACGGGTAAAATGTGGGGAAAACATAAGCTTTACAGGTGATATAAACTGGACGGCGGAGGCGTTGGGCAATATTGTTAAAAATTGCATGGAACATGCAGGAAACACAGAAAAACACGGAGTTATAGAAATAAATTGCACAGAAAACGCCGTTTTCGCAGAAATAAATATAAGCGATAACGGCAGAGGTTTCAATAAAGAAGATTTGCCCCGAATATTTGAAAGATTCTATCAGGGCGGACAAAAAAAGAATGAAAACTATTCAAATTACGGCATAGGACTTGCGCTCTGCAAAATAATACTTTCGGCGCAGGACGCGACAATTAAGGCATTCAATAAGCCCGAGGGTGGCGCGTGTTTTACCATAAGGTTTTATAAACAGATAATATGATTTCAGTTTTTTATCTGCTTAATTCCCCCGTCTGATTTACACCTGCCGTTCGCCGAAAGTGACGTTTTTGTAATATTAAAGTCACCGTAAAGTCATTTTAGGTGTTTATAATTAAGCTTGTAGTCAGAAGACACAAACAAATTATAAACTACTTGGAGGAAAAACAAAATGGAAATACTGCGTGTTGAAAATTTATGCAAGACCTACGGCAAAGATGAAAATAAGGTTATAGCCTTAGACAATGTTTCTTTTTCGGCAGAAAAAGGCGAGTTCATCGCCATTATCGGACCCAGCGGTTCGGGGAAATCGACCCTCTTGCACATTCTCGGCGGCGTGGACATTCCCGATTCAGGGAAAGTTTATGTAGAGGGGAACGACGTTTACGCCCAAAAACAGGAAAAATTAGCCATATTCAGACGGCGGCAGGTCGGGCTGATTTATCAGTTTTTCAATCTGATTCCGGTACTCACAGTCAACGAAAACATCACCCTTCCCGTACTTATGGACGGTCGCAAAATAAATAATGAACGGCTGAATGAGCTTTTGGAAACGCTGAATCTTACCCACCGTCAAAAACATCTGCCTAATCAGCTTTCAGGCGGTCAGCAACAACGGGTTTCAATCGGGCGGGCGCTGATTAACGCGCCGTCAATTGTGCTTGCGGACGAACCTACCGGAAACCTTGACAGCAAGAACAGCAGGGAAATCATAGAACTGCTTAAAGCCAGTAACCAAAAATACGGTCAGACAGTTATTATTATTACCCACGACGAAAATATAGCCTTACAGGCAGACCGTATAATCAGCATTGAGGACGGAAAAATTTCAAGAGACGAGGTGAACCGGTAATGAATGTATTTTCTAAAATCACCTTTCAAAGCCTGAAGAAAAACCGTTCCAGAACCATAGTTACCATAATCGGAGTTATTTTGTCGGTTTCTATGTTTACCGCTGTGACTACTTTCGCTTCGTCCTTGCAAAAATATAATCTGCTTAATGTTATAGAAAATTACGGCGAGTGGGTAGTGCGCTATGAAAGCGTCGGCAATGAATTTATTGAAAAAATGAAACAGGACGAAGAGGTTAGTGATATTTATCTTGTTGAAAACATAGGTAATACACAGCTAAGCACCTTACTCGAAAATTCTGACGAAGAAATAACATTTGATATTGACGTTATCGGTCTTGACGCTCACGCGTTTCTTAATTTACCCATAAGTTATCTTTTGGGCAAACTACCTGAAAACGATTCCGAAATAATTGTCCCCCGAACTATATCGTCAACTTTTGAATATTCCGTAGACGATACCATTACACTTGAAGGCAAAGACTATGTAATAGTCGGTACTTACGCCTACCTTGGTTTTGATGACAGCTATATGTTTATCACAAGACGGGAAATGATGGACAGTGATTCAACTTTTGCGGCGTTTATTAAATTAGAAAATCCTTATAGTACTTTTGCTTTTAATGATAAAATTATCAGCTCTCCCGACGAATACGGAGTATCCGACCAAAATCGCATGTATAACTCGCAATACCTGAACGCAATGGGAATTACCATTTCAGGAAAAGGGTTAAATAAGGATATGCTTTACTTAGGCGGGATTTTAATCGCGGTGATTATGGTGGGTTCTGTATTGTTGATTTACAACTCGTTTTCGATTTCGGTCAGCGAACGTATGAGGCAGTTCGGGATTTTGTCCTCTGTAGGAGCGACAAAAAAACAATTGAGAAAATCGGTGCTTGCCGAGGGTTTTTATATAAGTATCATCGGAATACCTCTCGGTGTTTTGGCAGGAATTTTAGGAATGTGGGCTACGCTTGGATTTTTAAGCAATACATTAGTCGCCATTGCTTCGTCCAATCCTAAAATCCCTTTGAGTATATCGGCGATTTCCATTATAACAGCAGTTTTAATCGGCTTGATAACCATATTTATTTCCGCCTATATCCCAGCCCGCAGAGCCATGAAAGTTTCGGCAATCGAAAGCATACGCCAAACTACAACCGTTAAAATCAACCCCAAAAAGGTTAAAACCTCAAAACTTACCGAAAAAATCTTCGGTTTAGAGGGCGTTTTGGCGGCAAAAAACTTTAAACGCAACAAAAAGCGTTACCGCGCTACAATTATTTCGCTTTTCATAAGCGTGGTGCTGTTTATCACGGCGGGGGCATTCACTAAGTATTTGAGACAGGCAAGCGGTGCTGATTTAATGGATACTGTTTCTTATAATATTATCGGCGGTTTTACGCAAAATGCAACCGATGAAGCACAGTTTTTCGATACTTTTGAAATGCTTAAAAACGTTGACGGCGTTACCGATAGTCAATATATGTTCCATTTACGGCAAATGGTTGAAGTGCCTTTGCAATTACTCGATAATCATTATATTGAACGGCGCGGCTTTACCGAGGGAAGCCAAGAACTGCTCAGTATTATAATTGTTGATGATTTAGTCTATGAGGATTATCTGAAAGATTTAGGGAAAAAGGCGGATAATCTGAACGAGAGCGATTTCATAGCCGTTGCGGACAGCAATTTCAAAAAAACCGACTCTGCAGATTTAAAGATTTTCACACCCGATGCAAAAGAGGGCAAAATATTTCCCGTCATATTTGTCGATAAATTTCCTGAAACTTTCAAGGGCTGGCATTTTTCAAATATAGCGATAATCGTCCCTTATTCACAAAAAGATGAATTCGGATTTGCGTTTGAAGACGCACCGCAATCTATGGTATTCTCTTCAAAAACAGAAGAAAAAACATTTGCCGAAATGATGTCGGTTATTGAAGAAAACCAATTGGACGGCGTCTTCCATCTTTTCAGTGTGTCCGAACAAATGGAAGATTTACTGAGGACGATTACAATAATTAACCTTTTCACCTATGGATTTGTAGCGCTGATTTCGCTGATTACAATTGCAAATGTATTTAATACCGTTTCAACAAGCGTAAAGCTACGAAGCCGCGAATTCGCCATGCTGATGTCGGTGGGAATGACAGGCGGCGGTCTTAACAAGATGATGGTTTTTGAATGTCTTTTCTACGGATTAAAGGCGCTTTTATACGGCTTGCCGGTTTCAATCGGAATAGCTTATTTGATTTTCGGGAATTCTATGGCACTATTTGGCATAGACGTGCCTTTCGCTCCGCCGTGGGAGAGCGTCGGAATTGCGGTGTTCAGCGTATTTACCGTGGTGTTTGTTACCATGCTGTATTCTGTCGGTAAGGTTAAGAAACAAAATACCGTGGAGACTCTTAGGAAAGACGCAGTTTAAAACACAAAAACAAGTGGGAAACGCAATTGCGTTTCCCACTTTGTTTAGGTTTTACTATAAGAAATACTCAACTCCCGCCTTGAACAGCGGCATATCCTTATTTCCGGGAACGTTTTTGGCGCAGTTGGGGTCTGCGAACATTCGTTCGATATGCCCCATTTTGCCTATCACACGCCCGTCAGGAGAAATCATTCCCTCGGCGGCGCATAACGAACCTACCGGATTGAAAGCCGAATCCGAAGTCGGCTCGCCGTCAAGATTGACATACTGTGTAAAAATTTGAGCGTTTTTAATCAATTCGCTCAAAGTTTTTTCATCAGCGGTGAATCTGCCCTCGCCGCAGGAAATAGGAGCCGCATAGATTTCACCTACATTACAGAGGGTCAGCCACGGCGACTTTACCGAGCAAATTCGCGTATATACGATTTGCGACTGATGACGCCCGATTTTGTTTATAACTAAGGCGGGGCTGTCTTGGTTTTGCGGCTTTATTTCGCCGTAGGGCAAAAGCCCGAGCCTCATAAGCGCGTTAAAACCATCCCCTGCGCCGAAAATTAGCCCGTCGCGGGTTTTGAGTAAATTTTGCACCGCTTCAATCATAGCTTCATTACGGAAGAAAGCGGCTATAAGTTTTCCTGAACCGTCAGGTTCTCCGCCTGCCGAAAGTCCTCCGGACAGGGCAATCATATTACTTTTTTGAATAAGTTTTGAGAATTCCCTGACAGATTCGCGAACTGCGGCGGGAGTAAGGTCTTTTATAACAAAAATTTCAGTTTCCGCGCCGGCTTTTTCAAAGGCGTACTGCATTTCATATTCGCCGCTTGTGCCGGGGAAAACAGGGAGGAGGACAAGAGGCTTTTTGGTTTTATTGGCAGGTGAGCAGACTGTTTTATTTTTTACGGTATTGGAAATTGTTTGCGGCACAGGTTCTTCAGAAGTTTTGGAGGGGAAAATCGGCTCTAAAACGCCTTCCCATAATTTTTCATATTCAGACATGTCAATTTGCAGTTTTTCCGAATAACCGCATCTGATTACATATTCGGGGATTGTTTTGCCTATGCGTTTAGCGCCTTCAAATTCTTCCCTTGCTTCAACGATAAATCCACCGTAACAGGGGGCAAATAATTTTTCGTTTCCGCTGTTGTCAAGAACTGCGCCGATTCTGTTCCCGAGGCACATTTTGAACACACCTTCGGCTATTCCGCCGGAAGTCAGAGCCCAAACGGCTGAGGCGTTTTTATTTCCAATTTCGCGCTCTATCGTTTTAAAAACTTTATCGGCGCTTTCATAATCAGGCATGTTATCCGCATCGTAATCAGGGGCTATGTACATGATTTTGCTGTCTGTATGTTTAAATTCAGGCGAGATTATATTATCGGCGTTTTCTGTGGCGACTGCGAACGAAACCAAGGTAGGCGGCACGTCAATATCCTCAAATGTACCCGACATGGAATCCTTACCCCCGATAGAGGGGGTTTTAAGGGCGATTTGCGCCCCGTAAGCGCCGAGAAGAGCGGCGAAAGGTTTACCCCAGCGTTCGGGGCAGTCTTTCAGGCGCTCGAAGTATTCCTGAAACGACAGGCGGACTTTATTACTTTTACCGCCGGCAGCGACTATTTTGGAAATTGACTCAACCACGGCATAAGCCGCTCCGTGATAAGGCGACTGCTTTGAAAGAACGGGGTTATAGCCCCAAGCCATAAGAGAAGCGGTCTTGGCTTGGGCGTTTACAACGGGGATTTTAGCCGCCATAACCTGAGCGGGGGTTTGCATGGTTTTGCCGCCGAAAGGCATAAGGACAGTCCATGCGCCGACAGTTGAATCAAAACGCTGAGAAAGCGCACGGCGCGAGCAGATATTAATATCGGTGATTAATGTTTTCCAGTTTTCTTTATTAGGCGCGTTGTTAATACCGGCGATAGAAATGTCGGGCTTTACAACCTTAACGCGGGTATGCTTATCCGCCCCGTTAGAATTCAAAAACTCGCGGGAAAGGTCAACTATAAGCTTGCCGTTCCAGCTCATCTTCAATCTCTTTTCGGCTTTAACTTCAGCGACCGCCACGGCTTCAAGGCTTTCGCCTTCGGCAAGGGAAATGAATTTTTCGGCGTCTTTTTGATTTACCACCACCGCCATTCTTTCCTGTGATTCCGAAATGGCAAGCTCGGTGCCGTCAAGTCCGGGGTATTTTACTGTAACCTTGTTTAAGTCTATAAAAAGCCCGTCAGCAAGCTCGCCTATAGCTACGCTGACACCGCCCGCGCCGAAGTCGTTACAGCGTTTAATAAGCTTTGCCGCTTCAGGGTTTCTAAATAAACGCTGGATTTTCCGCTCTTCGGGCGCGTTGCCTTTTTGCACCTCAGCGCCGCCTTTTTCAAGGCTTTCAACGTCATGAGATTTGGACGAACCGGTAGCACCTCCGCAACCGTCGCGCCCGGTTCTACCGCCGAGCAGAATTACCAAATCGCCGTCTTTTGGTGTTTTTCGTATTACATTTTCAGCGGGAGCCGCGCCTATAACCGCGCCGAGTTCCATACGCTTTGCCATGTATCCGTCATGGTAAATTTCAGTCAAATGCCCGGAGGGGACGCCCACCTGATTTCCGTAGGAGGAATACCCCTCAGCCGCCGTCACAGTAATTTTACGTGGCGGTAATTTTCCCGGGATTGTTTCCGAAACAGGCACAAGCGGATTGGAACAGCCCGTAATTCGCATTGCCTGGTGGGTTAAAGCCCGCCCTGAAAGCACGTCGCGGATTGCTCCGCCAAGACAGGTAGCCGCACCGCCGAAAGGTTCTATTTCGGTTGGGTGGTTGTGGGTTTCATTTTTGAACATAAGTAGCCATTTTTCAGGTTTGCCCGGCTTTTCAATAATGTCTACATCTATTTTTATAGAGCAGGCGTTGATTTCTTCGCTTTCGTCAAGGTCGGGGAGAAAACCATCGGTTTTAAGCTTTCTCATACCCATTGTGGCAATATCCATAAGGGTTACTGGCTTGTCCCCGCGTCCCAATTCAGTTTTGTGCGCTAAGTATTCCTTATAGGTTTTTTCTATATAATCTGCGTCTATTTGCACCTCGTCTATCAAAGTTCCGAACGTTGTATGGCGGCAGTGGTCAGACCAATAGGTGTCAATCATGCGGATTTCCGTAATGGTAGGGTTTCTTTTTTCTTTTTTGAAATAATCGCGGCAGAATTCTATGTCGTCCAAATCCATTGCCAGCGAGTTCTTTTTAAGAAATTCGCCTAACTCATCGCGGGAATAATCAATAAAGCCGTCAAGAATTTCAACTTCGGCGGGAATTTCATACTCGGTTTTGAGAGTTTTACGTTTTTGGTAACTTATTTCACGCGACTCAACAGGGTTAATCAGATAGTTTTTGATTTTAATAAATTCTGCGTCGCTTATTTTACCCTCTAAGACGTAAAGCTTGGCGTATTTAACAATAGGTTTTTCAATTCCGACTGTTCCGAGTAAAACGGCAATACCCTGCGCCGCGCTATCGGCGCGCTGGTCAAATTGACCCGGCAGAAGCTCAACGGTAAAAACACGCTGATTCTTAAAATCGGGAAGTTCCTTATAAACATTGTCGGTTGACGACTCGGAAAAAACAACGGGAATTGCTTTTTCAAAGTCTTCTTTTGATATTCCCTCAACGTCGTAAATGTTGATTAAGCGGACGTTTTCGACGGAATTCACCTGTAAATTAAATTTCAGGTCGCTTAGTACATTTTCGCTTTGGGTTGCAAATTTGGACTTTTTTTCGGTTAAAATTCTGTAGACAGGCATTGATTTTTCTCCTTTTTATTTAGAATTTTTTAAAAATGCTGTATTATAACCATGGTTACCCTTTAAAACGGATATTAGGGATTTAACTGTTTAGAGCGCGCCCGCAAGCGCGGTATTTATCGTCCCACGCAAAATCCGTTCCCGACATCGGTTATTTTTACGTCAAGAATGTCATTTCTTTTGGCTGGTTGGCTTAATATTCGGATGGGAGCGTAATTTTCAGCGTGTCCGAAAGCAATGTCCGACTCGGGGCTTGTCCGTTTTTCGACTAAAACCCGCAGGGTTTTACCGATTTGTGCTGTTAAGAAGTTTTGCCGCATTTCATCGGCGGCTGAAAGCATGGTTTTGCACCTTTCGCGCTTTACGCTTTCGGGAACTTGATTTTCCATGGAAGCGGCAGGAGTGCCGTCTCTTACTGAATACGGGAAAACGTGAATTTTGGAGAAGTTTACTTTTCGGGCGAAATCAAGACTTTGGCTCAATTCCTCCTCGGTTTCACCGGGGAATCCGACTATTATATCTGTCGTGAAGGCACCGTCTTTGAATAATTCGCGGATTTTCATTACTTTTTTATAATATTCTTCAGCCGTATATCGTCTGCCCATGCGTCTTAAAACGCCGTCACTGCCGCTTTGCAGTGACAAATGGAAATGAGGGCAGAGTTTTTCTGTTTGTGAAAGTTTTTCAAGAATGTTATTAGTCAGCAGGTCGGGTTCAACCGACGAAAGGCGTACCCGCTCCGCGTATTCCGAAACCGCGTTTACCGCGTCACATAGGTTTAATTCCGGGGTCGCCCCATACTTGGTAAGGTTTATTCCCGTGAGTACGATTTCCTTATATCCCGCTTTGGCGGCGGCGTGGGCTTCGGATTTTATATTTTCAAGGGGGCGGGAGCGCGGTGCGCCGCGGGCACGGGGGACAATGCAGTAAGCGCAATTACTGTCGCAACCGTCCTGAATCTTTATGAAAGCCCTTGTCCTGCCGCTGTCGGCGTTAAATCCGCCGAATTCCTCATAAACGTCAAGAGCTGAAACAGGCATTATTTTTTCAATCGGCTTTCGGTCTTTTATGAATTCTGAAATCAGCGACGGAAGCGCCTTTCGTTTTGCGACACCGACTGTTATATCCGCGCCGAGTTTTTTTGCCTCTTCGGGGAAAGCCTGTGGAAAACAGCCGGTTAAGACCGTAATGACTTGCGGGTTTTTATTTTTAGCCGCATCAAGAAGCCTACGGTTTTTTTTATCGCTGTTTTGGGTGACCGTACAGGAATTCAAAATAAAAATGTCGGCGCTCTCTATTTTTTCGGCGGGGAAGAACCCTAAGCCCCTCATTTCGGCAGCGAGTACCGAGCTTTCATATTGGTTGACCTTGCAACCAAGGGTCGTTAGTAGGTATTGCATAAAAACACACCAACCTCGTTGTGCAAAATGACCAAAAAAAAGGTTTTTATATTTATATTATACTTTAAATTTCCAAACTTTGCAACATAGTATTGACTATTTATTTTTATATGTTATTATATTAATGTGGGTAGTTGGCAAAATATGGATTCGCACGGCAAATATTTTTAAAAATTAAAGTATTTTTTAAGGAGGAAATTTCAATGAAAGAAATAACCATTAAAATCGACACAATCAACGATGTAAAAAAGTTCGTCAGCACAGTATCAAGGTATGAATACGACGTGGACATTGTTTCAGGACGTTATTCGGTTGACGCAAAATCTATCATGGGCTTGTTCAGCATCGACCTTTCAAAAGTTGTAACAGTAAAAATTCACTCGGAAGACTGCGACGATTTACTCAATGAAATTAAAGGTTTTACAGTTTAAAGCAATAAACTGTAATTTAAAACCGGCGTACTGAAGAAGTACGTCGGTTTTATTTATACCGCTCCTGTAATCTGCCGCAATTTAATTACCGGGGAGCTCTATTTGACTTGAATCTGAAAATATGGTATAATTGCTGAAAAGCGCATCATATTTTTAGGAGGGTTAATTATGTATTACATAGGCGTTGACATTGGCGGGACAAATATTTCGGCGGGAGCGGTAACGGAAGAGGGAGAACTGCTCTTTAAAAAATCGGTGAAAACAGGTAAGGAACGCCCGTATAAGGAAGTTTTATCAGACATTATCGGGTTGATACGCCAAATTCAAAAAGAAGCCGACTCGGGAAAATACGGAAACCTCGGAAAAGCCGAGAGCGTAGGGCTTGGCTGTCCCGGGAGTTGTAACAAAAACTCCGGAGTGGTTGAATTTGCGGGAAACCTTAACTGGCATAACGTCCCCTTAACCCAAGATGTGGAAAAAGCGACGGGTTTCCCCGCCTGCCTCGAAAACGATGCGCGGGCGGCGGCTTACGGCGAGTTTGTCGCGGGAGCGGCGAAAGGGCTTAACAGCGCGGTGGTTATTACTCTCGGAACCGGCGTGGGGGCGGGGGTTATTATAGACAAAAAGATTTTTCGCGGGGAGAACTTTGCGGGAGGGGAAATCGGGCATACTGTAATATTGCTTGACGGTCCGCCCTGTACCTGCGGACGTAAGGGTTGTTTTGAAACATTTTCCTCGGCGACGGGGCTTATAAGGATTACTAAAGAAATAATGGAGAAAAATCCCGACAGTGCATTGCACAAGATTGCAGGGGAAAGCGGCAAGGTCAGTGCGCGGACGGCGTTTCTCGCCGCCAAGCAGGGCGATAGGGCAGGGAAAGAGGCGGTGGACTTTTATATTAAGGCGCTTGCCTGTGGCATCATTAACGTCATTAACGCCCTCCAGCCCGACTGTCTTTGCATAGGCGGTGGGGTCTGCAACGAGGGGGATTATTTGCTGAAACCGTTGAAAGAATTAGTCGCCAAGGAAGTCTTTACAAGAGCAGGCAAGAAAAATACCGAAATTTTGATTTGTAAGCTGGCGAACGACGCGGGAATCATCGGCGCGGCGCTTGTGGGGAATTCTTAGGAAAAATCAAAGGCATTTGTCTGTTCTGCCGAATAAATAGTTCAAACTGATGCCATAATAATCCGCCAAATCAACCCCGACCTCTAACGGAATTTCCCGTTCGCCTTTTTCATAGCGGACATAGGAGTTTTTGCTTATTTTCAGTAATTCAGCCATGCGGCTATTAGTCAATATGTAATTAGAAAAACGTTAGACAAATGTCCAATGTTTGGAGGGTTGTACAAATGTTCACGGAAGTATTTGTCAAACATATACAAAAAATAACATTACCCCCTATAGAGTTGCGAAAGAGACGGGCATATCGCAGGGACTAATGGGTCATTACAAGCGCGGCAGTAAAACCCCGACAGCCGAAAATTTAGTTAAAATTGCAGATTATCTTGACGTTTCGACCGATTATTTATTGGGCAGGATGGAAAATCCTAAAATAACCAGATAGGAGAAATATTTCACCACTCGTTGGTGCTTAGAGAGGATGGTATTGAAAATGAGAAGTCAACTTTTAACCGGGGGCGTTGAGCGCACCCCGCACCGCGCCTTGCTGAAATCCCTCGGGATTACCGACAGTGAAATGAAAAAGCCTTTCATCGCCGTAATAAGCGCGGCGAGCGAATATGTGCCGGGGCATACACATTTGCATGAAATTTCACGCTGTGTTAAAGACGGTATAAGAAATGCGGGCGGGGTACCTTTCGAGTTTTTTACAATCGGGGTCTGCGACGGGCTTGCCATGAATCATAAGGGCATGAGATATTCGCTCTGCTCAAGGGAGCTAATCGCCGACAGTATAGAAATCATGCTCACTGCACATCCTTTGGACGCTGTGGTTTTTATCCCTAACTGCGATAAAATAGTTCCGGGTATGCTTATGGCGGCGGCGCGTATGAATCTGCCGTCGGTATTCGTTTCCGGCGGTCCGATGAACGCGGGGAATGTCGGCGGCAGGCGCGTGGGCTATTCCGAGATATATGAGGCAATCGGCAAGTATAAAAATAACGAAATCACCGATAAGGACATAGCCGAGTTTGAAAACAACGCCTGCCCCACCTGCGGCTCTTGTGCCGGAATGTACACGGCAAATTCCATGAACTGCCTTACCGAGGCTATCGGAATGTCCCTGCCCGGTAGCGGAACAGAGCCTGCCGTAACAGCAGCGCGGCGGCGCCTTGCCAAGGAAACGGGCGAGCTTGTCATGGAGCTTTACAAAAAAAATATCCGTGCCAAAGACATATTGACCAAAACAAATATGGAAAACGCGCTTATTGTAGACATGGCAATCGGCGCTTCTTCCAACACTGTTTTGCACCTTTTGGCAATCGCGCATGAAGCCGAAATCGACCTGACCCTTGCCGACATTGACGCTATCAGCCGTAAAACCCCTCAGCTTTGCAAACTTAACCCTGCGAGCGATATTTTTATTGAGGATTTGAACGCGGTTGGAGGAATCCAAGCCGTCATGGGCGAACTTTCAACGCTTGATATAATCGACTTAGACGTGCTTACCGTCAACGGAAAACAAAAAGAAAGGCTTAATACCGCTAAAACGACAGCAGACGGCGTTGTGATAAAAAGCACCGATACCCCCCATCGCAAGGACGGCGGAATCGCAGTTTTAAGGGGCAACTTAGCCCCGAAAGGTGCGATTGTAAAGCAAGGCGCGGTACTTCCCGAGATGATGAATTTCACAGGGATTGCAAAGGTTTTTGATGGTGAACAGGAAGCGGTTGACGCTATTATGGACGACAAAATAGCGTCGGGCGACGTCGTGGTAATCCGCTACGAAGGACCCAAGGGCGGACCGGGTATGCCCGAAATGCTTGCACCCACTGCGGCTATTGCGGGAAAAGGCTTGGACGGCAGTGTTGCTTTAATTACCGATGGGCGTTTCAGCGGGGCATCGCGAGGGGCGTCGGTAGGACATGTTTCGCCCGAAGCGGCGGCGGGCGGCTTAATCGCTTATGTTGAAAACGGTGATAAAATCAGCGTGAATATTCCCGAAAGAAAAATTGAACTGCTTGTTGACGATGTGGTTATTAGTGAAAGAACCGCCAAGCCGCCGTCGGTAAAATCAAAAGCCGATAATATCGGGGGATATTTAGGGCGTTACGCTAAAATAGTGACAAGTGCCGATACCGGAGCGGTTTTAAATGACTGATGATAATAATAAAAAGCACCAACATTACGGACACAGACAGCGAAAAAAAGAGTTTTTCCTGAAGCACGGCATTGACGATTTGCCCGAGCATGAAAAGCTTGAGTTCTTTCTTTTTTTCGCTATTCCCACAGGTGACACCAACGAACTGGCGCACAGGTTAATAGACCGGTTCGGGAGTTTTGTTGAGGTTATGGCGGCGGAATATGAGGATTTGTTGCAGGTGAAAGGTGTCAAAGAGCATACGGCTTGCATGATTTGCCTTTTCAGAATGACGGCGAGATATTACATTATGGAAAGAAAAGGCAACGTAATAGGGCTTAAAAACAGCAATGCGCTGAATAATTACTGCGCGGCTATGTTCCTCGGGGCTTATAACGAGCAGGTTCGCTGTATTTTTCTTGATAACGAGCTTAAACTTATAAACAGTGAAAAAATATGCGAGGGTGACTTCGGGAAGGTTGAGCTACCGCTCCGCGCCCTTTATCATAAGATATTCAACGCTAAGTCTAACAGGGTTGTGATTTCCCATAATCACCCGGGAATGTGTATTCCCTCTAACAGAGACATACAAGCCACAAAACAATTGTTTCAAGACCTAAAAAGGGTGGACGTTGAGTTGGTTGACCATGTGATTGTAGGTACTGACGGCGTTTGGTCAATGAGGGAGCATGAACATTTTCAGGATTTTTGGCAGAATTGAAAATTTATGTTTTTCGGGGGTATGATTTTCCCGCAAAATGTAGAGGCTGAACTTGTGTCTGCCCGAAAAATCCAATAAACCTATTCCAACAAATACAAACGCGTTTATCTAAATAAAGAAACGGAAAAAATATGGACTATTTCGACTTGAAATCAGATTTTAAGCCTATGGGTGACCAGCCCGAAGCAATTGAGGCGCTTGTAAATGGCGTGATGAACGGCGACAAAGAGCAGACCTTAATGGGGGTTACGGGCTCGGGCAAAACCTTTACTATGGCGAATATTATCCAAAAAGTCAACCGCCCCACCCTTGTTTTAGCCCATAATAAAACGCTGGCGGCACAGCTTTGCAGTGAGTTTAGGGAGTTCTTTCCGAATAACGCGGTGGAGTATTTCGTAAGCTACTACGATTATTATCAGCCTGAAGCCTATTTGCCCGCTACCGATACCTATATGGAAAAAGACAGCGCGATTAACGACGAGATTGACCGTTTGCGCCACTCGGCGACTTTTGCGCTAGCGGAACGCCGCGACGTAATTATAGTCGCAAGCGTTTCTTGCATTTACAGCATAGGAGCGCAGGAGGAGTATGTAAAAAACGTTATTTCACTGCGTCAAGGTGTTGAAATATCCCGCGATGAAATAATGAAACAGCTCGTAGAAATTCAATATGAACGTAACGATATTAACTTTGCTCGGGGGAAATTTCGCGTAAGAGGCGATGTGCTTGAAATTTTTCCGGCGGGAAACCCCATAGAAACCGCGCTTAGAGTGGAGTTTTTCGGGGACGAAATAGAGCGTATTTCCGAATTTGAGACAATTACGGGAAACGTTAAAAGAACCCTTGCTCACGCTGTTGTGTTTCCCGCCACCCATTATATCGTAAGCAAGGACAAGCTTGAAAAAGCTTTGGAAGAGCTTGAAGCAGAAATGCAGGCACAGGTTGAAATATTTACTTCGGAGCATAAACTAATTGAGGCGCAGAGAATCGCCGAGCGGACAAAATACGATATTGAAATGCTGAGAGAAATAGGTATGTGCAAGGGAATCGAAAATTATTCCCGCGTGCTTTCGGGCAGACCGCCGGGGAGCGTTCCGACAACGCTTATGGACCATTTCCCCCGGGATTTTCTTTTGTTCGTGGACGAAAGCCATGTGACTTTACCGCAGGTGAGGGGAATGTACGGCGGGGATTATGCTCGAAAGAAAAACCTTATTGACTACGGTTTTCGCCTACCGTCGGCGTTTGACAACCGTCCTATGAACTTTGAGGAATTTTATAAAAAGATTAATCAGGTTATTTTTGTTTCGGCTACCCCTGCCGTGTTCGAGAAAGAACGTTCGGCAAGACTGATACGTCAGATTATACGTCCGACGGGGTTGCTTGACCCTAAAATTACGGTAAAGCCTACGGCGGGGCAGGTAGAAGATTTGTTGTCGGAAATAAATACCCGCACGGACAAGAAAGAACGGGTGCTTATTACCACCTTGACAAAACGCATGGCGGAGGATTTGACCCGTTACTTAGGGCAATATGAGATTAAAGTCCGCTACATGCACCATGATATTGATACTATTGAAAGAATGGAGATTATACGGGATTTAAGGCTCGGCGAGTTTGACGTTTTGGTGGGGATAAACCTGCTTCGGGAGGGCTTGGACTTGCCTGAAGTTTCGCTTGTGGCTATTCTTGACGCCGATAAGGAGGGCTTTCTCCGAAGTGAAACCAGTCTTATCCAGACAATAGGTAGAGCGGCGCGTAATGCCGAAGGAGAGGTTATAATGTACGCCGATACGGTTACGCGTTCTATGGAGCTTGCCATTACCGAAACTAACAGACGACGGGAAATTCAGGAAAAATACAATTCCGAGCGCGGCATTACCCCGCAGACGATTATAAAGAATGTGCGGGACATTATCGAGATTTCCTCTAAAGAAGCCTCCGACAGTGACAAATCAGGCGGTAAAAAGAAAAAGAAACTCACAAAATCCGAAAAAGAAATTCAAATAAAAAAATACACCGTACTTATGAAAGAGGCGGCGAAGGTGCTTGATTTTGAACAGGCGGCGTATTTCAGGGATTTGATTATGGATTTGCAAAAATAAAATGAAAAACACCTAATATGTACAAATACCCGCTTGCATGATACTTGCGTTATCAATATACTCGCTGAATAAAATGATTTTCGCAAGAAAAGCTATTTGATTTTACTACCTTGACAAACAACAACTTTTAACCGAATACAGCATCCGTTTCTTATGTGAGCGGATGCTGTTCTTTATAAATATTTTCAGAAAGCCTTGATTTGTCGGTGTATGTGTGATATGATGATTGCAGAGATTATCTGTGTTCGATGATTCGGCAGGGTGCGGGGAATGAAATTATATAAAAGGTAATAATATGACTAAAACAATTGATGTACACGGCTTAACAGGCGACCAAGCCAAAGAGCGCGTTGAGCGGGAAATACGCCTTGCGCCGCCGAGGTGTGAGAGTATTATAGTTATTCATGGCTGTAACAACGGAACGGTTCTACGTGATACGGTGCGTAAGAGAGTACGCTCAAAGCGTATTCTTGAAATACATCCCTGCTTTATGAATGACGGGCAGACAACTATTTATCTCAAAAAAGTTAAATAGGATAAACATTTGCATTTTGGGACATAAACGTCAGCATCGGCAGAATCGCGGGAACGCTTAATCAAATCGGTAAGTGCATGACACGACCAATAATATTTATAAGAAAGATGTCGAGAAAATCAAGAAAAAGCAGGAGGTTAAAACCATTGTCTGAAAATATTTTGATTGTAGATGACGAACGGGAAATTGCGGATTTAGTTGAACTTTATTTGCAAAACGAAAATTATACGGTTTTCAAATTCTATACCGCAAAAGAGGCTTTGGAGTGTATCGAGAAAACTGAAATTGACCTTGCTATATTAGATGTTATGTTGCCGGATATAAGCGGTCTTTCAATCTGCAAAAAAATAAGGGACAAGCACGATACTTATCCCGTAATTATGCTGACCGCTAAAGATTCGGAAACGGATAAAATTACGGGACTGACACTTGGCGCAGATGATTATATAACTAAACCATTCCGTCCGCTTGAATTAGTGGCTCGGGTAAAAGCGCAATTGCGCCGTTATAAAAAATACAGCGGCGTTGCAACAACGATAAAAAACGAAAGCAATATTATTGTTCATGCCGGACTTGTTATTGATATAAACTCGCGAGAAGTACGCCTCAATGAAAAGCCTTTGCTACTTACCCCCACGGAGTTTTCAATCTTGCGTATACTTTGCGAGAATAAAGGGAATGTAATAAGCTCGGAACAGCTTTTCCATGAAATTTGGGGCGATGAATATTTTACGAAAAATAATAATACAATAACTGTCCATGTCAGGCATTTACGGGAGAAATTAAATGATTCACCGGATAATCCGAAGTACATAAAAACAGTATGGGGGGTCGGTTATAAAGTTGAAAAATAGAAAACTACTTATAAGAATAATTATAGTTATTGCCATTTCTACTGCTATAGTTTTTTTTCTGCGTTCCTTAGTGCGTGGTTTTGCCGGTGATTGGATTGTAAATATTTTACAAGAAAAATTTCATTTGAAATATGATGATGCGCGAATCTTTTATCACGAATTAATCCGCTCCAACCTTGATGTTATTATAGTTACCACAATTATTGTTATTTCAGTATTTTTGTCGTTAATACTTATTTTATATTCGCGCAATCAACGGGCAAAGGACGCCAAAATTGCTGAACAACGCAAAAACGAGTTAGTAGCCTATTTAGCGCACGATATAAAAACGCCGCTTACTTCCGTTATTGGATATTTAAGCTTACTTCACGAAGCTCCGGATATGCCGCCTGAACAGAAAGAAAAATATATCAACATTACGCTTGAAAAGGCTTATAGACTTCAAACCCTTGTAGATGAATTTTTTGAAATTTCGCGGTATAGCTTTCAGTCAAACCTGCAATCGGATTCATTGTCGAAAGAAAATATTGACCTATACTATATGTTAATGCAAATGACCGATGAATTTTACCCGATACTTTTCGCAAAAGGCAAAAAAGCTGTGTTAAATGTTCCCGAAGATTTCACCATACACGGCGACCCTAATAAATTAGCGCGGGTATTTAATAACATACTTAAAAACGCTGCGGCGTACAGCACGGATAATAGTGTCATTGAAATTTCGGCGGCAAAATCGGTTCATATATCTTCTATTGTTTTCACAAACGACGGGAGTATTCCAAAAGAAGAACTTGCCTTAATATTTGATAAGTTTTATCGTTTGGATTCTGCCCGTTCCTCCAATACGGGCGGCGCAGGGCTTGGTTTGGCGATTGCGAAAGAAATCGTCCTTTCACACGGCGGGCGGATTTACGCAAACAGCGACGGTAAAAGTACATCATTTACCGTGGAGCTTCCAATACTTAGTAAAATATAAAGGAAATCTTCACTTTTTCTTAATAATTAAACAATATAATCTTAAAAAACGGCTTATTTGCTTGTGGTAGAATAAAACACAAGAGAAGTAAGCTGTTTTTTTGGAGGAAACTTTATATGCGTAGGAAATACATTACTCAAATATTCCCGTTTTTAACGCCGTTACGGGTTGCACAGCGCAAATTGTTTTTTTATACAGCCATGCGTTTTGACCGTCACACTTATGCAAAAGTATTACAGAACACAATGTTCCCGCACAAGTTGTTTTCGGCTGATAGCGGACTATACAACACTAAAACAGGCTTTGACATGGTTTATCAAGAAAACAAAGTTTTTAACCTGAAACTTGCCGCAAAGACACTCAACGGACTTTTAATCAAACCGGGAGAAACTTTTTCGCTCTGTCTTGCAATGCGGTATGCTGATAAACACACCCGGTATAAAGACGGCTTGGAGGTAAAATACGGAAAGCTCGGTACATCTTACGGCGGCGGTCTTTGCCAAATGAGTAATCTTTTGTTTTGGGTATTCTTGCACTCGCCGCTTACAATTGTAGAAAGGCACACCCATAGAGTAAAAGATTTTCCCACAATGCGCGGCGCAGAGCCTGAGGGCGTAGATGCAACAGTCGGCGAGGGTTGGCTTGACTTAAAAGTAAAAAATGAAACAGCTTTAACATTTCAAATCGCCATAGAGTTTGATGATACAAATATAACGGGAAGTCTTTTAACAAATAATGCTATACCGTTTACCTATGAAATTGACGGCAAGGATTTATCATATTTCAGCTTAAACAACGCCGTATATCAAGAAATCTCTATTTATCGTCGAGAAATCGCCGCCCATACACACAAAACCATGTCCGAAAGACTGTTATACAAAAATTTATGTTTAATAAAATATCAGCTTCCCGTTGGAACTGAAATACAAGAGAGAGGACTATTAACGGCATGAATAATATAAAGAGCTTAGGAATCACTGTTTTCAGTTGTGAAAAAGATGAAGAAGAAATGTTTTACGAACTTTCACCCCGCTTTAACGCCACGCCGAAAATTATCAGCGCACCTGTTCCTGCTTTCGGCGTGATACAGGATTACGGCAATCAATGCGTCAGCGTATGCCACAAATCGAGAATTTCCGAATCAAGTCTTTTAGCATTGCGTAAAGCGGGAGTAAAATATATCTCTACACGCAGTGTAGGAACAGACCATATAGACGTAAAAGCGGCGCGTAAATTAGGTATCTCAATTGGCAGTGTAACATATTCGCCGGACAGCGTTGCAGATTATACACTAATGCTCATGCTAATGGCGATACGTAACGCAAAACTTACCGTAACAGGCGCAGAAAAATACGATTTCAGAGCGGGCGCTGTGCGCGGAAAAGAGCTGCGCGATATGACTGTCGGCGTAGTCGGAACGGGTCGCATAGGCAAAGCGGTTATAGACAGACTTCACGGTTTTGGCTGCCGTGTATTGGCGTATAACAAAAGCGGCGGGGCGGGTTGTGTAACTTTGAATAAACTGCTTGAAGAAAGCGATATTATTACACTTCACGCACCGCTTAACTCGGACACATATCACATGATTAATCGTAAACAAATAGAAATTATGAAGCAGGGCGCGTTTTTAGTCAACACGGGGCGCGGGGGACTTGTTAATACAGGTGAACTTATTAAGGCATTAGAAAGCGGCAAGCTCGGCGGCGCGGCTTTAGACGTATTAGAGGGAGAAGAGGGTATATTTTATTTTGATTGTTCACAAAAACCAATCGACAATAAATTTCTGCATAAACTCCAAAAAATGCCGAATGTATTAATCACAGCACATACAGCTTACTACACAAACCACGCTTTATATGATACTGTAGAAATAACGCTAAAAAATTGCTTAGAGTTTGAAAGGAAACAAAAGGAATGGATAGGTTAAAGGTTGCCGTCTTGTTTGGCGGTTGTTCGGAGGAACATGATGTTTCAATAAAATCAGCGCGGGAAATTGCGGCAAATATCAATTTAGAAAAATATGAGCCGTTCTACATTGGCATCACACGTTCAGGCATTTGGAAAATGTGCGAAAGCCCCCATGCCGACTGGGAAAACGAAAGTTGCTACCCTGCATTTATCGCACCGGATAGAAAAATACACGGGTTGATTATATATCAAAACAGCGAATATAAAACCTATCATATAGACGCTGTGTTTCCTGTTATACACGGCAAAATGGGTGAGGACGGGACAATACAAGGCTTATTAGAATTATCAGGCATACCCTATGTGGGTTGTAATGGGCAGACTTCAACGGTTTGTATGGATAAATCACTAACATATACAGTCGTCAAAAGTGCGGGTATATCCGTCCCTGATTTTTGTATACTTAATCAAAGTGATATGCTCAAACTTGATAAATTATCTTATCCTGTTTTTGTTAAACCCGCACGTTCCGGTTCATCGTTTGGTGTTACAAAAGTGAATAGTCAAGATGAACTTGACAATGCAATCGAAACAGCAAGGCAATATGACGGCAAAGTCTTGATTGAACAGGCTATTTCGGGGATTGAAGTAGGCTGTGCCGTGCTTGGAAACTCACCTGCTTTAATTACCGGTGAAGTAGACCAAATTACACTTTCTCACGGGATTTTTCGTATACATCAAGAAACCAATCCGGAGGAGGGGTCTGAAAATTCATTTTTTACCGTTCCCGCAAATATTCCGTCAGCAAAGCGTTTAGAGATACAGGAAACGGCGAAAACCATTTATACGGCGCTTGGCTGTAAAGGGCTTGCTCGTGTAGACATGTTTTTACAAAAAGACGGGCGCATTGTTCTTAATGAAGTAAATACCTTGCCGGGTTTTGCGTCATATAGCCGTTATCCCCGCATGATGGCTGCCGCCGGTATAACCGTTTCGGAAATTATCGACCGCCTTATAACACTAACGAGAGGAGAATAAAATGAGAGAAGGGTTTGTCTTTTTAGACAAGGTTTTACGTGGTGTTCGTTGGGATGCAAAATATGCAACATGGGACAATTTTGTAGGAAAGCCGATTGACGGATATTGTGCAAACCGTATTGTGGGAACAAAAGAATTAGCCCACGCGCTGTTGAAAGTAAAAAAGTCAGTGGCTACTCAAGGGTATGGCTTACTGCTTTGGGACGCTTACCGTCCTCAAAGGGCGGCAAAGCATTTCCTAAAATGGTCTTTGCAGCCCGAGGACGGTCTCACAAAGGCAAAATACTATCCCAATATCGAGCGTGCCGACATGATTAATAAAGGATATGTGGCTGAAAAGTCAAGCCACAGCCGAGGAAGTGCTGTTGACCTTACGCTTTACCGTTTAAATACAGATGAACTTATGCCTATGGGGGGCGGATTTGATTTTATGGACGAACGCTCTCATCACGGAGCAAAAGGAATTTTAAAAAGTGAAATGCAAAACCGCTGTCTTTTACGTACTTTAATGGAAGAAAGCGGGTTTGAGCCGTTTGAATACGAATGGTGGCACTATGTATTAAAAAACGAACCTTACCCTGACAGCTATTTTGATTTTATTGTTGCATAATAAATATTTTTCGATTTCGGTAGTTTCATTTGACTGCAACGCTTTTTCCATTTCATGAAAGCGTTCAATATAAGTAGTCACAAATAAAGTACCTTTTTCACCTTTCATTTTGTTGGCAACAAATTCGCAACCCTTACGGGCTATTTTTTTCTTCCTTTGCTCTTTTTATAACTGCAAGTAATTCATCGTCAGATAAACCATCTAACATTTCTGAAATTAACATGCCTGCAATAGTATCGGGGGATTTTACATAAGCATTTTTGGAATTTAAATCTTTTTCAACGGTTTCTATCATATAGCTTTGTAAAGGAATACCGATTTTTGATGCATACATCTTAACAGAGTAATGGAAATCATCGCTAACACGCAATGTTATGTTTTTTATTTTATTCACCTCCTCTGTATACAATTTTAGCATGCATTTAATTGTTAATAGGTTTTCATACGGTTTCGATGTTTTCTGCATATTACACAAACATTTAGTTGCATATCTGTATAATATTAACAAAATGCTGTTTAATTTAAAAACTTATAGCGCAATATATATCCCCCATCGGGCTTTCTTATAATATCGCAGAACAATAGCCATAGAAATCTAAAATTTGAGTTTCGGCAAAATTTCATCTAAAAGGGCTTGACAAAAGGGCGAAAATATGATAAAATGCTGATTGTACGGCAATTAAAGCCGTACAATCAGCATTTTAAATATATATAACTGGGTGTGGCGCAGATTGGTAGCGCGCTACCTTGGGGTGGTAGAGGCCGCAGGTTCAAATCCTGTCACTCAGAGTCGATAAAAGCCTTTAAACAAGCGGGTTTGCGAGTTTTGCAAACCCGCTTGTTTTTGCGCTGAAATATATTTAGTGCGCTATTAGTGCGATTTAGGTATTGACAAATCATTTAAAATAGCTTAAAATAAGGATAAGGGAGGGCAAAGCAATGGCAAGTATTACAAATCGCAAGAATAAGGACGGGGAGATTATCTCCTACACAATTAGGGTTTATCAGGGTTATGACAAGGGCGGCAAAAGGCTGAAACCTCACAGCATGACCTATAAGCCTAAGCCCGGCATGAGTGCGAAGCAGGTTGAGCGGGAGCTGACTAAAGTCGCGGCGAAGTTTGAGGAGCAGTGTCTGCACGGGTTGATTTCGAGCGACCCGAAGCTTACGCTCGGCGATTTTATTCCGCAGTATTTTGATATTGTGAAAGAGAGCCTTTCGCCCACGACATACCAGTTTTATGAGAGGTGCGTTGAGGTGCATATCGCTCCCCTGCTCGGCAATTTGCGGTTGAAGGATATAAAGCCTGTTCATGTGCAGGATTTTATCAAGAAGATGTCAACCCACGAGGTTAAAAGTACGATAGAGAAGCGTTCGGCGGCGACAATTCGGCGGTATCTGACGGTGTTGCAATCTATATTGAAGCAGGCGGTGAAGCTTGAATTGTTGGCGAGTAACCCTGCGAGTGTTGAAAAGCTCACTATACAAAAATCTGTTACGCCGAAAATCGAGATTTTTACTAAACAGGAAGCCGCCGAAATGCTTGCTTGCCTTGAAAAAGAGGATTTGCAGTTTCAAGTTTTAATTCAGCTTGCGATTATGACAGGGGCAAGACGTGGCGAACTTGCAGCGTTGAAATTCAGTGATTTTAATTATGAAACTAACAAGGTGACAATTGAACGGGCGGCTGTCAAGTTGAAAGGAAAGCCGACACAGTTAAAACCGCCGAAGGATTATGAGATTCGGACGATTTCGATAAATCCGTTTTGTATTGAACTTGTCAAGTTGTTGAAAGCCGAGAAAGAGCGTGATGCCGAGCGATTGGGGAGCAAGTGGCAGGAGGGTGATTGGATTTTTACGCAGTGGAATGGCGAAATTATGAATCCACATTCGCCGACTAAAATGTTCAGTAAGTTTTTGGAGCGAAACGGGCTTAAACACAGGAAATTCCACGCCGTGAGGCATACCTCAGCGACACTTTTATTATACGGCGGTGTGAATATAAAACAAGTTTCGGAACGCTTGGGTCACGGGGATATAGAAACCACAAATAAGTATCTGCATTACCTCACGGAAGCTGATGAGGAAGCAGCGGTGGTGTTGGGGGAAATGTTGAAAGGCGAAAAATCTAAAGGGGAAAATGAGAATGGCTGATAAGAAAAAATGCCTAACATTTATTTAATTAGGGGTTGCAATTTTTGACAAAATATGATATATATAGTATAAATCGGTGTAAAGGAGCGTATTATGACAGACGTTCAACAAAGGAAGGCTGCGGCACGGTTCGCCGACGAATGGCGGAATAAAGGCAAAGAAAAAGAAGATGACCAGTCTTTTTGGAATGCCTTGCTTCGTGATGTCTTTGGAGTTACAAAGCCCGAATCTTTCATAAAATACCGCCAAACGGTTGAAACGGATGATTCCAAACGCGAAATAGATGCTATAATCCCCGACACTCATGTTTTAATCGAACAAAAGAGTCTTAATATACCTTTAAACAAAAAAGCCGCGCAATCCGGCGGGCTCATGCTTACTCCATATGAGCAAGCAAAGCGATATGACGATTGGCTCTCACGCTCGAAAAAATCTCACTGGGTTATCACTTGTAACTTCGGTGAGTTTTGGATTTATGACATGGAAAAACCGAAAGCCGAGCCGGAAATAATTTTGCTCGAAGACTTAAAAACTGAGTATTTCCGCTTAAAATTCCTTGTTGATATTGCTGCTACCAACGTGAAGAAAGAAAAGGCGGTTTCCTTAGATGCCGGCGGGCTCATTGGCGAGATTCATAGAAAGATTCTTGAACAGTACAATGAAGAAGAGCAAAACTCCTCTGAGCTACTCGAAAATTTGAATATGTTCTGCGTCCGTCTTGTCTTCTGTCTGTATGCCGAGGATGCGGGAATCCTCGGAAATCAAACCCAATTCCGGGATTATCTTAAAAAATTTAAGAAATCGAATGTTAGGCTCGCTGTAAAAGAGCTATTTAGAATGCTTAACACAGAAGAGGAAAAGCGTAGCATTAATGATGATAAACAGTTGTTAGCATTTGACTATATTAATGGTGGTCTTTTTGACGATGACCGGATGGATATTCCACGTTTGAATGAAGAAATCGTTAGTTTGATAATCCAAGAGGTAGCCGACAAATTTCACTGGAACGATATTAGTCCGCCAATCTTTGGGTCAGTATTTGAAAGTACGTTAAACCCCGAAACGCGCCGTTCGGGAGGTATGCACTATACTTCTATTGAGGACATTCATAAAGTCATTGACCCATTATTTTTAGACGAATTAAAAGCTGAGCTTGAAGAAATTAAAGGGAAAAAGCAAGTCAACGTAAAAGTTAAAAATTTAAGTGCATTTCAAAGAAAACTTTCAAGCTTAAAATTTTTTGACCCGGCTTGCGGAAGCGGGAATTTCCTCACAGAAACCTATCTATCATTAAGGCGGCTTGAAAACGAGGTTATAGCGTTGCTTTACGGCGAAGGTCAACTTACATTCGACGGCGATATTGATATGATTATCAAAGTTTCTATCGAACAGTTCTATGGAATCGAAATCAACGATTTCGCCGTGTCTGTCGCAAAAACCGCTCTTTGGATTGCCGAATTGCAGATGATGAAGGAAACAGGGTTGATTGTTGATGATAAAGACCTTAATTTCCTGCCATTAAAATCGTATGCGAATATTGTTGAAGGTAATGCCCTGCGGATTGATTGGGAAGAAGTTGTGCCGAAAGGCGAGTTGAGTTATATTATGGGAAATCCGCCGTTCAGAGGAGCGAGGCGAATGGACGCTTTTCAAAAGTCTGATATGTTACACGTTTTTGGCGAGAAATTTAAAAACGTCGGAAATCTTGATTATGTTTCTGCATGGTATAAAAAAGCATCTGAATATACTCAAAAAAGCAATATTAAATGTGCGTTTGTGTCAACTAATTCTATTACACAAGGTGAGCAAGTTGGACTACTTTGGAAACCATTAATTGAAATCTTGGGTATATACATTAACTTTGCACATAAGACGTTTAAATGGAGCGGCGAAGCGACAGTACATTGTGTAATTATCGGGTTCAGCACAAAGAATAACGACAACAAGATTATTTTTGACAATAACGGAAAAATCTATGTTAAAAATATAACGCCGTATCTTGACGATGGTGATAACGCATTTATTGAAAGGCGTAAAAAACCTATATGTGATGTGCCGGAAATTACCGAGGGAAATCATCCGGGTGGAGGTATGGCGTTATACCTGACAGAAAAAGAGCGTTTGCAATTTATTAAAGCGAATCCTCTTTCCGAAAAGTATATACGCCCTATTATGGGTGCGCATGAGTTTATTAATAACAAGAAACGATACTGTTTGTGGCTTGTAGATTCAGTTGAAAGCGAACTAAGCAAAATGCCGCTTGTTATGGAAAGGATTAGACTGGTTCGGGAAAATAGGCTTGCAAATTCCGACAAAAGTATTAAACGCCTCGCTGAAAACCCTACGCATTTTCGAGAGATGATAAACCCCACCTCTGCAATCGTTGTGCCAATAACCTCGTCCGAAAATCGAAGATATATTCCGTTCGGGTTTATTGACGATTCCTTTATAACGAGCAACAAAGTAAACCTTATTCCTAACGCAGACCTATATCATTTCGGGATACTTTCGTCAAGTCTACATATGGCATGGGTTCGTGCGGTTTGTGGGCGACTTGAGATGCGTTACAACTACTCAAAAGAAATTGTTTATAACAACTTCCCGTGGGCTGATGCTTCTGACAAACAGAAATCCGAAATTGATAAATTGGCACAGGTTATTCTTGATATAAGAAAAAAGCATATGGAAAATTCTACAGATTGCTCTTTGCATGAATTATATAGCGAAAATTTTGATTTATTATATGGTAAATTAAAATTAGCTCATAAAGCATTAGACAAAGCTGTGATGAAGCTGTATGGGTTCACGGCGGGGGCGAGTGAGGCGGAGGTTGTGGCGGGGCTTATGGAGAGGTATCAAAAACTCACGGGAGGTTCAGACAATGGCTGACAACAACCTCGTGCTTTATCAAGACGAAAACAACGTCACTCGTGTGTCGGTTCTCTTTTGTGATGAGGATTTATGGCTGACACAAAATCAAATTGCAGAAGTGTATGATACGACAAAGCAAAATATCGGGCAACATATAAAAAATATTCTCGATGACGGGGAATTAAACGAAAAATCAGTTGTAAAGAAATTCTTTACAACTGCCGCAGACGGCAAAAATTACGACACTCGCCACTACAACCTCGACATGATTATTGCCCTCGGTTATCGGGTTCAATCACAGATTGCGACACGGTTTCGGCGGTGGGCGACGGAGCGTTTGCATGAGTATATTCAAAAGGGTTTTGCTATGGACGATGAGCGGTTAAAGCAGGGTGGCTCTCGCTATTTCCGTGAGTTGTTGCAACGAATTCGTGACATTCGCTCGTCCGAACGCAATTTCTATCAGCAAGTGACCGATATTTATGCAACCGCAACCGACTATAATCCGCGCGACGATTTGACAAAGAAATTCTTCGCTACTGTGCAGAATAAGTTGCATTATGCCGTTCACGAACACACAGCGGCAGAGTTGATTCACGGCAGGGTTGACAGTGATAAACCGCTTGTGGGTATGACTAATTTCAAGGGTGATTATGTTACCAAAGATGATGTTAAAATCGCTAAGAACTACCTTTCGGAAGCTGAGTTGACAAGGCTTAATCTGTTGGTGTCGGGTTTTTTGGATTTTGCAGAGTTTCAAGCATTGGAGCAAAATCCGATGACTATGCAGGACTGGATTGATTCGCTTGACGGGCAGATTCTCAATCTGCGGCGAAAGGTTTTGCAGGATGCGGGCAGTATTTCCCACGCACAGGCTGTCGCTAAGGTGGAGAAGGAGTTTGAGGTCTACCGTGAGCGGGAAATGCGGCTGTTGGAGAGTGACTTTGATAGGGCTGTTAGGCAGTTGGGGTTGGGGGATGAGTAAAATAGTTTCTTTAGACTTTTAAGAAATAGAGGGGAAGCAAAAATGAATATTTTAATTATTGGAAATGGGTTTGATATTGAGCATGGTTTGCCGACAGGATATACAGATTTCTTGAAACAGGTTATCTCTATTTTAGAAAAAAGCGATGACTGTCATGGATTATGTAAAGCACTTGAAAAAGCACAGATGAAAAGCGAATTTTATGAAATAATTTCGTCAAATATATGGATAAACTATTTCATAGACCGATATAATAAAAATTTGTTATGCGGGATAAAATGGATTGATTTTGAATACGAAGTTAGCAAATTAATTTTAGACTTTGAACAACAAGTCATTAAAGACGGCAATATTTTTATCGATTTAGACAATGAGTCTTTCTTTAAAATGTTTATGAAATTAATAGAATCTCGCACGTTTGAATGGTTTGATTTAGATTTGAGATATTCTAAATCATTAACAGTATTAAACTCCGATGTTTTTTATCAACGAATTTATTCCTGTAAACATCTATTATCATGACGAAGGGTCTCGCGAAAATTTAATTAACCAAACTTTGGGAATGGTAGGAAAAAAATATTTGTTGACCGTTACCGCGGTAATAACGGTAGCCTCCGTTTTATCAATCAATACGATGAAAAAGAGGGTTTGTTTATAGACAGCAAGAGCAAAACAAACCGCCCGTTGAGTACATTGAGTAACACTTAAATAGACTGAAGCATTTAAATTTTAAGCATTGTAAAGAGAAGTATTAATAAAAAGGAGAATATACTATGCCACACGCAAGCGTAAAAACAATAAAACAACTAATCTTCTGGCAATACTCAAAAATCATTTCCGAATCCTCCGGCATGGGCAAGAAAAACTACGGAATGATAATGAGTACATACAAAAAGCTCTGCTCCGAAACGATGTCATGGTCAAGTACAGTCCGTGAATGGCTTCGTGAAAAAGAACAAGGTGATGTATGTATTTATTGCGGCAGTAAGGACAAGCTCACCACCGACCACATACTTCCGAGAGTTTGCGGCGGCGATGATATTCCCGACAATGTTGTGCGAGTTTGCAAATCTTGTAATTCGAGCAAGGGTAGCAAAGGGCTTTATGAGTGGCGGGGACTTAAAGCAAAAGATAATCACCACCGAATCGCCGAGGGTAAGTATTTAAAATATCTATATTCATTGCATGAATCGCAGGGGACAATAGACGGTGTTGTTGAATTGCTGTGTCCTATGTGCGCTTTGAAGCAGAAGTGTATTGATGGCGACCACGAGGGGGATTTGACCGTTTATTGCTTAGAGGGTTGTTTCTTGAGGAAGAAAGTCGAGGTGTGAGGGATTTAATCCAGAAACACCTTATCAAGAACCATTAAATATTAGGAGGAATAAAAAATGGAAACATATGCAACAGAGGCAATAGTTAATTTGGGAATTGAATTAACAAAGTTAGCTGTAAAAGGTACCACAACGGCGGTGACAGCAAGAGTAAAGGCTATAAAAAACGAAAAAAATATAGAGAACGTTCGCAACACCTATGACGAGATTATCAACGAACTTCTGCAAGAAAGGGATGAGGCGGTCAGAATAGCTCATTCTTATAAAGCAGAATTAGAACGTGTTGAAATTAGCGATAAGGATATTGAGCATCTTCATAATACAATTTCACGGTTACTTAAAATGTTTATGCCCGATAATCAAGAAAATTTTGAACAAATCAAAGAATTATTAAACGCAGACACGTTCAAAACTTTGCAATTATTAGGATTTAATTTTAAATCTGCAATAGGCGAACCCTTGACCGTTTTATGTTCGGGAGCAATATCTTCAATTAGAAAAAATAACGAATAGAATATTTTGGAAAACAATCATGCTTTCCCATTAGGGAAGCAGTAGTTTGCAAGCAACGCATTTGTCCGTACAAACGCTTCAAAAACGCACCGCTACCGCTTTGCATTTTTTGCTTGTTGGGGAAATTCTTCCCCAAACCCCTACAATCGAACGGCTACGCCGTCCTCGGTTTCGCGCCGCGAAACAGGCTGTTGCCATAAAAACATCGCCCCCGCCGACGGTGAATTTCCGTCAGCGGAAGCGAAGTGAAGTTATAATTCAGGCTCGTTGCGATTTTTATTTTTTACACGAGCTGTCAATGGCTCCGACTCTTCACGCAGAATTAAATCCACGTTTTGTTTCATCGTTGAAATGTTTTTGAACTCGTCTTTTGCAGAATAATATTCGGGGTAGAGCTTTTCTTTTTCGGAATACAGCTCGTTTAATTCTGCACGAAGTGTTTTAATCAGCGGATATTTTCCGCTTGGGAAATGCGCCTTGCAAGATTTTTTTGCCGCGTTGAAAAGTATAAACTCAGACTCATGTTCGCGCTTGTATTTCTCTTTGAAAACAACGCTGTCTAATTTTTCAACAACAGATTTGTTCTTGCGATAAGTTTCCAAATCCTCAATTTGCACCTTGAGAATTTTTATGCGGCTCTCGACTTCTTTAATTCTCGCAAGAGATGAATCGCGCTTGCTTTTTAATTCATCATGCTTTGCCGATAAATCGGAGTAGGCGAGCAGCCTGTTGTCCGACAAATAATTAATTGTCGCCGCCGCAATTTTTAGATTTCGCATTTCAGCCCAATGCGTATATCCCGCTGACTGTTTGATTTTCAAGGTGTTGTCAATGTCGATTATGAGCGGAATAGTTTCTTTAGTTTCTCGCTTTAAAACAGGCGTGGTTATTTCTTCTCCGATGATTCTGAATTTAATTTTATCCTCAGAATAATTTTCGCCTAAAGTTTTCGCACGAGTGAAGCGTTCCTGTTCGTTTGCCCTAAAACTTATATGCTTGCCGTGTTTGATTTCGTAATTCTCGGCTTGCATAAGCGTAAGAAATTCTTCCCAATCACACGCCTTTTCGATACAGCGGTTTATAGTTTCACGCAATTTGCCTTTCCAACTTTTACCCTGCCGCTCGGCGTTGTATTCGGCGTAGGACTTGCCTTTTTCTTTAGGATTTTCGATAATTGACAAGCCATGTTTGTGACAAATCATATCATTCAAGTGTGCGATTTTGTGAAAAATATTTGCGCCACCATGAAACTTCTTCTTGTCTTTGAAACTTACAGAATTGAACACGATATGATTGTGCAAGTGCGCGCAATTTGTATGAGTCGCCACCAAAAATTCATACTTACCGCCGAGTAATTTTTCTGCCAATTCTTTTCCGATTTCATGTGCCTTTTCTGCTGTCAAATTATCGCCGGGGGCGAATGACTGAATTAAGTGATAACCCTGTCGCCCACCTATTTTGTCGGCGTTGATTTTCGTAATTTCAAACTCGCAAGCCGCCGTTTCAGGAGTGCAATTAAAACCAAAAACATACCCGCCATTTTCGGTTTTTGCGGGATTTGAAACATAGTCAAGAGTCGCGCCTATCCCGCCTTTTTGATTTCCGACAGCAATGAGTTTACTAACCGCCATACATCCTCCATTCTCGATTTTATTTCGTCAACATCGTCTTGATAAAGTTTATTTGTGCTGTTGACCCGCTTTGCGATTTGATTTACATTACCGGAAATTCTTCCGATTTTTGCAAATAATTCTTTGAAATCATCAAAATTTACATTGAGAATATATCCGTCGCACGCCATTTTGCGAATATATCCCGACATATTTTTGATTTTTGCTATCGCCATTTTCTTTTTGATAAATTCAAGTTCGCGTTGTTTTACATAAAACGTAATCTTAATATCTCGCTCTCTATTTGCTTTTACAGCCATTATGCCGCACCTCCTTTCGGGTTCAAGGTGGACAAGGTGGTCAGCGGAATTTCTTGTCCACCTTGGGAGTCTTGTCCATCTTGTTTTTCTGTAAACTTGACATTAATCGGTAGTTGCCAGTACCATTGATTATTTTTCTTGAACGTGATAACGCTAAGTTCCGCTTTTGCACGATTGAGAGTTTTGTATGATACGCCCTCGCTCTCGGCGTGTTCGATAATATCTGCCGCTTTGATTTCATAGCCTTCTGGAAGAAATTCTTCGATAATTCGCCGCGCTTTTGCGAATTGACTTTCCGGCTTTTGCGCTCGACCACTTAAAATATCATCGACATTAACATCACATTCACCGCGCCAGTTAAAGCCGAGAATCGGGTCAAGTTCAAAGGCGATTGCTGCACCCGGCGGTGCGAGATTCGACTTCCCGTGAACCACCGCCCTCATGTTTTCGTTGTCAAGTTTGCCTACCGTCAAAACGCTTCGTGCGGCGGCGTAAATATCAATCGAACCAAGCCCGCGATACTGCGATTTGCTTTTGCCTTTATTAAGGTGTCCGATTATAACAATCGCCGCACCTGTGTTTTCCGAAACTGTGGCGAGCCGTTTCATCAGCGGTCTTACACCGTGTGAGGAATTGAAATCCGATGTGCCTAAATATGCCTGCAACGGGTCGAGAATTAAAAGTTTCGCGCTTGTTTTTATAATCGCTTCTTCAATCCGCTCGTCCGAAATCGTCAGCGGCTTTTCGCTCTCGTCAATGACGTGAACACGGGTGCAGTCCGCGCCTAAGTCCTCCAATCGCGGTTTAATTGTGTCGGCTAATCCGTCCTCCGCTGTTTGAAAAAGCACATTGACAGGCGCGGTGTGATTTGCGTTCGGTAGAGCTTTCCTTGTTGTCAAAGCGGCGGCGATTGCCAACATCATGGTGGTTTTTCCGTCGCCGGGGTCGCCCTGCACAATTGTGATTTTCCCGAATGGGATATATGGTTTCCAGAGCCATGAAACTTGCTCGGTTACAACGTCTTGCATTGTTATAATTTTTAAGTTTGACGTTTGGGTTCCTTTCATAATTAGTAATTAATTCGCAGTTTGTCCGGACGTTTTCCTGCCCCGCGTCCTGTTCGACGTTGGGAGCGTATATATTCCGTCCGGCTGCGTATTCAATTTTCAAAGAGCGTTTCGGAGGTTTTATGCCACCGTGTCTCCCGCCGAGTACCGCGTTGTACAACGCCCGCTCGGTGAACAGATATTTTTTACCTGCTTTGAAGCATTTCAACTCGCCTGTGATACAGAGTTGGCGGATTCTGTATTCGGTCAAGCCGTCAATCAGAGCAGATTCTTCCTTGATTGTGAGCAGTTTTTCTCTCTTTTCCATGTGTGGCTCCTTTCCTTTTATTTCGGGTAAACCTTACCCATTAACGCCATTATACCATAATTTCTGGTGTTGTACCGTATGTCCCGAAATTGGGTTTTTCGTGCGAAAATAATAAAAAACCCATATTCGGGTTTTTGTGTTGACAGATTCAAAATTTTATGATACAATACCTTTATTGATACGAGAACAACGAGGTATCAGCTATGGATTGTAAACTTACCCTACAAGAAAAACTCCGCGACTTGCGCGACGAACGCAAGCTGACCATTGCCGAGTTAGCGGACAAAACAACGATTACGACTTCGACATTGCAACGGCTTGAGAGCGATGAAGATTATCGCGTCGGATATCAAGACCTTATGCTCCTTGCGAAGTTCTACGGTGTTTCGACAGATTATCTTTTCGGGTTGACCGACAATCGTATACCTTATAATATAGAGATAAGTGAGTTGGGATTGTCGGATTCTGCGATTGGGGTTTTGCGTGAGGGGAAATTAAATAACCGCTTGCTTAGTAAGTTAATTTCACACGCTGATTTTGTCAAGTTGCTCGTTGCTGTGGAAATTTATCTCGACCGATTTATCAGCCCGCACCTTAAAACTTGGAACGCTGTTTTTGAATTAGCAGAGCAGAAAATTCGTGAGAGTAATGATGTTTCGGGCAATGACAAAATAATTGAGGTTCTGAAAGAAGCGAATATCAGCGATGACGATTTTCTTTTGCACAAAGTTGTCGAGCGTTTTCGTGAATTAATGGTTGAGTTGTATTCGGAACATAAAAATAACGCTCGTATTTCCGAGGAAAAGACGGACGTTTTGAAGGTTTTGGCTGATGATGTTGATGCGATTACTGCGAGTAAATCAAAGGCGAAAGCGAAAATGACATTGTTGGCGAAGCAGATTGGGCTTAACATAAAAGGCTTGTCCGATGTGGAAGTCAGGATTTTAATTAAGGCTTTGGAAAAGTCGGAATTGTATAGAAATGCGAGGGGTAGGAGGAAGTAAATTTGAGCGTTAATATTAAAAAACTCATCAGCAAGGGCGAAGGTATAGACATTGAATTTAAAACAAGCCGAAACGCCATGAACAAGGACGTTTATCAAACCGTCTGTGCTTTTTTGAATCGTATCGGCGGGCATATTTTACTCGGAATTAATGACAAGGGCGAGATTACAGGCGTTGAAAAATCTGCTGTACCGAAAATAAAAAAAGACTTTATTACTACTATAAATAATCCGTCAAAAATCGCGCCTGCTTTTTACACAAATATCGAAGAATACACGGTTGACGGCGAGATTATTTTGTGTATTCCCGTGCCTGCGGCTTCGCAGGTTTATCGTTTGAACAACCGCATTTACGACCGAAATGAAGATGCAGATATTGACATCACGACAACACAGCGATGGTTGCCGCGCTGTACGCCCGCAAGACAAATATCAGTATTGAAACGAGAACTTTTCCGCATATTACTGTCGCGGATTTAGACAAAACGGTGATTGAACGTGTGAGAAAAATGGCGCGCTATCAGCGGAGCGATTCCGAGCATCTATGGGATTCACTCTCGGATTTGGATTTGCTGAAAAGTGCAAATCTTTACGGAAAAGACCCGGAAACTCAAAAAGAATGTTTGAATTTGGCAGGTGTTCTTTTGCTCGGAAGCGAGCAACTTATCACCTCTGTTTTGCCTAATCATAGGACTGATGCGATTTTACGGGTCAAAGACCTTGACCGTTATGATGACCGCGATGATATTCGTGTTAATCTTATTGAGAGTTACGACCGCTTGATGACGTTTATTCAAAAGCACCTTAACGACCCGTTTTTTCTGGAAGGCACACAGCGGATTAGTATTAGGAATAAGGTTTTTCGCGAGGTTTGCTCGAACCTTCTTATGCACCGTGAATTTGGCAGTGCTTTCCCTGCAAAGTTGATTATTGAACATGGGCAAGTGAGAACCGAAAACGCAAATCGTCCGCGCGGTTACGGCGAAATTGACCCTAAAAATTTCTCGCCGTATGCTAAAAATCCAATCATCTCTAAATTCTTTCATGAAATCGGGCTTGCCGACGAACTCGGTTCGGGCTTTAAAAATCTTATAAAATATGTCCCACAGTATGCAGGGAAAGAACCGACATTTGTAGAGAAAGATATTTTTACAACTGTTGTGCCGATTCCGGATAAAGAGACAAGTGAATCAGATAGTGTACCAGTTAGTGTGCCAGATGGTGTACCAGATAAAATCGAGGAAATATTAGCTTTTTGTAAAATTCCAAGAACAAGAACAGAAATTCAAGAGTATATCAACATTGCAAGTAAAGCTTATTTTCTTAAAAATTATTTAAAGCCGCTGATTGATAACGAGAAGCTTATTATGACAATACCGGATAAACCAAACAGTCGAAATCAAAAATACATTGCAATAAAAACTGAAAATTAACTTGACAAATTCTTAGGCGTATAGTATAATATATTTAGATGTAGCGCACTAATGGCGCACTCAAAATTTGATTAAAACGGCTTTCCAATGACAATAGTAATTTATAAACATCTCTACCGTGACAGGAGTAGAGGTCGGAGCAACGGGTTTAAGCCATTTTCGGGCGTTTTCTTGAAAAAATTATTTTTAATTCTTTTTATTTTGTTAGTACGCTATTTGGTGCGCCGCCGGAAAATTTTACGAAATATTCTCGTAAAAAATAGAGCCAGCCCGACTAAATCAGGTAGAGGTCAGAGCAACGGTTTTAAGCCATTTTCGAGCATTTTTTTGATGACACTTTTCTTGTTTTCAGTGCGCCATTAGTGTGCCAAAGTTACAAATGTGCGCCAAAAATAGCCCCAAATAGCCAAAAATCACAAAAAGCAAAACTGCAAATAACCGCATATCAAAGCCTTTTATTAGACATTATCCGAAATCGCAAAAAGTCAAATTTGCCTATAAAAGGTAAGGGCGCGTGAATCCTCAAGAATTCACGCGCCCAAAATATTTTGCAAAATATTTCTCAAAAAAGACTTGACAAATCCGATTTTTGGGTGTATAATGACTGTAACAGTACCCGACACGCCTCTTGTCTTTTCGGAGATGATGCGTACCACGTCGGGTCGTTTAATTTGGGAAATAGGGGATATGTAAATGCCGAATTTGAAAATTCATCAGCCGTCAACGACGATAAGCGAGCAAATCGACAATCTTCGGAGCAAAGGTCTGATTATTGAAGACGAAGAAAAAGCAAGGTTGTTTCTTAACGATATTTCATATTTTCGTCTTATCAAGGCTTACAGCTTGGGACTAAAGGTTATAAACGGCGAGTATAACCAAAATATGCGCTTCGAGGATATAATGGATTTGTACTTATTCAATTCCAATTTCAGACAAGCTCTATTTGTTCAAATTGAAAAAGTTGAGGTCAATCTTCGGTGTCGCCTTTCAAATTATTTCTGCGATAAATATGGCGTTTTAGGTTATGAAAACATAGACAATTTCAATGTTTCAGAGGAATATTTTCAAAAACTTTCCGATGATATTCAAAAAGAAATACTGCGTAATTCAAAAGCTCCGTTTATAAAAAACTTCCGCTTGAATTATGTGGACGGAAAAGTTCCGTTTTACGCGCTTGTCGAGATATTCAGCTTCGGAACACTTTCAAAATTCTATAAGAATATGAGAACCGAGGACAAAAAGGCAATAGCCGCGCTATTTAATGCGAGCTATACATATTTCGAGAGTTGGATTGAAAACATAGCGTATGTTCGGAATATCTGCGCCCATTACGGTAGACTATACAACGCTAAATTTGCAAAAACGCCTCGCCTGTACAAGCAATATACCGAGCGCGGTATTAAGAATTTGCGTGTTTTCGCGACCCTCTTAACGCTGAAGCACCTCTTACCGAATGACAGGCAGTGGCATGATTTTGTACAAACTGTCGAGTTGTTGATTGAAAAGTATCCAAAAGTTAATTTATACTATATGGACTTTCCGAAAAATTGGACGGAGTATCTAATTTAGCCCTACCTCAATATAGTAGTATGAATAAGAGAGGATATCACACGAATAGAGCTACGCTTGAGAAAAACATTGATAGTTTTTTTGTACAGTAAGAAAAATCTTTATGTCGTTGTGTTTGATACGGTTGCTTTTGTAGATACTTTAAGGGTTTATGCGAGTGCGAGGGAGTATATGTTGAGAGGGTGATTTTAATGTTTAAAAATATTCCAAAGCAAGTTTTATTTTTTGTGGTTGTGGTTTTAATCATTTTGATATTTGTAATTCCGATTCTTATTAATTGGGCATTTCAAACAAAAGCACCGATTCAGTTCCTATCCGCTGAATGGGAAGTCGGAGATTTTCTTCAGTTTTACGGAATGATTATTACGACTATCTTAACGATATCTGTAACGCTTTTTGGAATTTGGAAAGTGTTTTTACAAACAGAGAAAAACCATAAAAAGAATATAAAGACCGTACAAAAAAACCATAAAAAAGAAATGAAAATTTTAAAGTGTAACTTTCAAGACGATATTAGGAAAAGAGTTTTGCCGTATTTTGCTTTAGACCGCTTAATTGATACCGAAGCGATAAAGTCACCGTTGAGTGCAATGTTTAAAGATACAAATGATTGGATGACCGGTAAAAACGCACCACCTATATGTAAATCGCCATCAGCTAACACAAAAAGGGCGTTTAGAAAAGCTCTAAAGATTCATGTCATTCAAGAAACGCTCCCCACTGATATGAACGTGAATGATACAGAAAATACCAACTTTAATATTAGTCGAGAAAAACTTTTCGAACTACCGAAAGATATTTATTATTCCATAAATAACGGAGTAGTAAGTGCGCAATATAAATTGCCGAAAAATATCTATAAGTTGGTAAAACACAGCGGGTGGAGAGAGTTGGAAATTGGTCATGAACACAATCCCAAATTTAGATATTGGTGTTTCCGGTTAACAAACATTGGAGTTGGCTCGGCAGTTAATTTGAAAATATGGTTTGGGCGCAAGGACGAAGACAAAGCACCGGAAGTTCACCTTAATATGTTTCCGAACGAAGAGATGCGTTTAGGCATTTATATAGAAGAGATAGCGGATGCTGATATTGGCGATTATAAATTATTTCTCGCTTACTCTAATATATACGAGGATAGATATGTTCAAGAGTGGTCGATGAAAATCGAAGATGTTCAAAATACTAAGATTACGATTGGCGAAGGTCGCCAAAGAGTAGCGAAAGAAACCAACGAGGAAAAGCTTTAAATGCTTGAAAAAAACAAGATAAAATAGAAGTGCATCTGATAAGAATATCACCACATCATCAAAACTACTAACGGAGGACTTATGATACTATATCATGGAAGCAATTTAGCTGTTGAAAAACCACAGCTTGTAGAACAAAAACGAGGGCTTGACTTCGGGGTGGGGTTCTACCTAACCTCGCGCGAGGAACAGGCGGTGCGTTTTTCCGAAATCGTTGTAGACCGCAGAAAAAGCGGCGTTGCTACTGTCAGCGTTTACGACTTCGACATGGAAGCCGCAAAAAAAACGCTGAACATTCGCAGATTTGCGAGTGCAGACAAAGAGTGGTTGCGTTTTGTTGCTGAAAACAGGCTTAAAACCTACACGGGAGAGGATTTTGACGTTATTGTAGGTGCGGTGGCAAACGATACGGTTATGCCTACAATTCAAGCGTTTTTGGGCGGATTCGTCAATGAGGAAGCTACGATTATCACCTTGAAAACAAGCAAACTTTTTGACCAGTGGTGTATAAAAAGCGAAAAAGCGTTGTCTTTACTTCGATTCGTCAAATCATATGAAATAGGGGGTAAAGACAATGGATAAAAACATTTCGCCCATAATTGCAATGCTCACTCCCGGTATTTTGAATTTGCTTATGGAAAATCGTAGCATAAACTTAGATGATGCCTCGGCTCTGCTCTACCGTTCGCAGTTGTATAAAACGTTGGAAGACGAGAAAACTAAGGTGTGGCGGCTTGGATTTCCGTTGCTTTATGATATGCTCGAAGAAGAATTAACCACAGGAAAAATTACATTCCCGGAGGAACAATAATATGTCTACTAATATTCCAAAAGGCGAGATATGGTTTTTGGCATCTTGTATTGAGTTTTACAAGAATGAAAAAGGCATGAGCGGCGAGGAAGCCTATGATTATCTGCGAAAAACTAATGCTGTTGATTTTATTATTAATCGGTGGGAAGGCTTGCACACGACAAGTCCGATTTATGTCGTTGACAGTATTGATGAGTTTATTGGGAGTCACGCTGTATAAACAAAAACCGCCAACCTCACAGTCGGCGGTCAAGTATAGCGCAGGAGCATATCACAAATCCTTGTCCATTATTTGTCCATTAAGTTTATGAAAACATAATGGAATTTACGTTAAGTTGCGAAATTGTAAGGTCGATGAAATGCGATGATAACGGTGTTTATGGGAAGTTATGAAAAGTTAGAAAATGCTGTTTAGAAAATTCAAATTATCGGGTCGCCGTGCTATATACTCGTCAATTGATTGGGGCGGTGTTCCGTGTTTGTCTGAATCCATTTTACAGCTTCCTTTTCTCGTTTAATAAAATCCAGTATACCACATAATTTTGTAAAAGTAAACCCTTGTTTAGCGCGGATTTACGGAGGATTTAAGCCGCCCGAACAGGCGGCTTGGCTGAATAGCAAGCAATGTATTTGTTGCACAAATACGAAAATTCCCCCTCTTTCGCTCCGCTCAATCGTGTAAATTTTTTGCTTGTTGGGGAAAAATCCCCAAACCCCTTATATTGGGTAAACCCCAAACCCCGCGAACCCGCCACGGCGGTTTCGGCAATCGTAGAAGCAGACGGATTTGAAAATCCAACTGCTTACCTACTCGATTTTCGCAAGCGAAAATACAGCTTTTCTTTCAGAAAAGGCAAAAAAATAGCCCCTTGATTAGTCAGTCTGTGACTGCTAATCAAGGGGCGGTGATTATTCTAAACCGTCTTTATTTTTGCTCTTTGCGACGGCTTCGCGTTCTTGGGATTTGTCCGTTTCATGCTCTGCAAAATTGAAATAAGATTCCATGTTTTTCTTTACCGCCGATAACTCTTTAAGCTCGTCTTTTGAAGAATAAAACTCGCTGTATAAGCTGTTCTTTTCGGTATAAAGAGCGTTCATTTCAGCACGCAAATCCTTAATCAAAGGCAATTTGCCGCCGCCCTCAAAATGCACTTTAAGCGACTGTTTTGCGGCGTTAAAGAGAATAAACTCTGTTTCATGTTCACGCTCGTAATTATCCTTGAAAGCAACGCTTTTCAGCCCGTCAACGACAGGCTTGTATTTGCGGTAATTGTCAATTGCCTTTATCTGTTCGTCAATCACCTTAATGCGCTTTTCAACCTCTCTTATCCTTGTGAGAGCGTGAGTATTTTTGCCCTTAACATCGTTATATTTAGCGTAGAAAACGGCGGGGTCTTGCAGTCTGTTTTCTTCAACATACAACAATGTTTGAGCCGCCATTTTAAGATTATTCATCTCTGCCCAATGCTTAAACCCTGCGGAAGATTGCGCCTTTTGGTTACTCTTAATGTCGATAATTTGCCTTATGTTAGTGTCGGGTTTAGCACGTTTGCCACCGGAGTTCACGGGAGCATAAACGACTTGCGAAACAGCCGTGATACGCGCCTTTATTTTTTCTTCGGTGTAATATGCGCCGAGGGTTTTCATGCGTGTGTAACGCTCTTGTCCTCTCGCTCTAAACGATATATACTTGCCTTGTTTTATTTCATAATCGACCTGCATTAACTTCAAAAAATCGTCCCAATCCATAGCTTTTAACACGCACTCGTCAACCTTTTGACGTAGCTTTGACTTCCACGATTTACCCTCTTTGTGGGCGTTATATTCGGTGTAGGATTTGCCTTTTTTCTTGGGTTCTTGAATGACTGATAATCCGTACTCTTGACATAATTTATCGCTTATACTCGCCAATTGTTTATAGTCGTTATAGGCTTGATATTTCTTGTTATCCTTGTACGAAACGCTGTTAAAAATAACGTGGTTGTGTACATGAGAACGGTCAACGTGCGTTGACTTTATAAAAAACACTTTCACTCAACAATCTCGTAATTGTCAATGATAATGCCGAATTTTCTTTTTGCGTTTTGCCTTACTGTGTGGTAAAAAATCCTAAATCCAATAGGCATACAGGTCAAGTATACAACAGCATTTCCTGTGTTTACAACGAACCTGTCAAGTAAATCGCTGTAAACATCGTTGTCCTCGGCATTGATTTCAGCCGCCTTATTGACTTCGGCGATGTGTAGTTTCACCTTGTCAATTTGCACTTGATGAACGGCGGTAAGGTTTTGTGCTTTATTGATTTCTTCGGTTAAACGTGCGATTTCGCTGTCGTAAAAAGCGGCTTGCTCGACTAAATCTTCTTGCTTGATTTTGTCACTAAGCATTAAATCATATGCCTTGCGTTTTTTGACGAGAATTTCCTCAATCTCGATTTCAAGCGGTTTTGTGTCAATAATTTCATCACTTTGTTGCATTAACTTTATTTCATCAAGCATATCTTTTACAATTTCCGTGTGTGATGTTTGAATATGCTCTAACACAAACCGTATGAACTGTGAAAGCGCGATTTCGTTGATTGCTTTGTTATCACAACCAAGTTGTTTACCATTAGCCGCAGTCCCGATTACCTTGCTGTTACACAAACGATTACGACAATGTAACGAACGCATATGCTCTTTGCCTTTTCGGGCGTTGACCGGACTGAAACTCCAACCGCATTTTCCGCAAATTACTTTTCCCGCGAACCAGTTTTTTGCGGAATGTTTTCTTCCTTCGCTGCACAATGCGCCTCGTCTTGTTATTTCTGCTTGAACATCGTCCCAAGTTTCACGGCTGATAATTCCCTCGTGATGATTTTGAATACGAACCAACTTGTCCTCTGAGTAATCTTTGACACGCCGACCTGTCAAATAATCGGTTGTGGTGTAAACACCTTGCGTTAGATCTCCGACATATTTGTCATTTTTCAGAATTGTTGCGATGCCGCCCATTAGCCAAGCATTACCTTTAATTGTGAGAATACCCTCGGCGTTAAGTGTGTTTGCAATAGCGTGAAGTGACATTTTATCATGCAAATACATATTAAAAATGCGTTTCACTAACAGGGCTTCTTCGGGTTCAATTTCCATAACGCCGTTTGTGATTCTGTAACCTAACATCGCCTTGTTTCCCATGACAAAACCGCTTTCCATTTTCCGGCGTTTACCCCACTTAACCCGTTCCGACATTTTCCGGCTTTCTTCCTGTGCGATACTTGCCATAATTGTAAGCCGCAATTCGCCGTCTTTTTCGCGAGTGTCAATGTTATCATTTGTGAATATTACACCAACATTAACAGCGGAAAGTTTGCGGGTAAATGAAAGTGTGTCAACGGTGTTTCGGGCAAATCGACTGACTTCTTTTGTCAAAATCAAATCAATCTTTCCTTGTTCAGCTTCTGCAATCATGCGATTGAAAGCCTCTCGCTTTTTTACCGAACAGCCGGAAATTCCTTCATCATAAAAAACCTCTTTTAGTTGCCAATCACTGTTACTTCCGATATAATCTGTGAAGTATTTTATTTGCGATGCCAACGAGTGGAGTTGGTCTGCATGGTCGGTAGAAACGCGACAGTACGCCGCAACATTTAATTTATTCTTGTTTTGCTTATACACGGTACCTCCTTCTCCCAAAATAGGGAACTGCGTTCCCCTGCATTTATATTCTACCGGATTTACGGCAAAATGTCAAGAGGGGAACGAGTTTTTAAAAAATTATTTTCTAAAATTTTGCATTTGCATAAGCAGTTCAAACTGCTCTGTTGTTATGATTTTATTCTTGCAAAAATCTTTGTAAAAGCCGACTTTAACAGCCTGCTTGAATTTGAGTAAACTTTCGCCGGACAATATGATTTTTTTATTTGTCGCAGTATTGATTATAACAATTCCTCCCCTCGTAATTTGTTTTTGTGTTCATGCTCTCTTTGTTTTATGGGCGGATTCCAAAATGCTTCAAGACGTTCTTTCAGTCCGAGTTTTTCAACAAATTCCAACACTTGTGCAAGCCTGTTTTGTAAGAAACTAATTTTCTTCTTTAACTCAGCATTTTCAAGAGTTAATTTAATTGTCTTACCGCATTTTCTATTCAAGTCTTCAACAACTTCACTTAACTTTTGATTTTCTTGTTTCAATTCAGCTACATCTGACTTCAACTTCTTATTAGTCTTTTCGTAGACAATTTGCTTCTTTGCCGTTGCCTGTAATTTGTCAAAATCATCAGATGAAACAGTCGCTTTATCGCCAAAAAGAGTGTGCTTTACTTCAATATTCTCTACTGCTTTTATGTCTATTTTCTTCTTTGCTATTTTGTCAAGTTCACTTTTGTCGGATTGAATTGTAGCTTCAAGAGCGGATTGCTTGTCTTCTAACTTCTCAACCACAGCGGATTTCTCGTCAATTTCTTTGTCAAGAAACTCAACATGACCCGCTGAAAATTCTACTTGCTGATTGAGTGTTTCAATTTTATTGTTAAGGTCTTTTTTCAATTCTTCCCCCGCTTTTAATTGCTCAACTGTCTGATTACCGAGAGCCGTCGCGCCGTTTTCGATGCCGATGTCGTAACCGAAAGCTGTAATCATGTGATTTGACAAATCGGGGTGAAATTTCAAAAGCTCCCTTTTGTCAATTAGCTCTTTTGCCGAAACTTTATAACTGCCGCGCTTTTTGTCCTTGACCACCGGAACAAAAGCAAAGTGGATATGCGGTTGTGTTTCATCTAAGTGAACATATGCAGATACTACATTTTCCACGCCGTACCTTTTTGAAAGAAAATTGTATACTTCATCGAAAAAACGGTCGTGATTTTCCTCTCGCAAATTCTGCGGAGCAGTAACTATCCAAGAACACATGACGTTGACATCTTTACGATTCATACAGCGAATACCATCCTCGGTGCAACGCTTTTTGACAAAATCGCCTTGTGACATTTTCCTATCGGGAGCAAGATTATAATTCAGATTTGTTCTTGACAAATCTATGCTCTGATTTGCAAACTTTACATACGCGCCTTGCTCATTTTGCGCGCGCTCATAATGCTTGAACATATGACCTGCCGCGGCTTTTGTAAACTTTTCAACGTGTGCCATAATACCTCCATTAAGATTTAAAATAGTTATTTTTTTAGAAGAAACTTTACCCCAGAATTTCTGGTGTAGCAAGTTATACCAGACGCTTGCGCTTGCCTTCGGCACTGGTAAACTTGGCAAAGGGAGACCCCCCTCTGCACTCCCCCGCCGTCTGCGGACGGCGTTCAATCGGCTTAAAGCCGCTTGAAAATCTCGCCCCTTTTAAAACTAATGGGACGGGGAAATCAAATCTGAGGATTTGAGAAAAGTGATATTAAAAATGCTACTTTTTAATATCACTTTCTTAAAACGCACTTGACAAAGTTAATTTTTTCTGATAAACTGATATTAAAATCGAGGGGAATTAATATCACTTTTCTAAGCTGATAATTTTGTGCGGAAATGATGATATTAGAAATAGTGGTTTTTAATATCAACTGCTAAAAGAATAAAAGTAAATTTTCATATTTAGTATTTAGAAATTTATTTTAGGTGAATGACGATTTTCGGCGTGTAAGCGTGTAAGTCACGCCAGACTGCAAGCGGTTTACACGCCTACACGCCATTTTTGTTAATTGCTTTTAAGAATTTTTCAAGGACAACCCTTTGAACCCGCGAACTCGTTTGTTACTTTCTGTTTTGACATTGTAATCATAAGAAACATTATACTTATTCTGATTTATTTTAATCCAAGTAATAAAACCGTCACGCTTCATGGCGGTCAGCGCGTTTTCATTACACCAACTTGAATACGCACCGTACAAAACCGCCGATGAAATTTCTGCGGATTCTGAAAAAGTTATAATATTCCTGTCGGCGAGAAACTCTACAATGTTACAATTATCACTCATCATTTCAGCGGCGTTTAGCCGCGCTTTTTCTGATAAAGTAAACTGATAATTATTCGCGATTAACCGCTTCAAACCTGCGAAAATCCAGTTGAGTATTCCCGCTTTTTCTGATATAATTTCATCTGCAAGATTAGGATTAGTTACTCGATTTTCGGAAACAGATTTTGCCGATAAAATAATCATTCGCCGACTAAAACCGTGCGACTTATCATACAGACTTTTAACTGTTCCGTTACCAAAACAGAGAAATCTTGCATATAACTTTTCCGAGTACGACTGCTTTCCCTTAAACTCAATGTCCGTCGGTATTTGCACAGTTATCAGCGATTTGATATATCCCGTGGACGGCAAGGCTTCAAGTTGTAAATCATCGTCAACAAAAACTAACTTTCCCTTTAGATTGGCACGGAAAAATCTGTCAGTTTCTATTCTACGAAAACTTCCCTCGCACATACTACTCCCGAAAATCTCTTTCACAATAGTACCGAGTACGCTTTTGCCCTCACCGCCGTTGCCGATAATTGACAACATAGCTTGCCCACGAGTAGACGGAATCAGCAGATAACCGAGATATTCCTGTAAGGTTTTTATGTCATCATATTCCAATAAATCCGCCAAGAAATGCAGAAATTTTACAGGCTGTTGTGCATCAGGATTGTACTTGACATTAAGCCGATTCGCACAAAGTTTTCGCTCCGAAACAAATTCCCCGTTGGTTTTTAAAATCCCATTTAGAAGATGAATTTCGTCCTCGTTGACTTCCGGTGGCTCGCTGTAACATCGCAGTTTCAGCGTTCCGACAAGACTTTTGACCTTGTTGTAAACTCCCTCGGTTATATGTTCCATTATAATGGTACTGATTTTATGTTTGATTTCTTCATCGTCAACTTCGCCTGATAAATCGCGAAATTGCCCGCCGATACACTTCAAACTGCGATTCTTTAAAAAGAATTTGCAGAACTCTACTTCATTTACTTTTTTCTTGCCTTTTTCGTCAACGATAAGCCACGGTGGGAATGTTTCGTTTGTATTGTCGTATGCGTTTTTTTCTTTGGTTTCATTTTGATTATTCGTCATAAATAACCCGCCTTTCTTTTTTAATTTTTTTGCATAATAAAAACACGCTGTCATTCAAACAACGTGCTAATTACTGATTTTGTTCATTTTCAAATTTCTCGAAAATTTTCCTGATGTGGCGTATTTTCTTGATTACACCGCTATGATTTTTATAACCGAGCATTTCTGCGATTTTCTCGTATGTATGTCCGTGCGCTCTAAGCGTGATAATCTCTTTATCTTTCGGTGATAACAATGCTTTGAACCGTTCGACATAATCTTTTGAGTCAACATATTCTTGTGTGTCAAAAGAGTCGGCGGCGATTTCGTGGATTCTGTCGTCCTCGTCTGTCATACAGTCCTCAAGCGAAACAAGTTTCAACTCTCGCCTTTCATACCAACGTGTATGATACCATTTTCGTTTGAACATTTTTCTGACATTGGTGTTCCATTGTTCAAAATCCTCATCGCAAGGCATTTGCTTAACCGTGTCAAGAATAGGTTGCCAACCCTGCTCATCAATCGCCCACCGAACAACTCGGCTCATTGTTTCAACGATATATTCGGGTTTAAAAAACGGTATAAACGGCTCTTCATAAACCGCCTGTAAGCCGAACCCGATTTCTTTTTCAAGCAGTTTCGTCCATATCGGAAGCGAATATGATAACTGCCAAACTGGGCAATAACCTGTATAATGCTCTTTCCAACCGCCGAATCCGAAGTGCCGAAACGCCAACGCTGCCGAAGTGTCCATGATTTCAAGAAGGAATTGATCGCTCTCGATTATGGCTTTGAGTTTGTCTGATTGTAAGATTTTTCGCAAACTGCGGGGGAGTTTGCGGAGCGTAGGACAACGTGAAATTAGGTCTTGTGGGAGGAAATACATCATCGGTATAAAGCGCAGGTTGCTGTCGCGGGGGATTCGGATTTGGTTCATTGGAAATGCTCCTTTTGTTTGGCGGTATCGCTATATAAACATGTGCCACAATCACAGCCGAAATGTTCCTGTGTTTTTAATTTATTTTAAAAGAATTTCGGAGACGTTGCATATATTACTATATGCCATATTCAAAACTTTAATGTTCCTATTTTATCACATTATTTTTTTGAAGTCAAGAAATATTTTCGAGAAATTTCGCAGAAGTATTTGCAAAAATTCTTGTGATATGGTATAATAATACAAAAATGAACTCTATTCAAGGAGCTTTGCCATGCCCGATAATCGTCCGAACAATCAAAAAGAACAGGAACGCGCCGAACTTCACCGTGCTATATGGAACATCGCCAACGACCTGCGCGGAAGCGTAGACGGGTGGGATTTCAAGCATTATGTTCTCGGTATGCTGTTTTATCGCTATATTTCCGAAAATCTCACCAATTATATCAACAAAGGCGAAAAAGACAACTTCAATTATGCAAAATTTTCCGATAAAGAAGCTGTGGAAGCTCGTTATGACCTTGTTTTGGAAAAAGGTTTTTTTATTCCACCGAGTGAATTATTCGAGAATGTACATAAACGTGCCGATTCTGACGAGAATTTAAACGAAACGCTTGAAAAAGTGTTTAGGGGTATTGAGGCGTCGGCACAAGGAACAGATAGCGAAGCGGGGTTCAAAGACTTGTTTACCGACTTTGACGTGAACAGCAACAAGCTTGGCGGCACGGTTGCAAAACGGAACGAGCGGCTTATTAAGCTGATGAGCGGCGTTGCCAATATGAAGTTGGGTGATTATCAGGACAATACCATTGATGCTTTCGGCGATGCCTACGAGTTTCTTATGGGAATGTATGCGAGTAATGCGGGGAAAAGCGGCGGCGAATATTACACGCCGCAGGAGGTATCAGAACTTTTAACAAAGCTGACCATTGTGGGTAAATCCGAAGTAAATAAGGTATATGACCCCGCTTGCGGTTCGGGTTCACTTTTGTTGAAATTCGCCAAAATATTGGGACGCGAAAATGTGCGGCAAGGCTTCTTTGGACAGGAAATAAACATCACCACCTACAACCTTTGCCGAATCAATATGCATCTGCACGATGTCGGTTATGATAATTTTGATATTGCTCACGGCGACACGTTGATTGAGCCGTTTCATTGGGACGAAGAGCCGTTTGAAGCGATTGTTTCTAATCCTCCGTATTCGATTAAATGGGCGGGGGACGACAACCCTTTGCTTATTAACGACCAACGCTTTTCCCCTGCGGGCGTGCTTGCTCCGAAAAGCAAAGCTGACCTTGCTTTTGTAATGCACAGTCTTTCGTGGCTTGCCACAAGCGGGACGGCGGCAATTGTATGTTTCCCCGGTATAATGTATCGCGGCGGCGCGGAGCAGAAGCTTCGCCAATATTTAATCGACAATAATTATGTGGATTGTGTGATTCAGCTTCCGAGCAATCTTTTCTTTGGAACAAGCATTGCCACTTGTATCATGGTGTTGAAAAAATGCAAGAGCGAGAACAGCACCTTGTTTATTGATGCCTCGAAAGAGTGCGTTAAGGTTACAAATAACAACAAGCTGACTGCTAAAAACATTGATGATATTCTTGAGCTTTATACAGAGCGGACAGATGTTCAGTATAAGTCAAAGCTTGTTCCCAATGCCGATGTTGCCGAACAGAGTTATAACCTATCCGTAAGCACCTACGTTGAGCAGGAGGACACTCGTGAAATTGTTGACATTGCTGTGCTGAACGCCGAGATTGAGAGGATTGTGGCGAGAGGCGATGTGCTAAGGCGGGAAATTAGCGAGATTATCGCAGAAATCGAAGGGAGCGAGCATAATGGCTGATAATAAAATCAAATTGTTTGAGGGTAAACAGGTGCGGCATATTTGGGACGAGGAAAATCAGAAATACTGGTTTTCGGTTCATGATATAATCGGGATTTTGACAGAGCAATCCGATTATGAAAAGGTTAAAAACTACTGGAAATGGCTTAAAAAGAAGCTTAACGATGAGGGCAGTCAGTTGGTTAGTGACACTACCCAACTGAAAATGGAAGCCGCCGACGGGAAGTTTTATAAGACCGATGTCGCTGATACCGAACAGGTTTTACGGCTTGTGCAGTCTGTTCCGAGCAAAAAAGCCGAGCCGTTTAAGCTGTGGCTTGCGAAAATCGGAAACATGTACATAGACGAGGCGGTTGACCCCGAACTGTCTATTGACCGCGCTGTGCAGAATTACCGCCGTTTAGGGTACAGCGAAAATTGGATAAATCAGCGCATTAAGTCTATTGAAGTCCGCAAGGCTTTGACCGATGAGTGGGATAAAAGCGGCGTTGAAGAGGGCGAGGAATACGCCGCTTTGACCGACCTTATGAGTCGCACATGGAGCGGAATGACGACCCGCGAATACAAAAATTACAAAGGCTTAAAAAAAGAAAATCTCCGCGACAATATGACAAATATGGAGCTTATTCTGAATATGTTCGCGGAAGCGGCGGCGACCGAAATCTCTATGGTTGAGCAACCTGCGGGTTTCGTCGAGAGTGCCGATGTTGCCAAACGCGGCGCGAACACCGCCAAAGTTGCGCGGGAGCAGTTAGAATCTGAAACAGGCAAACCCGCTATTTCAAATCTGAACGCTAAAAATATCGGAAATCGTCAGCTAAAAATCACAAGCGAGGACAATACCGATGACTAAACTTGATAGCATGATTGCTGAACTTTGTCCTAATGGGGTGGGGTTGAAGACTTTGGAAGAAGTGGCGCAATATGCCAAAACACGCATACCCTCAACAGAAATCACCAAAGAAAACTATGTTGGTGTAGACAATTTGTTGCCGGAAAAACAAGGCAAAACAGATTCGTTATATGCTCCCGAAACTGGTGTGGTTATACGCTACGAACCAAATGATATTTTAATTGGTAATATACGACCATATTTGAAAAAAATATGGCGTTCTGATCGTGTAGGTGGAACAAATGGCGATGTTCTTGTTGTACATATAAATAATAAAAATATGTCTGCTGAATATCTGTATTACGTCCTCTCGTCTGACGATTTTTTCTTATACAATATGCAACATTCTAAAGGGGCAAAAATGCCACGAGGTAGTAAAGAAGCAATAATGCGTTATCCTATCCCCCTCCCGCCCCTCCCCGTCCAACAAGAAATAGTCCGTATATTAGATAAATTTACGGAACTAACGGCGGAGCTAACGGCAGAGCTAAGCGCACGGAGAGCGCAATACAGCTACTATAGAGATGATTTACTCAATTTGGGGTCGGAAGTGGAGCGGGTGAAATTGGGGCAAATAGGCGAAGTTACGAAGCTCGCAGGGTTTGAATTTACAGAACACGTTAAATATTCTGATGCGGGACACATTATCGCACTTCGTGGGCTTAACGTTAAGAAAGGTTATCTGGAACTTGCAAATGTGAAATATATTGACGGTAGCAATTTTAATAAATTACCAAGGAGTAAGCTGTATAAAAATGATATGTTATTTACTTATGTAGGCACTATCGGCGAGGTTGCCTTGATTGATGAAGATGATCGGTATTATTTAGCACCCAATGTTGCACGAATTAGATTCACTAATAAAGCGGTAAATCCCATATTTATGAGATACTACTTTCAGACGTGGCAATTTGAAAAGGAGCAGATTAACCGTTATTTATCCACATCATCAATGAAAAATCTAACTATGGAAAATATAAGAAAATTTGAACTACCGCTTCCCTCGCTTGCAGAGCAGGAACGCATTGTTGCAATTCTCGACCGTTTCGACAAGCTGACTACGGATATAGCGGAGGGGCTTCCTGCGGAGATTGTGGCGCGGAAGAAGCAGTATGAGTGGTATCGGGATAGGTTGTTGAGGTTTGAGAAAAACAAGGAGGTTGAAAATGAATAAAATTGAGCTTATACAAGAGTATATCGACAAGTGCGAAGCTGTAATGTCAAGCAACAATCATAACGAAGCAAAGATATTACAACAGGAAATTGTTGTTGTTTTTAAATCCGAAATCCCGTCCATTATAGATAAATTAAGCAATTACTCCGGTGGTGGTCGTGGTAAGGATTTTATGGACGATTTGAGAATCCTAAAACCAAAACTTACAAATTATGTCTGTAACATAAAAGAAGAACACTCTAAAAGAGAGCATGAATTAGAATTAGTGCGACTAAACCAACTACATATTTCAACGCACGTAGAAGCCAACCCAACACAAAATCAAACCTTAAATGCTACAATTACTCTTAATAATACAATCAAGCAAATTGACGATATTCCCGAAGATAGCTTGTCTGAAAACAGCAAGGACGAACTAAAAGAGTTACTTTATTCTTTGGAGGGGATTAAAGGCACAAAAAATAAGGGTAAAACTTGGGACAAGGCGAAAGAAATATTGAAATTTCTTGTCGATAAAAGTGCCGACACGGCGATTGCTGTTTTGCCATATATTTTATTTGGCTTGTCTTAAATAAGCGGCGTGGAAGAAGCAGTTTGCGTGGTAGAGAGTTTGTTGAGGTTTGAGGAGCAACAGTAAAAAGGCAAAGGAGCGTTAAGATGGAACAAAAAAAATATAGCTATCCGCTTCCGAAGAATGGTGGGGTTGAACCATGCGAAACAACCACTAATTCCGTTGTTATCATAGGAGCGAATGGTTCGGGAAAAACACGACTTGGGAGATGGATTGAACAAAAAGTCCCACAACAGTTCAGATTTATCTCTGCACAGCGTGCGTTAAGTTTTCTTGATAGCTTTCAAATGCAGAATATGGACAAACTGCAAGAGAAATTAATAAAAGGCGAGTCGTTAAATGTATCTGGTAATAGGCGATTTACGGCTATAAGCGAGCGTCGTGATGTTGATACGGTTTTCACCTCTGTCTTTTCTCATTTATTCAAAGAATTAAACATTGAAGACCGCAAGAGAAAAGTCAATCCAAGTATGGAACGGTCTGATAAAATATCCGATAAATTTATTAGGATATGGAACAAGGTATTTTCACAAAGGGAAATATCTTTTGAAGAATTGAAACTACTGGCAACTATGCCTAACGGCACAACAACGTATAATGCAAAAGAAATGAGCGATGGAGAGAGGGTAGTTCTGTATCTAATTGCTCATACTTTGCTTGTCCCCGATGGAGAGGCAATAATCATAGATGAACCCGAAATTCACTTACACCGCTCTATAATGAACCGCTTATGGTCTGAAATCGAGAAAGAGCGCTCTGACTGCTTGTTTGTTTATATCACACACGACACGCAATTCGCCGCCAATCATAAACATTCGGATAAGATATGGGTTAAAAGTTATGACGGTAGCGTTTGGGAGTGGGAGAAAATACCGCCAACAGATTTCCCCGAACAGTTATTGCTTGATATTCTCGGAAATAGAAAGCCGATAATATTTGTCGAAGGAGAAAGCGATAGTTACGACACAAAGCTGTACTCTGCTGTGTATAGCGATTATTACATCGTGCCTTGCGGTGGGTGCGTCGAAGTTATTTCAAGAACAAAGGCATTTAGACGATTGCAAATCGAACAATCACAACTACATCATATTGAAGCGTATGGTGTTATTGACCGTGATTATCGCACAGACACAGAAATAACAGCACTTGAAAGCCATAAAATCTACACCTTGAAAGTGGCTGAGGTTGAAAACCTTTTTTTAACCGAAGAAATACTTACTTTTATCAATGAGCATCAAGGAAAAACTAACACAACAGGAATTGACAACGCCAAGAATTTTGTTATTAGCGACCAAGACCGCGGTTTTTGCTCGCAAGTAGCAAAACAAATTTGCGAAGCGACCGTAGCTGAAATAAAACACAGACTTTCGTGTATTGAAATCTCAAAGAAACAAGATGAAGCCGAAACATCATTGAATACAGCTCTTGGTACAATCGACTTTGAGGCTATTCGTGAAGAAATCTCTACTCGATATAATTCCGCTGCCCAAACAAAGGATTATAAAGAAATCCTCACTTTGTTTAATTCTAAAAATGTAGTTAAAAGCATTGGTAGCCACTTCGGTATTCAAGATGCCGATTATCGTAATCTTGTGGTAAGATTGATTAGTACCGATAAGGCAAGTGATATAATAGAGGCACTTCAAAACTATTTGCCGAGTGTCGCGCTGTTGCCTATAAAAATCGTGCAAGAGGATACCCCCCCATGACCTACAACATAATAACCGAAACCGATCAATCCATCGTAGTCGGAATATACTCCCAAAGAAAAGCAAGACGGAAATATAGTGGCGGAGTTTCCAGCGGAGATTGTAGCTCGGAAGAGGCGGTATAGGTGTTATCGGAATAGGGTGGTGAGGATTAAAAAGTAATGGAGATGTGGGATAATCATGCTAAATTGTGTGGCAAAGTTTTTCAGACATAAGACTAAACGAAATCAAAACAAAGAAGCGGCGGAGATAATCGTTTCAGTATTTATTATCGCTATGTTGCTTATGACTCATACAGAAATCTCGGAAAAGTGGGAGCAATTTAAGAAAAGAATTATAAATAATGGAATTCATACAAAAGATGCCGAAATTGAAGAAGCTATTATCTCTGTTTTAGATAAAGCAGTTTATATGCTTCGGCGCGATGAGCGGGTATATCGTGCTCGAATAATTGTTAATTCAGAATTACCCAAAGAAACAAAAGAGTTTTTAGAAACTCGTGATGGAGTATTACAACTAATTAGTGCTTATGAGTTGACTGGTGCGTTAGCGGATTTTGTAGAAGGACTTTTTGGTGCTGAACTAAATAGACAATCCGGTGGTATTGATAAATATAAGCATGATAGACTTTGGGGATTTAATAAGAAACAGTCGGATGTACCACCTAAAGATAAAGCCAAAGCCGGACGAACAAATACAAAAGGTGTACCCTATCTGTATGCGGCTGAAGATTCTCATACCGCCGTAACTGAAGTTCGCCCCATTATAGGACAAATGGTGAGTGTAGCCCAAATTAAAATAAACAAAGAATTACGCTTGTTCGACTTTTGTGCTGTTTCGCCTTTTAACAACGAGGACACCGAAATAGAGCACCTTTTGAGAATGATTGCAAGAGAATTCTCAATGCCAAATCATAATAAAGAAGAAGATTATTTACCCACGCAATGTGTGGCAAATTTAATTAAAAACAGCTCTTTTAAATTTGATGGTATTCGTTTTCCGAGTTCATTACATGAGGGCGGAATCAATATTGTTCTCTTTGACACTAATGTTACAGATGAAAAAGGCACATATGTAGATAGAAATTATTGTATAGAAAGCACCGCACTACACCTTGTTAAAAATATTACGATTGAAGAAAAACAAATATTACCAATAGAATTATAAGTAAGGAGCAACTCAATGAACCAATACAACATAATAACCGAAACCGACCAATCCACCGTTATCGCCGAATACACTCCCGAAGAACGCACGGAAACCGATTATCAGTCGGAAGCCGAGCTTGAGCGGGAGCTGATTCGATTGCTGACAACGCAGGGGTATGAGCGAATCAATGTTACGGACGAGGCGGGGTTGATTGTGAATTTGCAGCGGCAGTTGGAGTTGTTGAATGATTATACATTCACCGATAACGAGTGGGAGCGGTTTTTTCGTGAGAAAATCGCAAATGCCAATGAGGGTATTGTCGAGAAAACACGAAAAATACAAGACGATTATATCCAAGTTTTAAAGCGTGATAACGGCAGCACAAAAAATGTCTGCTTGCTTGATAAAAAGAACATTCACAACAACCGCTTGCAGGTGCTTAACCAATATGAGGAAGACGGCGGAACACACAACGCTCGTTATGATGTCACGGTTTTGGTCAATGGTTTGCCTATGGTACATATCGAATTGAAACGGCGCGGTGTGGCGATTCGTGAGGCTTTTAATCAAATAAAACGGTATCAAAGGGACAGCTTTTGGGCTGCTTCGGGCTTGTATGAGTATGTTCAGATTTTTGTAATTTCTAATGGTACGAATACCAAGTATTACAGCAATACCACCCGTAATTCACACATAAAAGAAGCCGATAAAAGCGAACGCCGCAAAAGCAAGAAAACGAGCAACAGCTTTGAATTTACATCTTATTGGGCAGATGCGACCAACAGAGTAATTAACGATCTTGTTGACTTCACAAAGACGTTTTTCGCCAAACACACTATTTTGAATGTTTTGACGAAATTCTGCGTTTTTACGAGTGAACAACAGTTGCTCGTTATGCGCCCGTATCAAATAGCGGCGACCGAGAAGATTTTAGAGCGTATTGTTTGTTCGAGTAATTATAAAAAGACAGGCACAACCGATGCGGGCGGCTATATTTGGCACACAACAGGGAGCGGCAAAACGCTGACGAGTTTTAAAACGGCGCAACTTGCCACACAGCTTGAAGAAATTGAAAAGGTTCTTTTTGTGGTTGACCGCAAGGATTTAGATTATCAGACCATGAAAGAGTACGACAAGTTTCAAAAGGATTCCGCAAACAGCAGTAAATCCACAAAACAGTTAGAGAAAAACCTAAACAACCCGTTCGCACGAATTATTATAACAACTATTCAAAAGTTAGATATTTTCGTGAGCAGAAATAAAGCACATGATATTTATAAGAAGCATATCGTTATTATTTTTGATGAGTGCCATCGTTCGCAATTCGGCGATATGCACCAAAAAATCACTAAGGCTTTTCGGAATTATCATATATTCGGATTCACGGGTACGCCTATATTCGGAGAGAAGTGCGAAATTGGAAAAAGTACAAACATATTTATCCCGACTACCGATGCGGTGTTTGGTGATAAGCTTCATACTTATACAATCGTTGATGCGATTATTGACGGGAATGTTCTGCCGTTTAGGATTGATTATATTGACACTATAAAGACAAAGGATTACATTACCGATAAAGATGTTCGTGCTATCGACATTGAAAAAGCATTAGTTGCACCGGAACGCATTAGCATGGTGACAAAATATATTCTCGAACACTTTGACCAAAAGACCTACCGTAATCAGAAAAACTCAACATACCTTTATAAAGTGATCGAAAATGTAGAAAAAGTCGCAAGCACAAAGAAAGACGCAATTGAGGAAAAAAGGATTGAAAAGAAAATAAACGGTTTCAATTCTATATTTGCAGTTTCGTCTATTCTTGCGGCAAAAATGTACTATGAGGAATTTAAAAAACAGCTTGCTGAAAGTAAGCGAAAGCTGACTGTTGCTATTATTTTCAGCTACTCGCCTAACGAGGAAGAAGCAGACGAAGAATTTGAAAACGACATGCTTGACAAAAGCTCCCGCGATTTTCTTGAAACAGCTATTGCCGATTATAACGCAACATTCAACACAAACTACAGCACAAAAGCGGAAAAATTTCAGAATTATTATAAAGATTTATCTCTGCGTGTCAAGAATCGTGAAGTTGACCTACTAATCGTTGTAAACATGTTTCTAACCGGATTCGATGCAACTACGCTTAATACGTTATGGGTTGATAAGAATTTGAAAATGCACGGACTTATACAGGCTTTTTCGCGCACCAACCGAATACTTAACAGGGTTAAGACGTTCGGCAATATCGTGTGTTTTCGTAATCTTGAAGAGGCTACCAATGAAGCACTCGCCCACTTCGGCAACAAGGAAACGGGCGGTGTTGTGCTAATGAAACCGTTCAAAGAATATTACACAGAATACACCAATTTAATTGTCGAATTGCAAGAAAAATTCCCGCTTGATAAAGAAATTATTGACGAAGAAAGGCAAAAAGAGTTTATACGGCTGTTCGGAGCAATTTTGAAGTTGAAGAACATTCTAACCGCTTTCGATGACTTCGCCGGAAAAGAGATTATCAACAGCCGTGACTTCCAAGACTATCAAGGACGATACCTTGATATTTACTCCGAAATCCGAAGAATCAACAAAGCCGACAAGGAAAACATTAACGATGATGTTATTTTCGAGCTTGAACTTATTCGGCAAGTTGAGGTTAATATCGACTATATTCTTATGCTGATTGAAAAGTATCGTGACAGCAACTGCGCCGATAAAGAAATTCTTGTGACTATACAAAAAACCATCAAGTCAAGCATAGAACTTCGCAGTAAAAAGAAATTGATTGAGAATTTCATTGAGCAAATAAATATCGCTTCAAATGTCAGCGACGATTGGCGGCGATATGTGAGCGCAAAGAAAGAAGAAGAACTGTCTTCACTTATTGCGGTTGAGCAACTTAACGACAGCGAAACCCGCCGCTTTATCGGAAATGCTTTTCGTGACGGTTCTATCAAATCTACAGGTACAGATATTGATAAAATTCTGCCGCCTGTATCACGCTTCGGCGGCGGTCGCGCCGAAAAGAAACACAGAGTTATAGCTAAGTTGACAGATTTTTTTGAAAAGTATTTTGGATTGGGGTAAAAAAATTGCCCCCCGTACAATGCAGGGGGCAAATATTACTACGTCATTGCAGGGGAACGTAGAGTTAATCTTATTTTTTATGAAAGTTGTTTTTGGTAAGTCAACGTGAGTAGCAAGGACGTACTCATATTTCCCCTTTAAATGCTCGTCTGCCCACCTCTTTCCGAGTTCGTGAGCGGTGTCATAATCGACCTCGCCGGGTGCAAAACTTTGTATCATATGATAGGCAAGTCTGCCGCCTGTGCTGTTGGCATTTTTCTTTGTAAATTCAAATTCTTGAGCCGCCATTTCGGGGGTGCAGTTATGCCCGTAAATGAGAAGTTGCTCGTCTGTTTTATCACGATTACAGATATAATCGAGGGCGATTTTTAGGGTAGTTTCGATTGAATTGATTTGAGTAACAGCCATACTTCCTCCTGCTTTTTCTTGATTTCCTCAACATCTTCCTTATAAATATTATTGGTCGTATTTACTCGCTTGCCGATTTGATTAAGCGTTCCCGCGATTCTGCCGATGTTGGCGTTTATATCCCGAAATGCGGAGTAATCTATGTTTAAAATATAGCCCTGCATGACTAATTTGCGGAGAAATACCGAGCGATTTTTTACTTTAGAAAGCCTGTATTTCTTGTTGATAAAATCCCGCTCATCTTCCGTTACACGGAAATTCATGCTGATATAATTTGTGTTATTTGACTTTTCCATTTTATCCCCCTTAATAAAATAAAAACAGTATCCGCTCCCGAAAGAAGCGGATACTGTATGCGGTCATAACTCCGCTTCGTTTGACTTTCTTTTGCCGATTTCTTTGGTCGGCGCGGGCTTGTTTATGTCCCTGTTCGCCCTTTCTGCGATTTTCGCTTCAAGCTTACCCATAATCGTATTCGGAGCATTTTTCGGCGGCGTTTGCGATGTATGATTTTCACGAATTACCGCCCTATCCGCAATAGTCGGCACACCGTCTGCGACTATCTTTTGCTTTGTGCTGTCAGCCGCAAGTGGCAGTTCTACCGGGCTTTCTTCCTTGCCGTCCATGTTAAGTTGTAGGTTTAATTCCGAGAGCCGCGCCTGTTTTTGCTTTAACTGAGATTCGTGAACAAAAGGCTTACCAAGTTCGCTTTTTGCGTTGTCAAGTTGAGAGTTAAGGTTTTCAAGTTGTTGCTTACTCTCATCAAGTAATCGCGGAACAGATTTAACGGCATTGTCAATCCTCGTAATGTTACCGATTGGGTCAGTTCCGAGATTACTTGAATAGGTCATTTCACGGCTCAGTTCAAACAAAAATAACTTATTAAAACTGTCAAAAGACACAGCTAAATCGAACCCTTTATAGCTACCAATAACAAGACTGTCTTTTTTTCGTACTTCCTTACAAGCTTCGATAATCGCTTTCCCTGCGGCTTCTTTGTCGGTAAATTCCTGTCCCATAATCACCATAGGCAATATTTCTTTGTCAGCAGGAGCAGGGAGAGTTTTTAGGTGTTCGAGGTCGTTTTCAAAGCCTTTAATGCGATTCTCGGTCTTGCGTATGAGTTCGGGAAAATGCTTATTAACGCTGTCCTCAATGCGATATTGCTGATTGGTGTGTTCGGCTTTTGAAGCGCGCAACTTTGCTACTTCCGTATCAAGACTTATTTTCTCTTTTATAAGCGGATTCCCCGAACAAAGGGCTTTGACTTCTGCATAAGTCAGCGTGGCTTCGTCAATATCCTCACACGAACGCGCCGGAGATTTTGAAGTCATAATTTGACTTATGAATTTCTGCTTATTCTCGACTGTTTGATATAAATAGGCATCGAAACTGGCTTCGGTGACATATCGGTATATGTCTACTTTCTCGTTTTCATTGCCTTGTCGGATAATTCTTCCGTGCCTTTGGTCGAGGTCACTCGGTCGCCACGGGCAATCAAGGTCGTGAAGCGCGATTAAACGGTCTTGCACGTTCATACCCGCGCCCATTTTAAAGGTACTCCCCATAAGCACCCGAACCGCTCCGTTACGCACTTTCGAGAATAACGCCTTTTTCTTTTCCTCTGTGTCATATTCGTGAATAAAAGCGACTTCTTCTTTGGGTATACCTCGCGTTACAAGTTTATCGCGAATATCGTCATAAACATTGAAACTGCCGTCACTTTTAGGAGTTGAGAAATCGCAGAATAAAAGTTGAGTTGACCGCTTTTCAGCCGTCTTTTCCCAAATATCAAACACGTTATCGGCACAAACATTAACTTTTGTGCCGGGTTCATCGGGGAGCATGGGGTTCATCATGCGTTGGTCTAATCCGATTTTACGCCCGTCATTCGTGACACAAAGCATATTATCGTCTTTTGCATCAACTTTGCGTTGCTGTATGGCTTTGGCGCGGTCTGATAATTCCGCTATCATGTTCTTTTGATGTTCGGTGGGTTTGACTGCAACATTATGGAATGTCGCTTCGGGGACGGGAAGATTGAGCATATCTGCGGTCTTGATACTTGCACATTCTTTGAACATACTCAATAATTCCGGTAAATTGAAGAAGCGGGCAAAGCGAGTACGCTGTCTATAGCCGTTTCCCTCCGGTGCGATTTCTAAGTCGTTGGTTGTTTCCCCGTAGTTCGCCGCCCACGAATCGAAATGCTTTAATTCCAGTTTGTCAAGTAAATCCGATTGCAGATATTTCATCATCGTGTGCATTTCTACCATCGAATTTGAAATTGGTGTGCCTGTCGCAAAAACGCACCCTTTCCCGCCTGTCAACTCGTCCAAATACTGCGTTTTCATATACAAGTCCGATGATTTTTGTGCTTCTGTCTGCTGTAAACCCGCTACGTTACGCATTTTTGTAAAATTATAAAGATTTTTGAAATTATGCGCCTCGTCAACAAACATCTTGTCGATTCCGAGTTCCTCAAACGTCACAACATCATCACGCTTTGGTGCTTCAATCAAGCGTGTAAGCCGAGTTTCAAGGCTTTTTCTCGTCTTTTCCATGTTCTTGATTGTAAACTTATCGCCGTTCTCGTATTTCATCTGCTCAATACCGTCTGTAATCTCGTCAATTTGTTGTCTAATCATACGTTCTTGACGTTCCTGTGAAATCGGGATTTTCTCAAGCTGACTATGCCCGATTATCACAGCATCATAATCGCCTGTTGCGATTTTCGCGGTAAGACGGCGGCGGTTCTTTTTCTCGAAATCTTTCTTTGTCGCGACAAGGATATTTGCAGATGGATAAAGCCGCATTATATCTGAACCGATTTGCTCCGTGAGGTGATTCGGCACTACGAACAGCGACTTATTACAAAGCCCAAGCCGCTTACTTTCAATAGCAATAGCCGCCATTTCAAAGGTTTTACCCGCACCTACAACGTGTGCAAGTAAAGTGTTACCGCCGTAAAGCCCGTGCGCGATTGCATTAACTTGATGTTTCCGCAAAGCTATTTCGGGATTAATTCCCGAAAAATTTATATGACTGCCGTCATATTCGCGTGGTCTGATTGAATTAAACATCACGTTATACTTATTTACAAGCGTTTCTCGGCGGTCGGGGTCTTTGAAAATCCAGTCGGCAAAAGCCTGTTTCACTTCCTTTTGTTTTTCCTGTGCAAGCAAAGTTTGCTTTTCATTTATAACGCTGACATCTTTTCCGTCAATATTTTTTCTGTCGTAAACGCGACAATCGCGTAGATTAAGCGAATCCTCGACTATTTCATAGAAGTTTTTCCGCTCTGTGCCGTAGGTTGCAGTTGAAAGAACATTCCTGTAATCGTTATTTTTACCGTCCACTCGCCATTCGGAAGTGTGCGGCGAATAATGCACCTCATACCACTCCTCTTGATATGACGGTTTTCTCATGGTTTCTACGATAAATTTCTGAACATATTCGGGGTCAACCCAAGTAGAGCCGAGCCGAACGGATATATCGCTTGCTTCGAGCGGTTCGGGCATTACACGCTCAAGCGCGGCTATATTCTCCGAGTAGTCATAATAAAATTTCCCACCTTTCTCCCCCAACTCTACTGGATTTTCAATATCGCTTTTTTCTTCATGGTAGATTGTATTCCCAAGTTGAAAATCCTCTTTCATTTCATTATGAAAATACTTCGCGCTTTCGAGTTTTTCGCGTACATTACCGGACAAATATTCGTCTGCCGTGACATACTGCGCTTCTTCGCTGTGCTTTGGAACACGGTATATTACGCCCTGCAAATCATCAACGATTCTTTCTTTTGACAAACTTGACAATTCGCTCATGAAATCAAGGTCAACACGCGCTTTTTCGGCGATTGACACCGCCAACGCTTCACTTGCCGTATCAACAGAATTAACAACATTTCGGGGTCTGATTGTGCGTTTGGTGAACATATCGGCTTTGCGTTCGAGTTTTCCGTGTTCGTCAATATGTTCAAGTGAAGCCAAAAGATAACAACCGCTGTCGTCTTTGAAAGCGTTTCTGTTCGCGGAATCGTTGAGAAGCCCATACTTTTTCGTGAATTTGTCGTATAATGTATTTAATTCAAATTGCTTATCGAAAATATCATTATTACTATCTTCGACCAACTGCATATTGATTAACTCACGAACAGTATCACGCAGTTCAACCATGCCTTTTATGCGTTCTTCGGTAGCTTTTGGCAGGGTTTTAGCGTACATTAGAGAGTTTTCGCGGTAATACAATTTGTCGTCCACAAGTGTGTAACTGTAGTTACGGACGTTATCATCGGCAGGGAGCGTGTCGGTCATTTTGATGTTTTCGTCATGCTCATATTCGGGGATTTTGCCTTTAATATTCGTAATCGCCGCCTTTAATTGTTCGGATAATTCCGCACCCTCAAACGGTACGCAAGTAGTAGAATTTTCGCCGCCATACATTCGCAATCCGCTTTCGTTAGACATCGTGCCGAGCATCATATCGGGATTGTCAAGAAAGTATTGGTTTACAGAAATTTTGTCCGAATATTTACCCACCTTTACCCATTCGGGAGTTTCTACAGCAAGGCTTTCACGCTTTTGAAGAAAAATAATATCGCTTGTTACTTCCGTCCCTGCGTTGGCTTTAAAAGCGGTGTTAGGCAAACGAATCGCGCCGAGCAAATCGGCGCGTTCTGCGAGGTATTCACGAAACTTTGAGTTTTGTTTGTCGAGCGTTCCTTTCGAGGTGACAAACGCGATTACGCCGCCCGGACGTACCTTGTCAAGAGCCTTTGCGAAGAAGTGGTCGTGGATATTCAAATTCAGCTTGTCGTAGCGTTTTTCGCTAAGTTTATATCCCCCAAAAGGCACGTATTGTCAAGGATATAAAGAAAAATATTTTTGCAAAGTAAAAAAGGCAGTCTGTGCTTCCACACAAACTGCCATATTAATGATTTACATTATTAAGAAACCATTTGCTCGCATACTATATCCACTATATGCTCAAAAGTATCGAACCGACCTTTCAAAATATCTTCCTCCGGAATTGAAATATCAAAGACACCCTTTACATCAAAATATATATGAAGTAACTCACGGGCAGGGATACCTGATTTACTTAAAAGTTTCATTTCCGAATTTTGTGAAAAATCAACTGAATATCTTTCAATAAAAAGCTCGGCTAACCTTTTTTCGATTTCGCTTCTTTGCATTACTAAACATTCCTTAAAACACTTTTAAAGTTTCAATCAAAGACTGATATTGAATACATATCAGTCTTTGATTGAGCTGTTGCTCAATAACCGTATTGTTGTCCGTCAAATTGGCTTGAATGGTCACCACGAACCATACACGCGGCACTACAAGAACAGCCTGCATGAATTGCGCTTATCGTGCGTTCGGCTTTGCGAATGGATTTGTGTAGCTTTATCTTGTTTGGTTTAATCAAAATTTCACCTCCTAACTTTTATTTGTTGGGCATTTTTACCCAACAAATAGGTTTTGTGTAATGGGGAGAACCCTTTTTCTGTTATACCGCATCTAAAGATGCCAATCCACCCATGTAATTGCCGCGTATCATGCAATCGTTTGTGCAAATAGTATTACAACTTTCTGCACTCACAGAAATCGTTCTTTCCATTTTGCGAATGGGTTTGTAGAGAATTATGGTTTTCGTCAACTCTCTTGATACAGTTTCTGTCATAATTAAATACCTCCTTTCCTTTTTTTGAGCAGTCAGCATCAATTCATCAAGTAATTATTGAAGCTAAGCCACCAGATAATTTATTAATGAGCCTATCAACAGCAAAAGATATACCGTTTTGATTATTCAAATTAATAATTTTGTCATAGCTAATATTTTCAATCGTTTGACAGACGTATGAATCGTCAACGGAAAGATATGAAAGCTTTTTTTCATATGATGCTTCATTCGAGTCAAGAGCATAGGGCGACAAAGAATGAACATCAATATCAATGCCCAATCTTCCAATAAAACTTTTTTCAACACTTTTAAAATACTCTACATCATATGGCATACAAAGTGAGGATAATACTGCAAAATCCGCTTTTACAGCTTCTGATAATTCATACGCAATGATACCGAAATCGGAAGAATAACGATAGTCGAAAGGTATTGCTATACCCGGAACACCAATAACTATAATATCCGGGTTATATTCTTTCTCAAGATTATAAATATAACGATTCATGGCAATCACTTTTTTGTTTTCGTTATAATCATTTGTAAATATAAAATTAGGCATGGAATGCTGTCCAAAAGCAACGCTTTCTTTCCTTGATGATATTAAAACTACTTTATAATTGCGATTATATAATTCGGCACAAATGGCAGTTTCAATATAAAACTGATTACAAAATTCTGTGGTTGACATCGCATATAAGATAGGGGTTCTAATCTCGCGAAGACGGTCATCGTTGCTAACTGTAAATAATTGTGTTGAATATTCAATGTAAAATATCCTCACATCAGACAACGATTCTTTTTCTGAGACCGATAAATATTTTGAACATACAATACGTTTTCCTTTATTACACGCAAATTGAATCGCAGGTTTAACGAACTGTACAAAATCTAAATCATTCCATGAGTCGACAATCCAAACTGTAGTACAATCATTACACGCTTTTTCATAATCGTGAGAAATCTCAATGACTTTTTCTGCACATTTATAACATTCACCGCCATGTCCCCATGATTCGGGTGATATAAGTCTGTATATATTAATGCACGGATAATTTTCCATGCTTTTAATTACAGGAATCATTTCCTTATCAATAGGATAAACTAATATTTTTTCATCAGAATTGAACATTATAAATCTCCCCGCATAATTTCTTCGTCAAATGTATATCCCAATTCTCTTAATACACAATAATCCTTAAATTTATTATCAATGGAATCACAAATTATAGGACATCTTTTACTCGTTATATCTTTAGATATACCTTGCATATCATCAGCTAATGCCACACAAGCATAGCATTTTCTATAAGCCCAACAGTTTTTGCATTTAGAATGTGTTATGATTTCGGGATTCAATACTTGCGTTATTTTTTCAATTACTATACCGTCTTGAATGTTGCCAAGTACAACCGTTTTCGATTGTTCGCTGACACGTTCGCATGGAAAAAAATTACCATTTATATCTACAAATAACCTTGTTGTGCCGGGTATGCAGGGACCACTGTGGTGAAACTTTTTAGGTATATATTCTTGCTCTATTTCAAAACTTTGAAAACAACGGTGATATATATCGGCTAATCTATAAGCCATAAGTTTAAATGTTTTTTGGTGTGAAATTTCTCCTAATTTTGATAAAAGAAATTTAAAAAACTCATACTCTCTTTCGATGTAAAATTCATCGTTCACTTCTATCTTTTGCTCGGTGTAATTATCCGAGATATAATTTAGCAGGAATTTATTTTCTTCAAGCGTATCATTATTGCTTATAAATTCACCGATGCTAATAAAGTCTTTTGTTGTATCTAATACAGTTATAAAGGTAACATTAGTCTGATAAAAATCTCGGTAATACTTTTTTATGTTCGCAATATTATTAATTATTGTTGAGAAAGTCCCATTGCCATCGCTTGCAAATCGTCTGCGGGCGTCGTGAATTTTTTCCGAACCGTCCAAACTAATCATTATATTAAATTTTTTATCTACAAGAAATTTAATCGCATCTTTATTAAGCAAAGTGCCGTTAGTTGTCATACCAAAGTTAATGTTTTTTCCATAGTATCTTGTTTCTATGTAGTTAATGCAATGCTTGATTAGGTCAAGATTCAACAATGGTTCTCCACCATAAAACGAAATAGTAACACGCCTACTGTCTTTTGTCCGTTTAATAAAAAAATCTATTGCACGCTCTGCAGTTTCAACCGACATAGAATTATGGGAGTGCTTTCTGTTCTTATATAAACCCGAATAAGTGCAATAGGTACAACGAAGATTACAATTTTGTGTTACTTGCAAAATAAGTTGATGCATCTTGTTTTTCATATAAAAGGGAAGCATTGGGGTAGCTGGATGCTCGGAAACCTCAACCCTATCTGAACGCAAGAAACCATTCTCTTTCATATTTTGAATGAAAGAGATGGTTTCATCATCAACATTTATATTTTCGGGAGCGGAAAGATAATCATAAACCGCTTGAGGCACTTTCAAAATCTTATCAGTGTTTACATCATAAACGTAACATTGCTCTGATGTTTTGAAAGTGTGAACGTATGGTGCATTATTCATATTAACAAGTAACCTTTCTTACCAACCAAGACGCGCCATACATTGACGAACGTGTGATAATGCGTCTTTATCGGCTTTGGTTCGCTGCTGAATGGCGGGCGATACTTGTTGCATCATGCCTTTTTGCCAATCCTTGAAACCTTGACTTTCAGTCGTGCTGCTTGACGAACCGCTGAAGCCTAAAGCAGATTGACTATCTTTGAGCGATTCTTTGTTTGCCTTCCATTCTTCAAGTATTTGGAGATACTCTTTTGCAAAACCCAAATATCCACGATTATTCGGGTCGTTCTTTTGAGGGTCAAAAGCGGCTATTGCTTTTCGTTGCAAAGCTACCGCTTTCCTTAAATCATCAATCGAAGGTTCGCCATTCGCTTGTACGCATCCTTGACCATATGTTTCAGCAAGTTTACTCAAAGTAGGGTATCCGAATTTATCAAAGCCGTTTGTTAGTGAATCGGCTTCCTTCAAAAGTTTCGCCCCTACCGCAACATCACGCCGTGTTCCCAATCCTTGGCAAAGCATTATGCCCAACTGTAATTTAGCGACAATTCCGTTGATTTCTAAATCTCCTTTAAGTTTGCCTGCATCGAAATCTCTCACCGATGACTCGAAATATTCCATTGCCTTTTGCCGCCATTCCGAATCAAACGGACGGTCATTTACCAACGAACGCGCATATCTGTCTTTCGCATCTGCGTGTCCGGCATCGGCAGCCTTGCCCCACCAGTAATCTTGCCATGCACAGTTATACACAGGGTCGTTACTTGGGATTTCCGAAGGTTTGGCTTCCGGTCTCCACGCCATTTCATACATAGCGTCTCCGTCACCTTGTTTTGCCAATCGTTGTACTTCGCTGAGATTCATGTTTTCGTAATTTGCCATTTTATTTCCTCCTAAGTGATTGTTTTATCGCCGTATCTTATAATCACCACGCTTGTATGCCTCATAATTGCCACAAGAATTGTGATTGCCGCCTGTGCAGTAGTATTCCTTAGAACTACCGCCTTGATAGGGGTTTGAAGCCGGGTGACTCTACACACCGAAGTCGATGGGTTAAAAACCAGACACATGAAATTCACTTCCTGTCGCATATTCTTAACTACAAATAGAGCCGAATAATCCCAATATATTAATGGTGTCACTACGATTTTTAATCGTCCACTCTATACTTCATATTTCCATAAACATCGTAAAAATAATTACCTCTCATCTCACCTTGCCTAAGTCCGTTTGAATCGTAGAAATGGTTGCCACGAAACTCGCCTATATAAACCCCGCTTGTGTCATATAAACGATTCCCCCGCATATCTCCCGTCCAATTACCGTTTACATCTCGTAAATGTTCGCCGTCGGTGCGGCTAATCATATTGCCATACTCATCACGGATTATAGCCATATTTTTTTCCTTTTTTACGCTTCTATCAAAACCTCTACGTTTTGATAGAAGCCCTCTACAAGCGAATTTTCGCAAATTCGAGAAATGATTTCGTTAATTTTGCCGAAAAAGGGTTGACATAACAGGAAAAATATGTTATATTTATTAAATAATGTCAGCTATCAAAACGTAGGGGTTTTGATAGCTTATCTTTTGCCCCTACCTATCCGCAGCTCCCTCAAACGCCGATAGAAAGTGGCTTCACTAAGCCCTGCCTGCTCTAAAACCTCTGAAAATACTAAATCCCCTTTCTCCCACCGCTTAACGACTTCGGCGAAATTTTCGGGGGGACTTATGACAGGACGACCGAAATGAACCCCACGCTTACGAGCTGCCGCAATGCCTTCTGCTTGCCGTTGCAGAATAAAATCTCGTTCCAACTCGCTAACCGCCCCGAACACGGTGAGCATAAACTTCCCTGTAGGTGTGGTCGTGTCGATATGTTCCTTTAGGCTGACGAACTCAACCCCTTTTGCAATCAGCTTATCAATTAAGCCGAGCAAATCCCGTGTGTTTCGGGCAAACCGGCTGACAGATTCTACAGTCACGGTATCGCCCGACTTGACAACCGCTAACAGCTTTTTCAGCCCCGGACGTGCTGTGTCTTTCCCCGATAACTTGTCAATGTAGATATTCGTCGGTGGGATTCCCGCCTCGGACATAGCGATGACTTGTCTGTCCTCGTTCTGCTCGGCGGTTGATACCCGAATATAAGCGTATTTCATAAGATTTCCTTTCAAAATTTGTTCTTGACATTTTAATAATACTGTGGTAAAATAGAGGTAGTAAAGTAGGGGGCTCTGATTTGAGTGATAAAATAAGGGTAATTCTGCCCGTTAAAAGTGATGTCGTGTTTCGGCTCTTTTTCGCAGACGAGCGGGACACCAACGACCTAATAAGGTTTCTTAAAGCCGTTGTGCGGTTGCCGGAGGACGATTACAACGAAATCGAAATCGCCGACCCGCATTTGTTGCGTGAGTTTGACGGCGATAAATTAGCAATCATAGACGTAAAACTCCACACAAAAAGCAAAAAGACAATTCACATCGAAATACAGCTACGAGTGACCCCCGAACTCAAGGAACGTATAATTTATTACGGTTCTAAGCTGATAACAGAGCAATTAGGCAAAGGCAACGATTACGATACTATCAAAAAAGTCATAAGCATAGTAATCACGGAAGAACCGCTAATCACTGACAGCCCGAAGTATCATCACCGCTTTGTTATGTTCGACCAAGAAGCGGGGATTGAGTTCTCCGATTTGTTGGAAATCCACACGCTTGAATTAAGCAAATTACCGCTCAACGCTGACGGTACAGAGTTGTACGACTGGGCAAAGTTTATCAACGCCGAAACAGAGGAGGAGTTAGATATGTTAGCTGAAAGAAATCCGCAGTTTCAACCAACGATAGTCAAACTGCGTGAGTTATCCGCAGATGAGAAAGCTCGCGATTTATACGAACGCAGGGAAAAGGCGCGGCGTGACCACAATATGTTTATTCGTGCGGCGAGAGAAGAGGGCAGAGAAAAAAGAGAAACCGAAATTGTACAACGCTTAAAATCGTTAGGCTTATCTGATGATGTAATCAGACAAGCGACAGAATTATAACCATAACCCCCGCCGTCTGCTAAATGCAGACGGCTTTTTTTGTTGCTACCCAAACAACCCCACAACCCACGGCGCAATCCTTAATACAACATCAAACAAAACCAACAAAGGCGCGGCGTAGTACATCAAATCCCTCAACTGCTCGACCTTAAATAAATTCTCGGAAGCATTGTTAGTTCGGTCAACGCTTGTGTTACATTCATCTGTTGCTTTTTCGATTTTACTGACTAACTTTTTAGCCGCATTATCCCACTTGACATGAATATTTTCAAGAAATTTTTCTTGCTCTTTTTGAAAAATATTATAATTGTTCTGCACCATTTTTCGTACTTCATCGTCAAGCTTATCTGTATAATGTTTTTGTGCGTTTAGGCTTTTCAACTGGTTTTCGTTCGACTTCCTTAACTGGTTTTCTGTATCGGTCATAAAATCTGTCAAGGTCTGACAAATTTTCTCTAATGTCGTGAACAACAGAACCGCTTGATACTTGTTCTCGCTGTCCTGCAAATTCCGCTCTTGTATCGAGAGAATTTGCGCGTACAATCGGCTCATTTCCTCTTTCGGTAATGGCGGCGATTGCGATTGATTTTGATTTTTTTGTAAGCTCATAATTTATCCCTTTCACGGTGAAAAGTTCACCTAATTTACTCCCCCGAACCGAAACAAGGGTGTTATTTTTGTCACGATATTCTGGGTGGCGATACGATATTGTGTTGCCTGCAACACGAGTTTCAACATTCCAGTTCTTCATCAAAGCCTTGATTACATCATCGAAATTTCGATTAGCAGGGTCGACGATTTCTTGTTGTATCACTTCCTTTAATTCATCTTTGAAAGTTTCCGTACCACGCTTTTTCATTTCTTTTTCAGCCAAGCCCTCACGCTCTTTTACCGTTTCAAGATTGTGATTATAGAAGCTGTTCCTCACCGAATTAGTCAATCCATATTCAAGACATTGCTTGCCGAAAAACTCCGACATTTCGTATAGGTCTTTTTTGTTTCTGCGATAGGATTTTCCCGTGTTCATATTGCAATTACTAATCAGAAAATGAACGTGTATATGTTTCGTGTCGGTGTGAACCGCAAACAAAACCTCGTGACCTTTCGAGTGGGCGAATTGCTCCGCAAAATCCTGTGCAATCTTGAACGCTGTTCTGTGACTTAACTTAGCGTTATCATCGGGGTGAAATGATATTGACATCTTGTGTGCAAGTATATCTTTTTCTTTCAATCCAGAATAGCTTTTACCCTGCAATTTTCGTGTAACAAGAATGTTATTTGCAAAGTTATCACGGTCACAACCGAGAGCGGTGTAAAGGTCGTTCGCTGTCTTGGCTATACTGTTATTTTTCTGCTCTAATTTCTTACCGAGCATATACTTTTCTGCCGACTTCAATTGCCCTACCGACTTGCACGGCGAATATTTTACATTTACATTTCCAAAAGCTATGGCACATCACTCCTAACTTCAAGAATTTCTGCGTTGATTAACGGCTTGTCGAGAAACAATTTCAGCGACTTCATAACGCTGTTGTAATAGCTTTTCATGTTCCAAATTTCCCGTTCTGCTTCGGGTAATCTGCCGCTATTCGCAAGCATTGCGACTTGATTCAAGTTGACACCGATTTTGCGTAATTCACGGTACAAGTCATTCATAGTTTCGTTGAAATAATAAACCTTGATTGTCGTGTTTTTTAGCATACTTACGAAGAAATCGGTATTGCCGAGTTTACTTGCAGATTGTTTCTTTAAAAACAACAAGTATTCTTCATCAGACAAGCGGACGGAAAAATTGTGATTGCGTATGCGATTTTTCATAAAGATGAACCTCCAATTATTTTGATAGTGGGGGTGAATCGGCGGCGAAAGCCGCTCTCCGCAGAAAAATTATCTGCCGACTTGCAGATAGTTTTTCGTAGGAGAAAAGCAGGGTTTTTAGGGACGGCAGTCCCTGAACAGGTTTACAGTGGCTTGCCAACTGTACTACCTGCCTATCCTCCCCCCACCATTGATTTTCTGAACAGGGGGAGGATTCGTTCCCCAATCGTGGTTTTGTTTGCGAAGTCAAATAAAATCACGATTGGACGGCTATGCTTGAAGCATAGCCGCTGTTGTTTTAGGCGCAGACTAAAACAACAAAAGCCGAATAGGAGTACACCTAATTCGGCTTTTCGACAGTGCGAGATTGCTGTGCGATTATGCCCTGCAATTTCTCTTGAAATTCTTCGTTTGTGAGTTTGGCTTTCGGGTCTAATAGCCTTTCAGCGATTGCTCCACGTTCGATGTGCCGTTTGATTTGGACTGCCTGTTCTTCCGCACGTTTTTGTTTGCGGAGTTCCCTCAACGCTTTGTCGGTTTGCTTTTTGTTTTCGAGAGCGATTGCGATTTTTTCTGCTGTGGTTTTTTTCATTGTGATTTCCTCATTTCATAATTTTTTACTTGACAGCTAAAATTATAAATGCTATAATGATTTATGAGTTAAATCATTTTTCATAAGTCTGATAATTTTGCTGTACAGGGTTTCTTGATTTGCGTTGCTGTGATAGACCGATACATCATAAGTTGTTCTGCCTATCATTTTTGAAAACATAGTTGGTTCTGTGCTTTCGGGTGTGGCGGTTTTAATGTTTTTCTGCATAGATTTTTCCTTTCATAAAAACAAGAGCCATAAGAATAATTTCTTACAGCCCTTGTAGGTTGTGATTATCGTTTATGCCGACACTACGGGAGTCTTCAAACGCTCCGGAATAGTAAAATCACCGATATAATTAAGGTGGATTTCTACTTTCTGTCTGCGGTCTTTGTAATACCTTTCGCTTTCTCTTTCGTGGACTATTATTTTCTCGACAAACTCATTTAACATAGGCGTTGTTAATTCCGAAAAGTCAATATATTTGTCAACTAATTCTACGAATTTATCAGCACGAGTATTGTCTGCGTTAAAGGTATCAATTTGCTTTTGGAGTTCTGATATTTTAGGTTCTATGCTTGTCAATTCCCCATCATATTCCGCAAGCAATTTTTCAAAATGTTTTTCGGGGATTTTATCGGCGGCGAATGATTCATACAACTTTTTAATTAAGTTGTCAAGTTCGCTTTGCCGCCTTAATAATTTAGAAAGTTTCTTCTTGTTTTGCTCAATCTTTGATACCGCTTGACTTTCAGACATTGCTCTTACTTCGGATATGAAACGCTCACGATTATTATGAACATATTCACTGATATTTTTGATTGAATCTAAAATAAGTTCTTCTACTATTTCGGTTCGTATATAGTGCATGGTGCAATCCCTCGTCCTTGCCCTATAACTCGAACAAACATAATTATCAGCGTGCTTGCCTGTGCGTGAATCCAATGCACGATTATTTCTCATTTTCAATCCGCAAACATCACAAAACAAAAGTCCTGTCAATGAATTGGGCGGCTTTCCCGATTTTGCATAACGGCGCGGTGTTTTCTTCAATCGTTGTGCGGTATCGTAAGTTTCTTGGTCGATAATGGCGGGAATTGCTCCGTCAAAAACAAGCCAATCTTCTTTTGGGGCGGGTGTGCGTTTTTTGTCCTTATAACTTGCTTTTACACCTTTGCGGAGGATTTTCTTCCCTGTGTATTCTTCACGGTCAACTATGAGAGAAATACTTCGAGAACGCCACAAATAAGGATTATCGGTTACGGGTTGCCCCGATGATGTCATTATGCCTAACGCTTTCCAATGACAATGCGGTGTGAGAATTTTGTCTTTCTCTAATATTCGTGCAATTTTACCGACACCGTTTCCCTCAATTATAAGTTGAAAAATTCTGCGTACAACTTCGGCGGCTTCCTCGTCAATTAGCCATTTTTGACGGTCGTTCGGGTCGTGGATATAACCGTAAGGAATTGAGCCTGTGACGTGCTTTCCCTCGGCGGTTCTGTTCTTGAAAATCGCCTTTATTTTACGGCTTGTATCTCGTGCGTGCCACTCTGCGAAAATATCACGAAAAGGCAATAAATCGTCCTCACCTTTGTCCGAATCAAAACCGTCTGCAACAGTAATTAACCGCACACCTTTTTCGCGGAACATCTCGCGATACAAGCCCATTCGGATATAGTCCCGCCCGATTCTTGACATATCCTTACTGCAAATAATTCCCACGTTCCCTGCTTCGACTTCGGCGATGAGTTCATTCCAACCGGGGCGTGTCGTAAATGTCGAACCGCTATAACCGTCATCTACGATATGACGGCAGTTAGTAAAACCGTTTTTCTTTGCGTGGTTTTCTAAAAACGCCTTTTGATTAATAATACTTCCGCTCATTCCGTCCTGTTCATCGTCCCGCGACAGGCGGGAATACAAAATAGTCAGCTTGTTGTTCATTTTTATGAACCTCCTTTATTTGGCTTTATTAGACAGTTTTTCCAACTATCCTTATAAGTATACACCAAACGGCACATTCCCCACGGCGACATCAAAGAAATTATCGGAATAATTTGTCTGCTCAAAACCCCTAACTTTTATATCGGCATTAGTGTATAGCTGTTTGGCAATTCGCCCCGTAATATCGTCAAGTTCCACACCATAAAGCTTGCTGTTTTGCATACTTTCGGGGAGCATACCGAAAAAATTTCCGACACCCATTGACGGTTCAAGCACATTCCCTGCCTTGAAACCGAGATTTTCAAGCCCCTCATAAATCGCCTTGATAACCGTGGGACTGGTGTAATGCGCGTTAAGCGTTGATTCCCGCGCATCTTCATATTCAGAGGTAGAGAGCAGTTCTTTTAACAAGGTATATTCACCGCTCCAAGAGGTGTTTTTCTCGTCAAATGCTTGCGGCATACTGCCCCAACCTACATATCGGGACAGTGTTTCTTTTTCCTCATCATTAGGATACGGCGGTCGTGTTCCTGCCGGGCAAGAAATACGTTGGTGAAACTCAGCCGCACGTTCAATTTCTTGCAATAATTTGATAGCCGCGATGTTATTCTTGAATTTTTCCTTTGCGCCGCCGACACCGAGATTCTCGTCTGTAATGCGGAAATTCTCGCCTTTGGATTTCGGCGGCTCGTTTATTTCAGCGGTTTTAGAAAGATGAGGATAAAGCGGAGTGATAATTACTTCGGGTTCTTCTTCCACCAAATCGGGAACAGCGCGACTTGCTTCAAGGGGCGGCGTTTCGGGTTTTTCAAGTTTCGCTGATTCGTCCGTGAAATCGAATAAACCCAACTGTTCGCTTTTTGCTACGCTGTTAGCGCGAACCGCCTTTTCCGACATCTCGCGCATGGTTTGATACTCGGTTTCGGTGAAAAATTTCTTTGCCGAAGCAGACATAAAGTTACCCCATGTTACAAGGGCAGGTTCGCTACTAACCATAGCGTGGTCTATGTTGTTTACAAAGTCCATGCTTTTTATTGCAACATTTGTATTTTCTTCGTCCCATTTATGCTGTCTAAGCCGCTCTTTGACTGCTTCGGTGAGAATCATAGGTACTTCAACATGGCATTTACCGTTGGGATAAATTTCGTATGTTGCATTATCTAAATCGTAGCAATCTGCGGTTATGACTGAATTTTCGGGCGTTTCGGGAATGTCAAGTTTAGGCGTTTCGGGAACATCAAAACTTGTTTCCGTATCAACATTATGAACCGTTACAGTTCTTGCACCGTTTTCGCTGTAATGCGACACCGCAACATTATATCCCTCATCGTTCCATTTTTGAAGATAATCATTAAGAGTATGTTTGGGAATACCTGTCAGTTTCGTAGGTTCGGGGAAACCCATGTTTCTTTGAGTGAGCGTAACATTAAGCACAGCTTCGGAAGTTACGGCATCGCTACCGAACATTTCATAAAAATCGCCCAACTGCCACATGACAATATCCGCGCCGTTTTCTTGCTTTATGCGTTCACATTCGCCGACTATATTGGGTTTTTCGGGCGTTTCGGGAATATCAAGATTTGTTTCAACAACAGAAGAAGCGGGAGTTTCTTCAACCCCCGCTTCGGTGTTTTCTGTTAAAACTGAGTGTTCTCGTCCGTTATCGCTTGTGTCGGAATGTCCTCTGTCGGTTGATGTATCAGCTCGTTCATCACGATTTCCCGCGCCGATTGCTGAAAGTTGTTCATCGTTCCCACCCACAGCATTTGGTTCTCGGATTTGAGGTTCTCTGTCAAGTTTTCCGCTTTCATCATTTGTGAGATGAGCAGTTCCTCCCGATTCCACGCCGTCTGCTCGATTTCCGTCAAGTGATTGTACAACTCCATGCTCGTCATTATTTGATAATACAGATTCGGGCGGTGGTTGTACAGGAATCTCAACCGCTCCCTGCCGTACAGGGTCAGTTCGGGTTGCGGTTGGGGACGACTTTCGTCTTCGCCCTCGTAATAATCCATCGTGAGGTCTGCCAACGTCATCAGTTCTCTGCCTGTCGCTTGGTCTGTTTCGGTTAGGTTCAACTCGGTTAATATCTGCGTTACGTTCATTTTCTTGATTCCTTTCAATTTTGGTTGCGGCTGTTTCTGCCGTGCGTAATATGTCCTTTGACATACTGTTTACAATTTCGCCTAATATGCTCATGGAGTGCGGATTGTCAAAAGTTTTGAGTCCGTCAAAATCATTATTTTCAAAATACAATTCCGCATTATACCCGCATTTTGACAAGACGGTGTAAATAACACTATTGTCAATCATATTTGTGAGCGGTTCGCCGTATTTCTCGGTAAACCCCGCCCCGTAACCGTCATCGGGAATATCACTTTCCCCTGCAATCGCGGCTAATTGCTTTAAAGTTGGTCTGTAGGAATCGCTGTTCACAAAGTCCCACCGCAACTGCCTTGCCGCATGAATTACTGCATTTTCAAGATTGATGAGATTGTTATTATCGTCAACAGAATGTGGCGTGAAACGCTCTGCAATAGCGGTAGCAAAGGCGTTTTCGCTGTCTTTGTCAACTTCCCACAATGACGGCGGTTTGAGCGGCTCTGCGCCTTTCAAAGCAACAGTATCGGTTATATCGAACACATGACGAAAATGACCGTTGCCGTCTATGAGCGGTATACCTTTACTCCCGCGCGCAACTTGACGATTGACAAGTTCCCGCCATTGGTCGTATTCGGCGCAAGCGGTAGCGTTCGGACGTGCGGTATGAATCATAATTTGCTCGTCAAACTTATACTTGTAATTATTCGCCGCCGTTTTAAGAAACGATTTCCACACCGCTGAATCCTCACACAGTCTGCGTTTAGACATTTCGAGGGTTTCAAGGGCAATTCGTGATTTAGCATTTTGCATATTCGCACCACTCCTTACATATTTATTAGCGAAAATCAATCAAAGTTCCGCTTCGTTTTTAGATTTATTCGCCGATTTGTCCCGTGTGGACGGCGTTTTTTCTTTGTTCGCCGCCTGTTTTTCTTTTATGGCGTTTAGAATTTTGCCCTTATCTTTAGACGATTCTCGTGCTTTGTTTACGGCGACTTTCAGAGCGGATTCGTCATTTTTATTCACGGCAATTATTGTCTTATCACCGCTAATTTTCCCGCTCCACTTGACATTATCTGCGTTAAGCTGTTCACCTACTTTTTCGGCGAATTTGTTATTAAGTGAAGAATGTTTAATCTCGCCTTTGCCGCCGATATTCTTGTACGCCGTGTTGCCGATGATGTTTTCTTTATTCTGCTCGTATTCAAGATACTGTTTCAGAACGGCTTCTTTAAGCTGTGCAAACGCTTCCGTTGACATGGGGCGTACCACGCCGCGATATTCGCCGTCTGAACCTTGTTCGCTTGGTAACGCGATTGTGAGTTCGCCTGTTTCTATTGCGGTAATTACTTTTACGCCTGTAATAACAAAAGCATCGTTAATTGTCACTTGACAATCGGCGTTGATATTATTATCGTAATTGTTACCCCTAACACCGCTGACTTTTACGTCAATATTAGCGGGTTCAAGTGCGGATTGTTCCTTTTCGACTTGCGCTAAAGCCGCATGATAGGCTTCAAGAACCGCTTCTTTTATTTGGCTCTGCGCTTCTTTTGTAACAGGAAACGCAATGTCCTTGTACTCGCCGTTTTTCATTTGGCACGGCATACCGACTTCAAGTTCCCCTGTTTTTCGGCTCTCATAGACCAAAACATTGTGAATCGCGAATTGGTCGTTGATACTGACAATCGCGTTACCTTTAATCTGCGATTCGTTTTCTACAGGGAATACTGTTGCTTTGATGTTCATTTCCATTTTAATTTTCTCCTTATTATTGATTTGGTTTATTTTAGACGTGCGCTGACTGTGCTGACCGACTTTATCGGCGATTGGGGATTGTTTTTCGCCTATACTATCTCCCTCCATTCTCTCTTTAATTTGCGATAACATCAATAAGTTATCGTACACAAACTGCAATTGCTTTTCCCGCGAGTATGATAAAAACACTTCGCAATAATACTCATATTTATCAAGATTTAAACTCTCGACAAACAGCGGATGCAGGGGTTGATTACGATTTTGCGGTTTATGATTTTCCCTATACTCTTTTAGAAAATTACGATAATCAAAAATTAGTCTATACGCCGTGTTGACTGTGTTTTCCTCGATTTCACGGCGGCTAATTCGGGGGACATATTCGTAGTTATCTTTTTGCCCGACTTCAAAATCTACCGACAGGTTAAAATCCCGCGCTAATTTCTTTGCGGCTTCGAGTTTGTCAAGGTTGAATAATTTACTCGTCAAGTCCGTTACATCACCGTTACAACCACAACCGAAGCAGTAGAAATTGTCGCTGTACAACTTCATTGACGGCGTTTTATCATCATGGGAATCGTCAATGCACCGCGCCATGTTACCGCGCCTTACATCTACGCCGTAATACTCCGCAACATCAACAATATTAAGCTGTTGCCGTATACTTTCAAAAACAGTCATGTCTTTTATGAATCTTGTTGACATTGAAATGAATTCAATGTCAACGCTCGCCACCGTTGGTGGCGGACAGCGACTTTGTCGCTGTCATAGCAATTCCAAGAATGGAATTGCTATAATTCCGATTCCCCTCTCTGCTTGGATTTAGCGTTTTTTTCGGGAACAGGCTTACTTTTGTTGGCTTCTTGCTTTTCCTTAATGCTGTCTGTGATTGACTTTTCCGGGGATTTAACGTCTTTGATAACTGCATTAACTTTCTCTACATCAGCCGCCGAAACCGTGATAGTAGTTTTGTTATTATCGCTTACTCTGCCGCTGAATTTAACGCCATGCGCTTCAAGAGCGGCGGCAACTTTGTAGGCAAGAACGCTATCCACGTTTGTATACTTCTTGTCGGGAATATCACGATATGCGCTATTACCTATGATTTGCGGCTTTGGCGGTTCATCGGCGATGACTTTTTGCGACGTTTTATGTTTGGCACGACTTGTGCTGACCTCGGCTTTAATCTCGACCGACTTTGTTTTATCCTGTTCACGTTCACGTTCACGCATATTTTCGTCAATCCCGTTTATAATCTCACAAGCCGCAGAACGTATATTTTCGAGCGAGTTTTTAAGTTCGGTTACTTCCTTATTTTCGCTCCACGCCGCAACGTATCCGAAACTATACTCTGATGAATCAATTCCGTAATGTTGACACACAACATACGCCACCGATTCGGCTTCAATCTCTCTTTGGGCGCGGTTTTTACCCAACTTATCATCGTTCAATTCATTGTCGTGCAGAACAGCGTGAGCGATTTCGTGAATTGCAGTTTTAATATTCTGCCGCTCGTCCATGCCGTCCTTGACTGCGATTCTTTTATCCTCATAGTTGTAATAACCCTTGCGGCTTTTCATGCTCTCAAACTCAATCGGAGCAGGGGAAACCGCTTGTAATGCGGCGAAAGACTTCTCATAATTCTCAACGCCGCCGCTTAGTTCTGTTGCCAACGTAGGCATTTCCTTGCCGTCCGTCTGCGAAACGTCAAAAACGCTCACGATTTTGAAGTTCGGTACAACAACCTCGACTTCTTCCGTAATCGGTTTACCGTCATTACCGAACACAGGAATCCCTGTATCGGGGTCGATTTTTTCCATTTCCTTTTTAATCATGTACGGCGCAGGGGCGAAGATTTTGATACCTTTTTCACCTTTCAGCACACTACGACCAAAATTATTCTTCCATGTATGAAAGCCCGCGACAAGCGTTGCGTTGGGGTTTTGGTGTGCAATCAGCATCGTATTTTTCAGACTATAATTATGAAACTTACTCATCGTGCCAAGGTATTCCTTGTATCTGTCATCTTGGTAAAAATCTTTTACACCCTGTTCAAGTTTGTCGGTGAGTTCCTTGAGTTTATCGGCTTGGGTCGTGGATTTAAGTTCAATTTCCGGCATGGGAAGTTCCTCCTTTTTGGTTTTGGGCAATAAAAAAACCGAAGTGTGAAACTTCGGTTTTTGCGTATTTGATTTATATATTACTTCAACTGCTTTGTAATTGTATTCGCCGTGAGCGATTTCATCTGCGTGATAGCCGTGTTATTAAGCTGTACGAGCCTTTCGCCCTGCGGCAAGCCCTGCCGTATTAAAAGCGCGTTTATGCTCTCCATATTCGACAACACCACAAGTTGTTCAAGTGTTGCATGGTCGCGCATATTGCCCGATTTGTCGGGATTTTTTACACGCCATTCGCCCGCCGTCATTCCGAATAATGCTACGTTCAGCAAGTCCGCTTCAGAAGCATAAGTAATCGCTATTTGCGACTTTGTAAGTTTCTTCGGGATTATTTCTTCTTTGATAGCATCGGTATGTATGCGGTAGTTGATTTTTGATAGGGTGCGTTGTAGATTCCATTCGAGGGAAATGCGGTTGCTCTCGTCCTCTTTCAATCGTTGGTAATCCTTGATGACGTATAGTTCAAACTCAACCGAAATCCATGCCGCAAACTTAAAAGCGATGTCTTTATGGGCGTAAGTTCCACCGCCACGCCCCGACTTGGAAATAATGCCGATTGCGCCTGTAGTTTCAATCCAATGTTGCGGAGAAAGGGTAAAGGAATTAGAGCCTGCTTGGTTTAAAAAGGCATCGAATTCGACCCCTTTAAAATCCGGATTGTGTAGCCGTTCCCAAATTCCGAGATATTCAATCGTGTTGTATACACGCATCCAATTTGACACAACGTCTTTGGGTTCACGAGGGTTTTTGTACCTCGCCAAATCGGTTAAACAGATGTAATCATTATCTTTTTCACGCGAAATGACTGTGATTTCCATGCCTTTCGCCGTTATTTTATCATTTTTAGGCATTGTTCCCTCCATTGATATGCTTTTAATACTACTGAAAACAGTTACATTAAAATGCTAACTTTAGATTTTAACCGACTGTGATTCCATACGGTTAAACCTATTGTATCACAAAATTTCTGAAAAGTAAACAAAAAATTTGAAGTTTTTTCTGAAGTTTTTTCAAAATGTCCTCAACCCGCTCATACAGCCGAAGCGGAGCATTTTACAGCTCCGCTTCATTCTTTTTTGCCTTGCTCTGTGTCTTGTCCGACTTAGGTTTAGCCTTATTCGCTTGCTGTTTCGCCTTAATCTTATCGGTGATTTTGTTGGGTTTTTCCTGTCTGCGGTCTTTGAGTGGAATGTTACTCAAAACAATGTTAATCGCCTTGTTGCCGTTCTCTGATATTCCCGAATACGACATTTTGATGTTAGCGTTTTCCTCATCAAGCAACCGCCAAAGTCCATTTTGTCGCAACTCAGACGGCTTGCCCTCGCACAAAAAATCCTTGTACCTGTTATAAATACAGATGTTGTCATGTTCGCCGATTTCGGTGTCGATGAATTGTTTCAGCGTGCCTTTGCGCGGCTTTGATAGTTTGGGCGTTTCGGGAGTTTCATGTTTCGCTTCTTTTGCGTTGTCTAAATGCTCTTGTAATCGCTGTTCATCAGCGAAATGTCCGTCTGTACTGTAGTCCCATTCGATGGTGTTGTCGGGGCTAATAACCGGGTTCACCGCTGTAAACGTCCAACTGTCATCACGCTCGAACACGACACGGCTTTTATCTGCGAGGTCAAAGCCTTTTACAGTATACATCTGAAAATTCTCGTCCTCGCCCCGCAAGTGAAACTTCTCGCCGATACGCTCCGACCAGTCTTTGGGCGGTTTTTGCTTTTCTTGATTTTCGCGTATTGTGTCATGTGATGATATAACCATAATCTCACCCCTAAAACTCAAATTTGAAATTAACGTACCGCCCTGTATCATCAAGAACCACCGTTGCCGAGTAGGTTTTATTCTTTTTGGCTGAATACAAATCCTTGATGTAAACCTTGCCGTCTTTAAGAAACGCCGCCGCTATTTCCTTTGTCAATTCTTTTTTCGCACCTTTGAAAAAGAGATTATCTTTCCAAAGCGTGAATTTGCAACCGTCCGTATATCGGGAACAATAGAAACTCTTTTGATTCTCAAAAACATCGGCTTTACAGCGTGGACATTGCCCGATAATCTCACGTTGTTTCGGTATGCGTTGGGAAACTTTACTCTCGTCTACATTTTCTTTTGCGAATTTAATAATACCGTGAATTAAATCATTCACTTCACGCATAAACCCGCTCGGTTCGGATTTACCCTGTGCGATTCGTGCCAACTCGTCCTCCATGTTAGCGGTAAATTTCGGGGATTTGAGCGTTTCCGGCGCAAGGCTTATGAGTTCCGCGCCGCTGTCGGTACAGACTATGTTTTTCTTCTCGCGTACCGCATAGCCGTCTTTAATAAGCTTTTCAATTACCCCCGCTCGTGTCGCCGGAGTACCGAGACCCGAACGCTCGACTTCTTCTGTAACCTCGTCTTTACCCGCTCTTTCCATTGCCGATAATAGCGTGTCTTCGGAAACGTATTGTCAAGAGGGGAAATGGAATTTTTTATAAAAAGAATATGACTTCCACGCTTTTTACTGCGCGAAAGCCATTTGTTTATTTTATTTTTCAAAATTAATTTAACTTTCGTAGTTTTTGATTTCTTTCATTTACAACTGCTAATAATGAATTTAACAATACGATTATATTTCCCTTGTCTTCTTTTAAAACAGCATTTACAAGTTCATCAATAGAATTAAGTATTTGCATTTCTATCTGCTCTAAACTGCAATGAGACTTTGCAGGGCTTGAATAAACCGTATCATATATCTTTTCAATTTTCTTTTTTACTTCCTTATCTTTAACACTATCTATTAAATATTTCAATTTCACAGAAGCACTTTTTACATATTCGTTTTCATTCTGCCTTTTTTCTTCAGCTTCTGCCGTATGCTCGTTAGCTATTATGTTAGCAATCAATAAAATCCCATACAATCCCGCAATGCAAAGCTGAACCACTAATGCAAGTTTAATGCTACTTAATGACATTAATATAAAAAGTAATCCTACAATGAATTGCACGAAAAAACAAACTGTTGATATTGCATAGAGCGAGAGTCCCAATACAGCAGCACTTTTATACCATCTATTTAGTTTTGGAGTAAGTATTAACATAGAATACGAAAAGTGAATGAAACCATAAGAAATCCATACAGAAGCGTTATGGTCAGTACCGCCAATAGTAAAAAAGATGACATTAAAAATTATAAGAAATATTATTTCCATTATAATCCATAAGATATTTGCTTTTTTCATATCAAACCTCCTACATTCTGTTCATAATTTCTGCTTTTTTGGTATCATACTCTAATTGTTCAATTAGTCCCAACTCAAGCATCTCTTTTAATTTTTTTAATGTGGTAACAGGGTCGTCTGCATCACCGCTTGTTGAAGAAGTCGATGCTGTTGATTTTTGTGTGAATCTGCTTGGAGATTGTGAAATAGCAGGCAATGGTGCTTGTTGTTGCATTGGCGAAAACATTTGATTAGCCATATTTCCGAAAATCCCCCCTGCCGCCATTCCCATTCCAAGACCTGCTCCCGCAGAAGCGACACCACCGGCTCCCGGATTTTCGGCAACTGCGGTAAGTATATTTGCGGCTTGTTGTCTACCCCAATCATCGCCAAGAACGTCCATAACACCCCTATCAGCTTGTGCATTACGCATTTTTGCAATAGCCTCCATTCCTATTTCATCATAACGGCGGCGCAATTCATCATCATCAATATCAAGTGCAGCAATAGTGAATTTAATAATTTTCAAACCGTATTCATCAAATATTTGGTCTATGAATGGTTCAACTGCTTCTGCAAATTCTTCAATGTGTGCTTCAATTCCAAGAAGTTCCGTTTGTGTTTCATTTAAAGCGCGGGTAATGCTTGATTTAATTTTTCCTTGAAACTCATTTGTAAAATAATTATCTAATAATTCTTGTTGTCCCACAAAATTAATATTGTTTCCTACGAGCTTAGTCAAAAATATTTGGGGGTTTTCAACTTGAATTTTATACGACCCTCTTGCACGAAGTTTTGTGGCAACACCAAGCAATTTATCTCGCACTTGAATGGGGGAGGTTGTTCCCCACAAAATCTCCATGCTATGCGTTTTACGGATAAAATACACCACACAGTTAAATGTGCTGATTCCTCCGGTAAATGCGTTACGAATACGACTGATAAATGGATAGTTCTCAGTAGAAAGTCTATATGTTCCATTATCAAAAGTCTGTTCAATAACACCGCCCTTGATGAAGATAGCTTCTTCGCCCGGCATTACGATAAGTGTTGAATTAGTGTTAAAGTCTTCTTCCGGTTGACGCCAAATAAGAAGATTCGGGTCACCGGAGTTTTTTATTACGTCTGTCCAATGCTTTTTACCGCCGATGTATGCGGTTTCGTTGGGGTTTTTGTCAAAAAGAGCCATTTATAAAACCTCCTGCGTTTATAATTCTGTGCTTTATTCGGTATCATCTAAATAGAACGAATTATTGCTTTCTGTGGGTGGCGTTTCCTCTTGTGGAAAATTGTCAGTTTGTTCGTCGCTTTCCTTGGACTCCACGATTTCGGGGTCTTCTTCATTCAAATCTAAGTCTTGCTGTTGAATAAAACCTTGATATTCAGATGTGGGAACCCGTATGGGTTGTAGTATACCATTTTCATCAGGATAAAAAGTATCTACGTGACCATAATTTGCATGAGCTTCTTCCATAGTTGCCGCAGCACCACGATAAGCCATCTGCCCTAATGCTTCTCTTTGGTTAAATGCCGCTCCGGCAAGCCAACCATAACCAGTTGGCTTATTATCTCCGATATATTCAGAAGTGCCGGATATAAAGTTAGAACCTGCACCACGAAACTGTTCTGCATGAGATTTATTTATTGAATTATTATTTAAATTTATACCTTCATTGGATGCAATGTCACCGCTAAAATCTGTATTATTATTTTCATCATTTTGAATTTCTGTTTTATTATCGTTAAATTCGTAGCGTTCAGCCATATTTTTTCTCCTTTACCTCCTCGGAAATCCCTCCGCTATTATGCGTTTACCATTATCGGGGCGTTCCCTAAGAGTAACCATAAAATTATATACGCCAACCCCATCCATGAACGATGCAAGTTTAGAAATCGCTTGTGCTGTATAACCCTCAATTGTCAAGGGATTATTCTGAGTGTATACACGTTCTTTAATCCATTTTTCAAGTTCGGCGCGAATATCATCGTGTTTTTCAAACGGTGCTACTATTTTTGCCGCAACTTTCGGCTTTTGGTTGCATTCGTTTACCAAGTAATTAATTATATTTTCCATAATCAAGCCGCTCCTTTCAAATTATTTAGCCTATCCTTGAACCCCTGTGCATAATCCCTTGCTTCTGCTTCAACCACTTGATTTTCGTATCCTTCAAAGTCATATTCGGGACTTATGTAATTATCAAAACCCTCTTGATACTCTGCGGCACGTGGATTATTAGGGTCTTTGGTAGCTTGCTCCTGATAAGCGTGCCACATTTCATGAGAGATGGTGTCGGCAGCTTCCGCAGAGTCATCAAGCATATTTACGTTAATTTCTATTACATTTGAATCGGGTGAATAACCCCCGTATGAGCCATCGGGCATATCATCACGGAAAACAATTTCGGGGGGATTATTGTTTCCCGTATCTGCCGCTACATAATCAGCAAGGTCAGTCATGGATTGTTTTTGTTCTTCTAAAGACAAATCGCTCCATTTGTTCTCGTTAAAATTATCTAACACAGCATCTACCCCCGTGTCGTTCAAATCTTCACCTTGACTGTCGTGTGCGTTTTCGACTTCATCGGTATCGGACATATCTGCTTTGAAATTTAAGTCAGTGCCCTTGTCATTTGCAAGATTTTTGCTGAACTGTTCATCAGAACTAATAAGGCTATCCATGTATTCACCGCCTGTGTATTCATTCGTCGGTATTTCTTCGACAGGAGCTATTTCGGGCGGTATACTAACCTCTCCACTGTTTTCGGGGTTGTAATTACCTCCCCCATATTCTGAATCATATTCGTATTCGTTCATTATATCACACCTCAAATCTTCGACAAAGTCACCAGAACGGTAGCATCGGATATTTTTATTTTTGTGCCGTATCTGATTCTCCGTAGTAAATGAAGCTCAACGCAGGCAAATAGATGTTGGTCGAATACTTCATCGTTTAACTCTTGTTTTATCAATGCTGTCATTTGCTTGAACACACTCTTGACGGCATTTGAATCATTGTTATCCAATTTGAAATATTTAACAAAAATCCTCCGCGCTACTTCTCTTCCTAAAACGCGCTTGTTGTAATCACAATCATCGGTGCAAAAGCGGCAATATGCACATTCGGGGTACGGACGGAGTTTATCCTTTCGTTCATTCCAGTATGTAGACAGTGATTTTATACCCTCGTCAGAGAGCGTGATGTTGATGTTGTTTGCAAGGCGATAATCTTCTGTTTTGACCTCTTCCGGTTCATCGAGTTTGCCAAAGAAGAGAAACGCTTCGCCGGGCTTTAATTTGGCAAGCCGCTGTTGTTGTATATCGGTCATGTTTGCGCTATTTGCGAGGATTTCCTTGTCGCTTGCTTCAACCAGACGAAATGCAAGTTTAATGTCGGTCAGAGCGACAACATCGGTAGTGACCTTGCGCGGGGATTGGTCGGCAATAACTATACCTACACCGTAAGAGCGAATTTCTGCAAGCATACGCTTTACTAAACCTTGCGCAATCGCACTCGGATTGGCTTCGCCGTCACCTTTATTTGTATCAGAATCAAGCAAAACATGGGCTTCTTCTAAAAGAATCACGTTCCGCAAACTACCCTCGCCGATATAATTACTGTTTACATAAGCCAAAACAGAAAGTAGCAACAATGATATAATTAACGCTTTTTGGTCGCTGTTCTCTATTGCCGCGAGTTCAATCGCTGTGGGTTTTGTGAGCAAATCCTCAATCGGAATTGAAAAATAATTATCGAATAAATTTACAAGACTTTGCAAACGCACCAATCCTGCACGTCCGATATTTTTCGCATCGCCTGTATAGCCGATTGCTTCAAAAGTTTCTTCAAAGCATTTAATAAAATCGGTAATATTGAATACTCGTCCTTTGTCATCGCTCGTGTAAGTATCGAGCCAACGGAAATCAGAATAGCAGTTATTGACCGCTTCTTCAAAAATCTTGTCAAGCGGCGAAGACATCGACACAGCCGCCGCAAACGCAGTTTTCAATGTTGATTTATAGGTTTCTAACTTTACATTTTTTGGCGGTACAAACGGATTAAAAACAAAAGGCGAGATGAAATTCTTACCGGGTGTGAAGACTTGCAAATCGGGTATACTCTGCACCAACGCACGGTATTCATTCTTTGCGGGTTCGATTACTAAAAAAGGTATTTTATGCTCTTTCCACAAACGGTCAAGCAAACTGACAGAAAAAGTAGTTTTTCCCGAACCGGGTGTCCCGACAATCAGCATATGCTTGGTTAAGTCTTTCAAAGAAATGCCAATCGTGTCACCGTGTGCAGAGGATTTCAACTTGCCGATTTCTATATCGCCGCCACCGACAACATCATCTGCATATGTTCGGCTTACCTTGCCGGATTCATTGACAACAAGTCCTGCGTACACGGTGTCGCTACCAACAGGAAGTCTGAAAAACTCGGAGGCTTCCTCTGCCGTAATAACATAGGGGAAATTATAAAAAGTGTTTAAATTCTGACCGACGTTCCAAACATTCGGATTTCTGTCCGAACCAAGAATTACTTCATGTACTGACCACGGAAGCGGATAAAAATTACTGTCTTTTTGTACATCTGCGGTGTCAAGCGTGATAATGCGAAGCTCGCTACTGTTGTTAAGTTGAGCGAGTATCCTTGTCGCTATAGAATTTGTTGCGCTTTGTGCGCCGTAAATAAGCACGTTAAAGGCGAATAAAGCCGTATTTTTATTATGCGAGTAATATTTATAAGTTTCGGCGTGTTTCTCTGCCAACGCAAAACTGATGTTGCCCACTCCATGTTCTGCAACGCCTTTTGAAAGCGTATCAAGCATTTGCGCGCTACTGTCAATCGAGTTCATTTCATCGTGCGAGTATGTAACCGGAATTAGCTGAAAAGAAATCGCACAATCGGGATAGTCAATAAGTGAACTGACAATGCGGCTCAAGTCGTTTTCCGTAACAGGCACACGGTCATAAGCAAAGCAATACGGCATAAGTTGATTTTGCAAATTTTCAAGCCGTTCGCTTTTGACAACTGCTTTTACCGATTGACTGTTTACATTTTTAACACGATTTAATAATTCATCGGACGTGACATCGCGATAATTATACTTTCCGAAGTCAAGCGTAGACTTACAAATCCTAATGAGCTGTGTTATTGTATTTTCAATTTCTGCATCATTGTTACCGATTGCACGAATTATAATCTGCAAGGTTACAGAAGCCTTGTATGGCTGATTTTTAACCTCTTGCGTAGTCCATAAAATTTCCAACGAAATATCTTGACAGCTGTTAGAAGTGTTTTTATAATTTTGAAAAACCTCTGAAAGTAAACGTGCCATGTCTTGCTTATACTCAGTGTCGATATTTGCGACAGCGGAGAAGCGTTTTTGGAGGATAGACAAGTGGGGTACGGCTGTAATTTCAACCGCACCTAAACCTATTCGCTCGCCGTTTGAGAGTTCGGTTATAGAAACGAAGTTTAACATAAAATATTCCTTGCTACGATAATAAAATAAGCGGTTATTAATCCATTGTATATAATGTTTAATAACCGCTTTGTATTTCAAATTAATCATTATGTTAATTAGAATGCACTTGCGTCATCCGAAACATCTTGATATATGCCACGCAAAGCCTGTTTACGCCTTCTAAAATTCTGAGCAAAAGTTGCGGTTGATGCTTCATAATTTTCAAGTTCTTTTTTTGATTTATCAACTTCTTTCTGCGCTACTTTTCGTTGGTAATCGTATTTTTCGTTTTCTCTTTTTACTCCACTCCCTATAATGAGAGCTATAGTAGCGATAATAGCGAGTATAGCTCCAATAACAGTCCAAAAAAGGAGTATTCCCAATACTAAAGAGACTACGATAATTGTTTTGTCTTCCCAAGAAGGAAGCCATCCAAATGGGTCGAAAAGAACAATCCTTGCAGCAATAGAATCGTATGGGTCTTTATCAGAAATAAAATTAACTTTCTGCTGTTTTTCTTCAATTTCTTTTTTATATTGTTCAATAGTCTTTTGACGGTCTGCACATTTCGGTAATTCCTCGTAAAATCCATTTGCTCCATCTCCAGACAACCATACCTCATATTCCTTGCTGCGATATGTATAAACAATGCGATATAACCCTAAAAAAATGCGAATGGTTTCTTTTTGTATATTTGCGCCGCCTAATGTAAACCCTGTGGTTTGTTGCTTTGATATGGCTTTTTCGGCTTTTTCCCTCAAAGCTACCTCGACAATAGGTACAGCGTACTCGTTAAAAGCCGCAGATAAAGGAATGTCCGATTTTAATGTTTGCACGTCAGCAGTGAAAATTAAATCTTCAATATCTATCAAGTTTTTAGGATTAAGATTCGGATACAATTTCACAGTATTTTTTGCCATGCTTCTATTGCCGGGAGCGAGAATTGATTTTGTTACAGAAGCAGTTCCGCTACTTGGCGTCCACTCCGTTGTAGTACGTTCCCATGTTTCAACACGGTCTCCTAAATCTTTTGTATACACCTGTGAGCGGTCATTGCCGGCTTCATAGTTAAATGATTCTTGTCCGCTACAATGAAAGAAGTATGCAGGGACACAATAATGCTCCTCCCGAATAACTTCTAATTGCTCAAAAACATCAAGCGGTATATCGGGCGATTCGGACAAGAAAGATATAAGTTTTTTATGAAGCGTTTCAGGAGTAGCGGATAATGAGATACCACTTTCTATGTTCTCCTTCGCGGCAATCTCGGCGTTTTTAATTGCTCTTTCAATTACACATTCGGTTTTGCAAGACGGGCATTTCACGGGCGCATTTGAATTAGGAGGTATTTTTAATGGAGAGCCACAGCCATTACAACGGAAATCCCTTACTTTTAATGTTTCCGTCTGCGGTGGGGCAACAACAGCTATCCCCCCTCCACCAGTTTTTGCGCCACAACCGGAACAAAAAGCAACTCCTTCTTGAAGCTTGCTTCCACAACCTGAACAAAACATATGTTGCCTCCTCATTAGTTTTTCGCTTCTATCAAAACCTCTACGTTTTGATAGAAGCCCTCTACAAGCGAATTTTCGCAAATTCGAGAAATAATTTCGTGAAATTTGCCGAAAAAGGGGTTGACATAACAGGAAATATATGGTATATTTATTAAATAATGTCAGCTATCAAAACGTAGGGGTTTTGATAGCTTATCTTTTACCCCTGCCTATTCTCAACTCCCTCAAACGCCGATAAAAAGTGGCTTCACTAAGCCTTGTCTGCTCTAAAACCGCTGAAAATACCAAGTCCCCTCGTTCCCACAGCTTAACGGTTTCGGCAAAATTTTCGGGGGGACTTATGACAGGGCGACCGAAATGAACCCCACGCTTACGAGCTGCCGCAATGCCTTCTGCTTGCCGTTGCAGAATAAAATCTCGTTCCAACTCGCTAACCGCCCCGAACACGGTGAGCATAAACTTCCCTGTAGGTGTGGTCGTGTCGATATGTTCCTTTAGGCTGACGAACTCAACCCCTTTTGCAGTCAGCTTATCAATTAAGCCGAGCAAATCCCGTGTGTTTCGGGCAAACCGGCTGACAGATTCTACAGTCACGGTATCGCCCGACTTGACAACCGCTAACAACTTTTTCAGCCCCGGACGTGCTGTGTCTTTCCCCGATAACTTGTCAATGTAGATATTCGTCGGTGGGATTCCCGCCTCGGACATAGCTATAACCTGCCTGTCCTCATTTTGCTCGGCGGTCGATACCCGAATATAAGCGTATTTCATAAGATTTCCTTTCAAAATTTTTTCTTGACATTTTAATAATACTGTGGTAAAATAGAGGTAGTAAAGTGGGGGGTTCTGATTTGAGTGATAAGATAAGGGTAATTCTGCCTGTAAAAAGTGATGTCGTGTTTCGGCTCTTCTTCGCAGACGAGCGTGACACTAACGACTTGATAAGGTTTCTTAAAGCCGTTCTGCGTTTGCCGGAGGACGATTATAATGAAATTGAAATTGCCGACCCGCATTTGTTGCGTGAGTTTGACGGCGATAAGTTAGCAATCATAGACGTAAAACTCCACACAAAAAGTAAAAAGACAATCCACATCGAAATACAGCTGCGAGTGACCCCCGAACTCAAGGAGCGTATAATCTACTATGGCTCAAAGCTGATAACAGAGCAATTGGGCAAAGGCAATGACTATGATACTATCAAAAAAGTCATAAGCATAGTAATCACAGAAGAACCGCTAATTGCTGACAGCCCGAAGTATCATCACCGCTTTGTTATGTTCGACCAAGAAGCAGGGATTGAGTTTTCCGACTTGTTGGAAATCCACACGCTTGAATTAAGCAAATTACCGCTCAACGCTGACGGTACAGAGTTGTACGACTGGGCAAAGTTTATCAATGCCGAAACGGAGGAGGAGTTAGATATGTTAGCTGAAAGAAATCCACAGTTTCAACCAACGATAGTCAAACTGCGCGAGTTATCCGCAGACGAGAAAGCCCGCGATTTATATGAACGCAGGGAAAAGGCGCGGCGTGACCACAATATGTTTATTCGTGCGGCGAGAGAAGAGGGCAGAGAAAAAAGAGAAAATGAAATTGTACAACGCCTAAAATCGTTAGGCTTATCTGATGATATAATCAGACAAGCGACAGAGTTACACACATAACCCCCCGCCGTCTGCCAAAAGCAGACGGCTTTTCTTTTGTTACTACCCAAACAAGCCCACAACCCACGGCACGACCCTAAAAGCAACATCAGCCAAAAGCAAAAACAACGTAATAAAATACAACAATTCCCGCCCCTGCACAGCTTCCGACAATTCCTCAGCGGTTTTCTCAGCTCGTCCTGCTGCCTTGTTACATTCATCTGCTGTTTTTTCAATTTTATTGACCAACTTTTTCGCCGAATTATCCCACTTGACATGAATATTTTCAAGAAATTTTTCCTGTTCTTTTTGAAAAATATTATAATTGTTCTGAACCATTTTTCTGACTTCATCGTCAAGTTTATCGGTGTAATGACTTTGTGCGTTTAGGCTTTTCAATTGGCTCTCGCTCGATTTCCTTAACTGGTTTTCTGTAGCGGTCATAAAATCGGTCAAGGTTTGGCAGATTTTCTCCAATGTCGTGAACATAAGAATCGCTTGATACTTGTTCTCGCTGTCTTGTAAATTCCGCTCTTGAATCGAGAGAATTTGCGCGTATAATCGGCTCATTTCCTCTTTCGGTAATAGCGGCGATTGCGATTGATTTTGATTTTTTTGTAAGCTCATAATTTATTCCTTTCACGGTGAAAAGTTCACC